>Ga0224512_10005561_pt1 | contig 10331 bp, 12 predicted proteins | sample SF_May12_sed_USG_4_FD_169103 | JGI IMG/M metagenome (GOLD analysis project Ga0224512, IMG submission 169103) | Sediment microbial communities from San Francisco Bay, California, United States - SF_May12_sed_USGS_13 | ecosystem: Environmental > Aquatic > Marine > Sediment | place: USA...
CGTGTTGCGTGAGACTGGTGAGCCCTTGCTCGGCGCGCTTGTTCCACGCCTCGCGGTCGCCGATTCTCGGTGCACCGTTAAGTCCCTCGCCGTGGCAGGTGACGCACGTTTTCTGCACCACCTGCTTGCCGCTAAGCTCGCTCGGATGGGCGTCGGCCGGTTGCGCCGCAAAGCCAGCCGCTACGGCGGCCAGCGCGGACCATAGCAGCACGGGATTCAGGCGCATGCCGCGATTGCCGGCGCTATTTCGTGGCGAGCACGTGCTGCACGGCCGCCCCGGATTGTGCCTGGGCAGCCGGCGCCAGCATGCTCGTGGCGGCCATGATCATCAGCATCGATTTCACTGCGGGCTCCACAGTCGACAGGAAAACCTATCATAGCGCACTTGCCGGAGCGCCCAGGTTCGCGCGCCGCGAAATGCCGCGGCCAATCCCGGCTAGATCGGGTCAAGGCCCCGTACCGTGAGCATGAGGCGGTGCTTCTCCGCCTTGCGCAGCGCGGACGCCACCTGGTGTCCTGACAGCAGGTCGGCGAGCTTGCTCGGGCCGCAGTCGTCGAGCAGCGCGCGGCTCACCTTGAGCAGGTGCAGCGGCTCGCGCGGCTTTTTCAGCAGGAAAGTGTGCGCCTCCTGGTCGTCGTCCCAGCGCTCGGCGAGCGCCCAGTCCGGAAAGTCCTGGCGAAGGTACTTGCGTACCGCGTCGAGACGCTCTTTCGCGATCCTCCCCATGCCTTCCCCTTTTTCGGCAGATTCCGGCGACGAAAATGTACCCTGAAAATTCCGCGCGCGGCGACCGAATCTGCTATCTCGAAAAGTGACGCTAATTCAGATCGAGTGCGCGCTGCTTGAGCGCCGCGAGCGGCACGTACTCCAGCACGCTTTCGTGAGTGGCTTCCAGCACCACCTGCGGCGCGGCGCCCGCCCGCCATGCTTCGATCCAGCGCAAAACGTGCAGGCACCATCGGTCGCCCGCCTTCAGGCCGCGAAAGCGCAATTCCGTCCGCGGCGTCACCAGGTCGTTGCCGTGGGCGACGCTGAAGTCGAGAAAGGCCTGCGTCACCTTCACGCACACCAGGTGGACGACGCCGTCGGCCCCATGCGTGGCGCAGCTGCCGTCGCGAAAGTAGCCGGTGAGCGGAGCGAAGCTGCAGGCCACCAACTCGCCGCCGAGCACGTTCTTCTCCCCGCTCATGCACTGGCCGCCGAGGCGATCAAGGCTGCCGCAGCGGATTTGATCCAGGTCAAATTTGGCTCCCCGCGAATGGCGACGATTATTGCATCGCAATAAGGAAACGCAATGGCCCGCGGCGAAACGGCAAACGGCATGGCCCGCAGCGTCCGCCTGCTGGAAGGCGCGATCGGGAACATGCCGATGTTTCGCGACGTCGCACCGAGCGAGCGAGCGTAGATCGCCGCGAACGCGCAGTTGCAGACGCGGCACCGCGGCCTGCCGCCTCGGCGAGGCCCCGGCGCTCCTTGAGCGCCCCGCCCCTTACGACGCCACTGCGCTCAGCGACTCGATGCTGGTGGTGATTCCGCGCCTGCCGGTGCTGCGCAATGGGGTACAGCGTCTCGCTTCGTACCTGGTTTCGCTCGCCGAGCCGCATCGGGGAACGGACAATGCGTGCGTTCGGCTGCCCACCAGCAAGACCACGGTGGCCGCGCGCTGTTCGCCTGCGGCAGCCCGTTCGACCCGGTGACGCTCGATGGGCGCGTGTTCGTACCACGCCAGGGCAACAACTCCTACATCTTCCCGGGCGTCGGCCTGGGCGCCATCTCGAGCCGCGCACGGCTTGTCACCGACGAGATGTTTCTCGCCGCCGCGCGCACGCTCGCCCGGCAGACGACGCAAGCCGACCTCGACCAGGGCAGCCTGTATCCCGCGCTCGCGCGCATCCGCGAGGTTTCCGCGCAGATCGCGGCCGCCGTGGCGGAGGTCGCCTATGCGCGCCGCCTCACCGCGCAGCGCAAGCCGGCGAAGCTCCTCGCCTACATCCGCGCGCAGATGTACGACCCGAGCTACCCCAGCTACGCCTGAGCGGCTTCGATTGCGCGCTTTACCGCGCGCGCATCGGGCATGATCACTTCGACGCGCTGGGGGAGCTGTTCCAAACCTTCGAATCTCGCGGGACGCGGGGGCTCGCGCCCGAGCGCCGCCGCGATCGTGGCGGCGAACTTCGCCGGCAGCGCGGTTTCCAGGCAGATGAGCGCCACCCCCGCCGCGCGCTGCTCGAGCCCGACCTTCACGCCGTCGGCCGTGTGTGGATCGACCAGCACGCCGTACTTCTCATGCAGCTGCCGGATTGTCGTCAGCCGGTCATCGTGCGTGCTCTTGCCCGAGACGAAACCGCTCGCCCCCGGCAACTCGAATTCGCCGTCGCGCGCGAGCTGTTCCCAGAGCGTGGTGACGCGTTTCGAGTCCCGCCCGACGAGCTCGAAGGCGTAGCGCTCGAAGTTGGATGCCTTGGATATGTCCATCGACGGGCTGGAGGTCGCCCGCACATCGCGGCGCACGCGGTAGCGCCCGGTGCGGAAGAACTCGTCCAGCACGTCGTTTTCGTTGGTGGCGAGAATCAGGCGCGACACGGGAAGCCCCATGCGGCGCGCCACGTAGCCCGCGTAGATGTTGCCGAAGTTGCCCGAGGGCACGGCGAAGTCCACGCGCTCTGCATCGGACCGCGTGGCCCGAAAGTAGCCCCAGAAGTAGTACACCACTTGCGCCGCGATCCGCGCCCAGTTGATCGAGTTCACCGCGCCGATGCGCATGCGCGCCTTGAACGCGGCGTCGGCGTTCACCTGCTTCACCACGTCCTGGCAGTCGTCGAACGTCCCCTCGACGGCGAGGTTGTGGATATTCGGGTCCTGCAGCGCATACATCTGCGCGGCCTGGAAGGCGCTCATGCGCCCGTGCGGCGAGAGCATGAACACGGCGATGCGCTCGCGCCCGCGCATCGCGTGCTCGGCCGCTGAGCCGGTGTCGCCCGAGGTTGCGCCGAGCACGTTCAGCGTCCGTCCGCGGCGCGCCAGCACATCCTCGAACAGCGCACCGAGCAGCTGCAGCGCCATGTCCTTGAAGGCGAGGGTCGGGCCGTTCGACAGTCCGAGCAGGTGCAGGCCCGGCTCGAGCGTCTTCAGCGGCGCGATGTCGTCGCTGCCGAACACGGCGCGCGTGTAGGTGCGCGCGACGATCGCCTCGAGCGCCGGCACATCGTCCATGAACGGGCGCAGCACTTCCGCGGCGAGCTCCGGATAGCGCAATCCACGCCAGGCGGCCAGGTCGGCGCGCGGCCAGGACTCCGGTACGTACAGCCCGCCGTCGGGCGCCAGCCCCTCGAGCAGGATGTCGGAGAAGCGCTGCGGCTTTCCGCCGCCGCGGGTGCTGAGGTATCGCAACGCGCTTACCGTTTCGCGCCCTGCTTCTTCTGCAGCTCGTTGAAGCGGCGGATCTGCTCCGGGCTCGCCTGGCGGTGCGCTTTCTGCGCCTTCTGCCTCTTCACGGGCGCGGGCCGGGCGGCCCTCTTCTTTTGCGTGGGCGTGGGCGCGGGCGCCTGCGCCCAGGCCGGCAGCAGCCAGCAGACGAGCGCGAGCGCCAGCCAGGCCCTCACAGTAGCTCCTCCACGCGGATGCGCGTCACCTTGCCGACCACCGTCGGCAATTTCTCGATGCGTGCCAGGGCGGCGTTGACGTTCTTCTCGATGGCCAGGTGCGTGAGCATGACGATGTCGACGCGCTTCTCGCCCGCTGCCGGCTCCTTCTGCACCATGGCTTCGATGGAGATGCGCGAGTCGGCGAGGATGCGCGTGATGCGCGCCAGCACCCCGGGCTTGTCGAGCACGTGCAGGCGCAGGTAATAGGAAGTCTGGACTTCGCCCATCGGCAGAACCGGGGTCGCCGAGAGCTGGTCGGGCTGGAAGGCGAGGTGCGGCACGCGGTGCCCGGGATCGGCCGTAATGAGGCGCGTCACGTCCACCAGGTCGGCGACCACCGCGCTCGCCGTGGGCTGGCCGCCGGCGCCCGCGCCGTAGTACAGCGTCGGCCCTACGGCATCGCCCTTCACCAGGATGGCGTTCATCACGCCCTCGACGTTGGCGATCAGGCGCCGCGTCGGCACCAGCGTGGGATGAACCCTGAGCTCGATGCCCTTTGCAGCGCGCCGCGTGATGCCGAGCAGCTTGATGCGGTAGCCGAGCTCCTCGGCATAGCCGATGTCCTGCTGCGTGAGCTTCGAGATGCCCTCGGTGTAGACACGCGCGAACTGCATCGGGATGCCGAACGCGAGTGCCGAGAGAATCGTGAGCTTGTGCGCCGCATCGATGCCTTCGATGTCGAAGGTCGGGTCGGTCTCCGCAAAGCCGCGCGCCTGCGCGTCAGCCAGTGCCACGTCGAAAGCGACGCCCTTGTCGCGCATCTCCGAGAGGATGAAGTTGGAGGTGCCGTTGATGATGCCGGCGATCCATTCGATGCGGTTGGCCGCCAGCCCCTCGCGCAGCGCCTTGATGATCGGGATGCCGCCGCCCACCGAGGCCTCGAAGGCCACCATCACGCCCTTCTTCTGCGCGGCGGCGAAGATGCGGTTGCCGTGCTTGGCAAGCAAGGCCTTGTTGGCGGTGACGACGTGCTTGCCATTCGCGATCGCCTCCAGCACCAGATCGCGGGCGATGCCGGTGCCGCCAATCAATTCGATGACGATGTCGATGTCCGGGGCGCGCACCACGTCCCAGGCGCTGCCGGTCACCTGCGCCTTGCCGTCGACCAGGCGCCGCGCCTTCTTCACATCCTTGTCGGCGACGCGCGCGATGCGGATCGCGCGGCCGGCGCGGCGGCGGATCTCGCCAGCGTTTCGATTCAGCACATCCCAGGTGCCGCCGCCCACCGTGCCGATGCCGAGCAGCCCAGCGTGGATCGCCTTCATGCCGCGCCGCGCAGCAGGCCGTCCTTGCGGAACATCTCCTTCACGCCGCGCAGCGCCTGGCGCAGGCGGGCTTCGTTCTCGATGAGGGCGATCCGCACGTGGTCGTCGCCGTGGTCGCCGAAGCCGATGCCCGGCGCCACCGCGATCCGCGCCTCCTCAACCAGGCGCTTGGTGAACTCGATCGATCCCATGGCGGCGTAGGCGTCGGGAATCTGCGCCCACACGTACATCGACGCCTTCGGGTTCTCGACCCGCCAGCCGATGTCGTGCAGCCCCTTCACCATCACGTCGCGGCGCCGCTGGTAAGTCAGCCGGATGTCCTCGACGCAGTCCTGCGGGCCTTCGAGCGCGACGATCGAGGCGACCTGGATGGGCGTGAACGAGCCGTAGTCGTGGTAGCTCTTGATGCGCGCCAGCGCGTGCACCAGGTCGCGGTTGCCGACCATGAAGCCGATGCGCCAGCCCGCCATGTTGTAGCTCTTCGACATGGTGAAGAATTCCACCGCCACGTCGCGCGCGCCGGGGACCTGCATGATCGAGGGCGCCTTCCAACCGTCGAAGACGATGTCGGCGTAGGCAAGATCGTGCACCAGGAGCATGTCGTGCGCGCGCGCCAGCGCCACGATGCGCTCGAAGAAATCGAGCTCGACGCACTTCGCCGTCGGGTTCGAGGGAAACCCGAGGATCAGCATTTTCGGCTTCGGGATCAGCTCGCGGATGGCGCGCTCCACCTCGGCGATGAAATCCACGCCCGGCGTCATGCGCACCGAGCGGATGTCGGCGCCGGCGATGATGGCGCCGTAGATGTGGATCGGGTACGACGGATTGGGCACCAGCACCGTGTCGCCACGGTCGAGGGTCGCGAGCATCAGGTGCGCGAGCCCCTCCTTCGAGCCGATGGTGACGATGGCCTCGCCGTCCGGATCGAATTCGACGGCGTAGCGCCGCCGGTACCAGTCGCACACCGCCTTCCTCAGGCGGGGGATGCCCTTCGACACCGAGTAGCCGTGCGTGTCCTGGCGCTGCGCCGCCTCCACCAGCTTGTCGACGATGTGCTTCGGCGTCGGCCCGTCGGGGTTGCCCATCGACAGGTCGATGACGTCCTCGCCGCGGCGACGCGCCGCCATCTTCAACTCGTTGGTGATGTTGAAGACGTATGGCGGCAGGCGCTTGATCCTTGAAAACTCACGCATTGTAGAATTCTAGCAGTGAAACTCCACGCCTCCGCGCGCACCCATCTCAACACTTTCACCGGCTACGGCGAAGGCTACGTCATGGTGAACGGCGAGCGCCACGCGGCGAGTCTCATCGTGCAGCCCGAGCGCATCGCCGCCTGGCCGCTGGCCGCATTCGCGGCGCTCACCGAAGATCATTTCGCGCGGCTCGCGGCGCTCGGGCCCGAGGTCGTGCTGCTCGGCACGGGCCGCCGGCTGCGCTTTCCGCACCCGCAGCTCAGCGCGCCGCTGGCGCGCGCCGGCATCGGCCTGGAGGTGATGGACGTGCAGGCGGCCTGCCGCACCTACAACATCCTGATGGCCGAGGAACGCCGCGTGCTCGCGGCGTTGATCTTCGAGTGAGCGGCGAACTGCCGCGCGCCGCGCTCGCCGCCCTGCTCGTCGCGCTGGCGCTCGCCTGGTTCGGCGGCCTGGGCGAGCGCAGGCTGCTCAAGGCCGACGAGGGACGCTACGCCGAGATCCCGCGCGAGATGGTGGCGAGCGGCGACTGGCTGACGCCGCGTGTGAACGACTTCAAGTATTTCGAGAAGCCGCCGCTGCAGTACTGGGCCACGGCCGCGGCCTTCACCGTGCTGGGCATCAGCGAATGGAGCGCGCGGCTATGGACGGCGCTCACCGGCTTTCTCGGCGTATTGCTCGCGTACTACACCGGCCGGCGGCTGCTCGGCGCCGCGGGCGGCGTGTACGCGGCGACGGTGCTCGCCGGCAGCGCAATGTACGTATTCGCCGCCCATGTGGTGAGCCTCGACATGGGCCTGTCGTTCTTCCTCGCGCTGGCGGTATTCGCCATCGCCATCGCGCAGAGCGACGCCACCGCGCCGCGCGCGCGCCGCGACTGGATGCTCGCGGCCTGGGCGGCGATGGCGTTGGCGGTGCTGTCCAAGGGATTGATCGGCCTCGCGCTGCCGGCGGCGGCGGTGCTCGCCTACGCCGCCTGGCAGCGCGACGCGGCGCTGCTCAGGCGGCTGCATGTCGTTCCGGGAATCGCGCTGTTCCTCGCCATCGCCGCGCCGTGGTTCGTCGCCGTGTCCGCGGCCAATCCCGAGTTCGCGCGCTTCTTCTTCGTCCACGAGCACTTCGAGCGCTTCCTCACCACGCAGCACCAGCACGTCGGGCCGATCTGGTATTTCATCCCGGTGCTGGCGGCGGGCGCCGTGCCCTGGCTGCTGTCGCTGCCCGCAGCGCTGTGGCAGGCGGCGCGCCGCGCGCCGCCCGCGCACTTCCAGCCGCTGCGCTTCCTCCTCGCCTGGTGCGTGGTGGTGTTCGCGTTCTTCTCCGTTTCCGGCTCCAAGCTGCCGTCCTACATTCTGCCGATGTTTCCGGCGCTCGCGCTGCTCGTCGCCGCGCAGCTGACGCGCGCCTCGCGTCAGGTGCTTGCGGCGCAATCGGCCCTCGCCGCGCTGATCGGCCTCATCGTGCTTGCCGCTGCCGCTTCGCGTGCGTTGCCCACGCTACCCGAGCCGTATCGCCCCTGGATCATGGCCGCGGGGGGATCGCTCGCGGCGCTGGCGCTCGTCGCCCTCTGGCTCGCGGCGCGCGGCCGCGGCCTTGCCTCGGTGCTCGCGCTCGCCGCCGGCGGCCTCGCGTTCACGCAGCTCACGGTGCTCGGGCACGGCGCCTTGTCGCCGCAGTATTCCGCGTATCATGCGGTCGAACTCGCCCGCCCCGGGCTGCCTGCCGATGCGCCCTTCTACGCCGTCCGCGAATACGACCACACGCTGCCTTTCTATCTGGGCAGGACCGTGACCATGGTGGCGGTCACCGACGAGCTGGCGGGCGCGATCGCCTGGGAGCCGGGAAAGTACGTCGCGCGGCTCGAGGATTTCGCCGCGGCATGGCGCGGCGCTCCCGCGGCCTGCGCCGCCTTCGCGCCCGACGAGTTCGACGCGCTGCGCGCCGAGTACCGGCTCGAGGCGCGCGCGCTGGGCGCGAGCCCGCGTTACCTGATCGCATGCAAGCCATGAGCGCCCTCAGCTTCGCGCTGATCCTCGCCGGCGTGCTGCTGAACGCCGCGGCGCAGCTGCTGCTCAAGGCGGGCACCAACGCGGTGGGACATTTCGAGTTCTCCGCGGCGAACGTCGTCCCGGTGGGCCTGCGCCTCGCGCTCGAGCCGTTCATCCTCGGTGGCGTCGCCTGCTATGTCGTCAGCCTGGTGGTGTGGATCATGGCGCTGTCGCGCGTCGAGGTCAGCATCGCCTATCCGATGCTCTCCATCGGCTACGTCGTGAACGCGCTCGCCGCCTGGTACCTGTTCGGCGAATCGCTCACCGCGCTCAAGCTGACCGGCATCGGCTTCATCGTCGTCGGCGTGTTCCTGGTGGCACGCAGCTGATGGCCTTGCTGCCGTTCACCCGCCCGTCGATCGACGAGGCGACGATCGCCGGCGTCGCCGAGGTGCTGCGCTCGGGCTGGATCACCTCCGGCCCGCAGGTGCGGGAATTCGAGGCGGCGCTGTCGCGCCTTTGCGGCGGCCGCGCGGTGCGCACGTTCTGCTCCGGCACCGCTGCGCTGGAAGTCGGCCTGCGGCTCGCCGGCATCGGACCCGGCCACGAGGTGATCACCTCACCGCTTTCCTGGGTGGCGACCGCCAACGTGGTGCTGGAGGTCGGTGCACGCCCGGTGTTCGCAGACGTCGACCCGCGAACGCGCAACATCGACCTTGCCCTTGCCGAGGCCGCGGTGACCCCGGCGACGCGCGCCCTGATCCCGGTCGACCTCGCCGGCCTGCCGGTGGATCGCGACCGCCTGAATGACCTCGCGCGGCGCCGCACGCTGCGCGTGCTCGAGGACGCGGCGCAGTCGTTCGGCGCGAGCTGGAACGGGCGCCGGCTCGGCGCCTTCGGCGATTTCGTCGCCTTCAGCTTTCACGCCAACAAGAACGTGACCACGGGGGAAGGCGGCGCCCTGGTGCTGCCCGACGCGTCGCTCGCCGGTGTCTGCGAGAAGCTGCGCCTGCAGGGCGTGACCCGCTCGGGCGAGGACGGCATGGAGGTCGACGTCCTCGGCGGCAAGTGGAACCTCACCGACATCGCGGCGCGCATCGGCCTGGGGCAGCTGGCGCGGCTCGAGGAGTTCACCGCGCGGCGCCGCGCGCTCGCGCGCCTGTACTTCGAGCGCTGGGACCGCGTGCTCGGCTGCGAACTGCCGGTCGCGGATTTCGGGAATTGCAACTGGCACATGTTCCAGGTGGTGCTGCCCGAGCGCGTGGCGCGCGCCGGCTTCATCGCCCGCATGCGCGAACTGGGCGTCGCCGCCGGCGTGCACTATCCCGCGATGCACCTTTTCTCCCTGTACCGAGCGCTCGGCTGGCGCGAGGGGCAGTTCCCGCACGCGGAGCGCATCGGCCGCTCGATCGTCACGCTGCCGCTGTTCCCCGCCATGGCGGACGAGGACGTCGAGCGCGTGTGCGAGGCGGCGCGCAAGGCGCTGGCATGAGCGCGCCCCGCGTCTCGGTCGTCATTCCCGTGTACAACGAGCAGGAGGTGCTGCCGGCGCTGTTCGCGCGCCTGTACCCGGCGCTCGACGCTCTGGGTCGGAGCTACGAGTTGCTGCTGGTCGACGACGGCAGCCGCGACGCTTCGCCGCGGCTCCTGCGCGCGCAGTTCGAGCAGCGGCCCGAGGTCACGCGCGTGCTGCTGCTCGCCGGCAATTTCGGCCAGCACATGGCGATCATGGCCGGCTTCGCGCACTCGCGCGGCGAAGCGGTGGTGACGCTGGATGCCGACCTGCAGAACCCGCCCGAGGAGATCGCGAAGCTCCTCGCGAAAATGGACGAGGGCCATGACTATGTCGGCTCCTACCGCCGCACGCGCGAGGACAGCGCCTTCCGGCGCGTCGCTTCGCGGCTGATGAACCACGTGCGCGAGCGCATCACCGACATCCGCATGACCGACCAGGGCTGCATGCTGCGCGCCTACGGTCGCAACGTCGTGCAGGCGATCAATGCCTGCCGCGAGGCGAGCACCTTCATCCCCGCGCTTGGCTACACTTTCTCGCAACACCCGGCCGAGGTGGAAGTGGCCCACGAGGAGCGCAGCGCGGGTCTGTCCAAGTACTCGTTCTACCGCCTGCTGCGGCTGAATTTCGACCTGGTGACGGGCTTCTCGCTGGTGCCGCTGCAGCTGTTTTCGCTGCTCGGCATGCTGGTGGCGATCGGGTCCGTGCTCCTCTACCTCGTGGTGCTGAC
>Ga0224512_10005562_pt1 | contig 10330 bp, 8 predicted proteins | sample SF_May12_sed_USG_4_FD_169103 | JGI IMG/M metagenome (GOLD analysis project Ga0224512, IMG submission 169103) | Sediment microbial communities from San Francisco Bay, California, United States - SF_May12_sed_USGS_13 | ecosystem: Environmental > Aquatic > Marine > Sediment | place: USA: California...
CTTCACGCAAAAGCTTCTTTTCCGCGCGCTGAGCGAAACCGGATCGACCTTCCGCTTCCGACAAACGATCCAAGGAACTGCTCGCACGATCGAAGTTTCCGCGATTATTTGCCAGTTCATTGGGTGCAGCCATGTCGTCAGCAAGGAAAGATGTGTAAGGCGTGAGTATGCCGTGCTCGGTTGATAACGCCACCAACTCGTTGATCAACTCATCGTTCTTTCCGTGCAAGTCGATCTCGTCGATGATTTCACCGATGCGGCGCATGGCCCATAGCTTTTCGACAAACGCATAAGTGTCGTCGGTGCTTGCTTCCGTGAATTCCGCTGGAAAGCCGAACGCCTTGTTTTCTTGCGAAATTGTCCCGTCGATTGTGACTTTCGCAGTACCATGCTTTTTGTAGCGACCGACAATCACAAGTTGCTCACCCTCAAACAAATCGCGAACCTCGCGCGGATAGACTCGGCTGACAGGGGAGCCATCTTCTACGTTGAAATCATCGAATTCAAAGTCGACTGCGACGTTGGTCAGCACGGGCGAGCTAATTTTGTTATAAAGACGGCTGACGTGAGCTTCGATGTCTTCATCGGGCCGTACAAATTCGCTCTGTCCGTAATTGTCATGCGACAGGCGATCCAGCAGGCGACTGTTCACGTCATAGCCAACTCCAAAACTAACAATGCGCGTTTTCAGTTTGTTGTTTTGAAGGGTCTTCTCGACGATTCGTGATTCGTTTGTTTCTCCAGCGGTAGGACGACCGTCTGTCAGGAAGACGATGAAGTTCGGACGAGTGTCGTCCTGGATGAACTTCAACGCGGTCGACAGTGCCCCATCGATGTTGGTGCTTCCGCCAGCGTAGATCCCGTCAACAAATCCGAGTGCGGCTTGTCTTGTTTCATCATCGAACCGTTGCAGTTCGGGGCGAAATGATTCGATGCTGCTGTCATACGCGACGATGTTAAACAAGTCGCCTTCACGCAGATTGTTGACAACAAATTTTAGTGCTTCCTTGGCTTGCTCGATCTTCTTGCCGCTCATACTGCCGCTGCGATCGACGACAAACACCGCTGTCTTCTTCGGACGCTCGTCACTTGCGGCCTTGATTTCTGGGCTCGTTAACAACAGAAAGTATCCGTCTTCCTGTTGGTTGGGCCGATAGCTAATGACGCTCGTTCCCAGCGACCCCTCGGCCGTGTCGTAAAACAGACGGAAATCGGTCGTGGGCACTTGATTCTGCCCGATGTACTTTACAACTGCTTGATTTTTGCCTGGTCGCGTAATGTCCAACGAATGAGTCGGGCTGTAAACGCTCTTGATTTCGGAAGCGCTTTGAATGTTCGCTTCGAAGCTAATGGTTTCGACAGGGGCAGATGTATACTTGGCCGTCGACAACGGAAATAGATAGTCGGTGAGTTGATGATCCTTGCGAAGCAACTGGCTGTACTTCAGCGTCACCTTTCGCTCGGCTCCGGGAGGCACAGGGAAAATGCTAGTCTGAAAAAGTCCCGTCCCCATCCATTCGAGCAATGCCGGATCTTGATTTCGTCTGACATACCCTTCGTAGATGCGACGAGCCTCTTCGGCCGGCAGTAGCTTGGCCTCGTATTCCTTGCCATCAACCATAAACGTCAACCGGTCGATCGCGCCGTCGTAGGGAAGCGGAAAAATGAATGACACTTCCATTTGGCGACTACCCGTATTCACGAACGATTGGGTGACTTGAGTGCGGGCGACTTGATCGTCGATGCGAGCGTGGACGGCTAACTCTTTGATCTTGTAGGAAATGGGAGCGGGAATGGGTCGTCGGCCGATGACTGGGCGGGGAAGTGGTACTGGCTCGGAAGAGTTGTTAACAATCAACAAGCCTTGACCAAACGCCGGCAAGGCAAACAGCGCGGCACACAGACCTAGCATTACCAACTTCGCAGATTTCATGGGGTAATCTCCCGTAAGAAGCAATTGAGAGTGCAATATATCACACCGATCGAAAATGACCTGCTAATCTTTGACGTAAACCGCGGAAACTAAGTTCCGGCGGACTGAGCATTGCAAGAGTGGAAATCGGCGATTGCTAGCCTTTTGGACCAAGGTCTGGTATGTTCGTTGGCGAAGTTTGCACAGCTTTCAAGCTTCCAAAGGCCAGTCGGCTTCAAACGAATTCCACTCTTAATCGGTGTTGAAATGACCAAAATGCTTAATATCGTGCCTCAAAAATGCACCGGCTGCATGCAATGCGAATTAGCATGCTCATGGGTGCAAACAGGCACGTTTCAGCCGTCGCGGAGCCTCATTCGCGTTAACGTTTTTGATGAGGAAGCCAGTTACGCTCCCTACACCTGCCTGCAATGCGACGAAGCATGGTGCATGACGGCTTGTCCAGTCAACGCCATCGCCGTCGATGAATCGACCGGTGCGAAACTGGTGATGGACGAGCTTTGCATTGGCTGCCACCTGTGTACGATCGCTTGTCCATTCGGCACCGTTTACACCCTGCCAAAAACGGACAAGGCCGCGAAGTGCAACCTGTGCGGCGGGGATCCTGCCTGTGCGGTCTCGTGTCCGACAGATGCGATTGAGTTTGTGGATATCGACGAGTCGGGTAAGTGGTTTGCCCCGTGGGCAGAAAAGGTTAATACGAACTACCTTGAAGCGGCGGCCGCCAACAACGGAGATAACTGACATGGGTGGATGGACTGGTAAACTGCTTCGAGTCGACCTGACTTCTGGAGAATCCAAGATCGAGTCAATTCCGGAGGAATGGCTGCGCGAGTACATGGGCGGCCGTGGCTTGGCGGACCGGTATCTTTATGAGGAGATGGACCCAACTGTCGATCCGTTGTCACCTGAGAATAAGTTGATCTTTGCCACCGGTCCCTTGACGGGGACGCCCGTGCCTTGTGGCGCGCGGTACATGGTCGTCACGAAAGGAGCGTTGACCGACGCAATCACTACTTCGAATTCGGGAGGTCATTGGGGCCCGGAAGTGAAGTTCGCTGGTTACGACCTGATTATTTGCGAAGGCCGCGCAGCGAAGCCGAGTTACATCTTCATTTACGACGATCACGTGGAAGTTCGTGACGCATCGCACTTGTGGGGTAAAACCGTTGGGGAAACGGAAGACGGTCTTCGCGAGGAAACCGGTTTGCCTAGCCTTCGCGTTGCTTGCATTGGACCGGGTGGTGAAAATCTCGTCCGCTTTGCCTGCATCATGAACGATAAACATCGCGCGGCTGGACGAAGTGGAGTCGGCGCGGTGATGGGCTCCAAGAATCTCAAAGCGATTGCTGTACGCGGCACGGGCGGAGTCGAGATTGCTGATCCTGCGGCGTTCATGAAATCTGTTTGGGACATGCGTCATAGAATGAAGGACACGCCTGGAAAGAAATCGTTTGCTGAATTAGGTACTGCCGCAACGATCGACATGACACAAGCGTTCGGCGGTTTGCCTACTCGTAACTTTCAACAGGGTCAATTCGAAGAGTTCGAGAATCTGAACGGTAACACGATTCGTGACACACGACTGGTTGCGAACAAAGCTTGTTTTGCTTGTACGATCGCTTGCGGTCGTGTGTGCCGACTGGGTGATGCGTCGGACAAGTTCATGGTCAATATGCATCCGCGTAATTGGAAGATGGCAGGTGAAGGACCGGAATACGAGAATGCATGGTCGCTCGGAGCCGATTGTGGTATCGGCGATCTCGATGCGGTGCTAAAGGCAAATTGGCTTTGCAACGACCTCGGTCTTGACCCGATCTCGATGGGTGCGACACTCGCCGCAGCCATGGAACTTTATGAAGACGGAAACGTAACAGACGAACAAGTCGAAATGCCGCTCAACTTTGGATCCGGAGAGGCGCTTGTAAGAATGACCGAAGCAACCGGCTATCGCGAAGGATTCGGAAACGAACTAGCCGAAGGTTCCAAGCGGATGGGTGAAAAGTTCGGCAATGCAGATATCTTTATGGGTACGAAAGGGCAGGAATTTCCTGCCTATGATCCACGCGGTTTTCAAGGAATGGGCGTCGCCTTCGCGACATGCAATCGCGGCGGTTGTCACCTGCGAGCATGGACACCCGGACCAGAAACAACGGGGGTATTCGATCCTCATACGACTGAAGGCAAAGGCGAATGGGTCGCCAACGAACAAAACCGCACGACGGCTCACGACAATACAGGTGTATGTCTTTTTGTTGGAGCGGCAGATGGCGCGTTAGAAGTTTTTGTTCCCAGTCTCGCAGCAGCGACAGGCGTCCCTTACACGTATGAAGAAGTGCTGAAAATCGGCGAGCGGACGTGGAACATCGAGCGACTTTGGAATCTCAAAGCTGGCTTAACAAAGGCGGATGACACATTGCCGAAACGTCTGCTTAAAGAAGCTCACAAAGAGGGACCTTCCGCAGGAGTAGTCGTCAATCTCGATGCGATGCTGCCAGTCTATTACGAAGAACGAGGCTGGAACCAAGAAGGTGTGCCGACCGAAGAGAAGCTCAAAGAATTAGGGCTCGCCGTAATTTAAACTTAACGTGACTTTTGAAAAGTCCCTTCAAGTATTTGGAAACTAAACATGGCTTATCACGTGATCATTGGGGGCGGCCCCGCAGCAACGAATGCTGCGGAAACAATACGGCTGTTTGATTCGAAGTCCACAATTACGCTAATCTGCGATGAACCAGCCCACTCTCGAATGGCGCTGCCGTATTGGCTGGCGGGAAACATTCCTCCCGAACATACGCACACCGGCAACGACGCATACTTTCAGAAGCTAAGTGTTGATGCTCGAATTGGCACGTGTGTCAATAAAGTCGATGCAAAGAACAACTCGCTTGCGTTGTCAGATGGATCAACGCTCGACTTTGACAATCTGCTGATTGCAACCGGGTCCTCTCCACTTGATCCACCAATTCCCGGAACTGACCTGCCAGGGGTTCAGCCACTTTGGTCTTTGGCTCATACCCAAAGTGCACTCGATGCGGCAAATGGAATTGATAAGCCTCGAATTGTGCTTGTCGGCGCCGGCTTCATTGGATTCATCGTACTCAATGCAATGTTCAAACGGGGTTGGCAACTCGCGGTTGTCGAGCGAGAAAGGCAAGTCTTGCCTCGCATGCTCGACAATGGGGCGGCTGAGATCTTGGAAACTTGGCTGGCAAATCAAGGTGTCGCAGTTCACTCAGGCACCTCGGTCAGCAAGATCAAACAAGGTGATGGAAACACCAAGATCGTGCATCTTGAAAATGGAAAAAAGCTCGACGCCGACATCGTGATCATCGCCACTGGTATAAAAACAAACCTTGATTTAATTGACGGCAGTGGTATCGATACGGATCAAGGAATCCTCGTTAACGATCAAATGCAGTCCAACTTGTCGCATGTCTATGCTGCCGGTGATGTCGCACAAGGACCAGTGCTTTTCAGTGACAAGCCAGAGATTCACGCGATCCAGCCTACTGCGGTCGATCACGGACGAGTTGCTGGAGCAAACATGGCTGGCCGGGAGGTTCATTACCCTGGAAGTTTGTCAATGAACATTACGGATGTTTGCGGGCTGCAAACCGCCAGCTTCGGTGCGTGGAACGATTCGAGTGCCGAAGCGATGACAATCTCCAACGCTCCCGGTTTCGTCTATCGCAAACTTCTTTGGCGCGGAGAACAAATGGTGGGAGCAATCTTTGCGGGACGCGCCAACGACATGGGAATGCTCACCGACGTTGGGATGGTCAAAGGCATCTTGCAAACACAAACGCCACTCGGCGCATGGAAACAATTCCTTGCTGAAAACCCGTTCGATATTCGCAGGGCCTATGTTGCTTCGGGAGTTGCTGATCGTTTGCGTAAAAACACACTGCTCGGTCAACCAACCAAAGGACGGCAGTATCAATTCGGTGGGGCAAAACCAGCGGTTCCAAAAAACCCATCTCATCAAGTCTTCGTCAGCACGAAATCGTAAGCGTCATGGAAATACGGCTAAAGCTGATGGGGATGCTTAAAGAGAAGATGCCCGAAGACGGCAAGCTCGACGTTGCCGATGAGGCCACCATTTCGGATGTCCTTTCGGTCCTGGAAATCCCCGCCGACAGTGTGCAAGTCTTCACCGTGAACGGCTCACTCGAACGTGATAAGTCTCGTGTCTTGGCGGTAGACGACGAACTCTCTGTACTGCCACCAGTTGGCGGTGGTTAGGGAGCCGAAGTTTCGCTAATGAATCGGTCGAAGCGTTGCGCGATGATGGTCGAGACACGATTCGCCGTCGACTCGAGTGTGTCCTCTACAAATGCAGCCCTTGGGTTTGATTGTGTTCCGGTGAAAGCACGTTTTGACGTCCGCTCGAACCATGCCCACGGCGGAGACTCGGCTCTTTCTTTCACTTGAGTCGAGAGATAGTCTGCGTGCGAAATGCTAAACATGCAGATAACCAGAGCAACTCCAGATGCTTCAACAACAAATGCCCGAAAGAAAAACCGTAGAGTTTTCATGAACTCGCTCCGTCGAGTGGGAAAAGAATCAAGAGATAAGTTTTGGTCCGACAATTGATTCTTACGCGATTCGCGTGCCAAGAGAATGGTCAATTCATTGACAACGACACAAAGCGAGTTGTGGCGGTAAGTTGTTCACGCTATTGCTGCCGCAGCATGCAGCGAGACACTTTGCTTGGCGTCGCGATCTTGATACAGAGGTATCACCGTGAGACGTCGTCGAGTGGCGTTAAAGCTTACTCACCTTCGCTGATTGGAACATCGAGCAAAGTCTGCACGAATCTCACAAGCGACCGCTGGGTGAATCATTGCGGCCGTTGCAATTTGAACTGCCTTTGCTCCGGCTTCGAGTTGAGCGACGACATCTTCCGCGCTGCCGATTCCACCAACGCCGATGAGGTTGATGTTTAATCCCTTTGCCGCAACTCCCTGCGCGAATTGACGCATCTGGTTCAAGGACGCTGTTCGAGTGGCTGTTCCACAAATGCCGCGCAGTTCGCCGGCAAACAACTCGTTTCCGTTCCGATCGAGGACGGTTGTTGCAACGCTGTTGGTCATCGCAATGCCGTTGATGTTTGCACCAACGGCATCAAGCAAAGCATTGATCTGCTCGCTTTTAGTCATGTGCCCAATCTTGATGACGTAGGGCGTCGTCCCGATTGACTCGCGAACTCGCGAGGCCACGTTCTTCGCCGCTGCCATGTCTCGATAGATCTGACCATCGCATGTTGATACGTTGGGACACGAGAAATTTGTTTCCACAACGTCCGCGCCACTCTCGACCGCCCACTTTGCACATATCGCATAGTCATCCGCCAGTTCTTCAATCGACGATCCGTCTTGAACCGTTCCCACGACTGAAACTGATAGCAACTTGCCTTCGCCAAGAGCATTTCGAGTTCGCTCGATATCCTCGCGCCATACATCCGGTTTGGCCGAGGGCATACCAAAAGAAACCGCCCAACTGCCGCTCATCTGATCAACGCTGGGCAACCGAGTTTCTCCTCCGCTCAGTTGACCTGTTCGAACAGGAACAAGATTCGGCAGCGGATAACAATCGCGAGCACGACTGCGCACCGTCTTGTAAGTTAACACATCGAAACCCAGGCTCGCGTAGTATAGAACCCACTTACCATTGAGCAACGGTCCGGCCGGCATTCCCAAAGGCGAATTGACCTCCAATCCACAAAAACTCCATTCGCCGTCGAATGCAGGAACAGCTATCTCAATCGGCTCTGGAGCGTGGTCGTAATTCCACTGATACGACTTCTGCATGTCGTACCTAGATAATTGTTGCGAAGCGTTCAACGTGCATCTCCAAACTATGCCCGATCACTGATTTTTATGAAGATTCGCGCCGAATGTCTACAAGCACATTTCTACCAACAAACTCAACCTAAACACAGTTTGCGGATTCTTAAAAGTATTCATGAAACGGGACACCGAGCGCGTATCGTATTCCCGATTGAAGTCGATCCATGCCGTGCTTGACCGGCTTCAAACCGTAAACGCCACCAATATGCACGAGTCGCGCTCGCGTACAGAACAGTACGGCATCGCCAAGTCCGGCCGGAATCCTGCATCGATCGGTTTTTTTGCGTTCTGGCTGATCGCAGAACAAAAACTCACCGCCAGTGAATCCCACTTCGTCTGTATCAGACGGATCAGCCAACGGACTGACGATAATCACGAGTTGCAGCGGGAAGTAGACGTCACCGCGAATATCTTGATGGGGTGCATTGAAACCGCCGGTTTCATATCGCAAAAGCAGTGGCGTCGGCGCAGATTGGCCCGCTTCCGCACACCGGATGCGAAACTCTTCCCAATCAGGCGGGTATTGTTCATCTTCTTCTAGCAATCGCTGCCACACATTCGCGATTTTGGAAACATGGGGATAAAAAACTCGCCGGATAGCATCAACCAATCTCGGAAGCGGCGATCCAAAATAACGATAAACACCTTTGCCAAATCGACTCTTATTCATTTTGACGGTTTGGGAGAACAATGTATCGTCATCGAACATCATTCGTAGGCTGTTGCAATGCTCTGCTGAAAGAAGCGCTCGAAGACGAGTGTAACCCTTGCGAGTTAAGCTCTCTTCAATGGCAAGCCAGTCTAGATTGCGAACGCGAGTCGCAAGATCGGGATACTCGCTCTTCAGCGCTCTCTCTACGTCACATTCGTCGGAATCTCCCTGTGTTGCCGCTTTGGCTGACAACGGTAGAATCGAATTGGAATGCAGACCGGACAATGCTTTAAACGCTGCGAGCTGTTTCTGGTGCCTTTCGGACTCCGGCTTATTCTTGACTGCTTCCCGTTGTAACACGACCGCTTGCGACACATTTCCTTCACGCACTCGAACTTGTGCCAAATGAGCGTACGCTTCTGCAAAGTCCGGCGCGAGACTGATCGCTGCTTGAAATGCATCTGCCGCTTGGTCATCGTCATTCAATCGCAGAAGTAGCATCCCTTGATCATTCCAAAGGACGGGATTACCGGGATCAAATTCAACGGCACGGCGAATGATCTTGACTGCCAGATCGAGATTATTGTCGTCCGCAGCCTCCCATGCCTGTTCAGCCAGTTTGCGCGCACGGCGTCGGTTCTTATTTCGTTTTTTCTTCGGATTCATATCTTCCTCTTGGTATTAGCGCAGGATGCCAGATCACGACACTCCTGCGTTATGAGAATGTGTAAGTGCAGAAAATCCCTATGTTCCGCTGAGAATCGCGGAAAGACACGCCACATTTAGGGACACACTAATAGAGGAAGATCGGTTGGCATTGCATGACAAAAAGTGACTGGAAAATTGACCAAAAGGTTCGCGCTATTGGTTAAAGCAGCCACTCCACGGTGACTGCCGAAGTTACACGTCCTTCGATGACGCCAAAGAACCACAACAACGGCTCCCGCGATTTGCCCTCTGTGCAGCCGTCAACAATCAAGAATGTCAGAAACAGCTTCCAGTCGGAGATCGTTTCCAGCAGACATCCGAGCCGCTGTTCGTCTAGACCAGAATTCTGGTATTTTCGCCAAAGTGCGTATGGCTCGTCATGCAGTTGTACCATGTTGAGCAAGTCTTTGTCGTCACAGTAATCCGCAAGGAACTCACGCGCAATCGACGCATGACTCCGCGAATGAATAATTGGCACACCATGTTTTGACTCAGCTTTGAGCGTGTCATGAATGTGGATCAAGACTTTGAGTTTCCAAGCGTCTTCACTAGACAACTTGGAACGTAGCGATTCGAGATTTTCTTCCAGCTCGCGAATGTGCTGACGAACGGTTCCCTCGGGATGTCCCTTGCGAGGTTTTCCCCAATCCAGATTACGTTGATAACGCTCGTCAGCCAGAACTCGACGCAAAACTTGCTCGAAGTCACACATTTTTTACTCGTTACCGAATCGCTTTTCAAAAGGACCAATAAAGCGCCGTTCATCCACGTGTATTGAGGCACAGCCTAACTCAACTGAAACAGGAGAAATTCGAATTCTTCCAGGACATCCTATGCGTCGCGTGGGTTCGCGAAACGAGTTACTCTTCGTCAGGAATGCGATCGCGCAGCGGCAAAACTCGGTCATGATAACGTGCCATTTCATATTGCAGAAACTCGTCGCGATGTCGCAGTGACAATTCATCGAAAGTGAAATACGGACCTGTTTCCGGTTCGTGCGGGTTGCGTTCTTCCCACATCCGCACGACTTCAAGAGCTTGCACATCGTGGCTTGTTATTAGGGCAGCACGACACTCTGCCGTTGGAGTTTGATCGTGGGACTCGTGCAGCACATCTTCAAGTTCCTTCATCGACCAAGGACGATCGATAATCGCCAGAGCAGCAGCAGCAATGATGCGACTGTGA
>Ga0224512_10005563_pt1 | contig 10329 bp, 7 predicted proteins | sample SF_May12_sed_USG_4_FD_169103 | JGI IMG/M metagenome (GOLD analysis project Ga0224512, IMG submission 169103) | Sediment microbial communities from San Francisco Bay, California, United States - SF_May12_sed_USGS_13 | ecosystem: Environmental > Aquatic > Marine > Sediment | place: USA: California...
CGGTCAAACGGCGCCATGGACATCTGCAAGCGCCGGGTCAGATCTTCTACCACCGCGTGCGGGTTGGGGGCCGCGCGATAAGTTTCCAGCTGTCTGGCATAACCCGGCCGGCCGGCCAACATTGCTCGCACGACACCGAGCCCCGGGCCTTCGCCGATATCGCCGGCGATCGGATCGCAGAAGCTCAGTAATTCGTCGATCATGCCACGTAGCGGCCGCCGGTCGCCGGAATCGTTGATAATGATGTCGGCATCGAGGCCGAGATGGCCGGCACGATAGCAATTCTCCTTTTCGATCCAGACCGGCAGCTCGACAGGCATGAGGCGTCCGAGGTCCGCCGGCGCTGAGCGCGCCATGGCCACAGTCACGACCCTGGCGAAGGCAACGAGAGCATGCAGGCTTTGCAGATCTGAGGCGGAATCCATCGCGCGAATTTCAATCGTCCCGAAATCCGGATGGGGTCGGATGTCCCAATGAATGTCCTTGAAATGTCTGATCATCCCGGCGGTCAATGCGGCTCGATAGAATTTTTCAAAATCAGACCACGCCTCGAAAGCTGTAGGCAGGCCGTAATTTGGTGCGGCTGCGAGGATGCGATGCCGGTACGCGGCATGGCCAGTCTCGTAACCGCGCCAGAACGGGGAATTCGCGGAGATCGCGATGAACGCGGGCAGAGCCGGTATCAGCATCGACATTGCGCGCATCGCTTCATCGCCGGATCGCATGCCGATATGCACGTGCGTGCTGAAAGTAATCTGCGTATGCGCCAGGTGCCCGGTGGCTTTCTGCATTCGGCTAAAGCGTGGCTTCGGCGTGATCAACGCGAGGCGGCGGCCGAATGCATGCGTGCCTGCACCACAGGCGCGCATATCCAGCTCACGGCATCGTGGCAGAACCTGGCGCAGCGTCCGTGCGATGTCATTGACGGCCATATCGCTGGTTTCCGCGATACCGCTCGTCAGTTCCACGCAGGACTGGATGTACTCGGGTTTGACCAGCGGCGTATCCGGGAAGAACTTCATCAGGGGTATGATGCCGTCGAATAAATCGAGGGTCTGGGCATCGAGGAGCTGCAGCTCCCATTCAACACCGACGGTCGGTGATTTGCAGGGGCTAAACTCCATGGGCGGCGGTATCGAGTGACTTGTGCGCGATTCGAGCGATTCGCTCATAGAAACGCGCGCCAACGGCAAGCACGGCTTCGTCAATGTCGAACGCCGGGCTGTGCAGCGGAATCGGTTCCCAGTCTGGAGCGCGCGCACCGAAGCGAACGAATGCGCCCGGGACATGGCCGAGGTAATAGGAAAAATCCTCGGAGCCCATGCTCGGAAACTCGGAGGAGACCACGTGGTCGGCGCCAACGACTTCCTGCGCGGCTGCCCGAGCGATACCGGTCGCGGTGGGTTCATTGATAACCGGCGGGTACCCGGCGGTTATGCGGATTTCGATCTTCGCGTTGTGCAATTCGGCGGCTGCGGCAACCATGCGTTCCAGGCCGTGATGAATATGTCGTCTCACGTCCGGATTCGAGGTACGAATCGAGCCTTCGAGTTCGGCTTCCTCTGCGATCACGTTCGCGGCCGATCCTCCGTGAATCTTGCCGATCGTTATGACGGTCGGGTGGAACGGGTTCGTTTCGCGCGATACGAGCGTCTGCAATGCCGTGATCAGGAATCCGCCAATGACGATCGCGTCGATAGCTTCATGTGGCCGGGCGCCGTGACCGCCTTTGCCACGAATGCCGATCATGAAACGGTCGGACTGCGCGGTGACAAGACCGTCCCGAATCATGATTTCGCCGGTAGCGTAGTCGTGTGTCACGTGCCCGGCGAAAATGCCGGCGACGTTTCGCAATGCACCGTCGGCAATCGCGGTATTCGCGCCGCCACCGCGCTCCTCGGCCGGTTGAAACACGAGTCGCACCGGCCCTGGCGGGGGTTCGCGAGCCAGCAGTTCCGTGGCGCCGATCAGCATAGCCATATGTGCGCCATGGCCGCAGGCGTGCATTCTGCCCGGATAGATCGATGCGTACGAGGCGCCTGTCGTTTCGTTGCCCGGCAGCGCGTCCATTTCCGCGCGCAGCGCGATCGCGGCCCGATCGGGATCGATTCCCTCAATCCGGCCGATGACCGCATGGCCGATGCCCGCATACTCGTACGGTATCTCGAGCCGTTGGAGCTCGGCGATGATACGTTGGGCGGTATCAGCTTCCTCGAACGACAGTTCGGGATGCTGATGAAACCAGCGTCGCAGCATCACAAGGCGGGCATGGAGTTCCTCGTCAATGCTGGACCCTGTCAACGGCGCCCGAATTTCAGGCAGCACGCTCATGAGTACTGGAGTATCACGAACGGGCAGCGAGCTTAATCAGAGGATGTACCTAGGCAGAGGTGTCCGGATGGGGGTTTCGCCGACACGACCGTCGCCGGGTCGCGATCAGGCGCTAATTGACGACGATTCGAAACGAGAATTCTGCGCGTGGCGAGCCCGCACCCACGTCGGGGGCTAACGTACCTTTCGGGTTAATGCGAATGTCCGTGATCGACGGGTCGCAGCCCAGCGCATTTGCTGACGGGACGTAGCTGAACGTGAGTCCGCCATCGTTCGAAAAGTCCAGGTCGTCTGTTGCATTGTCCAGAGTGATGAACGAGTAGCTCAGGTTGCTGCTCGGCGTGCCATCCTGAAACTCGACGGGACCCGATCCGGAACCCGAGATGTCCGTTACGAGCATACATGTTTCGGATGGTAAGGGATCGGTGATCACGAGGGCATCATCGTCCACACTGCCGGCACCGCGGTTCGTTACCGTTATCGTATACAGGACTTCGCTACCGGGTATGGACTTCGGATTACTCGTGTCATTGACGGGATCGCGCAATGTTGTCATTTGCTTGGTGATGACGAGCTCGGGCGGAAGCACGACAGAAATAGTGTCCGTTACGGTGTCGTTCGCAAGGGGCTTAAAATCTGACGCCGCGATAGTTTGTACCGTCGCGGTGTCTCCAGCACTGGCGGTGCCCGGCACGTCATATGCGATCAGAATCGTGGCGGATTCTGCGGGCGCAAGGATGCGCGTATCCGGATCGCCGTCGCCGTCGGTATCTGTCAACAGGATATCGGCGGCTGTAATCGTCCCGCTGCCATCGACGTCTTCGTAATAGCTGACGGCCGGCGAAAAATTGCCGCTGGCCGACGACGACAGATCGAAATACTCGTTCGTATTGCCTGTATTCGTCAGCGTATGCACGCCAGCAATGGACTGCCCCACGATTCCAGCAAGCGTCAGGTCCGGTGTGAAAGCCACGCCCCGAACCGCCGTCGAACCCAGCACGCCGCCGCAGCCGCTCAGGTTATCATCGACCTGCGCCGGAAAGCTGCTTGCGCCGAATGAGGCGTTGGAACTCGATACATGGAACGTAAACGGTGAGCCCGGGGCAACACCGAGTTCGGCCCAGGTAACCGGGAATTCCATTTGCAGGCCGTCTGCCGAACCCCAGGTGCCGGAGCGATTCGGGTTGCCCGTTGACGGCACATTCGCGAACGACCCCGGCAGCGTATAGCCGTCGCCGAAACCGTTGCCGTCGGCCATCGGATCACCGCCCGGGGCAAGGGCCACGTAACTGAACACGTAGACGTTTATCCGCCGGTTATTGCCGCTCCAGGTTACGCCGATCACAGGCTCGCCGGTTTCCATCAACTGATCGTGGTCGACATCGGCGTAATACGCGAACGTCTGTTGGTTCGACGCCGAACCGACGCGCTCGGTGAACAGGTATATGTTGTTCTGATCCCAGGTATAGGCGAAATGGGTCAGATCCCGGCCAGTAGACTGCACGGGCGCGTCGCGATCGCTCAGGCCACCGGAGGGGCCGTCACAGACATTATTGTCGAGATCGGCGTGCACGGGCGCCCAGTCGGCCATGTTACCGTCGACGGAAATAGCCGCAAGCGTGAATGCGCCGTCGCCAAAACCGCAAGTGCAGACGGCCCATGCGGCAATCGACCATGCCGAGGCCGCCAATAGCAGGGCGCAGCGCTGAACCGGGTTTCGGCAATTGCCAGAATTCATCTGCATATCAATTAATTAGAGGGCCGCAATCCCCTGGATACTAGGGCCATACGGAGCAGCGAAACAGGAAATATGTCAAGAAAATGCGAATTTCCGGCAACGCTGTCGTTGACCGGTTGCGGGCAGCGTCGCTACAGCGCATCGAAATAGTGTTCCTGGCGTATGCGAGTCTCGGCATCCGGGAGAAGGCCCCTCGCTGCCTGCATGTTGTCCTCGACGTGGCGTACTTTCGTCATGCCCGGGATCGACAGGGTCGCCGCCGGATGCGAAATCGTGTACTTCAATAAGAACTGTGCCCAGCTCGAGCAATCGAAATCGGCCGCCTATTTCGGCAGCGGCTTGCCGCTGACCCTGCTGAATATTCGACCGGCGCCGAACGCGCGATTGATCATTACGGCCATGCCGCGGTCGGCCGCGAGCGGCAGAATGCGCTTCGCCGCTTCGCGTTGTCCCAGCGAGTAGTCGACCTGAATGAAATCCAGATCCTCCTGGCGCATGATTCTCTCCATCTCCGCGTACTGGCTCGAGCGCGACGTGGTGATGCCGATGTAGCGCACCCGGCCGGCTTGTTGCCACTCGCGGATAAGCGGGATCGATTCGCGCCAGCCAACCAGATTATGCACCTGCATCAGATCGATTTTCTCGACTCTGAGTTCTTGCAGCGAAGTGCGCATCGACTCGTTACTCGCAGCTCGGGACCGACGATCAACCTTGGTCGCCACAAACAACTTATCGCGAATACCGAGGCTTGCGATCAGGTCACCGAGCACGGATTCCGATGGCCGGTACATCGGCGCAGTATCGATCACGGTGCCGCCGAGCTCGTGAAATCGACCTAAAGCTGCTCTGAGGGGCTCGCGTGCCGCCTGCGATTCGCCCACTCCGTAACGAACCGTGCCGAGGCCTATGACCGGAATCGTCTCGCCCGACGACGGGATGGGTTTTTGGATCAGATCCGCTGGCCCGGCAAGTACCGAATTGCCGCCAATCGCAACGGCCGCGCCTGCGGCCAGTGCGGACTTAGTGAATTCGCGGCGATTGTACTTCACTATCATCTTTCCTTGTCTTCGAGTTCTTGCCCGCGGATCCTGTACGCGAAACTCAGGTACAAGCTATCAAAACCGATGCGAAAGCAGAACGTGTGCCGCTCGCTGGCGCCGTCCGGCCTGTCGGAACGGTGCAGTTCCGAACCCGGATTCTTGTTGCTGTTGTGAGTCACAGCAAATAATACAGCATCGCGGATTCAATTCGGCGCGTGCTCGCACTATGATGGTCGCGGGGTAACAACGGACGACTAGCAAATGGCAGGGCTCTATTTCGAGGAATTTTCGGTTGGACAGGTGTTCGAGCACCCGATACACAGGACGATCACGGAAACCGACAACGTCCTGTTTTCGACGATGACGCACAATCCGGCGTCGCTGCACCTCGATGCCGAGTACATGAAAAAGACCGAATTCGGAAAACTCCTCGTCAACAGTTGTTTGACGTTGGGACTGATGGTCGGTATCTCGGTAAACGACATTACGCACGGTACGACAGTTGCGAATCTCGGTTGGGACGAAGTTCGTTTTCCGAAGCCTCTGTTTCACGGCGACACGATTCATGTCCAGTCGGAAGTGCTCGAAATGCGCGAGTCAAGATCGCGTCCCAATAACGGCATCGTCACGTTTTCTCACCGAGCGTTCAATCAGCACGACGAACTCGTAGGCATCTGCAAGCGCATAGTAATGATGCTCAAGAAGCCCGAATGAACCGCAGTTATTTGTTTGTACCCGGCGACAGCGAGCGCAAGCTGGCAAAGGCAACCGATGCCGGCGCCGACGCACTGATTCTCGACCTCGAGGATTCCGTGGCCGGCGATGCACGTCCCGCGGCGCGGGAACGCGTAACGGAATATCTCGAAGGCAAGGACAATATCTGGGTGCGTATCAATCCCATCGGAACGGACGATGCCGAACACGACCTGCGCGCCATCATGCGATCAGCGCCTGCGGGAATCGTGTTGCCGAAGCCCAAAAGTGCGGCTGACGTGGAAACGCTGGCCGGTAAGCTCGACTACTTCGAAAACGAACACGGCATACAGGCCGGTAGAACCGCGATCATGGCGCTCTGCACGGAACTACCCGTCGCGCTTTTCTCGCTCGGTGACTATGCTCGCGCGACGCCACGCCTGGCGGCGCTGTCATGGGGTGCCGAGGACCTCAGTACCGCGCTCGGTGCGGCCTGTAATCGCGACGAAACCGGCAACTGGTTGCCACCGTATGAGCTGGCGCGTTCGTTGTGCCTGTTTGCGGCTGCCGCTGCCGAAGTCGCAGCTGTCGATACCGTGTATACGGACTTTCGAGACCCGGAAGGCCTTTCGCGCTATGCAGCCAATGCGCGGCGCGACGGCTTCTCGGGGATGCTCGCGATTCATCCGGTTCAGGTGGATACGATCAACGCGGCGTTTATCCCGACGACGGCAGAGATCGAGCGTGCCAAGCGAATCGTCCGATTGTTTGCGGAAAACCCCGATGCTGGCACACTCGGTATGGACGGTAGAATGGTTGATCGCCCGCATCTCATACAGGCAGAGCGCATACTCGAACTCGCCGGTAAGTGCACGGCATCAAGTTAAAAAGGGCCCCGTACCATGACTGACATCTATCCCGTGGATCCGCAGACCAGGACGCGTGCACTGATCGATGCAGACGGTTACGCCAAGATGTACGCGCGATCCGTCGACGACGACGCGGCGTTTTGGGCGGAGCAGGCAAACCGTATTGACTGGATCAAACCGTTCACCCGGGTCAAAGATGTTTCCTTTGCGCGTGACGACCTGCACATACGCTGGTTTTACGATGGCACGTTGAACGTCTGCTACAACTGCGTCGATCGCCATCTGGACAGCAAGGGCGACGATGTGGCGCTCATCTGGGAGGGCGACGATCCCTTGCGTGACGAGACGATCACCTATCGTCAATTGCATGAGCGCGTCTGTAAGTTCGGGAATTCGCTCAAGGCGCTGGGGGCGAAGAAGGGTGATCGCATTACAATCTACATGCCGATGATCCCCGAAGCCGCAATCGCGATGCTGGCGTGCGCGAGGATCGGCGCGGTGCATTCGGTCGTTTTCGGCGGGTTCTCGCCCGACGCGCTCGCCGGGCGGATTCACGACTGCGAATCGAACATCGTTATTACCGCTGACGAGGGCGTGCGTGGCGGCAAGTCGATCCCCCTAAAAGCGAACGTTGACGTCGCGGCCGAGAACAAGGCCGTCACAACGCTGGAGAAGGTGCTCGTCATCAAAAACACGGGCAACCCGATCGGCTGGGTCGATGGCCGCGACGCCTGGCTGCACGAAACGGAAGCCGGGGTCGACGCTGACTGCCCGTGCGAGGAAATGGGCGCTGAGGATCCGCTGTTCATCCTGTACACATCGGGCTCGACGGGTAAACCGAAGGGCGTCCTGCACACGAGCGGCGGTTATCTGGTTTATGCGGCGCTGACGCACGAATACGTCTTCGATTACCACCCTGGCGACATCTACTGGTGCACGGCTGACGTTGGCTGGGTGACCGGGCACAGCTACATCGTGTACGGCCCGCTTGCGAACGGTGCGGTGACGCTGATGTTCGAAGGCGTGCCCAATTACCCGACCCCGTCGCGATTCTGGGAAGTCTGCGACAAGCACCGCGTCAATATCGTGTATACCGCGCCGACGGCGATACGCGCACTGATGCGCGAGGGTGATGCGCCCGTGAAGAAAACGTCACGCAAGAGCCTGCATCTCCTTGGCACGGTCGGCGAACCGATTAATCCGGAAGCCTGGGAATGGTATTACCACGTCGTCGGCGACGGGCGCTGCCCGATCGTCGATACCTGGTGGCAAACCGAGACCGGCGGCATTCTGATCAGCCCATTACCCGGGGCGACGGCCTTGAAACCGGGGTCGGCAACCAAACCGCTGTTCGGTATTCAGCCGGCGATCGTCGATAACGACGGCAAACTGCTCGACGGCGCCGTCGCAGGCAATCTCGTCATCATCGATAGCTGGCCCGGGCAAATGCGCACGGTGTACGGCGACCACCAGCGCTTCGTCGACACGTATTTTTCGACGTACGCCGGCAAGTATTTTACGGGTGACGGCGCCCGCAGGGACGAGGACGGCTACTACTGGATTACCGGCCGTGTCGATGATGTGCTCAACGTGTCGGGTCATCGTATGGGTACGGCCGAGGTCGAGAGTGCACTCGTCGCTCACAGGGATGTTGCCGAGGCCGCGGTCGTCGGTTATCCGCACGACATCAAGGGACAGGGCATCTACGCTTACGTCACGCTCATGGGCGGTGTGGAGTCCACTGACGAGCTGAAAGTCGAGTTGCAAAACTGGGTGCGCAAGGAGATCGGCCCGATCGCGAAACCCGATTTGATTCAGTGGGCGCCCGGCCTTCCGAAAACGCGCTCCGGAAAGATTATGCGGCGGATCTTGCGCAAGGTTGCGGCAGACGACTTTGCCGAGCTTGGCGATACGTCGACGCTGGCGGATCCTGCCGTCGTCCAGCATTTAATCGACAATCGTCAAAATCGCGCCTAAAATTTGCTCGGCGCGATGCGTTGCGAGTCTTTCAATGTCGAGTATGGATCGACATACTCATCCTTCGGTTTTTTTTTGTCGCCCGGATTCTTTTCTTTTTCGTTAATCTCGTCGTCGTCTGCCTGAGGTTCTTTTTCGACTTCGGGCAGAACGATAGTCTTGGCATGCTCCGTGTCGTCGCGCCGGCTGCGCTTGGATTCGGCAATATGGCGTTCATAGGCTTTGACGAATTCTTCCGAGAACATCTGCGGGAATCGACCGCCGCCCTTTTCGGTCATGATGGGATATAACTCGCGATATAGCTGCCAGTACTTACTCTCGGTCATGAAGCCGAAAAGCGGCTTGCGGTTCAAAGTTCGTTCGAAGCCGTCTGCAAGCTCATCCGGGTCGAAACGGTCGGCAAATTCGACGAACGCCTGATTCATCGCGTCGAGAAACGCGTCCTGGTGATACAACAGATCGCGACAGACCTCGCGGACCGCGTCACGCGGGCCGAGGTATTCGCCCGTTCCTCCCACGAGCAGTTGCTTGATCGACACGTTCGTGTCTGCGGAAAGTTTCAGCGGGTTGTTGTGGCGCGGCATTACGGTGGTCTGATTCAGTCGAAATGCGTTTTTGAGCGTTGCGCGGCTCATGAGCAACTCTGAAATTCCAACGATAAATTCGCGCAAGACCTGGCCGGCGTTGTGCATGATATCCGCCGGATCGACCGAAGGGTGCAATTCCGAACGATCGATGCCGAGGCTGTCGAGGAAGGTTATGAAAAGATCGGTCGATTCGATGTCGGACACGATTTTGCGTTTTTGAGGCCGTTTCGCGAGCTTGACCGGAGTGGGTGCCGGTCGCTCCTCCGGCATTGCGTCCGGTTCGCTAAACAGTATCGACTGAAATTCGTCGTCGCCTGTGATCTCCTCCTCATCGAGCAGCCGGACGCCGGTCTTATACGTATCCATGGGCACGAGTTGTTCGATATGGTCGGGCACGGCGCTCACCGGCGGGTCCTCGGGCATCTCCAGGTCTTCGCCTTCGTCGATCTTCACAGAGAACTTGAAATCCCCCATGCGCAGGCGATCGCCGCTGAATAATCGGCGCGGATTACCTTTGCCGATCGGTTCAGCCTCGTCATTAACATAGACTCCGTTAGTGCTCGTATCGGCCAGATAATACGCGCCGCCCTGAAAATCGATCGTGGCATGGCGACCCGAGATATAACGATTCTCGTCGGGCAATATCCAGTCGTTTTGCAGGGAACGGCCGATCGTACCGCCTTCTTCATTGAAGACCCGAATGGCGTCGTCACCGAAAAAATCCCGGTGCTCGCTGACTATTTCCAGTTGAAGCGTCATTGCAGTACTCGCGAGGTGGCTACCGACCTCGGCCAGGCGCCGCACGGTCGTGCTCATAAGGCCAAATAGTGCCGAGAAACAGGGGTATACGCTGCCAAACAGTTCACATAATCGTCGTTGGTCGGCAGAAACCGTGGAATCTAATTGCGAAATAATGCCCATATTTGGTAGAGATCTCCGGACCGCGCGATTTACGGGTGAATGCCCCGGGATTTGGGTAAACTACGCGCCCCTGATGGCGCGGCTGGATTTGGCGCCTACCAAGCACCGCAATCGTGATGAGCCAGAAAAATCTCTACAAGATCGTGTTCATGAGCCAGGGTCAGGTTTATGAA
>Ga0224512_10005564_pt1 | contig 10329 bp, 7 predicted proteins | sample SF_May12_sed_USG_4_FD_169103 | JGI IMG/M metagenome (GOLD analysis project Ga0224512, IMG submission 169103) | Sediment microbial communities from San Francisco Bay, California, United States - SF_May12_sed_USGS_13 | ecosystem: Environmental > Aquatic > Marine > Sediment | place: USA: California...
GTGCTCGCCGCGAGCGAGCACGTGGTGACCCTGCTGCTGATCGTCTTCTCGGTGGGCATCGGCGTGGGCTCGCTGCTGTGCGAGCGGCTCTCGGGCCGCAAGGTCGAGATCGGCCTGGTGCCCTTCGGCTCGATCGGCCTTACGCTCTTCGGCGTCGACCTGTGGCTCGCCGCCGAGATGCATGCGCCGCACGGGCCGCAGGACCTCGCCGCGTTCGCGGCCGACCCGTCGCACTGGCGCATGCTGGTCGATCTGTTTTTGATCGGGCTGTTCGGCGGCTTCTACATCGTGCCGCTGTACGCGCTCATCCAGACGCGCAGCGACCCGGCGCACCGCTCGCGCATCATCGCCGGCAACAACATCCTCAACGCCGTGTTCATGGTGGCCGCCGCGGCGCTCGCCATCGGCCTGTTCGCCGCCGGCCTGACGATCCCGCATCTGATCCTCGTCACGGCGCTGCTCAACGCCGCGGTGGCGCTCTACATCTACCTGCTGGTGCCCGAATTCCTGATGCGCTTCCTCGTCTGGATGCTGGTGCATTCGGTGTACCGGCTGGACAAGAGCGGCCTCGAGCACATCCCGGACGAAGGGCCGGCGCTGGTCGTCGCCAACCACGTCAGCTTCGTCGATGCCCTGGTGATCGCCGCCGCGGTGCGCCGGCCGGTGCGCTTCGTCATGGACCATCGCGTATTCAAGTTGCCGGTTCTCAACTTCGTGTTCCGCACCGGCAGGGCGATCCCGATTGCCTCCGCCAAGGAGGACCCCGCAATGATGGAGCGCGCCTTCGCCGAGGTGGCGCGGGCGCTGCGCGAAGGCGACGTCGTGTGCATCTTCCCGGAAGGCAAGATCACCGATTCGGGCGACATGTATCCGTTCCGGCCCGGACTGACGCGCATCCTCGAGGCAACGCCGGTGCCGGTGGTGCCGGTCGCGCTGCGCGGGCTGTGGGGGAGCTTCTTCTCGCGCGAGGGCGGCGCGGCGATGACGCGGCCCTGGCGCATGCGGCCGTTCGCGAAGATCGGTTTTTCGGCCGCGGCGCCGGTGGCGGCGGCCGCGGCGACGCCGGAGGGTTTGCAGGCTAAAGTGCTGGAACTGCGTGGAGAATGGCGATGATGAACCGGTATCGCATCAAGCTTGCAGAAACGCCGGCGGAGCGCGAGCAGGTGCACCGGCTCAACTACGAGACCTTCGTCGAGGAGATCCCGCAGCACGCGCCGAACCCGGAGCGGCTGCTCGTCGATCGCTTCGATGCGGAAAACGAGTACGCGATCGCGCTCGCAGGCGACGGCGAGGTGATCGGCATGCTCGCCCTGCGCGCGCGGCGGCCGTTCTCCCTCGACCAGAAACTCGAGCGCCTCGACGACTACCTGCCGCCGCACCGCTCGCTGTGCGAGCTGCGACTGCTCGCCGTGCGGCGCGAGCACCGCCACAGGGTCCTGATGCGCGACCTCGTGGCGTTCACCGCGCAGCGCTGCGTCCAGGCGGGCCACGACCTGGCGGTGATCTCGGGCACGACGCGCCAGCTGGCGCTCTACCGGCATCTCGGCTTCGAACCGTTCGGGCCGCTGGTCGGCGCGCCCGACGCGCAGTTCCAGCCCATGTTCCTGTCCCTCGAGGGGCTGCAAGCGAGCGCCGGAGACGTGCTCGGCGTCACCGATGGCGCCCAGGTAGCGCGGGCTCCGGCGCGCTTCACGCCCGGCCCTGTCGCCGTGTCGGCGGCGACGGCCGCGGCGATGGCGGGCGAGGCCATCGCGCACCGCTCCGGTGAATTCGTCGACAGTGTCGCGCGCGTGCGGCGCACCCTCTGCCAGCTGACGGGCGCAGGCGATGCGGCGCTCCTGGTCGGTACCGGCACTCTGGCCAACGATGCGGTGGCCATCGCGCTGCGCGCGCGACCGGGCAGGGGCCTCGTGCTGGCGAACGGCGAGTTCGGCGAGCGGCTCATCGAGCAGGCGCACTGCGCTGGCCTGGAGTTCGAGGAACTCAGATTGCCCTGGGGCGAGCCGTTTCCGGAGGCGCAGGTTGCTGAAGCCGCGGCGCGCGGCGGCGCGGGCTGGCTCTGGGCCGTGCACTGCGAGACGTCCACGGGGGTCCTGAACGATCTCGACGCGCTGAAGCGAAGTGCGGAGCGCGCGCGCGCGGCGCTATGCCTCGATTGCGTAAGCTCGATCGGTGCCGTGCCGGTGCGTCTCGACGGCGTCTGGCTGGCGAGCGCGAGCAGCGCGAAAGGGCTCGCCGCCTATTCCGGGCTTGCCGCGGTGCTCGTGAACGGCGCCGCGCCGCGCACCGTGCCGCCGACGCCGCGCTATCTCGACCTTGGGCACTGGCTGCGCCGCGACAGCGTGCCCTTTACGCATTCGTCGAATCTCGTCGCCGCGCTGGCCGCCGCGCTGGCGCGTCCGGACTGGGAAGCGAGATTTCGAAACACGGCACGCGACGCTTGCTGGCTGCGCGAGGCGCTGCGCGCGCAAGGGTTCGCGCTGGTCGCACCGGAGGCGGCGTCGAGCCCGAGCGTGGCGAGCATTGCATTGCCGGAGGCCGTGCCGGCCGCGGAGGTCGGTGCCGCGATGGCACGGCGCGGATTCGAGATCGCCTGGCGCAGCGCCTACCTGGCAAGCCGCAACTGGGTGCAGGTGGCGCTGATGGGCGAATACGACCGGGCCGCGCTGCGCCAGCTGCCCGAGGCGCTCGCCGCGGAAGTGCGCGAGCGCACCCGGCACGGCGAGCGGGCCGCGTGAGCGAGAACGAAGGCCGCCGCGGACCCTTAGCAGGCAGGAAGTGCGAGAAGAAGCGTTGCCCGTGGCGTCCGTCGTGCCGGGTTATAAGAAAGACGAGGTCCTTGCGGCGCCGCGCGCGACGATCGGCGAGGTAATCTTGGCTCGTCCCTCGAAGGGCTTCCTCTCCGATCCTGCCGGCTGGGTGCGCGCGGCGTTCGATTCCGGCGATGCCAAGACGTGGCTGCTTTGGTTCGTTCTCGGCGCGGCCGTACTGACCGTGGCGTGAATGGCGCTGCGGCTGTTGCGCGACCTTGGTGGAAAGGCGCCGCCGCCTCCGCCCGCATAGCGACCGCCCGGGTCTGGGAAACGACCCGCTTCGTTGGGCGCTATACTCGCCACGATCTGTTAGAGAGATGGGAGAGATTGAATGTCCCGCACCGGCAAAGCCGTCGTCTGCCGCGAACTGAACAAACCCGTCGTCGTCGAGGAAATCAGCATCGACTCGCCCAAGCGCGGCGAGGTGATGGTGAGAATCGCCGCCTGTGGCGTCTGCCATTCCGACCTTTCGGCCACGAACGGCACCATCGCCCTGCCGCCGCCCCTGGTGCTCGGGCATGAAGGCGCCGGCGAGGTCATCGAAGTGGGCGAGGGCGTGAGCGGATTTTCCGCCGGCGACCACGTCGTGTCCTCCTTCATCTACATGTGCGGCAAATGCCGCTTCTGCGCCGGCGGGCGCCCGGTGCTGTGCGTGGAGCAGGGCAAGGCGCTCACCACGCCGCCGGAAGGCACGCCGCGCGTCAAGGACGCCGCCGGCAAGCCGCTCGGCATCTTCTCAGGTTGCGGCGTGATGGCGGAGTACGCCACGCTTTCGGTCGACAACCTCGTCAGGATCGATCCCAAGATCCCGCTCGACCGCGCGGCGCTGGTGGGCTGCGCCGTGACCACGGGGGTGGGCGCGGTGTTCAACACGGCGAAAGTGGAACCGGGATCGAGCGTCGCGGTGTTCGGCTGCGGCGGCGTCGGCCTGAACGTGGTGCAAGGTGCGGCCATCGCCGGCGCCGAGCGCATCATTGCCATCGACACGCTGCCGGCGAAGCTCGACCTGGCGAAGCGCTTCGGCGCCACCGACACGATTCTCGCCAAGGCAGGCGAGGACACGGCCAAGGCGCTGAAGAAGCTGACCGGCGGCGGCCCCGACTACGCGTTCGAGTGCGTGGGCGCGGGCGCGCTCGCCGAGACCGCGTACCGTGCCATCCGCCGCGGCGGCAAGGCGGTGATCGTCGGCGTGGCGCGGGCCACGGATTCGACCTCGTTCAAGCCGATGACCATGGTGTTCGAGGAAAAAAGCCTGCAGGGCAGCTACTTCGGCTCCTGCATTCCGCGCATCGATTTCCCGCGCATGCTGCAGCTCTACATGGCGGGACGCCTCAAGCTGGACGAGCTGATCACGCACCGCTACGGCATTGACGAGGCGCCACAGGCGTTCGCCGATCTCGAGTCCGGGCGCAATGCGCGGGGCGTGATCGTCTTCTGATGGCATCGATCGTCGCCGCGCGCCGCGGCCGCATCCTGGTGGTCGACGACCAGCGCGCGAACGTCGAGATGCTTTCCGAGCTGCTGCGCTCGCGCGGCTACCTGGTGGACGGCGCCTATGACGGCGAGTCCGCGCTGCTGAAGGTGGCCGAGATGAAGCCGGACCTGGTGATCTGCGACATCCGCATGCCGGGCATCGACGGCTACGAGCTCACCCAGCGCCTGCGGGGCGACCCGGCCACGGAGCTGCTGCCGGTGGTGCTGGTCACCTCGCTCGAGGACCGCGACGGCCACGACGAGCGCATCAAGGGCATCGAATCGGGTGCCGACGACTTCCTCACCAAGCCGGTGCGCTACGCGGAACTGTTCGCGCGCGTGCGCTCGCTGTTGCGCGTCAAGGTGCTGCAGGACGAGGTGCGCCGGCAGGCCACCGAGCTGCGCGAATGGAACGAGCGGCTGGAGGAGCGGGTGAAGGAACAGGTGACGGCGATCGACCGCCTGGCGAAGATGAAGCGCTTCTTCTCGCCGCCCGTGGCCGACGCCATCATCGCCGGGGGCGTCGAGATGCTCGAGCCGCACCGGCGCGAGATCACCGCGGTGTTTCTCGACCTGCGCGGCTTCACCGCCTTCACGGACCGCGCCGATCCCGACAGAGTGATGGATCTGCTTACCGACTACCATCAGGCGATGGGCAATCTCGTCGAGCGCTACGGCGGCACGCTCGAGCACTTCGCCGGCGACGGCGTGATGATCTTCTTCAACGACCCGATTCCGGTGGAGCGCTCGGCGGTGAAGGCGGTGCGCATGGCGATGGACCTGCAGCAGGCGTTCGTGCCGATCGCGCAGGCCTGGGAGCGGCGCGGGCACGACGTGACGCTCGGCGTCGGCATCGCCCAGGGCGAGGCGACGCTGGGCGTGATCGGCTTCGAGCAGCGCTGGGAGTATGCGGCGATCGGCGCGGTGCCGAACCTCGCGGCGCGCCTGTGCGGCCAGGCGAGCGGCGGCGAGATCCTCATCGATGCCGCCACCTGCGCGAACGTGGGCGACGCCGTCGAGGCCGAAGCGGTCGGTCCGCTGCAGCTGCGGGGCTTCACGCAGCCGATCCGGGCGTTCCGGGTGAAGGGAATGAAGTAAGTTACCTGCAGCCGAGCTTCGCTTCCTTCGCTTTCACCAGGGCCGTGACGGTTTCGTTGACCGGGGCGGCGACACCGACCTGCTTGCCGACGCGCGGCACCGAGCCGTTGATGACGTCGATCTCCGACTTTCTTCCCGCCATCAGGTCGAGCAGCACCGAGGGGCGAGCGTTGGGAATCTTGGAGCCGAAGTCGCGCACGTAGGCCACCGGGTCGGTGAAGCCGAGCTTCACGCCTTTCTTCATCGCCACCGCGTAGCCCTCGGCGGCGCAGTTCGCGGACACCTTCGACAGGTCCGGGTCGCTCATCACCTGGCTGATCGTGCCGTCGGCAAGCGCGCAGGGCCCGGAGTAAGCGCAATTGCAGATGAGCTTCTCCCACACCAGCTGGTCGATGTCGTCGAACACCTTGACGCGAAAGCCCGCGCCGCTCCAGGTCTCCTCCACCTTCTTCAGCCGCGGCGTGATCGGCCCGCCGAATTCGCCCAGACGCACGAGCTCCATGCCGTTGTGATGCGCGTGGCCCGGGCCCTTCATCGAGGCGCCGAAGCCGCCGACCACGCCAACCATGACGCGCTCGCGCCCGAGGATCCCGGCCGCCGTTTCGGGGCCGCCGAGACCGTTCTGAATCGAGAGCACCGGCGTGTCCTTGCCGAGGAGCGCCTTCACCGACTCCGCGGCCGGCGCGACGTGCATCGCCTTGGTGGCGAGCACCACGAGGTCGCAAAATCCCGCGTCCTTCGCGTCCGTAGTGGCGTGCACCTTGACGGTGCGATCGCCCGACTTGCCTTCTAGCCGCAGGCCGTTCTTCTTCATCGCCTCGACGTGCTCGGCCCAGCGGTCGATCGCCCACACTTCGTGCCCGGCCGAGGCGAAGAGGCCCGCGTATACCGAGCCCATCGCGCCGCAGCCGACGATGGCGATTTTCATGCGACTTCGAAGAGGCCCGCCGCTCCCATGCCACCGCCGATGCACATGGTGACCACGACGAGCTTCGCGCCGCGGCGCTTGCCTTCGATGAGCGCGTGGCCGACGAGGCGCGCGCCGCTCGTGCCGTAGGGGTGCCCCACGGCGATGGCGCCGCCATTGACGTTGAGGCGGTCGTCGGGGATGCCGAGCTTGTCGCGGCAGTAGAGCACCTGCACGGCGAACGCCTCATTCAGCTCCCACAGATCGATGTCGGAGACCTTCTTCCCCGCCATCTCGAGGAGCTTGGGCACCGCGAACACCGGGCCGATGCCCATTTCGTTCGGTTCGCAGCCGGCCACGGCGAAGCCGCGGAACACGCCGAGCGGCTTCAGGCCGCGCTTCGCCGCCTCCTTGTCGCTCATCACCACCGCGGCCGAGGCGCCGTCGGAGAACTGGCTGGCGTTGCCGGCGGCGATCACGCCGCCCTCGATCGCCGGCTTGATCTGCGACACGCCCTCGTAGGTGGTATCCGGGCGGATGCCCTCGTCGTGCTCCGCCGTCACTTCCTTCATCGTCTCGACGTTGGTGTTCTTGTCGATCACCTTCATCTTGGTGGTGATCGGCGCGATCTCGTCCTTGAACTTGCCCTCGGCGCGCGCCTTGGCCGCGCGCTGCTGGCTGCGGGCGCCGTAGCGGTCCTGCAGCTCGCGCGCGATGCCGTACTTCTTCGCCACGTATTCCGCGGTCTGCAGCATCGGCCAGTAGATCTCGGGCTTGTGGCGGTGCAGCCACTCGTCCTGGGCGTGGTGCTTGTTGGCCTCGTTCTGCACCAGCGAGATGGATTCGACGCCGCCGGCGACGAACACCTTGCCCTCGCCCGCGAGCACGCGCTGCGACGCGAGGGCGATGGTCTGCAGCCCCGAGGAGCAGAAGCGGTTCACGGTCATGCCGGGCACCGTCACCGGGCAGCCGGCGCGCACGGCGATCTGGCGCGCGATGTTGCCGCCGGTGGCGCCTTCGGGCGTGGCGCAGCCCATGATCACGTCTTCCACTTCGTCGGCGTCCACTTTCGCGCGCTCGAGCGCCGCGTGCACCACGTGGCCACCCATCTTCGCGCCGTGCGTCATGTTGAGCGCGCCGCGCCAGCTCTTGCAGAGCGGCGTGCGCGCGGTCGAAACGATCACTGCCTCGGTCATGGCCTGGGTCTCCTATTCGTTGAAGCGCTTGCCCTCTTTGGCGAGCTTGACGAGCAACGGCGCCGGCTGCCACTGCTTGCCGTGGTAGCCTTTCTGGAACTGCTCGATCGCGGCGAGCACCTTGGGCAGGCCCACGGTGTCGGCATAGAACATCGGCCCGCCGCGGTGCGCGGGGAAGCCGTAGCCCGCGAGGTACACCATGTCGATGTCGGAGGCGCGCAGCGCGATGCCCTCCTCGAGGATACGGGCGCCCGCATTGACGAGCGCAAAGATGCAGCGGCCGACGATCTCCTCGTCGGCGATTTCCCGCGTCTGCAGGCCGTGCTCCTTGCGGTACTTGTCGAGCAGCGCGTCGATCTCGGGATCGGGAAGCGCCTTGCGGTTGCCCGGCTCGTAGCGGTAGAAGCCCGTGCCCGTTTTCTGCCCGAAGCGCCCCAGTTCGCACACCTTGTCGGCGAACTTGGAGTACGCCATGTCGGGCCTTTCGTAGTAGCGGCGCTTGCGGATGTCCCAGCCGATGTCGTTGCCGGCCAGGTCGGACATGGTGAACGGGCCCATCGCCATGCCCCACTTCTGCAGCGCCGCGTCCACCTGCTGCGGGCTCGCGCCCTCGTCGAGCAGCAGCCCCGCCTGCTGCGAGTAGCGCTCGATCATGCGGTTGCCGATGAAGCCGTCGCACACGCCGGAGACGATCGGCACCTTTTTCAGTTTCTTGCCGAGCTTCATGGTGGTGGCGAGCACGTCCTTCGCGGTCTTTTCGCCGCGCACCACTTCCAGCAGGCGCATGACGTTCGCCGGGGAGAAAAAGTGCGTGCCGATCACGTCCTGCGGGCGCTTGGTGACCTCGGCGATCTTGTTGATGTCGAGCGTCGAGGTGTTGGTGGCGAGGATGGCGCCGGGTTTCATGATGGCGTCGAGCTTCTTGAACATCTCCTGCTTGACGTCCATCCTTTCGAATACCGCCTCGATGACGATGTCGGCGGGCCGCGCGGCGTTCAGGTCGACGCTCGGCTGGATCAGCGAATAGCGCTTCTCCATGTCCTCGGGCTTGAGCCGTCCCCGCCTCACCGTCGACTCATAGTTGTCGCGGATCTTCTTCATGCCCTTGTCGAGCGCCTCCTGCGAGACGTCGGCGATCACCACCGGGATGCCGGCGTTGGCGAAGCTCATGGCGATGCCGCCGCCCATGGTGCCGGCGCCGACCACGGCCGCCTTCTTGATCTCGCGCGTCGGCGTGCTCTCGGGTACGTCGGGAATCTTCGAGGTCTGGCGCTCGGCGAAGAACATGTGCCGCAGCGCCTTCGACTCGACAGTGTTCACCAGGTATTCGAAGCGCTCGCGCTCGACCTTGCGGCCTTCGTCGAAGGGCAGGGTGACGGCAGCGTGGATGCACTTGGCGATCTCGGCGGGCGCCGGGTTGCCGCCGGCGCTCTTCGCCGCCTGCTCGGGCACCGCCTTGAGCAGCGTCTTCTGGTCGCCCTCCACCTTGGGCGGCATGTCGCGCACCCGCCGCGTGCCCTTGCCCTCGGCCACCAGCTTCTGCGCGTAGGCGACCCCGGCCTCGAGCAGGTCGCCGCTCACGATCTCGTCGACGAGGCCGAGCTCCTTCGCCTTCTTCGCCGGAATCGGGTCGCCAAGGATCATCATGCGCGCCGCCTCGTGCACCGGGATGATGCGGGGCAGGCGCTGCGTGCCGCCCGAGCCCGGCAGGATGCCGAGCTTCACCTCCGGCAGGCCGAGCACGGACTTCTCCAGCGCCACCCGGTAGTGGCAGCCGAGCGCGAGCTCGAGCCCGCCGCCGAGCGCGAAGCCGCCGATCGCCGCCACCAGGGGTTTCTGCATCGAGTCCTGCAGGTCGTTGACCTCGGGCAGGGTCGGCTTGGTCGTGGGCTTATTGAATTCGCGGATGTCGGCGCCGCCCGAGAACGCCTTGGCCGAGCCGATCAGCACCACGGCCTTGACGTCGGGGTCGGAGTCGGCTTTCTCCAGGCCTTCGGCGATACCGGCGCGCAGCGCGTTGCCGAGGCCGTTGACGGGGGGATTGTTGAGGGTGATAACGGCGATGCCGTCGCGCACCGTATACGCTGCCACGTCGCTCATGTCGCGCAATCTCCTGGGGGACGGGCGAAATTCTACTCTCCCGGTCGTGGCGGCGGATAGTGCTTGACCGGCTTTGGCGGCGCACAGTAAGTTAGTTTTCGCACGAGGAGGACAGACGCATGCACGGCCTGATGATGGATGTCCCGCTGCTGATCACCGACCTGATCCGCTTCGCGGACCGCAATCACGGCGATACCGAGATCGTGTCGAAGACGGTCGAGGGGAAGCTGCACCGCTACACCTACCGCGACGCGCATGCGCGCGCGCGGCGCCTCGCCAAGGTCCTGCAGGCGCTGGGCGTGAAGACCGGGGACCGCATCGGCACCCTCGCCTGGAACGGCTACCGGCACTACGAGCTGTACTACGCGATCTCCGGCATCGGCGCCATCATCAACACGATCAATCCGCGTCTGTTCGCCGAGCAGATCGTCTACATCAGCAACCACGCCGAGAACCAGGCGCTGTTTTTCGATCTCACCTTCGTGCCGCTGGTGGAGAAGCTCGCGCCGCAGCTGAAGACGGTGAAGCACTTCGTGCTGCTCACCGACCGCGCGCACATGCCGGCCAAGACCTCGATCCCGAAGCTGCTGTGCTACGAGGAATTGATGGAAGAGCAGGACGATCGCTTCGCGTGGCCGTCGTTCGACGAGCGCACGGCGGCGGCGCTGTGCTACACCTCCGGCACGACGGGCAACCCGAAGGGCGTGCTCTTCGGCCACCGCTCGACGGTGCTGCATGCCTA
>Ga0224512_10005565_pt1 | contig 10328 bp, 10 predicted proteins | sample SF_May12_sed_USG_4_FD_169103 | JGI IMG/M metagenome (GOLD analysis project Ga0224512, IMG submission 169103) | Sediment microbial communities from San Francisco Bay, California, United States - SF_May12_sed_USGS_13 | ecosystem: Environmental > Aquatic > Marine > Sediment | place: USA...
TGACCCTGCGTTGCGACGACAAAGCGATGGACGCTAGGCGCAAGCCGTAGCCCAGGGTGGTGCCCTGCGCAAGGCTTGCAACGACGCGGACGCGCTTTGTCGTCGCAACCCTTCGGGCCGGGGCCCATTGGGCACCGGCGCAGGGCCGTCTTATTCGCGGATAGGTTCTAGGAAGCAGTCGAACCCGGCGCACGACCCATTTTGCGCAGCGCCTCTGGCTCCGCCCAGAGGTCGTTAAGGTGTAAAAACTTCCACTGAGCGTTCGACTCGCGATTGCTAATGCTGTCGCGGCAGTGCGGGTGACTCAGGTCTACCGACTCGGGCGTGATGTGCAATTTCGACTTGGTCGAGAAGAACACTTTCACCTTTGGTTTCACCAATGACGAGGAATTTTGCTCGACAACCACCGCCAGCCGCCCCGACTTCAACCGCACCAGCGAACCAGTCGGATAAATCCCCAAGCTCTTGACGAACGCTTGGAACACCGCTTCGTCAAAATGTCCCTTGCGCCATTCGGTCATCTTGCCGATCGATTCAGCGGGGTCCCATCCATTCTTGTAGGGTCGGTCCGACGTGATCGCATCATAGACGTCGCACACCGCTCCCATCTTTGCGTGCAGCGAGATTTGGTCGCCCGAAAGCCGATCCGGATAGCCGCTGCCATCTACTTTCTCGTGGTGGTGCAAACAGACGTCGAGCACCATCTCACCGGCCACGCCCGACTGCAACAACAACTGGTGGCCGCGTTGTGGGTGCGTCTTGATCATGTCGAACTCGCCGTCTGTCAGCTTTCCCGGCTTGTTAAGCACCTCATTGGGCATCGCAGCCTTGCCCAGGTCGTGCAGAAGGCCCGCCATCCCGGCCTCGCGAGTTTGCGCTTCGTCCAGCCCGAGTTGCCGCGCCAGCGCAATCATCAGCGCGCACACTGCCACCGAGTGCATATAGGTGTAGTCATCGTGTGTTTTCAGCCGCGCCAAGCTGATCAGTGCTGCCGAGTTGCGTGACACCGACATCGCAATATCCTCCACCAGCGGCAAACAATTCTCTGAATTCACCGCCAAACCCATCCGAGCTTGGCTGAACATGTCGACCACGGCCTGCCTCGAGCGCTGACACACGGCAGCCGCCTGCTTGAGCTCGTCAGACATGGCGACTGACTCGGCCAGCGTCTTCGCGACCACGGGTGGCGCGGGCGGCGGTGCCTGGGCGGCGGCATTCGCCACAGGCTCAGTCGCCGGCTCGGCAACGTCAAGGCCACGGTCGGTGTCTATCCAACAATGCGTCATGCCGCAACTCTGAACAGTGTTCAGCTCTTTTGTGTCGGTCAGGGTGAACTTGGTGCGCCAAAAGGGGTGGTTCAACCAGGACCCGCAGAACTCATGCACGTGCATGCCCAAACGCAGTTGTTCAACAGGAATTTTTTTTCTCATGTAGAGACAAGGATACCTCGTCAACGCAAAGAACTGATGACTATATCGACCCCCAGCCCAGCGTCTTGAAGCATCCGGCTGAGTTGCCCCCAAACGAACTCGCTGCTTTGGCGTCTTTGTTCGCTTTCCAGCCCCGTGCCGGTCGCCGTTGTCGATCCGGCCAACTTTGCCAGGCCTACGACTGCACATGTGCGCGCCAAGCTTACGCAGCCGCGCCTGACTACATTTGCATAAAATCGATTCGCATGCGTTGTGGTCCGCGCGCCAAGCGCTACCCGGCAATCAACAAGTTAGACTGGCCGGCATGGACCCGCCTGCGCAAAAATTTGGGCATGAAGTTGACTTCCGGCGCAAGACAACGTTGGGCGTTGCGTTGGTCGGGTTGCTTTTCCTGACGCCGTTTGCGATCAACAACTTTTTCCAGGGGCGTCATTTCTTGGGCGCCGGGTCGCTGGCTATCGTGGCGATTCTGGCCGTCAATGCCTGGGGTATCAGTCGCGGCCGTTATTACCCCTCTCTGACGTCGCTGGTGCTCGTACCGGCCATCCTCTTCTTTCTTGTCCTTTCTGTGCGCACACAAGGCATTGTCGGTGCCTTGTGGTGTTACCCCGCGGTGCTTGCCTTCTACTTCATGCTTCCTGAGCGTAAGGCGTGGATCGCCAATGTTTTTCTCCTTGGCCTGGCACTTCCCCAAGTGTGGGGCGTCGTCGAGCTTTCGTTGGCGGCAAGGGTGGCGGTAACGCTGTTGGCGGTGAGCGTTTTCTCGGCCATCTTTATACGCGTGATCACCGACCAGCAGGAAAAACTCCAGGCACAAGCGGTGATGGATCCGCTGACCGGACTTTTGAACCGAACGCTGCTGCGCGAGTCGCTCGAACAGGCGGTCATGCAAAGCATCCGCAGCGGCGTGCCGATGACACTGGTCAACCTGGACATCGATCACTTCAAGGCGATCAACGATAGCCTGGGCCATGACGCCGGCGACACGGTGCTGCAGGGCATGGGCGAGGTTTTTCTCAAGCGCGTCCGCCGCGTCGATAAACTTTTCCGCCAAGGGGGCGAGGAATTCCTAGCGCTCTTGTACGGCACCGACTGGGAGAACGGGCAGCGCGTCGCCGAGGATCTGCGCTACGCAATCGCGTCGTACGCTTTTCTTCCTGACTGCCCGGTCACAGTGAGCGTTGGCGTTGCCACCCTGCTGCCCGGGGAGGATTGGAGGAAGTGGATGAAACGTAGCGACGACAACCTCTATCGCGCCAAATCTGGTGGCCGCAACCAAGTGGTGGCCTGAGTTTGGCAGTTGCTTTTTCGCTTAGGTTGGAACCTGTTGAGCCGGCAAGCTCGTCCTAGAATTACGGATTCGTCCAAGCCACCCCGCCCACCATGCCCCAGCAAGTCCGCAAAGTCGTTTTGGCCTATTCCGGTGGGCTGGACACGTCGGTCATCCTGAAGTGGCTGCAAGACGTCTATCAGTGCGAGGTCGTGACTTTCACCGCCGACATCGGCCAAGGTGAGGAAGTTGAGCCCGCGCGCGCCAAGGCGCTGAAGATGGGTATCCAACCCAAGAACATTTTCATCGAAAACCTGCGCGAAGAGTTTGTGCGCGACTTCGTGTTCCCGATGTTTCGTGCCAACGCGCTGTACGAGGGTGAGTATTTGCTGGGCACGTCCATCGCACGACCATTGATCGCCAAACGCTTGGTCGAAATCGCGCGCCAAACAAAGGCCGACGCCATCAGCCACGGAGCCACCGGCAAGGGCAACGACCAAGTGCGCTTCGAACTGGGCGCGTATGCACTGATGCCCAGCGTGAAGGTGATCGCACCCTGGCGTGAGTGGGATTTGCTGAGCCGCGACAAACTACTGGCCTACGCCGACAAGCACGGCATACCGGTCGAGTACAAGAAGCGCGCGTTGGGCAAGCGCAGCGGGGCGCCGTATTCGATGGACGCCAACCTGCTGCATATCAGCTACGAAGGCGGTGTGCTCGAAGATCCGAACTTCGAACCTGAAGCAGGCATGTGGCGGATGACGCAAAGTCCGGAGCAGGCGCCGGCTAGGTCGCAAGTGGTGGAGCTAACCTACGTCAAGGGCGACATTGTCGCCGTCGATGGCCGCAAGATGAGCCCGGCCACGGTGTTGACGGCGCTGAACAAGATCGGCGGCAAACATGGTATCGGCCGGCTCGACAAGGTGGAGAACCGCTACGTTGGCATGAAGAGCCGCGGGTGTTACGAAACGCCAGGTGGGAGCATCATGCTGGCCGGCCACCGTGCCATCGAAAGCATCACGCTAGACCGCGAGGTGTTCGCGTTGAAAGAAGATTTGATGCCGCGTTATGCCCGTATGGTCTATAACGGCTACTGGTTTTCTCCCGAGCGTTTGCTGCTGCAGGGATTGATCGATTCGAGCCAAGCCAGCGTGAACGGAACGGTAAGACTCAAGCTTTACAAGGGGACTGCCGTTTGCGTGGGCCGTGAATCGCGGACAGATTCGTTGTTTGATTCGCGCGTTGCGACTTTCGATGACGACGGTGGCGCATACAACCAAGCCGACGCCGCCGGTTTCATCAAACTCAATGCGTTGCGCATGCGCATTGCGGGTAATCTTGCGACAGCACGCAACAAGGCTGCTCGCAAGACAAAGGCGAGGTAGGCACCTTCGTGCCTGTGGAGAGTCGACGACTTTCTTTTTTTGCGCGGAGGCATACAGTGCAGACAACGCCCAACAAGGTCATTTCCGGCCTGGCTGAATTTCACACCGCCGTACGCGAGGCGATGGCTGAAGCGGTGACAGCCCGCTGGCCTGAGCTATGGTTATGCGATATCAATTTCGCCGATTGGCCACTGGGTGATATCAGCGTTGTCGAGAGCTTGACCCAGTGGGCGCAAGGCCAACGCCAATGCCGGCTGACGCTGCTCGCGCTTCAATACGATGAAATGCCGCGGCGACATCCGCGGTGGGTACAGTGGCGGCGCCAATGGTCGCATAGCGTCACCTGCCGCCAACTGCAAGACGTGCAGGCTGACGACGTTCCGGTGACGATGCTCGCTCCTGGTGCGATGACGATACGCTTGCTGGACCCTTTGCACCACCGCGGTGTCGTCTCTCACACCCCGTCCGACTGGCTCCAAGCGCGTGAGCTCATTGATGCTATTTCGCAACGTTCGATTGAAGCCTTTCCGATAACCACGCTCGGCCTCTAGGGGATTTGCGCGGTCTCGGTACAATCCTGTGCTGTATACGGTCAAAGCTAGTGCTTTGCTGTATCGCTGGGGTTTGCAAATCCCGGGGAAGTCCCACCATAACCTGAAACTATTTGGCTCATTCAATGAGGAGAACTATGAACAAGTCGCTACTGTTGGCAGCCCTGGTCACAGCCGTCGCTCTCGCCGCTTGCGGCAACAAGGAGGAAGAAGCGGCCGTGCCTGAGGTTCCTGCCGTTACCGACGTGGCCCCAGCGCCAGCCGATCCTATGCCTGCACCTCCTGCAGACATGGCGACACCCGATGCCGGGGGGGCAATACCCGATGCCGGCGAGGCAATACCCGATGCCGGCGAGGCAACGCCTGACAATGCCGCCGATATGGCAGCTTCAGCGGCCGCGGAAGCTGCTGCAGACGCTGCAGACGATGCTGGCGGCAAGTCCATTAAAATACCCGCTGGCGCACGCTGACCGCACGGTGCAATAAATCCGTAGCAACTTCGATGCTGCGGGTTTTCTGCAGCTCAGACAAAACCGCCTTCGGGCGGTTTTGTCGTTGCCACGCTGCCAATGGCTACGACAGGCTGAGCCATCCGACGCCCAACAACGGGTCGGCGACCACGATATCCCCTGGCGCGGCTCCGCAGGCCGCTGCCAGCGCACTGGCGGCAAGCGCCGGGGTGTTGTTCTGCTCACTCAAGTGCGCCGCCACCACATGCCGCAGGCCGGTGTGGTGGCAGTGACCGAGAATTTGTGCAGCGGTGTCGTTGGCCAGGTGACCGTAGAGGCCACCAATGCGGGCCTTCAGCGAGTCTGGATAACGTGACTGCCAGAGCAGTTCTCGCTCGTGGTTGCATTCCAGCACCAGGGCATCGCAGCGCTGCAACTCAGCCAGCAGGTGCATCGTGCTCGAACCCAGGTCGGTCAGTACACCCAGGCGGTGCGCGCCGTCGCTGCAGCGCAGTTGCAGTGGCTCCTGCGCGTCGTGCGGCACAGTGTAAGGAGATAGTTCCAGGTCGCCGACGTGTATGTTTTCACCGTCGCGCGCAAAATGCAGTAAAGGCTCTGCCAATTCCGGGCGACCAAGCGCGCACCAGGTACCGTAGCTCATCCATAACGGCAGGTGAGATTGACGCGACAGCGCCAGCGCGCAACCAACGTGATCGCCGTGTTCATGGGTCACGAAGATGGCGTCGAGGTCGTCTGCTGCGAGCCCTGCCTTCGCCAGTCTGAGGTTAAGTTCTTTGCAAGAAAAGCCGCAGTCTATGAGCAAGCGCGTGGTGGTAGCACCGCTGCGGGCCTCGACAACCAGCGCGTTACCGCTGCTGCCGCTGCCCAGGCTGCAAAACTGCATCATTCCCGCACGCGGTTGAACATGTCACCAACCCTTGCGATCGTGGCGCTGGCGGCACACTGTCATTGAGCGTAGCGGTTAAAGCGCTATGGCCCCTGGGATCTACTTCAACTCTTCCAGCAACAACGTGACGATGCGCTTGCCGGTCTCGCTGTTGTCGGGCGCGCCGCCGCTGTCGGATACTGATACCGTGCTGGTGTTGCCACTGCCGGTAACGTTTACACGGTACTTCATTGGTTCAGCAACTTCGTCCTTCTTGCCGAAGCTGAACAAGCGGCTGAAAAAACCAGGTTCTTCTTTTGCGGCCTGCGTCGGGTCAATGTAGCGAACGAAGTAAACGCCTTGCGCGCGGTTGCGGTCTTCCACCGTGAAGCCGCCTCGGTCCAGCGCCAACCCAACCCGTCGCCAGGCACGATCGAAGTTGTCGTCCAACTGCAGGGTTGCTGCTGCGCGCCCTTCCACAACACGTGCACGCGCGGGCGTATTGTTGGCGCCGGAGGCGACCATGGTTTGCGCTTGCTCAGCTTTGACGCCCAATTTTTGCAGCAGCCGAGCGAGAAACTCAGCCTCTATCTGACGGTCGACTGGACGCGGTTGCCACTTGGTCGCATCTTTTTGCGCATTTGTATACACCTCGACCATTCCGCGGTGTGAAATGTAGACCTCGCTGCCGCTTGCAGTGCGCTCGACTCGAGTACGGAATTTGTCGCGCTCTCCAGTGGAGTACAGCGAGTCGAGCACCTTGCCGAGTACGTTGCGGATCGGGTCCTTGGGCAGCTTGGCGCGGTTTTCTGCCCATTGGGTTTCCATCACGCCGATAGCGGGCTGATCCACCTCCAACGAAAAACCATGCTCTTGCCAAAACGTTCGCAGCAGCGGCCAAAGTTCTTCAGGCGTCTTCGACGTGCTCAACCAGCGCTCGTTACCAAGACGCTCTATGCGCACCTGGCCTATGGTGTGCACGGCTACCGCGGAGGTACCGGCCCCAGGCGGCTCGGGGGAGGCGGCCTCGATCGCAGCAGCGCTCACGCTACCACCTTGCGGCTGGTAACGCGAGTCACTCGCGAGTTGAGTAAGGTCTGGCGGCACGTCGAGCGGTACGGTAGTGCTTTTCGCGCCGCGGTAATCGACCTTGTCGCCACCGACGATCTTCTCGACGGACGAACAGCCGGCAAGCGCAAGCGCAAGCGCCAGCGCCAGCGATAGACCGAGCGGGCGAATCAGGAAAGACAGTGTCACGATGCAAACCTCCGGCAGGAGCTCTGTGGGTATGGGTACGGAAAGAAAGGAGAGAAGATACTTCGGGCTTCGCGGGATATCACAGCAGCTCAGCCTCGCGCAACGCCTGCTCGACAACGCGCTGGCCCGCCTCGCTCAGCGCTGTGAGCGGCTGTCGCAGCGTAGCACCGCAGCGGCCCAGGCGGGACAGCGCCCACTTGGCCGGCGCTGGGCTGGGTTCGATGAATAAGTTCTTGTGCAGACTCAACAGCTTCATGTGTATCCGGGTCGCGTCACGCACCCGGCCTTCGCGTGCCAGGGCGCACAACTCATGCATCGCACGCGGCGCAACGTTGGCGGTCACGCTCACGTTGCCGAGACCACCCAGCAAGATCAACGCGATCGCGGTGCCGTCGTCGCCCGAGTAAATTGAAAAGCCTTTTGGTGCCTGTTTGATCAACTCCGCGGCACGCAAAATATCGCCGCTGGCCTCCTTGATGCCTACGATACCGGGCACATGCGCCAAGCGCAAGCTTGTTTCCGGCAACATGTCGGCCACCGTTCTGCTGGGCACGTTGTACAGCACCAGCGGTAAATCCACGCTCTGCGCGATAGTCTTGAAATGCTGGTAAATGCCTTCTTGCGAAGGCTTGTTGTAGTACGGCACGACCGACAACGAGCAGTCTGCGCCCACCTTGGCCGAGTATCTTGTCAACTCGATGGCTTCGCGCGTGGAATTGCCGCCCGCGCCGGCCATGACAGGCACCCGGCCAGCGGTGTGCTCGACAGCGACACGAATGATCTCGCAGTGCTCCTGCACCGACACGGTCGGTGACTCACCGGTAGTGCCGACAACGCTGATGCAAGCCGTGCCTTCGGCAATCTGCCAGTCGATCAAGCTGCGCAGCCCGTCGTAGTCGATGCTGCCGTCTTCATGCATCGGCGTGACCAGCGCAACGATGCTGCCAACTATGGGTTTCATGCTACGTCCTTCGCAGTGCACAGATTTTAGCCGTGCGGCCGCGGTGGCTAACGTTGATGCCGATAGATGCCGCCCTGCGGCACAATACGTGGGCCTGGCGCGCGAGCAGCCAGCGTCGACTTTGTGGCGTCACGATCGGGGGTCCGTGAAGCTAGGTTCGCAGTCCGTGATATCGGACCCCCGGTACGCGGAGACCGTGTTGCAGCGCACCGATACCGACGATCCGGCCTACTTCCACAAGGTGGTTGATTGCCAATGGGCTTGTCCCGCCCACACACCCGTTCCCGAATACATTCGCATGATTGCGGCGGGGCGATATTCAGACGCTTACATGGTCAACTGGGCGTCCAACGTGTTTCCCGGCGTCTTGGGCCGCACTTGCGATCGGCCTTGCGAGCCCGCCTGCCGACGTGGCCGGGTCGAAGAGAACAACGGCGAAAAACCAGAGCCGGTGGCGATCTGCCGCTTGAAGCGCGTGGCCGCCGACTTGAAAGACGACGTGCGGCAGCGCATGCCTGTCGTTGCGCCCAACAACGGCAAGCGAGTGGCATGCATTGGCGCGGGCCCCGCGTCGCTGACGGTGGCGCGCGATTTGGTACCGCTGGGCTATGAGGTAACGGTGTTTGACGCCGACGCCAAGGCCGGTGGCTTCATCCGCTCGCAAATTCCACGCTTCCGATTGCCCGAGTCGGTGATCGACGAAGAGGTCGGCTACATCCTAGACCTGGGCGTCGATTTTCGCGGCGGTGAGCGCGTAGCTTCGATGGCGGAATTTCTCGCTCAAGCCTACGACGCTGTTTTCGTCGGCTGTGGCGCGCCACGCGGGCGCGACCTCGACCTGCCTGGTCGCAAAGACGCTGGAGCAAACATCCACATAGGGATCGACTGGCTGTGTTCGGTCTCGTTCGGGCACGTGAGCAAGATCGGCCGGCGCGTGATCGTTCTCGGCGGTGGCAACACGGCCATGGACTGCTGCCGCTCGGCGCGGCGGTTGGGCGCCAGCGACGTCAAAGTCATCGTACGCAGCGGGTTCGACGAGATGAAGGCCTCGCCGTGGGAGAAGGAAGACGCGCAGCACGAGGGCATTCCCATCATCAACTTTCACGTGCCCAAGGCTTTTGTGCACGCTGACGGTCAGTTGCAGGGCATGAAGTTCGAAATCGTGCAAGCGCGCTACGACAATCAGGGCCGGCGTAGCTTGGTGCCGACCGGCCAACCCGACGTTTTTTTTGAATGCGACGATGTGTTGATTGCCGTGGGGCAGGAAAACGCCTTCCCGTGGATAGAGCGCACTTGCGGCATCGAGTTCGACCGCTGGGGCTTGCCGGTGTTGAACAAGACGACCTACCAGTCCACGCTGCCGCAGGTGTTTTTCGGCGGCGACGCGGCCTTCGGGCCGAAAAACATCATCACCGCTGTGGCTCACGGGCACGAAGCCGCAGTGTCGATCGACTTGTTCGTGCGTGGCCAAAACATGGCGCAACGCCCACCGCCGCAGTTCAACCTGGTGTCGCAAAAATGGGCATTCACGAGTGGAGCTACGACAACGCGATCTCCAACGACCTGCGCTTCAAGGTTCCCTGGGCCAATGCGGAGAAAGCGCTGGCGAGCATCAACGTCGAGGTGGAGTTGGGTTTCGACGCGGCAACGGCTTTCAAAGAGGCCGAGCGCTGTCTGAATTGCGACGTGCAAACCGTGTTCTCAGCGCCCGCATGCATAGAGTGCGACGCCTGCGTGGACATATGCCCGATGGATTGCATCAGTTTCACCGCCAATGGCGACGAGGCTGACTTGCGAACGCGATTGAACGCGCCAGCCACCAACACCGAGCAAGATCTGTACGTCTCGGCGCCGCTGAAAACCGGGCGCGTCATGGCCAAGGACGAAGACGTTTGTTTGCATTGCGGCTTATGCGCCGAACGCTGCCCGACAGGGGCCTGGGACATGCAAAAGTTCCTGTTCAATCCAGCGCAGGCCGACTCATCGCGTGAGGCAGTGCGATGAAGCAAATAGAGGCCGTCAACGATTTCGTCATCAAGTTCGCCAACGTCAACGGCTCGGGTTCGTCCTCGGCCAACGAGCTGTTTGCCAAGGCTATTTTGCGCATGGGGGTTCCGGTCAGCCCGCGCAACATATTCC
>Ga0224512_10005566_pt1 | contig 10324 bp, 13 predicted proteins | sample SF_May12_sed_USG_4_FD_169103 | JGI IMG/M metagenome (GOLD analysis project Ga0224512, IMG submission 169103) | Sediment microbial communities from San Francisco Bay, California, United States - SF_May12_sed_USGS_13 | ecosystem: Environmental > Aquatic > Marine > Sediment | place: USA...
TGACGCAGCCGGAGCCTGACGTTATCGTGACTCTCGGAGGATGGGAGTGGCGTCAGGACCTGTTCGTGTTTACTCGTGCGACGATCGCGCAGGGGGAAGAGGATTTCTACTACGATTATATCGATATACAAATGAACAATGTGCCGGACAGTGTGTTTGTGGCGCCAGGTATAGCGAATAGGTAGAGCGAATACACAGGGAGGTGACAGATGGCGATGTGGGAGTACTTTGATACGCGGGCAAGAAGGCTTGGAATTCTCGATACAAAACTGGCTCAGGCGGCATCGATCTTTCTTGCGCTGGTTGTGGTCAAGCTCGTTCCACAGATCCTGGAAGTGAATGTTTTATGGTTTGTTCTGTTGGCGATTCTATGCGCCATTAAACCAGTTTTAACCTTCTATGTGGGCAAGGGCTGAAAAGGGCGTTGATGTCCGCTCGAGTGATGTCGCCGAGCGGCGTCTAATTATGGTAAACTGTAAAATTCGCCAGGCATGAGCGGGCCTGTGGGCGCAAGCCACTGGCTTCGGCCCGTAGGCCCCGCCGCAAGGCGCCCAAGCGATAGGGTTTCACATCATCGGGGGGTGTGGAATGTCAGAATCTAATGCCGCGAACGGTCCGCGAGCACCGTATTCCCCACGACGGCCGTGGATGCCGACAGTTGCCGGCATTCTCGAAATCTGTGCGGGGGCCACGAGTCTGATCGGGAGTTTTGTGCTCGCGTTCATGGCAGTCGCCTCCCATAGCCTTCCCCACGGGGTGTCCGAGCCGGTGCCGGAATGGCCCTTCGAGATGGGCTTCGCACTGTTTCTTGGTTTGGCAACCCTTCTACTGGTGCTTGGCCTGGTCGCCGTGATCGGTGGTATTCAAGCGTTACGAGGCACGCGTGGGTTCTGGCCGATTATTGGTGCCATCGCAGCCAGCCTGTCGTGCCTTCCCCTGGGAGTGCCGGCGATTGTGCTAACAGTAATGAGTGAAAACGACATGTCGTCTACTAGGGCGGCCGGTGGTCGGGATACTGGGGGGCACATAAGCAACTCGCTGCGCTGACGGCGGCAAATGATACCTGGCCGGCTATGGCGTTGATAGCTGACCACGGCGCGCGGGCGGTGACCGTTAGGGGGATGAGGTATGGCTCTCAGTGCATTTGACGACAAGGCGAAAAGGCCGCGCCCGAGCGAACTCAAAAAAATGCTGGGTCGAACGAGCACTCATTGGGACAACTTACTGACGCATATCGCCTCTGAGTATGCACCTCTGGTCGACACGTGGAACTTTGCCGGTGCGAAGTGGGGGTGGTCGCTCCGCCTGCAACAGAAGAAACGCACGGTATTGTATATGACGCCGTGCAAAGGACACTTCTTGGTAGGTTTGGTTCTGGGTGACAAAGCGGTCAAGGCAGCACACGATTCGAAGTTGCCCAAATCGGTGCTTGCGGTCATCGATGAGGCGAAGAAATACGTCGAGGGCAGAGGAGTTCGCCTCCAGATCCGCAACAAGACAGACGTTGATAGCGCCAAGAAGCTCGCCGCGGTCAAAATGGCGAACTAAGAACCGCTGGCGAGCTTCTGTCGGATGTTCTGAGTCAGGGAGTCGAAAGACGCGTATGCGTACTTTTACGTTAACTGCTATCGTCCTATCGTTGGCTATGACCACCTCAGTTCCGGTTTTGGGTGCGAAAGAGAGTACGGAGAGCGGCACTAAGAGATCGCCCCTGCGGCCCTCGATGGTGAGTCTCTGGCTGGGTGTGTCGTATGATTCCCCGGCAGACCAGTTTCTCGGTGTAACCCCGGGACGGGATTTTCACGAGTTTGCCTTTCGCATGGGTTGGCGCCTGGTGGATGCCAGGCTGCTGCGGCTGGATTACACGTTGGACCTCATCCCCTTGGCGATGATTACAAACAACCCGAGGTACAGCATAGGGGCAACCACGTTCAACGGCATGCGCCAGCGCAGGATTACCGATTACGAGACCGAGTACGGGATAGGCGCGGCGCCCTTTGGCCTCAGAGTCGGTGTACCACTTTTGACAAGATGGTTTGTCTTTGCCAGCGGCAGTGCGGGGTTTCTCGCCTTCGAAGGACGGGTGCCGACGTATGGGGCGTCCTACTTCAACTTTACCTTCGACTTTGGGGGTGGGGTGGAAGCATCGATAACGAATCGATGGGGCATCTACGCCGGCTACAAGCTTCATCACCTGTCCAACGGTGGGCGGGCCTACGAGAATCCGGGCATCGACTCGAACATATTCTACTTGGGAGCGACGGGGTCTTACTGATGAAACATGGAGAAGCGACGATCGTCGATGCGGGGCCTGAGACTATCGAGCGTTACGGAATTTGCGGTTACAAAGACCCCGACAACCCTGCCTATCAGCAGAAGCTCAAATGGGTCAGGCAACGCTTCAAGGAAGGGATGAGGGTCAAGGTTCTGCATTCCGAGAAAGACGGCACGGCGGGTTCGATCGAGTACGTGCCTGGTGACTATGCCTGGCGAGGGATTCACGCGCCTGGATAAATGGTTATCCACTGCCTCTTCATCGTGAAGAAGGCCTACCAGGGGAAGGGCTACGGTTCTCTTATGGTCGAGGCGTGCGAAAAGGATGCGCTGCGAAGAAAAATGGACGGTGTAGCCGTTGTCACGAGCAAGAGTACGTGGATGGCAAAGAAGGAGATCTTCTTAAAGAGCGGATACGAGTTGACCGAGGAGGCTCCACCCCACTATCAACTCCTCGTCAAACGATTCAGGGATGATGCCCCCCTGCCAACGTTTTCCGGAAACTGGAAAGCGAAACTCGACCAATATGCCAAAGGTCTGACCATTATCCACTCGGCGCAATGTCCGTATGTGGTGAAGGCCATGAACGAGATCCCTTCAGTGGCAAAGGAAGAGTTCGGTATCGAACCCACCATCGTGGAGCTGCCCAGCTGCCAATTGGCTCAGGATTCTCCCAATCCCTACGGGATCTTCAGCATCATTTGGAATGGCGAATTGGTTGCCGATCATCCCATCAGTAAGACTCGCTTCAAGAACATCATGAACAAGGTCCTGGACTGAGATCATCAACTAACCTGTTGTGGGAGAGGGGACTCGGCGATGCCACATCATCCCGTTGTCCAAGTTGCAATCGGGTGCCGCGTTAAATTTGGGATGTTGCAGGGACACACGCGATTGCATATGGCTCGGGGACGGGCGGAGTTTGGTTGTCCACTCCCGTAGCGGGAGTAGATAACGCCGGTGGGGCGTCATGCAGTTTTGAGGGACGATGGAAATGATGACAACATTCATGGAATACGCTCGGGCAAAGCTATGGCTGTTCTTGCTTTTCGTCCTTTGTGCGGTGGGCTGTGGTGACCAGAAAGTTCAGCCCGTGCAAACGGATCGGCCGTACCTGGAGACCGACGTTGTGGTTCGCAATCCGATCGATGGTGTGACCCTCGCCGGTACGCTGACATTGCCGGCATCGACGGGGTCATTTCCGGCGGTTCTCCTGATTGCCGGTTCGGGTCCGCACGACCGGGACGAAGAGTTCCTTGGGCATCGCCCTTTCTTTATTTTGGCGGACTACCTCGCTCGGTTGGGCATGACCGTGCTGCGAATGGACAAGCGGGGGTGCGGCGAGTCAGAAGGCGTTTATATACCCTATGACATAGAACGGTTTGTTCAAGACGCCCAATCAGCGGTTACGTTCCTCAGACAACACAAACAGGTGGATCCACATCGCATCGGCGTCATTGGACACAGTCAGGGGGGTCTTATCGCGCCGATGTTGGCGAGTCAATCGACCGACATCTCCTTCGTCGTGCTTATGGCGGCACCCGGCGAATGGGGCCCTGGGTTCTTCCGCTCGCAGGCCATCGCCATGGCTAGGGCGGCCGGTTTTGGTGAGCGTGACTTTGAGAGGATTCGGCAGTTATATGACCGCCTTACCCCCATCTGGACCAAGGACACCATCGCGGCCTCCGATGAGCGGGAAGGCACGAGAATCATCGAAGAGCTCCGGCTTTACGTCGACGCCGGTAGCCGGAAGATTCTGGGCAATGAGAACGCAGCCTCTTTCCTGGCCTTCATGCGATCGAATGAGATACGCTCGTTCCTGGACTACGATCCGGCCACCACCCTGCGCAGGCTGAGCTGTCCTGTGCTTGCCATCATCGGCGACAAGGACGTGCAAGTCCCTTCGTCGCAGAACCTCGCGGCGATAGAGAACGCGCTTCGCGAGGGCGGCAATGAGCGCTATAGAATTGTAGAGGCGCAAGGGCTGAACCACCTCTTTCAGACGTGTACGACCGGTCTGGTATCCGAGTACGCTACGATGGGCCGTTCCATGTCGACGGCGGCACTCGACGTCATCGGCGAGTGGCTGGGGGAAGTCGTCGGTCTCGGGCAGCGTTAACCTCACGGGGAGTAAATGATGCGAGTCATTGTCTTTTGTGGTCTGATCTTTTCCCTGATATCGAGCTGTCTGGCAACATTGATGTGGCTACCGGCGACGGTCGAAGCGGTCGATCTTGGCTCGATTGGGATGGGCGTCGGTGGCTCATGGATGAGCCAGGACTACGACTTCGGCAATGATCCCCAGTTGGAGGTTGTAGACGGCGGCGTTGTCGAACCCGCGGCCGGGGCCTTTTTGTGGATTCGGCTCCACCATCGGATTTCTGCCGGCGTGGAGGTGTTGTACCTTCGCAAAGGATTCGAATCGACGCCGGTGGTGATCAATAGCAGCGGTCAAGTCGTCGGTGAAACAGCGATCCAGTATAACGTGAACTACCTTTCCATCCCATTGACGGCCAGGTTCGAGATCGAGACGTTACCTGGCTTGTTGTATCTGTTTGTTGGCCCGAGCGCCGAGATACTCCTGAGCCACGATGAGTTTGGCCAGGTCTTCGAGAACTTCAACACCGTGACCGCCGCTTTTCACGTTGGGGTGGGGTTTGAGCGGGAACGGTTTGGCGGGAACATTCGATATTCGAGAGATTTTTCCAGCTCGCTCGATGCACCGGCGGCGTGGTCTTTGCAATCCGTCAAGAATCACGGTGTGCTGGCTTTGTTTACGATTGCGTTGTGGCGGTGATCCACGAACTCGAATCGAGCCCGCAAACACCATAATGCCCGGGGCCGTCAACTGGGAGACGCCCCGACGAGCGCCGTGCGTGGTGACGGTGCATCGTCTCTGTCAACAAAGGAGATAACAGATATGAGTACACACGCGTCAGCGACATTCGAGGTCAAGCATTGGGATGAGAAGCCTTTCAACGAAATCGACGGAGGCCCAAAGCTGACTCGCGTTAGCGTGAGCAAGTCGTTCCAAGGTGACATCGACGGAGAGGGCACTCTGGAGTACCTCATGATGCATAGGAACGATGGCACCGCCGACTTTGTCGGGCTGGAACGTGTGACGGGGCGTTTGGGTGATCTATCGGGGAGCTTCGTATTGCTGCACCGCGGAACATTCGCGAGCGGAACGGCGAAAGCGACCTGTGTGGTTGTTGCCGGGTCTGGAACTGGGGAGCTGGCCGGGCTGCGTGGCGAGGGTTTTTTCGAGGCAAAAAGCAGGCAGGCGCCGATCACGCTCGACTATGATATCGAGTAAAGACCGTCGATGGATGGCCGAATCCCGATCCCGCCATGAGTGCCGGTGCTTATCGCGAGGCGGATCTCTATCTCTCTTCCATCGGGTTTATCCGTTGAGTGACATCTACCGTTAAAGGAGTTTTGCATGAGCTCATCGCCGTTTGCTAAGGTGGTCGCTTGGGTGCTGGTGGCGGTCCTTGCCGGTGTCTTCCTCATGGCGGCGCTCGGCAAGCTGAGCGGCGCGGCCGTCGAGATGTTTGCGAGCTGGGGTTACCCGGCGTGGTTTGCGACGCTTATCGGAGTGCTCGAACTGGTCGGAGCGGGGGGGCTGCTTCTGCCAAAGACCACGCGTTATGCGGTTCTGGGATTGTCGGCAATTATGCTCGGGGCGGCATACACCCACCTGGCGAACAACGAGGGCGGCCAGGTGCTGCGGCCTCTTATGCTTCTGACAATCCTTTGGGTGGTATTGTGGCTGCGCCGCGGGCCACGTCCTAGCCCTCCCTCGGCCGACGTTCCGCAATGAAGACATGTGGCTTGTAGCGCGGCGCACAAACGCGATCGGCGCAAAACGCACAAAGAGGGGAGGAATGGTGATAAGAGTCGAGCATCGGGGTGGGGTGGCGGTTCTGCATATTGAGCACGGCAAAGCCAACGCGATCGATATCGAGTTCTGTGAGCAACTAACAACTGAGTTAAGACGGCAGACTGACGGCGCCGTTGTGCTGACGGGGCGCGGTTCCATCTTTTCGGCCGGAGTCGATCTGCTGCGGGTGCTCGACGGCGGGGCGGATTATGTGCGGCGGTTTCTTCCCATTCTCGGAAAATTCTGCGAGACGGTGTTCGGTTTTCCGCAGCCGCTGGTGACGGCGATCAATGGTCACGCCATCGCAGGCGGTTGCGTGTTGGCGTGCATGGCGGACTGGCGCATCATGGCGCTTGATGGCGGACAAATCGGAGTGCCCGAGTTGCGAGTCGGCGTGCCATATCCCGTCGCTGCGCTCGAGGTCATGCGTTTTGCCGTGCCCAGAAGATATTTTTCGGACGTTGTCTATGGCGGTGATAGCTACGACCCGGCCGCGGCGCTGACACGTGGTCTGGTCGATGAAGTAGTGGAGCCGGACGATTTGCTGGATCGTGCTGCTGCTGCGGCCAAACGCATGGCGACGCGAGTACCCGAATCGTTTCAGCTAACAAAAGCTCAGGTTCGCTCGCCGACGTTGCAACGGATGCGAAGCGGCGCGACTCACGATGCCAAGGTGCTGGATATTTGGATGTCGGATGCGACCTTGGCAGCGATACGGACGTATGTGTCGCGGACCTTCAAGCGGCGTTGATTGGGAGATTGTTGATTCGAATGACAAGTCTGCGACGGCTGCTGTACACGATGTTCGCGCTGTCAGGCGCAGCCGGTCTTCTCTACGAGTTGGCCTGGAGCCGTTATCTGGCCCTGTTCGTAGGGCATAGCGCCTATGCCCAAGTGTTGGTTATCGGGGTGTTTCTGGGGGGCATGGCGGGCGGCGCTCTCCTGGTGGGGAACCGATCGAGGAGTTTAAAAAACCCTCTGTTGTGGTACGCCCTGGCGGAAGCAGGGCTTGGTGTTCTGGGTCTGGCCTTCCATTTCTTGTTCCAACTCACTACGTCGTTTGCGTACGACTCCGTTCTTCCGGCGGTCGCGGGCACGTCTCTCGCCACCATCGCCAAGTGGGGGGTGGCGGTTCTCCTCATCCTTCCCCAGTCTGTGCTCTTGGGAACAACCTTCCCCCTGATGTCGGCAGGCGTCCTGCGGGCCGATCCCAGCCAGACCGGTGGCAAGCTGTCGTTTCTTTATTTTGCCAACAGCTTCGGTGGTGCAGTGGGGCTTTTGGTGGGCGGTTTCGTCCTGGTGGGACGCGTGGGACTGCCCGGCACCGTCGCCGCCGCCGGCATCATCAACTGGATCGTGGCGATCGTCGCCGCCGGTGTGGCGGGAGCTCTACGCGAACGTTCGCTGGGCGCATCCGCTGTCGGCGAGCGAGCGCAGCAGGAAGCCAGGTGGCGACTCGACAGCGAGGCGCGTGCCGCGCTTTGGCGATTGCTTCTCACGGTGAGTTTTCTGACCGCAGTCGCTTCTTTTGTCTACGAGATCGCCTGGATCCGCATGCTGTCGCTGGTGATGGGAAGCGCGACCCATTCCTTCGAGCTGATGCTTTCGGCGTTCATTCTGGGCCTCGCCATCGGATCGCTGGTCATACGACGCCGAACCGATACCTCAGCTCAACCACTCCGGCTCTTGGGTTGGATTCAGTGGCTGATGGGCCTGACGGCGCTGGCCACACTCCCCATGTACAGCGGCTCCTTCACGTGGATGGCGCAGCTTGTATTCCACCTTCCGCCAACGGACGCAGGTTACGGACTGTTCGGGTTGGGCCGATACGGAATTGCGTTGGCAGTGATGCTACCGTCAACGATCTGTGCCGGCATGACGCTGCCGCTTATCACGGCCACGCTGCTGCATAGCGGGTCGGGCGAGCGCTCGATCGGATGGGTTTACGGAATCAACACCCTGGGTTCGGTGGTTGGAGTGGCGCTTGCGGGACTCCTGTTACTGCCGCTCCTGGGACTGGAGAGGATGCTGGCGGCGGGTGCGGCTCTGGACATGGCGGTGGGGGTTCTGATTTTCGCGTGGGTGGTGCGCATGGGGGGAGTGCGACGTCTGGTTCCGGTGGGAATCGGGCTGGCGACGGTGGCGGCGCTCGTGGTGACGCTATCGGCAGTGCGGCTCGACCGCGCGGTGCTCACCGGTGGAGTTTTTCGGGACGGCGCCGTACCCACGAGCGACCTTCACAAGATGCTCTTCTACCGGGATGGGCGCACGTCGACGGTCGGTGTGCACCAGGTGGTGGAGACGGGGTTGGTGGTGCTCACCACCAACGGCAAACCCGACGCTTCGCTCAGCACACGTTGGCTCGAGGCAGCCAGCAAAGAGTTGCCACCGGAGCCGATCCGCTGGCAGGACGAGGCAACCCAGGTGGTGTCCGCCCTGACGACGCTGGCGCACATGCCCGATGCGCGCCGGGCCGTGACCATCGGTCACGGATCCGGCATTTCCGGACACTATCTACTAGCGGCTCCGGAGCTGGAATCCCTCACCACGGTGGAGATCGAACCCGAGATGATAAACGGTTCGCGCAGCTATTATCCGGCCAACCGACGCGTGTTCGACGATGCGCGCTCGGGGTTTGTGATCGATGATGCCAAGGCGTATTTCTCGTCACGCGGTGAGCGCTACGATCTGATTCTTTCCGAGCCCTCCAACCCTTGGGTGAGCGGCACCGCAAGCCTTTTCACAGAAGAGTTCTACAAGACGGTGGGCCTTTATCTCACCGAGCGCGGGGTGTTCGCGCAGTGGATGCAGCTCTACGAGATCACCGATGACGCGGTGGCTGGGGTGCTGGCCGCGCTGCACAAGGGGTTCCGAAGCTACCGGGGTTTTCTGGCGGGCGACACAGACCTTCTCATCGTGGCTTCGAACCAGGTCGAGCTACCCGCACCCGACTGGTCTGTGTTCGAACACGCAGCGCTTTTGGTAGATCTACGCCACGTGAATCGCTTCGTGCCCGCTCACCTCGAAGTGATCCAACTTTTCGACCGCGAGACCCTCACGCCGTTGCTCGACGATTGGCCGCTGGTCAACTCCGATTATCACCCCTATCTGGATCAGGCGGCCGAGCGGGGCCGCTTCACCAACAGCTTCGCCTCGGGCGTCTTCGGTCTGGCCAGCGATCGCTTCGATCTGGTGGGAGCACTCGGGGGAAGGCGCGTTGACTTTGCCCCCTACCACCCCGTCCCCGCCTGGGGTGTGCGGCCGATGCGCGAGCGGGGGATATCCGGGTGGCTTCGTGACGGGGTGGGCCAAGCCGCGGAATCGTCTGCTGTGCCGCACCATCTTTTTCGGCGGGCCCGATCCCAACTGAACCAGTTCATGAAAACAGTGCACGATACCGAACCGCCGACGGATTGGCGCGCCTGGGTCCAATCGTTCGAACGCTCAGAGAGGAATCTTCACCGCGAGACCTCGGGCGTAGCCGATTCGGCCTTCTATTATTCTGTCTTCGAAGCTGTGGAACGGTTCGGTGCACCCGGACCCGCTCGCAATGCGGTGGCGTTCTTGTACGGCATCGCGACCTGGGATTACGCCACAGCCACAACGGCGGCGGACGATTTGATCGACCTCGCTTCCCACGGTGACAGCTGGCTGGAGCCCGCAACGTTATTGGACGGTGCGGTCGTGGCGTATCTGGCGGCCGGTGACTCCCAATCGGCGAGGCGGGCCTTGGAAACGCTCGCCCCGCAGACCTCTCGAGGGCCGGGGGATTTCCGGCAGCGATTGCTTCTCGGGTGTATCGAGCGAGGGATACGCCCCAAGTCCGCCGTGGCGGCGCCGTAGGACCCCGGGCCGAAGCAACTCGGTTGCTCGACCCGGCGTAGGGTAGGAGGGTTTTGTAAACCAACCAGCACAACGTTCGCGCTATAATAGGGAACGGGGTTGGGGTGAAGACGTGGACAAGGCGGGATCGCTACCACACGAAGCGCGACCTAGAGACGCCCCGGCTCGGTTTTGATTCGAGTTTGTTAAACGAGATCTCGATCGGCGAGGCCTACGATCGTGCACATGCGGAGACTGTGATCCAGGCAGCCGTCGAGGATTACAATAGCGAGTATGGAAACGACTGATCCACAACGGGTGAATATACGCGACTGGTGCGAAATA
>Ga0224512_10005567_pt1 | contig 10317 bp, 10 predicted proteins | sample SF_May12_sed_USG_4_FD_169103 | JGI IMG/M metagenome (GOLD analysis project Ga0224512, IMG submission 169103) | Sediment microbial communities from San Francisco Bay, California, United States - SF_May12_sed_USGS_13 | ecosystem: Environmental > Aquatic > Marine > Sediment | place: USA...
GGGCGGCGAGTAGTTGACCGGCTTGAACGGAGCCGGCTCGCGCGGCATCGGATCCTCCCAGAGCCAGGAGTGGAGGAACTGGGTGCCGGGATGGTCCAGGGTCGGGCACGGCCACTGGATACCCCCGAGATCCTCGAGACGCTCGTAGCTCATCCCGTGGTGCATCGGCGACAAGGAACGCAGCTCGTCCCAAATCTCGTTGGCGGTGGGTAGCCCCCAGTCGTGGCCCATCTCGCCGGCCAGCATGGCGATGATCTCATGATCGTGTCGGGCCTCTCCGGGCGGCTCGAGGGCGGCGCGGACGCGTTGCACGCGCCGTTCCGAGTTGGTCACGGTGCCTTCGCTCTCTGCCCAGCCAACGGCGGCCGGAAGGACGATGTCGGCCATCTCGCCGGTCTTGGTCAGGAAGATGTCCTGGACCACCATAAATTCGAGGTTCGACAGGAGCTTGCGGATGCGGTCGGCGTCGGCCTCGGATTGAGCCGGGTTTTCGCCCAGCACGTAGAGGCCGCGGATGACGCCTTCTTCCATGGCATCGAACATCAGCGAGATGTGGCGCCCGTTGTGCGGGTTCAGCTCGGCTCCCCAGGCTTCCTCGAACTTGGCATGAGCCGCCGGGTTTTCGACGTCCTGATAGCCGGGGAATTTGTTGGGCAGGCCGCCCATGTCGCCGCCGCCCTGGACGTTGTTCTGCCCTCGGATTGGGACCAGCCCGGAGCCGTATCGACCTACATGTCCGGTGAGCAGCGCCAGGTCGATCAGCGAAAGCACGTTGTCGGTGCCGTTGTGGTGCTCGGTGATCCCGAGCACCCAACACAGCTGGGCGGTCTCCGCGGTCGCATAGTCGTGAGCCAGCTGCTGGATCGCACCGGCCGGGACTCCGGTGATCTCTTCGGCGTACTCCAGCGTGTACGACTCCACCTTTGCGGCGTAGGCCTCGAAGCCGCTGGTGGAGTGGGCGATGAAGTCCTTGTTGTGGAGGTCCTGGGCAATGATCTCGCGGCCCACCGCATTGGACAGCGCGATGTCGGTGCCCACTCGGAGACCCATCCAGGTAGCAGCCCATTGCGCCGAAGTCGTGCGCCGGGGGTCGATCGTGTACATCTTGGCGCCGTTGCGGACGCCCTTCATGAGGTGGTGGAAGAAGATCGGGTGCGCCTCGCGCGCGTTCGAACCCCACAGGACGATCATGTCCGTCGTCTCGATCTCTTCGTATGAGGAGGTCCCGCCCCCTGCTCCGAGTACTGCCACCAGACCGGTGACGGAAGGAGCGTGTCAGGTGCGGTTGCACGAATCGATATTGTTCGATTTCATCACGACTCGAGCGAACTTCTGGGCCATGTAGTTCATCTCGTTGGTCGCCTTCGAGCAACTGAAAGAAGCGAAGCCGTCGCCGCCGTACTTGTCGCGGATCATTCCAAATCCTGCGGCGGCTTTGGCGAGAGCCTCGCCCCACGTGGCCGGTTCCAGACCCGATCCGGTGCGAACGAGCGGAGTGGTCAGCCGTTGTTGGTCGCGTGCCATCTAATCACCTCCCCTCGACTCATTACTCGTCTCCACGACTAGTCAGGCTATCCAACAGGCGGTGGTTCACACAGAACTCGTTGCCATCCGGATCGGCCATGACCATCAGCGAATCCTCAGGCTTGCCGACATACTCGACCCTAGTGCCGCCCAGCGTCTCGACGAGCGCCACCAAGGTGTCGTAGTCGACCGGTTCGAATCGCTAGAAGAGCCCGACAATTTCCCCGTCCTCGTCGATATCGACATTCAAGTAGGCCGGCTTGGTCCCCAGGCCGGGCATGGTCCGCATCTCTCCCAGAAGTGGGTAGATGAACCCGGCGCCGGCCGACGCCCGGACCTCACGGACCGGGACGGTGAACCCGCGCGGCGCCCCTTTGAGCGTCGGATCATGGCTCATCGATAGGTGGGTCTTGGCCATACATATCGGCAGGCTGCCCAGGCCGGCCTCCTCGAACTCAGCGATTTGGCGACGGGCGGCGACCGAATACTCGACTCCGGCGGCACCGTAGATATTGGTGGCTATCGACTCGATCTTCTCCTGGATGCTGGCCGAGTCCGGGTATAGAAACTCGAAGTCGGAGGGTTCATCACAGGCGGCAACGACAGCTTCGGCCAATTCGATCGCCCCTTGCCCACCATGGGCCCAGTGGTCTGCGGTCACCGCGGCGGCGGCACCTGCTTGCAGCGCGGCCTTCTTTACAAGCTCGATTTCGGCCTCGGTGTCCGTGTGGAACGCGTTCACGGCGACCACCACCGTGATACCGAACTTCTTGGCGTTGTCGATGTGGGCCGCCAGGTTGGACAGGCCCCGCTCGAGAAGGTCCAGATTCTCCGACGTGTATGCGTCGTCCAGTGGCCGGCCCGGGACCACCTTCGGTCCCCCGCCGTGTGTCTTCAGCGCCCGGATCGTGGCCACGAGCACGACGGCGTCCGGGACCAGGCCCGAAACGCGGCATTTGATGTTGAAGAATTTCTCCATGCCCATGTCGGCACCGAAGCCGGACTCGGTCACGACATAATCACCCAGCTGTAGAGCGATCCGATCGGCCAGAATCGACGAGTTGCCGTGAGCGATGTTGGCAAACGGTCCGGCGTGGATGAATGCGGCCTGGCCCTCCAGCGTCTGCATCAGGGTCGGGTGCAGTGCATCCTTGAGAAGCACTGTCACAGCTCCCGCCACGCCCAGATCTTCGAGAGTGATCGGTGAGCCTTTCGCGGTCGAGCCGATGATCACCCGGGCGCACCGCGCCCGGAGGTCCTTCAGCGCGGATGCGTATTCGGTGCCGTCCACGAGGGCGAGGATGGCCATCAGCTCGCTGGCGACGGTGATATCAAATCCGGTTTCGCGTGGAATGCCGTCGGCCGAACCGCCCAGGCCGACGATCGTGTTGCGCAGCGCCCTGTCGTTCACGTCGACAACCCGGCGCCATACAACCCGGTTCGGATCGATGCCGATGCGCTCCAGACCCAGTGCCGCCAGCTCCTCATCTGTTCGCCGACTCTCGTGATACCAGCGAGCATCGATTGCAGCCGCCACCAGGTTGTGCGCCACGCCGATGGCGTGGATATCGCCGGTGAGGTGGAGGTTGAACTCCTCCATCGGAACCACCTGGCTATACCCGCCGCCGGCGGCACCTCCCTTGATGCCGAAGGTGGGCCCCATCGAGGGTTGCCGGATGGCGGCGATGGCGTTCTTGCCGATCGCTCCAAGACCTTGAACCAGCCCGACGGTCGTCGTTGTTTTGCCTTCACCGAGTGGAGTCGGCGTGATGGCGGTGACGTCGACATACTTCCCTGTCGGCATCGTGTTGATACGTTTCAGGATGTCCAGATGCACCTTGGCTTTCGTTGCCCCGTAAGGGATCAGCTCGGTTGGTTCGATCCCGATGGCCGCTGCCAGCTCCGCGATCGGTTGCACTGTGGCTGCCTGAGCAATGTCGAGGTCACTGGGGACGGATGGAGACAAGGCGTGCCCCTTTTTTGATCGGATACGGAGTCGCTCGACTCTACCCGAACCCCGATCCGCCCTGCGGTACGAACCCACATCGTGGCACAAAATGGACAGCGCCCCCCTCGCGAACATCGATCGTTTCCCGGACGGCGGCGCTCAGTTACAGTCGCGGCCACCGCAGCGCCTTGCTGCGGCCCCGGCCGAACCCCTAGCCCGTGGCAGGTGCTCTTGGACACCCCTAAACCGCTCCCACTGGAGATCCGTCGCGCCCGAGTCGTCGACGAGTGGATTGACTACAACGGGCATATGAATGAGGGCTACTACGCGGTCGCCTTTGGTGACGCCTCGGACGAGTACCTGATACGCGCCGGGTTTGACGAGGACTACCGGCGCCGCCACCGAGGCACGTTCTACACGGTCGAATCCCACATCCGCTATCTGCGCGAACTCAAAGCGGGCGATCCAATCCTTTTTCGCACCACGGTGCTTGGAGTGGAGGCCAGGAAGCTCCATCTCTACCACTCGATGGTCCACGAGGGCGAGGGTTATGAGGCGGCAACCCAGGAGGTGTTCCTGCTCCATGTCGGTCTCGACGATGTCGCGGTGACTCCGATGGCACCGGACCTGCTGGCCGCGCTCGAGCGGGATCGAGACCAGCACGGCAGCTCGACTCCCGACGGAGTCGGCAGCGCGATTCGCCCACTCGGTGACAAGTCGTGACCCTGAACCGGCACCGCACCACGAGTGCCGTCACCGCCGCCTGGGGTCTTTTTTCCGCACTGGGGCTGCTGATGCTCGGCAATGGGCTGCTGGGCACGCTGCTCGGAGTCCGCTCTGAGCTGGAGGGCTTCGCCACGGCCGCGACCGGAGTCATCATGGCGAGCTACTACGCCGGTTTTCTCTTCGGGTCGCGCATCGCTCCGAAGACGTTGGAGCGCGTCGGCCATGTCAGGGTGTTTGCGGCGCTGGCTTCGCTGGCTTCGGCTTCTCCACTGGTCCACAGCGTCTTTGTGAACCCGGCGGTGTGGTCGGCAATGAGATTCATATTCGGATTCTGTATGGCGGGGCTGTATGTCGTGGCCGAGTCGTGGCTCAATCAGGCCGCCACCAACCAAACTCGAGGCCGGCTGCTTTCCGTGTACATGCTGGTGATGATGGGTGGCCTCGGCGTCAGCCAGCTTTTCGTCGGACTCGCCGCCCCGACGGGCTTCAAGCTGTTTGTCCTCGCCTCACTCTTCGTTTCCCTTGCGGTGGTGCCGATCTCTCTCTCCCAGGGAAACGCTCCACCCTTCCACGCTCCTGAGACCCTGAGCGCCAAGACGGTTTGGCATCTGGCCCCGCTCGGCATTGCGGGAGGGGTCGCCGCCGGCATCGCCAACGGAGCACTCGTCGGCATAGGTCCCGTCTACGCCACGCGCATCGGCTTGTCGACCTCCCAAGTGGCGTGGGTGATGGGTGCCGCCTTGTTCGGATCCGTTGTCTGGCAATGGCCGATCGGACTCATGTCGGACCACATCCCCCGCCGCCGCGCTTTGTTGCTCGTCACCTCGGTCGCTGCGTTCGTCGCCGTGCTGGGAGCTCAGTCGAACGCCCCCGGATTCGGATACCTCGTGGCCGTCATGTTCTTCTTCGGTGGCCTGACATTTCCCATGTACTCGTTGGGGCTGAGCCACATCAACGATGTCATCTCCTCGAACCAGGCAGTTGTAGCGAGCTCGCTGTACGTGTTCGTCAGCGGCGCCGGCGCCATCCTCGGCCCGCTCTTGGCGGCTTTCGCGATCGACGCCATGGGCGCCCGCGGATTCTTCGTGGTGCTGGCGGTGACACACGGACTGCTCGGCGCATACGCGCTCTACCGGATCGTGGTCAAAAAGACTGCGGTGCGGCTGGAAGATCAGACACCGTGGCGTCCCTTCCCGTCTCGTGCCAGCGCCGTACTCACCAGGCTCACCAAGACCCGCCGGCAGCAGAACGGTGTCGACACGGCCAAGGAACCCAGCAGCGTCGGCTAGCGAGCGAGCCGAGCCTCGGCCGCAGCCAGACTGCTGGCCGCATCCATCGCCAGCTTGGCAACACGTTCTTCATCGCCGTCCACCGGGAATCGAAAAGCGGGCCCGTGGATGTGCACTGCGCCGAGAACTCGCCGGGACTGGTCGAGGACGGCTGCACCGACTGAGTTGATTCCTTCGGAGAACTCGCCACGGCCCCAGGCGTGCCCCTTCTCTCGGATGTCTTGGAGACGTGCAATGAGCTGGTCGGCATCGGTGACCGACTTCTCCGTCGTCGACTCCAATGTGCGCGCCACATACGCGGCGATATCGTCAAGCGCCCAATGGGCCAGCATCGCCAGCCCCGACGGCACAAGGTGCATCGGGATGAGCTCGCCGGTCCAATCACGCACCTGGATGGTGCGGTCGCTGTCTACCTGGGCGAGGTAGTGGACTCGGTAGCCCTCGGCGACCGAAAACCCGGCAGTCTCGCGCGTCAGTGACGCCAGTCTTGCGAGGCTGGGACGCACCAAATCAACGAGGCCCATCGAGCCGTCGATCGAAGCTGCCAGCTCCCGCAGTGCGGAGCCGATCTGGAAGGTGAATCCGTCCGGACCGCGCTCGACCGCGTCCTGTTCCTCGAGGGTGGCCAGAAGCCGCGCGACCGTGCTTTTGGGAAGCTCAACGCGGCGCGAAATGTCTGATACCCCGGCCGGCGATAGCGCCAGAGCCTGCATGATCTGGAACGCCCGTTCAACTGACTGCACGCCCGACATGGGGGCTTCTCCCACTGGCTGGTACGTTGCCCACAGTAGCGGCCTGTGCCGTATCGTGGAACGAGACCGCTACGCGGTCAGCTAGGAGGCATCCCGCCGATCTTCTTTGACCTCGTCGTAGTAGTCGAGCTGGTCGACCGGCATCACCAGCGCTGTCAGCAGATTCATGATGTGCGCCGTGATCCTCTTGAGGAACCGGAAATACAGGGCGCGCGCAACCGCGTCCGTCACTTCCCCATCCCGATGGAACGCCGCCTTGACCTGCGCGTCGTGCTCATCGAGAAACCCATCGGCCTTACGGACCAGCTCGGCTGCCCGTGTCTCGTCCCGGGATGCGAACACTTCTGCCGCTTCCAGTATCAGGTCCCCGACAGCAGTCCGGTAGCCGTCCAGGCGGTCGCGGTCTGGAGCGGAATCAAAATCGGCGCCGTAGCGGGCCAGGTCGTAGATGTTCTTGGCGTAGTCGCCGATCCGCTCTGCGTCCTTGACGACACTCATGTAGCTGAGGACCACCGGAATATCGATAGATCCCGATACGGCGGCGTGCATTATCAGCTCGCGACGGACATCACGCTGCGCCTCGTTGATCCCCCGATCTGTCGAGCGAACTTCCTGCTTGGTCGCCTTCGACTTGCCCCCGCCAAAAAGCGCACCGGTCGCCGTCGTGTAGACGTCGTGACCGTCGCGGAGCATCCCCACGAGCATCTCCTCGACCGACTCGATGGCGCTATCGCCTGTGCTTTTGAAGAACTGGAGCATGTCCTAACCCTATCTCAGTAGTGCGATGAGGATGATCGGTATCAGCACGAACATCGTTCCCGTATAGGCCAGTGCCAGCCAGCGCCGGCCCACAGCCACTTCTGCGAGCCGCTCGGCCATCTGAACCGGAATGTAGCGAATCTTGGCCCAAGGATAAAGGAGCGCGATGCCGGCGATGTTGAACAGGGAATGGACGAAGGCAATCGTCAATCCGTCAACCTCACCCGTTCCGAGTGCGGCCAGCAAGGCGGTAATCGTCGTACCGACATTGGCGCCGAGCGTTATGGGGTAGGCGTTGCGCACCACGAGGATGCCGGACGCAACGAGTGGGATCAGTATCGACGTTGTGATGCTGGACGATTGCACCGCGATCGTCACAATCATCCCAGTGGCTATCCCGATGAGGCCAGACTTGGCAAGCGCCGCGTTGAGAGACTGCTCGATTCGGCGGGCAACCAACAGTCGCATGTTCTTTGTGATCAGCGTCAAGGTCATAAATATCAACGCCATCCCAACCACCAGCAGGGCGACGGCAAAGGCATTGCCGTCACCGGCGATGGGCTCGATGAGTGCCTCGATGCGCCCTGCCAGCCATTTGACGGCACCCTTGATCGGGCTGTCGAAAGAGCCTCCAACCCCGCCACCGGAAACGGCTTCGGTGATGGCCTCTGCCGTCTTCGACAAAAAGCGGGTCGTCAACTCGAGCGGCAACAAGATGGCCACGGCCATCAAGTTGAAGAAATCGTGCATGGTGGCGGCGGTAAAGGCCAGCTTGAACTCGGCAGAGCGCCGCATGTGGGCGAGCGACACCAGGGTGTTGGTGACCGTGGTGCCGATATTGGCGCCCATGATCATCGGAACTGCGCTCTGTACGTCGAGCAGCCCTGAGGCGACGAGCCCGACGATTGTCGTGGTTGACACTGAAGACGATTGGACGAGAACCGTGCCGAGGACTCCCACGGCGAGACCTGCCAGCGGGTTGCTCACGCCCTCGAACAAGGCGTCCGTGAAGTCGGAGCCAAATCCTTTGATGCCACCTTCGAGCAGCCGGACGGCAGCCAGGAACAAATAGAGCAGCCCGACGATGAGGGCCGCCCGCAGAAGTACCGGGATTTCTGTTCGGGAATCGGGTTCCGGGGAAGTGGTATCCGCCATTGCGTGCGGGATACTGGCTGAGCCACCGCGCCGCGGCAAATCGCCGATTGGCCCTTTCCGGCACGTTTCACCATGACACAGGAGAGCCACCCAACGGCCCCACTCCACGACCAGGGCGGGGAGCGTTGCCGGCTTCGCCACCAGCCGCGAAGAGCCGCCCGTTAGCCTGCGGCTATGCCGCCCATCAGCAACGCCGACCGCATTGTCTACCCGGAGACGGCGACCACCAAAGCGGACGTGGTCGGGCACTACAGCGCTGTCGGAGACCGACTGCTGACCTACCTGGCAGACCGTCCACTAACGCTGGAGAGGTTCCCGAAGGGCGTTGCCGGGAAAGGCTTCATGCAGAAGAACGTCGCCAAGTACTTCCCGCCGTTCATTGAGCGGCACCTCATCGAGCGCGCCGACGGGACAACCAACCACCCGCTAGTAGTGGACGTTGCGGGTATCGAATATCTCGCCAACCAGAACACGATCACGTTTCACATGCCAACCACTACCAGGACACATCCGGACAAACCGGACAGGGTGATCATCGACCTCGACCCACCCGAGGAATCTGCAAACGCCGTTCGCCAGTCGGCCTGGGCCACCAAAGCGCTTTTTGATGAGTTGGGCCTCATCTCAGTTCCGGTGGCGACGGGCAGCAAAGGATTTCACGTCACGGCAGCGATCGGGCGCGACTGCCGGGTGCCGGAAGTCGACGAATTCGCCCACCTGGCGGCAGCCCTCTTGGCCCACCGGCACCCAGACTTGATAACAACCGAATTCCGCAAGGCCAATCGGGGCGGGCGGGTTTTTTGCGATTGGCTGCGCAATCGGTGGGGCGCCACCTCCGCGGCGCCCTGGTCGCTGCGGCCCCGGGCGAGGCCGACCGTCGTGATTCCCGTCACGTGGGATGAGCTCGACGACACCGCTCCAGACACCTATGAACTTGGGAGCCTGCCGGAGGCCGATCCTCTGGCGGCGCTGGCACTCACTCCCGGCGACCTCCGTGCCGCTTTGACTCAGCTCCGTCGAATAGCTGCGGAAGCCGCGGTGGAGATCGAGCACTTCGATCGCTTTCATTCCTGAAGGCCGGTCTGTTAGCCGGACACTTCGAAGTCGGCGCCTACCGTGCCGCTGACTACCTCTACGGAGTCGCTCGTGAAGGCGGCGGCCGCTCGATCGAGGAAGTCGTCAGAGTGGCTGGGGTCGTGGTGAAACGTCACCATGCGACGGACTTCGGCCAATTCGGCAAACGCGATGGCGTGACTGAAAGTGCTGTGACCCCAACCGGCTCTGGCCTCGTATTCGTCATCCGAGTACTGGGCGTCATGAATCAGAAGGTCGGCGTTGGCGGCCAGCGCGGTGCCTGAGGTCCATTCGGCACTGCCTGGGAAGTTCCTGACGCCGAGGGCCGGCTCATGGTCCGGGATGTATGTGAGGGCCGCCGAGCCTTCCTGGAGCCTGAACCCGAACGTATGGCCGGGGTGGCAGACGACGTCGGCAGTGACAGCCACCTGACCCAGCTGCATCGTGCCAGGTGCCAGATCGTGGATCTCGAATCCGACCAGATCGCGCAACCGCACCGGGAACAGCGGCGGCGAGAGGTATCGGCTGAGCCGGGATCGCAGGTCGAGGGCGGCTGTGGCGGGGCCCCATATGTGGACCACGATGTCCTCCGAATACAGCGGCGTGAAGAATCCGAGTCCTTGGATGTGGTCCATGTGAAGGTGGCTGAGCAGTATGTCGATACGCGGCGGCGGAGTCCCGATGTTCTCGCCGAGGCGCACGATGCCCGAGCCGGCGTCAAGCACGATGAGGCCTCCATCTGCCGGACGCACCTCGACCGACGACGTGTCGCCGCCGTAGCGCACCGTCTCGGGACCAGACCTTGCCAAAGACCCCCTGGTCCCCCACAGCCGGGCTCTCACTCGCCGACTTCCCAGAAGATCGCAATGGCTCCCAGATGGCGGCCGTCGGACGCGATGAGGGGCAGTGCCGTCACTTCGATCTCTCGCCACTCGCCGGCGCGGTTCCGAATCCGCAACGGGGCGTGAGACGGCACCAGCTTCGTGAGTGCCATCACCACCGGGAGGCCGGCCGTGTCGACAGGTGTGCCGTCGAGCTGAGTCGTGTGGAAGGCGTCCACCAGCTCGTCAGCGTGAATCGCGCCGGCTTC
>Ga0224512_10005568_pt1 | contig 10316 bp, 10 predicted proteins | sample SF_May12_sed_USG_4_FD_169103 | JGI IMG/M metagenome (GOLD analysis project Ga0224512, IMG submission 169103) | Sediment microbial communities from San Francisco Bay, California, United States - SF_May12_sed_USGS_13 | ecosystem: Environmental > Aquatic > Marine > Sediment | place: USA...
CAAGCATGGCGAGGCAGCATACTGGCAGAACGCGGTTCTGACAAACGCGGTGCGGAAAAAAAAGGGGACATTCCGGTTTTTTTGCAATCAGGAAAACCAGGTGGGTGAAAAAACCGGAATGTCCCTTTTTTCTGTTCACCAGGATGGAAAGCAAAAAAAAACCGGCACACAAGCGCCGGTAAATGGGGGAGCCTACCAGGAGTTTGCGGCCCGGGACATGGCCGCAAAAAGGTATCTCTACACTGTTACTAGGGCATCAATACGGCATTGATAGCATGGATCACACCGTTTGCGGCAGGTACATCAGTTACGATAATCGTCGACATACCGCCCTGGTTGTCTGTGAGCACGCCACCCGACTGCTGCACAAAGCTCTTGTTGAGCATGCGGATTTGTTCGGATGACAGCACATCCCCGGCGTAATGGCGGCCATGCGCCACATGGTAGAGCAGGATCCCAGTGAGACCCTCCACCGTCAGCGTGCCGTCAGATAGCAGCGTGTCGAGGTTGTCAGCGGTGATGCCCAGCAGCTCGAAGGCATCATCAGTTGGCGCGAACACCGTGTGCTGGCCGTTGCCGGTCAATGTCTGCACGACGGCCGGATCGGCCGCCAGTACCGCAGCGATCAGGGTATCAAATGCCCCGGCATAGGGACCCTCGCTGTTGACCGCCACAGCGACGTCGACAAGGTTGTCACCCTTGGGACCGGCCGCCAGCACTGCGTTAGTGCCAAGAGCGAAAAAGGCCGCCATGAAAAGCCACGTGCTTTGTTTCCTTAATTTCCCGAATGTAGTCATGTTTAGTTCTCCTCTTTGTTATGCGCCATAAAAACTGTACAAGAAAAAGATCATCATTTTGTCGCACAATCACCAAGTATATCTATAACTTAATGAATACAATATAATTATCACGACGGTGAATCATTGGCCTACGAACAAAAACTTATACAATTATCTGTATCTTGTCAAGATAAATGTACAATTAATGCATAACTGCAAAAAAATCCTGCAGTTGGGCACACTGCTGAAGGTTGAATCGGGGAGGAAGCAGGGCAATGCCGGCCTGAGGCGAGCTCGGGATGACTTGTCCTGGGGCGGTCGAGTCTTCGCACTACGGGCATTCGCCCGCTTTGTCAGTGTTGCACTGCGCTCAGGGGCGTCTCAGTCCGACGCCCTCGGGCCCTCTGGTCAGGTGCGCGGGCCCAGACTGTTCGAAGCTTTTTCGGCTGCTTCGGTATCATGCGTGTAGATATGCATATCCTGCTGGGGGAACGGGATTGAGATACCTTCTTCGTCGAACCGCTTCTTAACCGCCCGGGTGATATGCCAGTAGGCCTCCCAGTAGTCAGCAGATTTCACCCATGGCCGGACTATAAAGTCCACGGAGGATTCACCCAGGGTATGTAGTTTGATGACGGGTGGTGGATCATCCAGCGCGAGTTCGTGATGATCCACGATTTCGTGCAGGATCCGTTCGGCGAGATCGGGGTCATCGTCGTAGCCGATGCTGAATACCATGTCCACCCGGCGAATATTCTCTGCATTGATATTGCGGATGACATCACCCCAGATCTTCCTGTTGGGCACGATGACCCGCTGGTTATCGAAGGTGGTGATCGTGGTCGAGACCAGGTTCATCTGCTTTACCTTCCCGCTGATACCGCCGGCCTCAACGGCATCCCCCACATCGAAGGGCCGGTAGATCAGGATCATCACGCCGGCCGCAAAGTTGGACAGGGTTTCCTGCAGCGCGAAGCCGACGATAAAGCCGACAATGCCCAGCCCGGCAAGCACCGGCCCGATCTTGATGCCGAGCTGTGCCAGGGCAATGAGGATACCGACCAGGAAAATGGCCTTTCCCGCAAACGATACCAGCAGGTCCTGCAGGAGTTTCGAGGCATGTACTTTGGATGAGGCAAGCGCACTGCTGGCAAGCCGTTTTACGATCCTCGCCAGCAGGGCGAAAACCACGAGTATGAGTATGAACACCACCAGCTTGAAAGCCCATTGCGGTCCGTTCTCAATGAGCCATTCCTTGCCATCGCGCGTCTGTCCCTGGCATTAAAAAACCCCGCCCCCCGGGACAAAGAGGGGCGGGGCTACCCAAAAGCAGGGTCTAGCAAGCGGCTGAAGTCATCAGCTCTTGTCCTGCCTGGATTTCTGCCTCTGCGCGACGTGTTCCTGGACGCAGTTTTCGACAAACTTGTCGAACTGTTCGCCTTCTTCCACCTCATCGGCAATGGCGACCTCGATACAGGCGACCCGGTCATCGGACAGCGTGTCGGCGTCGTATCGGGGCTCATCGTCCTGTGCAGCGTACACAACCCCGGACAGACCCAAAATCATGCCCGGAACAATGCTGCTGTATTTCATTTCTTCTCTCCTGACAGAGGATCTCTGTTCAATAAAGCCACAGGCCATGTGTCTGCGCTGCGGATTAGGGGGCCGGACGGGTAATCCCGTCAACCAGAAAAAATTGATGGATCGAGGGAGGTAAAAAATGTTTTTATGGGGCGGGTGCCGGGGCAAATGGGACATCCTTCATTTTTCATTAACCGGTGGATGTAGGTCGGGCAAAGCGCAGCGTGCCCGACAGGTAGTTATTGAAGTTATTGATGGGCACGGCCACAGGCCTTTGCCCATCCTGCGCGGTGAAGGAGCGCACCGCGGGCGCGCTTGTTTATCCACCATGAATCAAAACAAGAGGGGCACACCATGATCCGACTGCGCGAGCTGGGCCCGGGCATCGTCATCGCCGCCACCGGCCTGGGGGCCGGCGACCTGATCGCCGCCTCGGTGGCCGGTGCGAAATACGGCGTCGCCATCCTCTGGGCCGCCGTCCTGGGGGCGATCCTCAAGTTCACCCTGAACGAGGGCCTGGCGCGCTGGCAGCTGGCCACGGGCACCACCCTGCTCGAGGGCTGGGTGCGGCGCCTGCCGCGCTTCTGGTCGGTGTACTTCTTCGTCTACCTGTTGCTGTGGAGCTTCATCGTCGCCGGCGCCCTGATGGCCGCCACGGGTCTCGCCATCCATGCCCTGGTGCCCGCCATCAGCGTGGAGGTCGGCGGGGCCGTGCAGTCGCTCATCGCCGCCGCCCTGGTGCTGCTGGGGCGCTACCGCCTGCTCGAGGTGATGATGAAGTTCTTCATCGCCCTGATGTTCGCGGTGGTGATCTACTGTGCCGTGGCCCTGCAGCCCGACTGGGGCGCCGTGCTGGCGGGGATCGTGATACCGCAGCTGCCCGAGGGCTCGGTGTTCTTCCTGCTGGGAGTGATGGGTGGCGTGGGCGGCAGCGTGACCCTGCTGAGCTACGGTTACTGGATCCGCGAACGCGACTGGCGCGGCCCGGAACGCCTGGGCCAGGTGCGCATCGACCTGCTGGTGGCCTACGGGCTCACCGGCCTGTTCGGCATCGCCATCATGATCATCGCCGCCGGCGTCTCGCCCGAGGTCCTGTCCGGCAGCAAGATGGTGCTGGCCGTGGCCGACGAGATGGGCATAACGGTGGGGGAGGTCGGGCGCTGGGTCTTCCTGGTCGGCTTCTGGGGCGCGGTGTTCAGCTCCATGCTGGGCGTGTGGCAGGGCGTGCCCTACCTGTTCGCCGACTTCGTGCACGAGTGGCGCGGCAACACCGACGACAAGGTGATCGACACCCGCTCCACACCCTACCGCGTCTATCTGGCCTACCTCGCCCTCCCGCCCATGATCCTGCTCTGGGCCGGCAAGCCCGTCTGGGTGGTTCTGATCTACGCCGTCGCCGGTGCCGCCTTCATGCCCCTGCTGGCGGGCCTGCTGCTGTACATGAACGGCTTCCGCGACTGGCTGGGCGCACTGCGTAACCGCGCCCCCGGCAACATCGCCCTGGCCGCGACACTGGTCCTGTTCACGGTGCTGCTGGTCAACAAGCTGCTGAGCATGTAGCCCCGCAGGAGCGCACCACGGGCGCGATGCGAGGTAGGGTGCGTTTTACGCACCGTCACCCCTAAGGGTAGGTCGGGCAAAGCGAAGGGTGCCCGACAAACGGTTCTTGACGGGCACGGCCAGGGCCTTTGCCCATCCTACGAGGATGCAGGTAACGCCCCGCGAACGCGATTAATAAACCATTGGCACTGGCGTAGGTTGGGCAAAGCGAAGGGTGCCCGACAAACGGTTCTTGACGGGCACGGCCAGGGCCTTTGCCCATCCTACGAGGATGCAGGTAACGCTCCGCGAACGCGATTAATAAACCATTGGCACTGGCGTAGGTTGGGCAAAGCGCAGCGTGCCCGACAAGCGAAGATTCCTAGAGCGCAGCCCGGTAAATATCCTTGCGATGTCCCACCTTCACAACAACGACAACAAGCAGTTCATTATCCTCGATGCTGTAAACAATGCGGTACGATCCCTGGCGGATACGATACCGGTCGTAACCGGATAATTTTGTTGCACCTGCCGGGCGGGGGTCATCGGCCAGTTGGCCTATACGCCGGATGATCCGTTGCCGTTCTTTTTTTCGCGGTATCGCTTCAATCTCCTTTACCGCAGAACACTTGATCGAGACCTTATATTTTTCCACGCCGTTTCAGATCTTTGACGACGTCTTCATAGGGGAGGCTGGGTTCGTTTACCCGGTCTTCGAAAGCAGCCAGATCCTCGGCATCCTCGGCAAGGCTGAGTTGCACCGCCTCGTTCACCAGCTCCGAGATGGACCGCTCGGTCTCCGCTGCCTTGAGCCGCAACGCACGGTGCAACTCCGGGTCGAGATAGATGGTTGCTCTCTTGGGATTTGTGCTCATGGGGTCATGAATAGCACTATGACGTTATAACGTCAAGACACCATGTCGCTGTTGAAGCTGCAGCGGGAGGGGTGAGACGCCCGGGGTGACATGTTTCACCCTACAAAACATGAGCTTAACAACTTCAGGTCACAGGTGATGACCTAATGTCGGGAGGGGGTATCAAGCTCATGCGTGTGTACCCCGCAGGCGCGTTCTGAGAGCGCGACCATTAACCCGTCGGCACCGGGCGTAGGTCGGGCAAAGCGCAGCGTGCCCGACGTACGGTGATTGACGGGCACGGCCAGGGCCTTTGCCCATCCTACGAGGGTGCAGAAACAAATCACGGGCACGACCATAAATCCATCGCCACTGGGCGTAGGTTGGGCAAAGCGCAGCGTGCCCGACAAACGACGGTTCTTTATGGGCACGGCCCCGGCCGCGATTGTTTTTTGGTTACAACCGGATCAACACCCGGTCACCCGTTTACGCCGCATCCTCATCCACCTGGACGGCAATCTTCAGCCCCAGCGCGTGCAGCAACCGGTCCAGGCTTTTCAACTCGGGATTCCCCTTGCCGGACAACATCCGGTACAGGCTTTCCCGGTTCAGCCCGGTGGCCTCCGCCAGCTGGCTCATGCCACCGAGGCGCGCCTCGGTCACATTGCGCAGGGCAATCAAAAAGAGTTCCTTGTCGCCTTCTTCGATGGCGGCGTTCAGATAGCCGGCAGCTTCCTCCGGATCGGCAAAGGCTTCTTTCAGGTATTCCGAGTAGGGTCGACTGGGTTCCATGAGCGCCTCCGGTAGTCTTTCCAGTACTTAATTGCCCTTATCACATCATTTTGCTGCGTTGTCTTGTCGCCACCACAAAGCAGCAAAATGACCTGTTTGCCTGAACGACCGTAATAAATCCGGTAACCGGGTCCGTAATGGATACGGAGTTCATACACACCGTGACCAACTGATTTTGTATCACCTGTATTGCCCAGGCTTAATCGGTCAATCCGTTTGTGGATCCGGTCACGTGCCTGCCGGTCTCCCAGTTTTTTCATCCAATCAACAAAGACCGCCTTCCCGTCACGCGTGACGTAATAACGGATTTCCATATCCGCCCTCCAGAAAAGTAGCTTATAAGCTACACACTGTCAAACACCTCATGAATCAGCCTGACAGCAGTCGGGACCACACGAAAAGAGAGAAAGACTGGTTTAACTGTAGGAGCGTTCTGAGAGCGCGATCATCAACCCGTTGGCACTGGGCGCAGGTTGGGCAAAGCGCAGCGTGCCCGACAAGCGGTACCACAACGTTGCAGGAGCGCCCCGCGGGCGCGATTCACTCGACCTTCACAAACTCCAGAAAATAATTGGTTCTCATAAACGGCTTGTCGGCCACCAGCCGGAAGCCGGCCGCCTTCATCTCCTCGACGGTCTGGGCCTTGTTGGTGCGCACGTGCCCCATCACCCAGCGCGAGCTGGTGCGCGGGTCGCGCCGGAAATCGATGATGATGACCCGCCCGTCGCCTCTCAGCGCCCGGTGGATGGAGGCCATGGTCTGCTGCGGGTACTCGAAGTGATGGTAGGTGTCGGTGATGAAGGCCAGGTCGATGGAGTCGGCCGGCAACCCGACATCCTCGGGCGTGTTGACGATGCCCTTCACGTTCGTGAGCCCCTGCTCGCGGGCGGTGCGCAGGGTGTTCTCGACGAAGATCCGGGAGATGTCAACGGCATAGACGGTACCGCCCGGCTCGACCCGGGGCGCGAACAGGCGGGTGAAGAGACCGGTGCCGGCGCCGATGTCGGCGACCGTCATGCCGGGACGCAGCCCGCTGGCCTCGACGATGGCATGGCGCTTGTCGTAGACCTCGCGCCCGGGCCGCTCGAAGGTGTTGACCCAGCGCTGCCAGTCCGGGTCCACGAAGTGACGGTTGATGCCCGGGCGGACGCTCTCCTCCTGGGCGGCCGCGTACCCAGCCAGCAGCAGGCCGCAGAGCAGGAGGAAAAAGGGCAGCCGGCGGTGTGTGGTGTTCATGGGCAATAGCATAGTCGATGCCGGCTGCATTTCATCACTATCGTCAAACACCGCTGTAGAGGGCAGGTCGGGCAAAGCGCAGCGTGCCCAACAAACGGTGATTGACGGGCACGGCCAGGGCCTTTGCCCATCCTACCCGGGTGCAGGAACGCGCCGTGAGCGCGAATCCACGTCATTGCGAGCGAAGCGAAGCACTCTCCCGAGACGCAGGTCGGGCAAAACCGAGGCCTTTGCTTATCTACGGAATCGTGGAATATGCCGGGAAAGGTCACCTGACGCCCAGCCCAGGCCCTGCTGGCTCGCCAGTATGAAGATGATGTTATCAAGCATTCAGAAAAATAAAGAAACTGGAGTATTTAAGATATATTCGGTTCCAGTCTTCCAGGAATAGTGTTGCCATACTTCCATACGATACCCGGGAGCAGGCACTGGCTGCCTGTCGGAAAAGCATAAAACGAGGTAGATCCTTGTGATGATGAAAAACCTGGCTGCCTTTATGGCGCTGATGCTTTCACTTTTGGGTACGGCAGCGGCGAAGGATGTCAGCGGGTGGGTCGAGAGGGTGAGGATCTATCCGGGCGCCATCGAGGTGAATGCCAGGCTGGACACGGGTGCCTCGACATCCTCCCTGCATTGCGATTGCATCGAGGAGACCGTACGCGAGGGAGAGAAGTGGATCCGTTTCTCGATCACCGGTTACGAGGGCGAGTCTGTGCGCCTGGAGCGCAGGGTTCATCGCGTGGCCACGGTCAAGCGCCATTTCGGCGAGACGCAGGAACGCCCCGTCATCCTGCTGGGGGTATGCGTCGGAGATACCTACAAGGAAACCGAGGTGTCGCTGATCGACCGCAGTGGCCTGAACTACCAGATGCTGATTGGCCGAGGCTTTATGGAAGGAGAGCTGGTCGTTGATCCGGACGAGACCTTTATCAACCCGCCGCGCTGCAGGATCGGGTCCCTACCGGCCGAGTGAACGGGCCGCTCACCACTTGCGCGAATAATCCCGTCATTGCGAGGAGTGGAGCGACGAAGCAATCTCCCGAGACGCAGGTCGGGCAAAGTCCAGCGTGCCCGACAAACAGTTCCTGGAAACGCTGTAGGAGCGCTCCGCGAGCGCGATGCGAGGTAGGGTGCGTTCTACGCCCACCGTCCAACACAGAGAAAGAAGATGTTGGACAGGCCCGTCCCCGTTGCCGGGTTCGTCTGGAACCGAATAGCTCGGCCTGCGCCCGTAATTCCAGCTAAAAGGTGAACCCCGGATCATCGGCGTTCAGACCACCATCATAGAAGACACCGTCCTTGGTGATGCTGTCGATGGTGGTCGTGTAGTGACCTGGTTTCGCGCCACCCACCCGCGCACCGATCTTGCCATTGGAGTCGGTGGTGCCGAGATAGCTGCGGAACGGGGCACCGTCCAGGTTCAGGGTGAAAGTGACCTCGGCGCCGGACACCGCCTTTTCCGCCAGGTCCTCGACCGTGAGGTACACGCGCAGGTTCTTGAAGATCGGTTCATAAACGATTTTGGATACATACACGGTCACCGCCGTGGCCTTGCGGATGGTGGTGGTGGCGGAATCAGTCAAGCTGCGACTACTGTCGGTGACGTCCACCGTTACCGGGTAATCCGTGTCCAGGGCAAAGCCGGAAATATCGAGGGTGATCGCGTAGCTACCCGCGGTTTCGACAATACTCGAGACCGGTGCGCCGCTGACGACAAACACCGATTCAGCCAGACCTGACACGAGGTTGCCGTTCTCGTCGCGCGGCGTGACCGTCAGTACCGCCTGCGTGTCCGACCCCGAGTAACTGGCCTTGTCCGTGGTCATGGAAACGTTGAGGGCCGGGCTGGGTGGTGTGATCGAGCCGAGTACCGCCTCGGCATCGACCAGCGGTTCATGGATGTCGTCTTTTGTATCGCCGGCCATCACGATCGCTTCGCCGCTGCCCAGCAGGGCCGCCCGGATCGCGCTGACGGCGCCGGTCTTTGTCAGCGTTGCCAGGTTCTGACCTACATAAAGCGCCGCGGCCCCGGCAACGTGCGGGGAAGCCATGCTGGTGCCGCTGAAGGTGGCGTACTGGTTGTTCAGGTAGGTGGAGTAGGTAGAGACACCGGGCGCGGCCATATCCACATCGGCGCCGTAGTTCGAAAACGACGCGAAGGCATTGTTGGCCGGGTTCATGGCGGAAATGGTGAACACGGAATCATAAGCGGCCGGTACGTGGTTGGCGGCGTCGTCGGATTCATTGCCCGCGGCCACCACCACGAAGCAGCCACTGGTCACGGTCGCCTCGAAGGCGCGCCGGTAGGGGCCGTCCTTGTCGGAGCCATTGCCGCCCAGGCTCAGGTTGGCGACATGAATCATGTCGGCATAAGAGGCCGCGGCATTGTTATGGGCCGTGATGAAATCCAGCGCGGCGATGATATCGGCACTGCTGCCCGAGCCGCGTTTGTTCAATACCTTCAGGGCCACCAGGCTGGCACCCGGCGCGACGCCGATGACGCCCGCGCCATTTGCCGAGGCGGCGACCGTGCCGGCCACGTGCGTGCCATGCCCGTGATCGTCTTCGCCACCGACGGTGGTATTGCCCTTGCTGACGAAGGTATTGGAGAGTGCGATTTTCACCCGGTCCCACAGGTCCGAATGGTCCAGGTCGATGCCGGTGTCCACGATCGCCACCGTCGCGCCGGTGCCGGTTTCTCCGCTTGAGTGTGAGACTTCCGCATCGATACGGTCAATGCCACTCGGCAGGGTTTCCGCGATGGCGTGCACCTCGTGGGCCGCTTCAATCAGATCGACACGGGGGTTGTTGGTCAGCGCCTCCCTTGCCTGCGGGCTGAGCGGGGCGGCAAACCCGGGAAACACGGCCCGGTAAATGTGCTCCGCGGCGTGCAGCGCACCGAGGCGTTCTGCCTGGTCCACGGCGCCGGGGGCCGACTTCAGCACCACGATATAGACCGGGTGAGGCGAGGCCTCCGGATCAGCGACCGCGCGGGTGGCCAGGCCCAGACACAGTAACGGGGCCAGCAGCAGCGTGAGGACAAGGGAAGCAACGCGGGAGAAACCGGATGGAGTGTTCATAGGGAGTAATCCTCTCACGCCTGGTGAGATCGCCGGAAATGGGGAACGGTACCCGTATTCATGCTTTATTATTGGATACCCTGATAGTGTGAGTACCTGGGTGTTTTTGTCAACATTCGGCCTGGCAATAATTCCGGTAACTGGTTCCTGGCTACAATTCTTTACATATTTAAAATGATGGCCCCGGTGGCCCCGGTCTGCCCCGGGGGCCCGGGGTCGGACCTCGGAAACCCATTGATGCTGGGACTGAAAACCATGGATAGCAGCCGATGGGCGCGCTTGGCAGGCCTTTTTCAGGGTCGAAATGGAGCCTTTATGCTCATGCAGAAAACTATCCCCGAGATAAGAACCTCGCCTGTCATACAGGCCGCATTGTGGGGCCGAAATCGGCCATCTAAGCCCTATGCGCAATCGTCTCCCTGATAAAAAATCTTTTTATTGAGCGCTTTACTGCA
>Ga0224512_10005569_pt1 | contig 10315 bp, 9 predicted proteins | sample SF_May12_sed_USG_4_FD_169103 | JGI IMG/M metagenome (GOLD analysis project Ga0224512, IMG submission 169103) | Sediment microbial communities from San Francisco Bay, California, United States - SF_May12_sed_USGS_13 | ecosystem: Environmental > Aquatic > Marine > Sediment | place: USA: California...
GATGCTGTCGGCTGTATTTTCGACAAGTGCTTCCGCCGAAGCCAGATCAGGAAGGCAACGGCAGGCAGTATCAGAAAACAATGCGTGAAGGTACGTGAATTCATCCATATCTGGATCATGGAAACAAACGTGTCGCTGAGCGACAATGGAATGGTGATCAATACGATTCCCATGACCAGCCAGGGAACCTTCAGACGTGCTGACTGACTCAACTCCATTTCAACCACATGGCCTCACGCTAAATAACCAGACGACAGTGCCGACTGAAACTTTCTACAAGTCATTGAAAACGAGTGGCATTCTATCAGATCACGCCAAACGGATTGCGGAGCGGGCTCGAGCCTACCCTGTAGCGCGCCGGTACCCACCGCGATGAAACTGAGTTGGCGTAACCGGCTACATATGCGACATCGCTTATTGCGCTACCGATTCAAATCGGAACGCCCGAGCATCGAGTACCTGATGGATTGCGACTTTGCCGATACCACGATTGTTGATATCGGGGCAAATTTCGGCGTCTATTCGTACTATATGTCGAAAGCAGCGGGTCCTCGCGGAAGTTTAGTTGCATTCGAAGCACAGCCGGAATTGGGACAACACCTTGACGCTGTTAAGGAAACTTATCACCTCGACAATCTGACTGTCGTCAAACAGGGCCTGTCATCGTCGCCCGGTATATTAAAGATGAGAAGGACTGCCGCCGGATCAGGTGGCGCGAGTTTCCACTATGAAGCCGCGACTAATCTGGAGGAAATCGATGTCGCAATGACTACCCTGGACGAATTTTTTTCTACTCATGAACACACCCGAATCAGCTTTATGAAATGCGATGTAGAACACCATGAATTCGATGTCTTTCGCGGTGGTCAGCAGATACTGACGAAGTACATGCCAACCCTGTTATTCGAATGCCATGAAGGCGAGGCAGAAGATGGCAAGTTATTCTCCTATTTAGCCAGCCTCGGTTATGATGGATTCTTCTTTTACGTGCGGCCGTCAGATCATAAAAGTCTGTTACGAAATAATAAGGGCGAATACGTGCACTATTCAAAGTTCAGGGATTACCCTTACCCGCGCACATCAGTCCAACACAGAAACTACATTTTTCTGAAAAAAGGCCAACACCCGATTTAAAGTCGTTCGCGGTGGTCGGCAATCCGTGTCATGCAGTAACGCAGTTGGCACGCCTGCTGCGCGTGGTTATTTGGCAAATTTCCGCCGCTCATTCAACTGGCGAAGCAATTCGATCCTTTGCTCCGGCGTTAATTTCTGCCAATCTGAAATCTCGTCAATGGTTCTGAAACAGCCTGAACAAAACCCGGTTTCAGCATTAAACACGCATATATTTATGCACGGAGAATCGATATTGAGTGTTTCAGCCAAAAGTTAATTCCAGATTCAGGACTTTTCGCCGATGCTCGTGGTGAAATTTACCGGTATCGAGGATATCGAGAGACTGCGGAGCGCTGCAGGATAATGCACCGGCACCAATATGCTGCTTTTATTTCTGATTGGTCGCTCTATAATGCCCGGGTTTGACCACTGCAAATTGATGCCGTTCTACAACAGGCTATATACTCTTTGTCAATGTTTCCTGATCCAAGTATAAGAACATCGGAAGTCGCAAATCGCAACACGCTTCGTCCGCAACAAATTCGTAACGCAAGCCAAATAAGGATGCAGTAGGTATGCCTTTAGCAGTTGTATTGATTTTATTGGTTATCGGTACGGTCATATTCCACTTCGTCAGTCCGTGGTGGTTCACCGAGATCGCATCGAACTGGGGAATGATCGACGATACGATTAATATTACGTTCTGGGTCACGGGTACCGTCTTCGTTGCTGTCAACTTATTTATGGCCTATGCCGTGCTGCGCTTTCGACACCGGAAGGACAGCCAGAGACGCTCGGTCTACGAACCCGAGAACAAGAAACTGGAGGGCTGGCTGACGGCAATCACGGCGCTGGGCGTCGCTGCGATGCTGGCACCGGGACTTTTTGTCTGGAATGAGTTTGTCAAAGTTCCGGATAATGCGATGGTCTTTGAGGCAGTCGGACAGCAGTGGCACTGGAGTTACCGGTTCCCCGGAGACGATGGCAAATTGGGTCTCGTAGATGCACGTAACATCAGCCCCGACAACCCGTTCGGCATGGATCCCGATGACCCCGACGGCCAGGATGACAGGCTGGTTTTCAGCAATGAAGTGCATCTCCCGGTTAATCAGCCCGTGCAAACCTTGCTGCGCTCCAAGGACGTACTGCACGATTTCGCCGTGCCCCAGTTCCGGGTCAAAATGGACCTGGTGCCAGGCATGGTGACCTACGTCTGGTTCGAGCCGACGCGAACAGGGCGTTTCGAATTGCTCTGCGAGGAATTGTGCGGCATCGCACATCATACGATGCGCGGTATTGTCATCGTCGATGAGGAAAAAGACTATCAAGACTGGCTAAGCAGCCAGCCAACCTTCGCCCAGGTCCGGGCGGAGGCAAGCGGCGATGCCGCTGTCGGCCAAGCACAATATGCGGTTTGTATCTCCTGTCACGGCGCACAAGGCGAAGGTAATGAAGCGTTGATGGCGCCTAAGCTGGCTGGTCAGGAAGACTGGTACCTCCGCAATCAGTTAAAGCTATATAAGATTGGTGGCCGCGGACAACACGAGGACGACATCTACGGGCAGCAGATGGCGGCGATGGCAAATACGCTGGTCAATGATGCCGCCATAAATAACGTCATCGCATACATCCAGACCTTCCCCGATACAGCGCCACCGGCGACCGTGCAGGGAGACATCGAAAAGGGCGAAAAACTGTACACGACCTGCGCTGCATGTCACGGCTATGATGGTCAAGGCGTGTGGTCTTTTAACGCACCAAGGCAGAGCGGTATGAGTGATTGGTACCTGGCTGCCCAGTTGAAGAATTTCAAACAGGGTATTCGCGGCAACCACCCGAAAGACCGATATGGGCCGCAGATGACGTTTATGGCCGCGACGCTGCATAGCGATCAGGACATCAATGATGTCGTCGCCTATATCAATACCTTGCCATGATTTCGTTTTGCCGCCGCATTGATTTAGTCGATATAGAGAACAAATAAGCAGGGATTTGAGAAAATGAGCTTCACGTCATACAAGTTGAATGCCTATATAAACGGGAGAAGTTTCTGATGGCTTACGTTGCAATCGCCGACCGGGACAACGAACAGGAGCTTCACGATCCGGATACTTTTATAACCAAGTACGTCTGGAGCCAGGATCACAAGGTTATCGCAATCCAGTATTCGATTATCGCCATCGCAGTTGGATTAATCGCACTGGTGTTGTCCGGCATGATGCGCTTACAGCTGGCGTTTCCGGATGCATTTGCGTTTATCGATCCCACCGCTTATTACCAGTTTATTACGATGCACGGCATGATCATGGTGATCTACCTGCTGACCGCGCTGTTTCTCGGTGGTTTCGGCAATTACCTGATTCCATTGATGGTCGGATCGCGGGACATGGTTTTTCCGTTCATGAATATGCTCAGTGTCTGGGTGTACCTCTTGGCTGTCATTGTGCTGGTCGCAAGTTTCTTCGCGCCGGGCGGTCCGACCGGCGCAGGATGGACGCTTTATCCGCCCCAGGCGATCCTCACGGGCACACCGGGCGCCGATTGGGGCATAGTGCTAATGCTCGTGTCACTGGCGATCTTCATCGTCGCTTTTACGATGGGCGGTTTGAACTACGTAACGACCGTGTTACAGGCGCGCGCGCGCGGCATGACACTGATGCGCATGCCATTGTCCGTCTGGGGGATTTTCACGGCGACGGTACTCGGGCTCTTCGCGTTCCCGGCCCTGCTGGTCAGCGCCATCATGATGCTGTTCGATAAATTGCTGAACACGAGTTTCTTCATGCCGGCCGTATTGTCGATGGGCGGCCAGCTCACCTACGAGGGGGGTACGCCGATCTTGTTCCAGCATTTATTCTGGTTCTTCGGCCATCCGGAAGTTTACATTGTCGCCCTGCCCGCGTTCGGCATCGTTTCAGACATCCTGAGCTGTCATGCGAGAAAGAATATTTTCGGTTATCGCATGATGGTCTGGGCCATAATCGCCATCGGTGGACTCAGCTTTATCGTCTGGGCGCACCACATGTATGTCAGCGGCATGAACCCGTATTTCGGCTTCTTCTTCGCCACCACCACGCTGATTATTGCGGTACCGACGGCAATCAAAGTCTACAACTGGGTACTGACGCTCTGGCAGGGCAATATTCACCTGACTGTGCCTATGCTGTTTGCAATCGGCTTCATCTTCACGTTTATCCACGGCGGATTAACCGGGCTGTTCCTCGGCAACGTCGTGATTGATCTGCCGCTGTCCGATACCTACTTCGTGGTCGCGCATTTTCATATGGTCATGGGGGTATCGCCGATCCTGGTTGTACTCGCCGCCATCTATCACTGGTACCCAAAGATGACCGGCAAAATGCTCGATGACACGATGGGCAAGATTCATTTTTGGGGCACGTTCCTGGGAACGTACTCTATTTATTTGCCGATGCATTACCTGGGTTTCCTCGGCGTGCCACGGCGTTATTACGCCATGGGGCAAACGGAGTTTCTGATCGACTCAGTTGGACCATTGAACGTCGGCATCACGATCGCAGCATTGATTGTGTCGGCGTTTCAATTGCTGTTCATCTTCAACCTGTTCTGGAGCCTGCGCAACGGCAAGCCGTCCGGCGACAATCCCTGGCGCGCTACATCACTCGAATGGCAAACACCACAGACGCCGCCGGTGCACGGCAACTGGGGTCCGATGCTGCCGGTGGTGCACCGGTGGGCCTACGATTACGGTGTGCCCGGTGCCGACGAGGATTTCATACCGCAAAACAAACCATCCGATGCAACAACCGGCGAAGCCCACGAAACCGGCGACGTCATGGGGTCGCACACGTGAGCATTCTGCAGCAACTGACGGCAAAATCCTGGGAAACCCAGGGCGCACTCGAGGATATCCAGGGTGAGGCTTCGCTGGCGCTGCCGGACGCCAAGGTGGGTTTTTGGGTTTTCCTCGGCGTCATCACCATGGTTTTTGCTTTGTTCGCGGTCGCCTACAACATGCGGCTGGAGCTCGGCGACTGGCGGCCTCTGGCGGACCCGGCGATCCTGTGGCTGAACACGGCGGTGTTGATAATCAGCAGCATCGCAATGCAGGTTGCCCGGGTGGCGGCCGACACCGGCAACGTCAACCGAACCCAACTTGGGCTGACGATCGGCGGTCTCTGCAGCATTGCATTCCTGGTTGGGCAATTTTGGGCCTGGCAACAACTCAGGCGCGCCGGATTTTTCCTGACATCCAGTCCGGCCGACGCGTTCTTTTACCTGATTACCGGCCTGCATGGTTTGCACGTGCTGGGCGGCCTGTGGGTCTGGGCCAGGACCAGCGCAAAAGTCTGGGGAGGCGCGGAAATAGAAAAAGTTCGGCTGAGCGTCGAGCTATGCACCGTTTACTGGCATTTTCTGCTCATCGTCTGGGCGGTTTTATTCGGACTGCTGCTGTCGACATAGAGGAATAGAAATACATGGCACAAGGTACACAGGACGCAATCGCCGTGGCTGACGGCTGGGACGGCATCGTCGACGACTGGTCGGCCGATAAGCAGACTTTCCCGGTGCATTGGGGAAAGGCCATGATGTGGATCTTCCTCCTCAGCGACACCTTTATCTTTGGCTGCTTCTTAACCAGTTACATGACGGTGCGTATGTCGACCCCCGTACCGTGGCCGATTCCGAGCGAAGTGTTCGCACTGTCTTTCGGCGGCCAGCCTATTCCGCTGATCCTGATCGCCATCATGACGTTCATCCTGATCAGCAGCAGTGGCACCATGGCGATGGCGGTGAACTTTTCATACCGCAGGGACAAGAAGAAGATTTTCTGGTTAATGGTGGCGACCGCAGCATTCGGCGCGTCTTTTGTCGGCATGCAGGCATTCGAGTGGACCAAGCTGATCGTGGAAGAAGGGGTTCGTCCATGGAGTAATCCAATGGGTGCCGCGCAGTTTGGCTCCAGCTTTTTCATGATCACCGGCTTCCACGGAATGCACGTCAGCGCCGGGGTGATTTATCTGCTGATCGTCGCTAACCGGGTGCGAACCGGATTTTATGATCGCAAGGGATCCTACGACACCGTTGAAATAGCCGGCCTTTACTGGCACTTCGTCGACCTGGTGTGGGTGTTCATTTTTGCGTTTTTCTATCTTTGGTGATCACTGTCAAATCTTTTTAACCGAGTAAATTCAGGTCGATCAGTTTTAGGGGTAGCAATACATGGAAAAAACAGAAGCAGTGCAAGAGGAGCATCCGCTCAGCGTCTATTTTATCGTCTGGGGGGCGCTGTTTGTCCTCAGCGCATTCTCCTATATGGTCGACTACCTCAACTTTCAGGGCTATCTCAGATGGTTCCTGATCATTCTCTTTATGTGGCTTAAAGCTGCAGCCATCGTTGCGGTGTTCATGCACATGCGCTGGGAGCGGCCGGCGCTTATTACAGCCATCCTTGTGCCGCCACTGTGTTTGCTGATCCTGGTTCTGCTGATGGCGGTCGAGGGTGGCTATACGGTCCTCACGCGGGAAATGTTCTTTAGCATGTCAAGCATGCTCGAGACAGCGATCGGCTCAGGTCATTAAGCGCGTTAGTCGCAGTCAGGCCGCAAACCCTGCGCCAACTGCGAATTGATAGAGCGCCGACGAACGCCGGACAACCGATTCAGGCATCGACTGCTAAGGCTTCAATCGAGGCCTGAATTGCTTTTGGTTCATCGATAAAGAAATGATTTATCGAAAGGAAATCTGGACCTTCATTCTGCTCTTCATTTATGCTTCCGCAAACGGCGTCGAGGTTCTCAGCGTAAGGGTCGAGTCGGAAGGGAAGCGCTATCACATGCTTGGAGAAAGCATCATCCAGGCAACGCCCGAGTTCATTTTTAACACGTTGATGGACTACGACAATTTTCATCGCCTGGCGAGTGGTATTGCAGAAACCCGGTTCTTAGAGCCGGAGAATCCCGGCCAGTTACTTGGATATACGCGGATTGACTCCTGCGTTCTGTTCTTCTGTAAATCAGTTGAAAAAGTAGAGACCATTCATGCCAGGGCATTTCGCGAAATATCGACTGAGGCGATACCGGAGAAAAGCGATTTTGTTTTCAACAAGTCCCGATGGTCATTGGAAGACAGCGATGACGGTACCCACGTCACTTATGAGGCCGAGATCGAACCGGATTTCTGGATGCCACCGCTGATTACGAAATGGGCAATTCGCTACAAACTCCGCAAGTCGGCTGAGCTGATTGGCCTGCGCATCGAATATCTCGAACAAAACGGTATAGCCCTTGAGGATGTCGCTGAGTAATTTCGGATACGGGGAAAAAGGCCTGGCCGCCCGGATTGCACCCCATGCTTCCGACAGAATTTCGTCGCGAATGGTAATATTGGCGGCTTGCGGCGATCACTAAACAATTAAATACTAAACGCCGGTGCCATAGCGCCTATCGTTAATCAATGGAGAAAAGCGATATGAATTCGAATCGTAGACGGTCTCGCGTCCTTCGCCTGGTGACGGGGTTTTTCATCAGCTCCCTGATAGCGGGTGTCAGCGCCGACGAGCTCGCTAATTTCAGCGCACCCTTGAAAGTCGAATATGAGCGCCCGGGCAGTGACTTCTCGAAATTCGACAAGTTGCTGATCAATGATCTGGACCTCTCGGATGCGATCATCGTGCCACCGCCCTGGCTCGCCGAAAAGGCATTCGAGTGGCAAGTTTCCGAAAAAAATCAGGCGCATTTCCGCCAGGAATTTCTGGCTTCGATGAAGGACCAGATTAGCGGGAATGAAGGTTATCCAATTGTCGACGAACCCGGTCCGGGCGTTTTGCAGTTATCCGTCAAAGTCGTGAGTTTCATGCCATACGCCGAACAGAAAGATAAAAAAGCCGTGACCCTGGGTTCCGGAGAAATGACGATTCAGGCCGAAACACGAGACTCGCAAACCGGTGAACTGCTTGGCATTTATGAAGGACCGCAAGAAGTCGGCAAGGAATACCAGAAAAATACAGACTTCACGAAGCAAAAGAACGTGAAAATGTTATTTGATTCCTGGGGTCGTCGGGTGCGCCTGGCACTGGACCGAGATCACGGCGAGTAGTCAAAGCTTATTTCTTAGTACTGCTGTATTCGAGGCGCTCAAAGCTCAACGGGCGTCGGTCATCGAGCCGATTCTTGCACCGTCTGCGACGGAGTCACGGCTGTCCGAGGTATGCTTCCTTGCTGAGGATCTTGATCAGTGCCTGGGCATCGAGTTCCACATCTGGCGGCAGGCCGTTGACGGCTGCTGTGAATGCGGCCGAAAAGACGTTGTCCGTGCGTGCCGACAAGGCCTCCATATCTTCGCCGGCCTCAGCAGCCGCGATACGAATCCGGTAAGCGACGATCGAGCGACGTTCGTCGACTGTCATGTCCCGTAAACTCAATGCGGTCTCGCGCAGCGCATCGCGATAGCGATCCGCACCGACCGCTACGATCTGAAAAGTACTTCGGCGCGAGTTGACCCATACATTGTAAATGCTGACCGGTTCTGTGCCGGATGAATCCTCTATCCGTACGAGATAAGCAGGCCACTCGCCGATCTCGAAAGAACGCATTTCGGTGGGTTCAATCTTCGCCGCGGACCGAAGCTCATCGGCGAACGCCGCGGCCAGTTCATTGGCCGGACCCGGCCGTTCCGGACTGCCGAACAATACGAATGCTTTCTGCGTCGGCTCGAAGGCACCGACGAAGCGCGGCGTGTTAAGCGTCTGCCAGCCGTCGGGGAACATGATCGAGAAGTTCATGTCGGCCTGCATGAACTGTTGCCCGGCAAAGACCCCTTGCATCGGGTTGTTCGGTCCCCAGGTCAAGCCGTCCAGACGTTTGAACAAGGCGGCCTGATTCTTGGCGAATGGTTTGCCGGCCTGCCACTGAATCTGCGCGGCTTCACGCTCGATGTCGCCGACTCGCGTAGGCGTCTGCGGATGACTGTCGAAAAAACTGAATTCCCGTTGCTCACCGGCCAGTAAGCTTACGGTGCGCTCGAGGTTAGTCAGTGCATCAGCAAGAGCCGACGGATCATAGCCGGCCCGCGCCGCGAGCTGCATGCCGACGCGATCTGCCTCGGCTTCCTGTCCACGGCCGTACGACGCCATATAGGTCTTGCCGACGGCTTCGAGTGGTGAATTGATGATATTACCGACGTCTTCACCGACGACTTTGCCCACCGCGCGCCCCGGCAAAGTCAGTATGCCGGGCAGCATCCCACGCTGTGCCTGGCGCGCATGATGACGCAGTGTCACGTGGCTGATTTCATGTGCGAGGATACCGGCCAGCTCATCCTCGCTGTTAATCAGCGTCATGATGCCGCGTGATACATATATATATCCACCCGGCGTGGCAAATGCATTCGGCTCGGCCTGATCGACGATCTTGAAGCGAAAGTAATACGGCGTGTCACCGAGCGCCGCAACCAGGCGTCTGCCGACCGAATCAATGTAATTGGTCAAAAACTCGCCCGGGTATATACCAACCTGCTCCTCGAGCTGGCGTGCAGCGTCCGCACCGGCCTGTTGCTCGTCTTCCAGTGTGATCGCGCCGGTGCCGCCGCAAGCGGCCAGCGTCAGTATGGAGAAGACCGCACAAGCCTGGCGTAACATAGTCAATGTCATTTCTGAATGTTAAGGATTTTTCTCAGGGGTCCACCAACGAGCTTAATGCATGCGCCGCGGCGCCGATACTCCAAATTACACGGCACGCAGATACCATTCATAGTCGCGGTTGGTGATTTCCGCATGGAATCGATCACACTCCTCACGCCGGCAGCTGGCGAAGATCCGATGGTATGGGCCGAGATATTTCGGCAGAACCTGCCCGGCATCGAAGGCGTTTAGCGCCAGTTCCCAGCGAACCGGCAAAGTCACGATCTCGTCAATCTCTTCACCAGGCCGGACCATGACACCCGGATCAGATTGACTGACGATGCCATGATGGATACCGGCCAGTATTGCCGCAACAACCAGGTATGGATTTGCGTCGGCGCCGGCGACCCGATGTTCGACGCGGGTATTCTCCGGCGAAGACAATGGAATGCGCAGCGCAAGATCACGATGGTTGACGCCCCAGTTAGGCGTCGCCGGGACATAGCAATTGGGTGCGAAACGCCTGAACGAATTGGCGTTTGGCGAAAAAATCGCCGTGCTTTCGTCCATGATGGCGGCCATCCCGCCGATTGCCTGCCGCAG
>Ga0224512_10005571_pt1 | contig 10313 bp, 6 predicted proteins | sample SF_May12_sed_USG_4_FD_169103 | JGI IMG/M metagenome (GOLD analysis project Ga0224512, IMG submission 169103) | Sediment microbial communities from San Francisco Bay, California, United States - SF_May12_sed_USGS_13 | ecosystem: Environmental > Aquatic > Marine > Sediment | place: USA: California...
TCGGGACGGAGGTGGCATACGACGTGCCACCGATCGCGCCGGCGGCCATCACTGCCGCCGTCACCGTGGCGCTCGGCGTGGCCCTGCTCGGTCTCGCAATTCGTCCGCTTGGCGGCGATCGCGACGCGTTGCTCGCGGCGTACACCGTCGGCCTGGCAACGGGGATATGGTCGGTGGCGGCGGACAAGCTATGGCTGCACACGGCCGACGTGCTGTATCTGAGCGGAGGTCTGTGGCTGTCTGCCCGGTTCCATCTGGCCGCTGGGCTCAGCTTCGGGATGGCCGCGCTCACCCGCCCACATACCGCGTTCATTGGTGCGTTTGCGGCTATCGGTCGAACGATTACGAGTCGCTCGCCCAAGCCGATGGTCTACATCGGGCTGGGCATCGGCGCCGGTCTGGCTGCGCTGCTGGCATTCAACAACGCAGTGTTCGGTGCATTCTCCATCAGCGGTGGCTACAACATCGAGGCGGGCCGCTTCCTCCAGTCAGGGAGCGGCAGCTTCTTGTCCAACGTTGCCGGCGCCCTGTTCGACGTGAAGCGCGGCCTCTTTCCGTTTTCTCCTTTCCTGCTGGTTCTGCTCCCCGGCATTCCGGCGGCGTGGCGGGCGGCACCCCATTGGGTGAGGGGTTCGGCCCTCGGCGGGATCGCCTATCTGGCAGTCCAGCTCGCATCGAATCGGTTTTCGGGTGGATCAGGCTTCTGGGGCTATCGCTACCCAATTGAGATGCTGATTGCGGTCGCTCCGCTCCTCTTCCTGGCCTACACCGAGTGGGCCAGTCGCCACAGGGTCGCGCAACGCCTGCTCGGCGGCGCGGTCGCATTGTCAATCGGGATCCACGCGGCCGGCGCCCTCAGGTGTGCCCAGTATCTCTGCTAGTCAGCGGTGGGCGATCCGCGACCAGAGCAGGCCGACGACCTCCACGACAACGCCGGCCACCTTCACGGGAATCAACATCACTCTGCGGATGGTCCACGGCGAGCGGCGCACCGAACGAGCGGCGGCGGCACGTGCCTGGCCGAGATCCAGGTACTTGATCATCGAGCCGTGCCGAAAACGTTTCCGAAGATAGCCGGCCACGCTGGAGACGTAATCATGACTGATAACAGCATCAGGCGTGTAGACGATGGCACCGTCCCCAAACTGAGCCAGAATTCGCGTCGAGAGCTCTGCTCCTTCATGGCCGAACATGTCTTCGTTGAATCCACCGACCTTCGCGAAGGCCGTGCGGTCGACCACGCAGTTGCCCTCTGTGTTGAGGATGGCGGGGCGCACCGAATCTCCCAGGTCATAGGCCCGAGCCAGCTCGTTGAGCATTGTCGCTTCTCGAGGTACCACCCGGCCGCGGGCGGCAACAACCCCGCGGACGGCGACGGCTGCGCACAGCGACTCGATCCAATCGGGTGCCGGTACGGCGTCGTCGTCCAAGAAGCAGATGACGTTCGAACGGGCGATGGCCACGGCTGCATTGCGGGCCGCCGAAACTCCGCGGTTCTCGCCAAGATCGAGGTGAACCATGTTGAGTTTCGAAAGCCAGGGCTCGAGGCGGCTGCTGAGTCCGGCTCCGTTGTCGGCGACAATCACCTCAAAACCTTCAGCCGTCTGCGAGGTGACGGCCGCGAACGTTTCGTCGAGCTCGTCGAGGTCTTGCCAAGCCACGATCACAACAGACGCCGCCGGCCGAGTGGGATCACGATGATGGTCAGAAGTCATGCGGACACCATCATTGTCGACGACTGCGCAGGATCATCTCCTTATGATCGGAAGCTCGAGATCGCGGTAAAGCAGTGATCATTGGCTGCCGAACCGGTATCTGAGGGTCGCCGGCGCGCCGGTCCTCGCTTCTGTCACCGCCTTGGAGCAGTATCTGATCATGAGTGTCTGGCCCGATTTCTTCATAGTTGGTGCCCCGCGATCCGGTACGTCGTCGCTGTACGAGCTGCTGAGTCGCTCGGATGAGATTTGCATGTCGAAGGTCAAAGAGCCCCGATTCTTCTCCTCAGCGATCGACCATTCGGCCTTCATGAGCGGCTCGGTCACGGACGAGGCCGCCTACTTGGCCTTGTTCTCTCACTGTGCGTCGGGCACGACCCGAGGTGAAGCCTCACCCAATTACCTCACCGATCCTGGCACCCCTGAGCTGATCGCGGCGAAGGTGCCGAACGCCAAGATCATCGCCATCCTCCGCGACCCGGTGACGCGGGCATATTCGCACTACATGTTCCACGAGGTGCGCACGGGCAGGACGGACCGCACGTTTCGCGAGGCCATCGAGGAGTGTCGCCAGCTGCTCGACACCGAGATGTACCACCCGCGTTACTTGCTGCATCCGGGCTTCTACACCCGCCAGCTCGGGCGCTACATCGACACATTCGGTGCCGGGAACGTGTTGATCCTGCTGCACGATGACTTCGTCAAGGACACGGCCGGTGAGGTGACGAAGGTGTGCGACTTTCTCGGAGTCGCCGTCCCTGATGACCTGGTTCTTGCCCAATCAGACAGAAACGCCGCAGGCTCGCCCCGATCCACGGCGGCACGGATTCTCATGAAAAACAAGCCGCTGCGGTGGATTGTCTCCAAGCTGGGTCTTGGTGCCCGGGCGGTCGAGGTCGGCAAGAAGTATCTGCTGAAACCGGCCGACAAGGTAGAGATGAACGCAGCCGACCGAAACCTTCTGGTGTCCATATATGCAGAGGATGTCGCCGCACTCGAGCAACTCATTGGGCGCCAGGTTCCTTGGCCCATTGCCCGTGGCGGCACACCCGGCCGCTAGGCCGAACCATCCGCCGGATCGAGCGGCTTTTTGCGAAGCATGACGAAGAGCGCGATGAGGGCGAGCGCCAGCAAGCCGATGATCCGGTTGATGATCGAGGCCAAGGCTCCGGATGCGGCCGGCAGCGACGCCAGGGGTGCAAAGAAGGCTGCCAAGGCTTCCCGCAGGCCGAGACCGCCGGGAATGATTCCGACAGCGGACGCGAGGACCGTGGAAAGAGCCAGCACGAGTCCTTGGGCGAAGTTCGCTTCGAATCCACTGGCCTCGAGTACGAGCTGATAGCGAGCTGCCGAGACGAGGACCGTCGCCAACTCAACCGCCAGCACCCCGAGGATCGGCCCCGGTGCCCAGGCTCCGAGGAGGGATCGCAGCGAACCGAGCGCAATAGCCATGGCACCGACACCGCCGATGAGCACAATCACTGCAAACCCTGAGGGCTGGGTGACGACCGACCACACCCCGGCGACGAGCGCCGCCGTGGCAATCCAGGTGACACCAACGGCGAGAGGAGACGCTGCCGAACGGCGTGTCGTAGATCCTTTCTCCATCAGTGCCCGCGCCCGAACCAGGTAGGCGCCGGGGATCGGCAGGAGGTTCGCCGCAGACGACACGACGGATATCGTCAGCGACTCCATCACGCCGATTCGGAAGCCGAGCAGCCGCCCGGTCGCGGCGTACTCGAGACCTCCGAGCAGAACAGTCAGCGGCGCCAGGACCACCAACACCAGGAGCAGGAGACCCCAATTGAACTCGTCGGTTCTCGGTGGCAGGTTGGTGAGCGAGAAGTAGATCGCCAATGCGAAAGCCAGTGCGCCGACGGCCAGGAGCCACCGTTGCCGAGTCCACCCAGGCCCGGGGTCGTCGCTGGGAACGGACGGTGGCATCGCCTTCGGCCGCTCCCTAGCGCGGCGGGGCGTTGATCGCCTGCCACACTCGAGCTGCGGTCAGCGGCATGTCGAGGTGCTCGATCCCGAGGTGGCGTACGGCGTCGATCACCGCATTCTGGATCGCAGGTGTGGATCCGATCGTCGCCGCCTCACCGATTCCCTTGACGCCCATCGCGTTGTGGGGCGTTGGGGTCACGGTGTGGGCCACCTCGAACGCGGGCAAGTTAACCGACATCGGGATCAAGTAGGACAGCAGGTTGCCGGTCAGCGGGTTGGCCCACTCGTCGTATTTGAACTCTTCGAAGAGCGCCTGGCCGGCACCTTGGGCGATCCCGCCATGGACCTGGCCGTCCAACAGGTAGCGGTTCAGGATCTCTCCGGCGTCGTCGACGGCAATGTGGCGCAACATCTCAACGGAGCCGGTCTCGGTGTCGACCTCGACGACCGAGATGTGTGTGCCAAACGGATAAGTCGAATCGGCTTGCTTGAAGAATGTCTCCTCGGCAAGGCCGCCCTCATCGTCGTCCGACATGTGGACCTGATCATGCGACAGTTCCACTAGCTGAGGCCACGTGAGTCCCGAGTCCGGGACACCCGCGACGCCGACCCTCCCATCGTCAAACACCACAACATCGTCCAGACTGGCCTCCAAATGGGTCGCGGCTATCTGTTTGGCCCGGACAACTACCTTGCCGCTTGCCTCGCGGACGGCCCCTCCCCCGAGCTGCAGCGACCGCGAACCACCCGTCCCGGCGCCCCGCTCGATCACGCGGGTATCGCCGAACACGACTTTCACATCGGTATATGGGATCTTGAACTCGGCAGCCGCCACTTGGGCAAAGGCTGTCTCGTGCCCCTGGCCATGCGACGACGTGCCGGCTCGAACGGTGACGGTCCCATCCTCGTGGACTTCGGCGGCCCCCCACTCCCCTGCGTCCTCCGGCGCCGTTATCTCGACGTAGCTGCAGATGCCGACGCCGAGCAGCTTCGAGTCGCCGTTGCGGCGGCGTCGCTCCTGCTCGGCACGCAAGCCGTCGTAGTTCGCCATCCCGAGTGCCAGGTCGAGGGCCTTTTCGTAATCGCCACTGTCGTACCGGGCCCCTACAGGTGTCATATAGATGAAGTCGTCCGGCTGGATGAAGTTGCGCCGACGCAGCTCGACCGGGTCGAGATCGAGGCGATGGGCGAGCATGTCGACGATGCGCTCCACCAAGGCCGCGGCTTCGGGCCGGCCCGCTCCGCGGTAGGCATGGATCGGAGTTGTGTTGGTCACAACGTCGCGATACCGGAACTCGATCTTCGGAATCTTGTAGACGCCCGAGGCCATCAGCCTGGTCCATACGGGGATGAATACGGCAAACGTCGGATAGGCACCGACGTCCTGATCGAGATGGACCCGGAGGCCGGTAATAGTGCCGTCCGATTTTGCCCCGATGGTGACGGTTTGCCGCTGGGCACGGCCATGCGTCATTCCGACCATATTCTCGGCGCGGGTCTCACTCCAGAGCACCGGGCGGTTGAAGCGCCGCGCCAGGTCTGCGGCGAGAATCTGCTCCGGATAGCTGTAGAACTTAGCCCCAAAACCCCCGCCCATATCGGTGACCCGGCCCCGCACGTCGGACGGCTCCATCCCGAGCGCTTTGGCAATCGCGTTGCGGGGCCCAAATACATTCTGCGAACTGACCCATGCGGTGATGCTGCCGTCACTTTCCGGGATGACCAACGCGTTCGACGTCTCCAGCGGAACCGCGGCGAGGCGCTGGTTGTAGAAGGTCTCCGCAACGACAACGTCGGCGTCGGCAAAGAAGTCCGGATCGGGCTCATCGCCTTCCTCGTGGACGATGTTGGTACCGATCTCAGGAAACAGCAGGTTGCCGGCTTGGAGAGCGTGATCGATCGTCGGGGACGCTTCCAACGGATCGATGTCCGCCCACACCAGGTCGGCGGCGTCTGCCGCAGCAACGGGCGTGTCGGCGACTACCACCGCGACCACGTCGCCAACGAAGCGCACCTTGTCTGCGGCGACCAACGGCCGCGACGTCGCGACGTCGGCCGGGCGGGTCGGGCGGTTCGGAGGCAGGTCGAAGTCGGCGGCCGTCAGGACCGCGACGACGCCCGGTACCTGCATCGCAGCGGCAACGTCGACCGAGTTGAGCGTTCCGTGTGGAATCTGGCTGCGGACCGACTTGAGATACAAGACGTCATTGGCTTCGAGGTCGTCCATGTAGCGGCCCTTGCCGGTGATGAAACGAGGATCCTCGATCCGCCTGACGTTGTTTCCGAGTATCGAGCCGGCCATATGGGCGGCACGCTAGCTCATTCGACGGCCGGACCGTCAGCCTCGTCGAGAGCCGAATGCGTCGCCGCCGATGCCGGCGCCAGCGGGGGCTCCCAGTCATCTGGAACCTGGTCACCTCCGGCACCGAGGGCCGGTGGCATCAGAGGAGACGTGGCGGCTGCACCAGCCCGGCGCTGCCGCCACGCGGCAAGCACGACTCCGCCGGTACCGGTCATCAGGGCGGCGGTATATAGAAGGACCCCGACCAACGGGATGAGCCAGATACCCAACCGCCACACGAAAGCTCCAACGATGAACGCACCGAACAGTCCACCTCGGCCGCGGAGCAGCAAATCTCCACCGGCCGCTACCGCAGGGACCGGGGCAAACACGAGCCCCAACATCCACATCAGCAGAAGCAGGACTCCGACCGGCGCCCCGACGACTGTGAACACGAAGACGATCGATGCCAGCGGCAAGCCGATCACCGCGATAAAGCCGATCCAGACTGTGCGCCAAGTCTCGGTGCGCACCAATCCGGTGGCGCGCGCCATCGTGGACCGGAACAGGACGAGAAGCACCATGCCGCTCACCACAAATGCCAGAAAGCTGAGGATCGTGACCGCGATTAGCCACACTCTGACCACAAAGACGGCCCGAGATGGCAGCCGTTGGAACTGGCCCGCGACCTTCGACCCGCCCGAAACCGTGGCATCTCCATCTGCGCGATAGAGGAGGTCACCTCCGACGTCGGTCCCGGGACCCACCCGCAGGGTGCGCACAGAAATGTCAACATCACCTCCGACCGGCCCGTCGAACGAACCTTCCAGGAACCGACCTCGCACGTCCCGAGCGATCGATCCGCTGGCCGTCGCCGAACCGGCGATCAGCAGAACATCCCGACCAACGGTTCCGGCCGTGGTGACGCTCCCCGCCACCACGGCAACGTCTCCCTCCACGGTGCCCTCGACAACCACCTCTCGTGCAAAAGCACGAATCGAGCCTTCGACGGTCCCAGTTATCAAGATCCGGCTGTGGGTCACCGCAAAAACATTGCCCGTGACTACTCCACCAATGTCGATCGCGCCGGCTGCGATCACCAGATCGCCGTTGATACGCCCATCGATCCGGGCCGACTCAGTGGCGATGTAGACATCCTCATCTTCGACCTCGTCGGCCGCCAGGATGTATATCTGCGGGGTCAGCACCTCGGCGACGAACGGCGCGAGCATCGCAAAGAAGGCCAACGAGAAAAACATACGGCGTCGAAGCAAACCCATGGTGGCGCAGTCTGGCAGAGGTTTCGAGGTTTCGAGCCAAGGAAGCTTGTCTTGAAATCCCTATGGGATTATCCCTGCCAGCGGGAGCGATTCGGCGGTCAAGTTCAGCAGCGGCCAGGGCAAAACGCCGAAGAGGATGGTAAAGCCAACACAAACACTGAGGGCGAGTCGCGTTGAGCGTGGGGCGACGATGGGCTGATTGGCCACCGCGGGGTCGGGATCCTGGAAATAGGCGAGGACAATCAAACGCAGGTAGAAGAACAGGCCGGCAACCGCAGCCACCAGGCCGACGATGGCGAGCCATAGATAGCCCGCGTCGATCGCTGCCGTGAAGACGCCGACCTTGCCGACGAACCCTGCGGTCAACGGGATGCCACCCATCGCCAGCATCAAGACGGCCAGCGCCGCCGCGAGCACCGGGGACCTCTTGGCCAAGCCGCGGTAGCCGTCGAGTGGGGAAGCGCCGCCGCGGGCTCCACTGATGATCGACGCGATCAGGAACGTGCCGATCAACTGGAAGGCATACGTACCCAGGTAGAACCACAAGCCGGGAATTCCGTCCTGGCCGGCCACTAGGGCCGAAAGCATGAACCCGGCGTGAGCGACTCCGGAGTACGCCAACATCCGTTTGAAGTCGCTCTGGGCAATGGCCAGCAGTGTGCCGACGACGACCGACAGCGCCGCCAGGGCCGCAATCACCTGGGCCCAATCGGAGATGCTGGCACCGAATGCAACCGTGATCACGCGGGCCAGGGCGGCAAATCCGGCGATCTTCACGCCGGACGCCATCAACGGGACGGCGGCGCCGGGGGCGCCTTGATACACGTCCGGAGCCCATTGGTGGAAGGGCGCCGCCGACACCTTGAATCCGAGGCCAACGATCATCAGGGCAATACCTATGAGAAGCACTCCCTGGTCGAGAATTACCCGATCGGCGAAGAATGCGAGGATCCCGGTCGGCCCGTATATGGAAGTCGACCCGGTGGCTGCATAGGAAAGGGCCACCCCGTAGAGGAACAACGCCGAGGCGAATGAGCCAAGTAGGAAGTACTTCATGGCGGCCTCGTCGGAGTTCTCCTGGTCCCTGGTGAATCCGGCAACGATGTACAGCGCGATGGATGCCGTCTCGAGACCGATGAACATCATGATCAGATTGGCCGAGATCACCATGATGTGGAGGCCGGCCACCGCGAGCAACACCAGGGCGACGTACTCGGCGCCACGCCGCTCCAAAGTACCGACGAGGCGCCACCCGCCGAGCAAGGCGATTCCGCCGGCGGCTACCACCAGCCCGCCACCAAAGACCGAGAAGTAGTCCATGACCACCATGGGGGTCCGCATGAATTCGCCCATGTAGTGCAGCTGGGGGCCGACGTCGTCGAGGCGCGCCCATTGCACCCATGCGGCCAGGAACGAAATCCCCAAGGCGAGCCCGGCGATAATCGCCCAGGCGCGGCGACCGAGATCCAAGGTGACCGCGGCCATCAGGATCAGGACGGCACCGGCAAGCAGCACTACCTCAGCTGCAATGGGGAGAAATGCGATCTGACTCACGGGCTGTGCTCCCCTGCTGCGGCCGGAAGCTGACCGATTCGCCCAAAGTCGGGCGCCTGGTGGTCGGTGACAGCCTCGATCCGCTCGATGATGTTCTCGACGGCGGGCTCGATGCGGTCGAGGGCCGGCTTCGGATAGACGCCGAGCAACACGATCAGCAGAGCAATCGGCACGAGGATCGTGATTTCTCGGGCGTTGAGGTCGGAGAGGCCCTCATTCGAAGAATTGGTGATGGGTCCGGTAAACATGCGCTCGTAGGCCCACAGCAGGTAGATGGCGGCCAGCACAACGCCGCTGGCGGCGAGGATCGCCAAGACCGGGAACGCCAGATAGCTGCCGAGCAGGATCTTGAACTCCCCGATGAAGCCGTTGAGGCCCGGCAGGCCAATCGAGGCAAACGCCATGAACAGGAAGACGCCGGCGAATAGCGGCATAACGCTCGCCAGTCCGCCGTAGTCACTTATCTGCCGAGTGTGCCGCCTGTCGTAGATCATGCCGATCAACAGGAAGAGGGCACCGGTGGTGAGCCCGTGATTGACCATCTGAATGACGCTGCCCTGCAGGCCCTGGCTGGTGAGGGCAAACGTGCCGAGAACGATGAAGCCAAGGTGGCTGACGGATGAATATGCCACCAGCCGCTTCACGTCGGGCTGCACGATGGCGACGGCGGCTCCATAGATGATCCCGACAACTGCCAACGCAGCAAGCCACGGAGCCAGCCGGACCGTGGCGTCTGGAAAGAGGGTGAGGTTGAACCGCACAAACCCGTACGTCCCCAGTTTCAGGAGGACACCGGCCAGAATCACCGACCCGGCCGTGGGCGCTTCGGTGTGCGCATCTGGCAGCCACGTGTGGAACGGGAACAACGGCACCTTGATCGCGAAGGCAGCCCCGAAGCCCAAGAACAGCCACAGTTGAGCATTCGATGACAACGCCAGCTCCTGGAGGTCCTGGAATGCGAACGACAGGGCTCCGGTGTCGTTGCCATGGATCACGGCAAGGGCGATGATCCCTGTCAGCAGCAATGCGGAGCCGAGAGCGGTGTAGAGGAAGAACTTCACGGCTGCGTAGACCCGGTTCTCCGAGCCCCAGATGCCGATCAGCAAGTACATCGGCACCAGCGTCATCTCGAAGAACACGAAGAACAGCAGGAGGTCGAGCGAGACGAACACCCCAAGAAGGCCCGTCTCGAGAAGCAGCATGGATGTCATGTACATCTTGACGTCTTTGCTGACCGAGGCGGAGGCGAGGATCGAAATCGGGAAAAGAACCGCCGTGAGCACGATCAGCAGCAGCGAGATGCCATCGATGCCAACGTTCCACCCGATCCCCCACGGCTCATACCAGGTGACTTGTTCGGCGAACTGGAACGCGGCTCCGTCTGCGGCCGAGAACTCCCACAGGATGTAAAGCGCCACCGCCAGGGGCAGAACACTGACCGCAGTCGCGATCGGCAATACGAGCTCGTCGCGGCTTCGCGGGAGCAGGGCGACCACCACGGCACCGGCGGCCGGCAAAATGATTAGGAGGGCAATGACG
>Ga0224512_10005573_pt1 | contig 10312 bp, 8 predicted proteins | sample SF_May12_sed_USG_4_FD_169103 | JGI IMG/M metagenome (GOLD analysis project Ga0224512, IMG submission 169103) | Sediment microbial communities from San Francisco Bay, California, United States - SF_May12_sed_USGS_13 | ecosystem: Environmental > Aquatic > Marine > Sediment | place: USA: California...
ACTTCGCAGCCACACTCGGCTTCTTCACCGGCGCAGACTTCGCAGCCACACTCGGCTTCTTCACCGGCGCAGACTTCGCAGCCACACTCGGCTTCTTCACCGGCGCAGACTTCGCAGCCACACTCGGCTTCTTTGCGACCGGCCTCTTTATGGACGCGGCTTTGGTGCTGGTCGTGGTTTTCTTAGTCGCCATAGATCCCTGCGTCGAGTTGGACCCGCAATAGTAACGCTTCTGAGTCGCCTGAGTGATACCGGTGCCGCCAAGCCATCAGTATGCAGGATCAAGTATGCATGACCAAGTACCGGGTACTTGGAACTCGGTACTCCTGCTCACAGGTCGACCGAGTGATCCCAGGCACGAATCGTCTCGAGCATCCGATCGAAGAGCAGACGCAGCTGCAAAGCTCGAGTCCGACCCACCCCGGCGACCTCATCCAGCTCATCGACTGAGGCCCTCAACATCTTCTGGAAATCCTTGAAGTGTTTGACGATTTCGTCCCGCACGGGCGCCGGAAGTCGCGGCACCTGGGAGAGAAGACGTGCACCGAGCGGTCGAGTATGGCTGTCTGGATGATCAAAGCCGAGCGCCGCCGCGACTACGTCCGGATCGCTCAGGTCGGCCGTGGGAAGGGCTTCCAACTCCGCCAGGGATTCATTCAACCTCTTGGCGGTGACAGGCCGGACATAATCCCTGATTACGAGATCCCGAAGATCGGTCGTGCCGTAGAGAAGATCGGCGAGCTGCAGGCTGATGATACCCCCCTCCCCCCCGAGCCCAATAGAATCCTTTTCAATGTCCTGGCCGATGCGGCGCACCAGTTCGGCACGCTGCACGACCTGGACCACGGCCCGGAACGTCATCAGGTCGGCTACTTCTTCGCGGGTCAGCCGTTCTTCGGCCTCGTCCAATCGTCGGCGGAATCGTTCGAGCGTCAACAATTCTTGGTTTACTTCGGCGGCCAGAGCCGTAGGGCTTTGCAGTTCATGCTTCTCGCCTCCAAGGAACAACGTTGCGACCCTCCGGTCTTCACTGACTGCGACCACGGGCCGGCCGGTTTGGCGGGCTACTCGTTCTGCGGTTCGGTAGCGGGCTCCCGTCTCCTGGGTGGTAACCGCCGGATCCGGAAGCAAGTGAACGTTGACCCGCAGGATCTTCTGCCACTGGCTGTCGAGGACAATCGCCCCATCCATCTTGGCCAGCTCGGCCAACCGGGCAGGCGAGAAATCCGAGTCGGTGAGCTCGAACCCACCCGTGCACAAGCTGTCCACCTCGGGACCGTAGCCGAGGACGATCAGAGCGCCATTTCGATGCTGGATGATCCTTGCGAGAGCTTCCCGCAAAGGGGTGCCGGGCGCCAAGCGTTGCAGGATCTCGAGGAGTCCAGGAGAAGTCGAGGCCATCGGCACGATCTTAGTTGGTCAGGAGCAAATCCTCGTTTCTCGTGTGCCTCCCTCCTGGTGAGCAAAGCGCGTCGGACTGGGAGGAGTACCCGAGCACAGGGAGGGGGCGTTGAGGTCCGCTTCCACCAACGATGCTTGAAAACGTCAACTAGCCGTCAACCTGCCCCCGCCAACCCGGCAAAGCCATGTCGAGCGCCTCGCAGATACCAAGCCGGGTGCCTTTGTGCGGGGCAACTGTGGTGGGAATCCCCAGACGGGCAGCTTCTTCTACCCGTCGCGTCTCATGGGCTACCGCTCGGAGCTCACCGGTGAGGCCCACCTCCCCCCAGGAGGCCAACGGACCGAGGGGACGGTCCAGCAGGGACGAGGCGAGCGCCAGGGCAACCGGCAGGTCGGTTGCGGGCTCGGTAAGCCTGAGGCCGCCGACAACATTGACGTACACCTCCTGGTCAGAAAAAGAGAGCTTGGCGTGTCGATCCAGAATCGCCAGCATCTGGTGAACGCGGGACGGCTCAACGCCCCGCACGCTCCGGCGCGGTTGTGGGGCGCGGGTTGGCGACGCCAGGGCCTGCACCTCGACCAACACCGGGCGCCTGCCTTCCACCGTTGGGAAGGCCAGCGTGCCCGGTACCGCACCGCGCCAGTCGGCGAGGAAGGCAGCCGAGGGATCCACGACCTCGCGCAGACCTTCTTGAGCCATCTCGAAGAAACCCATCAGGTGGGTTGCGCCAAAGCGGTTCTTCAGGCTGCGCAACCCCCGCAAACCCGACTCACTTTCGCCTTCCAGGTAGAGCACCACGTCGACCATGTGTTCGAGCATCTTTGGTCCGGCAATGCCCCCGTCCTTGGTCACATGGCCGACCAGAATGGCCGTCGTCCCTGAGTCCTTGGCATAACGCATGACGCGGGCGGCGCATTCGCGAACCTGGCTCACGGAACCAGGGGCGCTCCCGATCTCCGAGGCCATAACGGTCTGAATGGAATCGACTACCAGCAGATCCGGATGCAGCCGATCTGCTGCCCCCAAAATGTCATCAACGTCGGCCTCGGCCAGCAGATAGACCTCATCCCCCTCGATCTCTAGTCGCTCAGCCCGAAGCCCGATCTGCTCCGCAGACTCCTCAGCTGTCGCAATGAGCACCTTCGAACCACCTGCCGAAAGGGACCCGGCGGTTTGCAGCACAAGCGTCGATTTGCCTACCCCCGGCTCGCCGCCGAGCAGCACCACAGCGCCCGGTACAAAGCCGCCTCCGAGCACCCGATCAATCTCTCCTATACCGGTTGCCGCGCGAGTAACGGTGGCTCCTCCGGCCTTGGCGAGCGGGATCGGGCCCTGGGTGGTTCGCATCGAGCGGGTCTTCCTCTCCGATACTTGAACTAGGCCCTCCGCTGCGCGGCATTGGGGGCAGAAGCCCATCCATTTGGCCGATCGGTAGCCGCACGAAGTACAGGAATACGTCATGGACCGGATGTTATCGGTCGCGAGTGACGAAATAGACTGCCGCACCGATGCCGGCCAGCACAGTCAGCAGCAGGAAACCGAGAAGAATCCCGCTCCAGGTCCACGTCTCGGCCGTTCTGATCACAAAATAGCTCACGCACGTGGCACAATACCGCCGACGAGGAAGGAAGTCTTTTGACGCAGCAGACCTGCAGCAACTGCGGGGCACATTTTGAGGATCAGCAGTTCTGTCCGGATTGTGGCCAATGGGTCGATCCACTTGACGAGACCCACTTCGAGGAGTTCACCCTGGGCGACTCCCCGCCCGCCGACGACGACGAGTTATCGCTCGCCGTCCCGCTCGACAGCCCGATCCAGCAATTGGTTGGCTGCCCCTCCTGCGGAACAGCCAACCCTGCTCACAACCGACACTGCGAGGAATGTGGGGCTCGCATCACGCAAGGCCCCCTCCCGGTCGCTCCCCAACCGATGATCAGGACAACTGCCGGGGCACGCGCCCTGGCGGTGATTCTGGGGGTGGTGGCCGTCGTCGCAGTTCTGGCCTTTGCGTGGAATGCGATCTTCGGCGGTGGCGACGAGCCTGCCCCGGAAGACACCACGACGACCTCCACCACCCAGGGTGGGGTCAGCTCGCAACAGTTCGTGGCCATATCCGTTACCTGTTCCAGCACGCTGGAAGTGTCCGGCGATCGGTTCGCCTGCGACAACCTGGTTGACGGGACCGACCGATACTGGAACGACCAGTCGGCCCAGGGACGGGACGCGTTCATCGAGTTCACGTTTGCCGAACCCATTGCCATCGAACAGATTGTTTTCAAGAACGTGGTCGATGACGACGCATTCAGGAAGAACTACCGAGTAAAAGGGTTTGAGATCGTCACCGACGATCTGCCGGACCGCCCGTTCATTGATCAGCTTGACGACGACAACCGATCACAACTCATCCTGCTCGCCACGCTCCGGACCCGACAGCTCACCTTCAGGGTGACCAGCACGTACGCGGCCGAAGCCGTCACCGGCGAGACGCCGTTCAACGAGCTGGCCATCGACGAGTTCGAGTTCTACGGCCGCCCGGCGGGATGAGCGTCACCAGTTGTCAGTTGTCAGTCGTCAGTAGAAACGGGCGCCCGTCCGGCCACTTCACTGAGAACTGAAAGGGCGGGCCCGTGGGGCAGCCCGACTGAGAACTGAGAGCGAAGTGAGCTAGTCCTTGATGTAGGGCTGACCGTCGGCCGCCGGAGGTCTCGCCCTTCCAACGACGCCGGCCACCACGATGATGGTGACGATGTAGGGCGTCATCGACAAGAACTCCGAGGGGATCGGCGTTCCCAGGATGCCAAGCTTCTGCTGTAGGGCCCGTGCGAAGCCGAACACCAGACCCGCGCCGAGGACTCCCAACGGCCTCCACCGCCCGAAGATCATCGCTGCCAGACCAATGAAGCCGATACCGGCTGTGAGGTTCTCTTCAAAACGCGACACCTGGGCCAGTGTGAGGAATGCGCCACCAAAACCGGCGATGACACCGCCCAGGATCACATTGCGGTACCGGACGCGGTAGACATTGATACCGACGGTATCGGCGGCCTTGGGATGCTCTCCCACCGACCGGGATCGCAGACCCCACCGCGTGTAGAAGAGCCCGAAGTGCAGGGCGATGATTAGCAAGAACATGGCATATACGAAGATGTTGTGGTCGAAGAACATGGAACCAATTACTGGGATGTCCCCCAGAATGGGGATCTTGATTGACGTGAAGCGGCCCGGCGAATTCAGGTCCGGGGCCTGGGAGAGCACCCGGCGGGCGAGGAACGAGGTCAAGCCCAGGGCGAAGATATTGATCACCACCCCGGCGATGATCTGATCGATCCGGTAGCGGATCGACAAGACGGCCAGCACGGCACCCAGCAGCGCTCCCGTCACCATTGCGCCGATGAGACCAGCCCAAATTCCCCAGGCCGAGCCAAGAATGGTTCCAACAAAGGCGGCCGTGAGTAGTTGACCTTCGATAGCAATGTTGATAACGGCCACTCGCTCACACATGAGACCGCTGAGGGCCCCCAGAGTGACGGGAACCGAAAGGAGCACGGTGGAACGGAGCATGCCAACCAAGCTGAATGACCCTTCGGCCGCCGCCCAGGTCAGGAAACCAAGTGCGAATAGGCCGAGACCGATCGCCAGCGCCACATTGGTCCATTTGACATGAGATCGACGCAACACCAGGCCACCCAGGAACGCCATGATGGCGGCCACAACGAAAGATAACCATTGAGCGTTGACCTCCCAGACGAGGTTCTGGAACCGTTCACCCGGCAACGACAGATTGAAGGTGGATCTGACCCCGGATTCCAGCCCCAGGCCAAACACCCAGAACACGAACACCGCCAACAACACCATCACCGTTCCGATCACGGTGGCTCGTCGCTCCGCCGGTGTGGCCCGGGTCTTGACCTCTGCTTTGGCGGGCGTCGCGGTCGCGGTCATGCGCCCCACCCTTTCGAGAACGTGGTGCCGCCTTCTTGCTCGGGCGTCTTGATCCGGTAGATCGCCCGCACGAGCGCGGGCGCGGCGATGAACACGATGACCAGCGCCTGGACGACCAGGACGAGGTCAATGGGGATGCCGGCCGCGCCCTGCATCTCGCGGCCTCCGGCCCGCAGGGCACCGAAGAGGAGTCCGGCAAAGAGAACCCCGACCGGGTGCGACCGTCCGAGAAGCGCCAAGGCGATCGCGTCGAAGCCGACCGTGCCGGCGAAGTTGGATATCCCCCGATAGGGCTCGAGGCCCAGGATCTGATTGGCACCGGCGATTCCGCCCAGCGCCCCGGAGACTGCCATGACGGTGACGTAGATCCAGGCGACGTTGATGCCCGCATACTTGCCGCCATCGGGATTGGAGCCAACGGCGCGGAACTCAAAGCCGATGGTGGACCGGTACATCAGCCACCACACCGCCCCGACCGCCGCGAGCGCAAGGAGGAAACCGATTTGCACGCGGTAGTCACCGATGAGCGTCGGAAACTCCGCCGTTGACGCAGCCTTTTGCGAGATGGGATCGTTCCGGCCGGGTTGCTGAAAGACCGTCGTTTTCAAGAGGTAGTCGACCAAAAAGAGGGCGATGAAGTTCAGCATGATCGTGGTGATGACTTCGTGCGCTCCGGTGCGCGCTCTGAGGAGACCGGCGATGCCGCCCCAGAGGGCGCCGCCGGCGATGGCCGCCAGAATCGCCAACGGGATGTGAATGATTGCCGGCGCAGCGATACTGAAACCCACCCAGAGTGCGGCCATGCCGCCGATGTGCATTTGACCGTTGACCCCGATGTTGAAGAGACCGGCCTGGAAGCCGACGGCAACGGCGAGGCCGGCGAAGATCAGCGGGGTGGCCGCGAAGAGCGTCTCGGTGATCGCCCGGACCGACCCGAACGAGCCGACAAACAGAGCCTTGTAGGCATCGCCGATCCCCCCGATCGTTAGGCGGAAAGCCTCGCCTGGATCAGTTCCCCAGAGGGGAAGGATGTCGACGTCGGTCACCGCGATGATGAAGGCGGCGATGATCAGCGCGCTGAGCAGCGCCAGAGCCGGGATAACCAGAGCTTGACGCAGTGAGCTCCCGACGCCGGTGACGCGTGCGTACCAATCCGGCAACTCTTTATCGCCCGGCTCGTTCTCGGGAGGGGTCCCGCTTTCAGTCACGATGCTTCCAGCCCTCCTTGGCTTCCCAGCATTGCCAGTCCAATCTCGGTTGGCGTGGCCGACGAGTCGAACTCTCCGGCGATCTTCCCTTCGAACATCACCAAGATGCGGTCGGACAGGGCCATGATCTCATCAAGCTCGGAGGACACGATGAGGACCGCCGACTGGTTGTCGCGCTCCTGGACAATTCGGGAATGGATGTACTCGATAGATCCAACGTCAATGCCGCGGGTTGGTTGTGATGCAATGACCAATGCCACGTCGCGGTCGAACTCCCTTGCCACGATGACTTTTTGCTGGTTGCCGCCGGAGAGGGTCGACACGAGCACATCGACGCTCGGCGTTCGCACGTCGTACTCCTCCACCAGTCGCACGGCGCGGTCCCGGGCAGCGCCCCAGTTCATCTGCACGCCGCGCGAGACCGGCGCCTCGTAATAGGAGTCCAGCACGATGTTCTCTGTCACCGTGAACGGCAATACCAGGCCACTCTTCTGGCGATCCTCGGGCACGTGCGCGACGTTGCGCTTGTGAATCGCTCGTGGTGATTTAGTAGTGATGTCTTCCCCGTTGAGACGCACGACACCACCCAGGGACGTCCGCAGCCCGGTGAGCGACTCTACGAGTTCCGTTTGCCCGTTCCCCTGGACACCGGCAATGCCCACAATCTCCCCAGCTCGCACCTCGAGCGAAAGACCATCGACTGCCCGCTGGAGACGATCGTCGAGAACGACCAGATTCTCTACCGAGAGCACGACGTCGGCGGGCTTGGCTTCCTCCCTGTGAACTACGAGGTCAACGGGGCGTCCCACCATCAACTCGGCGAGCTTCTCCTCGTCGACCTCCTCCGGAAGCACCTCGGCTACGGTCTTGCCCCGACGCATGATCACGATGCGATCGGCGATCTCCAGCGCCTCGCCGAGCTTGTGGCTGATGAAGATGATGCCTTTGCCGTCGGCTTTCAACCCGGCGACGATTTCGAAGAAGCCCTCGACCTCGTTGGGGGTCAACACGGAGGTTGGTTCGTCGAAAACCACGAACCGGGCCTCACGTGCGAGGACCTTGATAATCTCGACCCGCTGTTGGATCCCAACCGGAAGATCTTCGATGATGGCGTCCGGGTCGACGTCGAGGCTGTAACGACCAGAGATCTCCTTTACCATCTTGCGTGCCCTGCGCGCGTCGAGCCATCCGATCCGTTTGGTCGGTTCGTCGCCGAGGATCACGTTCTCGGCAACGGTGAACACCGGGACGAGCATGAAGTGCTGGTGCACCATGCCGATGCCGGCGGCGATGGCGTCCCCCGGGGAGTGGAGCTCCAGCGGCTGGTTGTCGATGAGCACCTCGCCCGACGTCGGGGTGTAGAGCCCGTACAGAATGTTCATGAGGGTGCTCTTGCCCGCCCCGTTCTCCCCGAGCAGCGCAACGATCTCGCCTTCGCCAATGCTGAGGTTGACATTGTCGTTGGCGAGCACTCCCGGAAATTGTTTGGTGATGCCTTTCAGCTCAAGCTTCAACCGTTCCTCCCGGAAGTGCCGATGCGTCAATACCCTACAATGTTGCCGTCAACCGTGCCGAACAAGAGTGGGACCCCCGTGATGGAGGTCCCACTCGTAGTCTCCTACAGCTGGTTCGACTAGTAGCCGACCGGCGTGTAGTCGGCCTTGATCACACCGTCTTTGATGTCCTGCAAGACCTGCTCCACCTCTGCCTTCAGTTCAGGCGACACCCGCGAATCCCAATCGTGGTAGTCGGACAGGCCGACGCCATCGTTGTTCAGGTCGCCGACGAAGGCGCCCGGCGCCCAGGTTCCCTCCGCCTGTTCCTGGATTGACAGAGCGACGAATGGCGCAATCGCCTTCTCGACCGTCGTGAGCCAGACCGGCTGGTATTGCGCGTCCATGGCGAAGTAGGCATCGGCGTCAACGCCGATCAAGGCGGCGTCAAGGCCCAGGTCATTGATCGCGTCACCAGCAGGCAGGTTGATGGCGCCACCCACCGGGATGCTGATGTCGCAGCCTTCCTGGAACTGGGACTCCGCCGTCTGGCGAGCCAGCCCCATGTCGGTAAAGCTCCCGGTGAACGAACCGTCCTGGGCATCGACATCCCAGCCAAGGACCTTGACGGTCGTTCCCTTGACCTGGTTGTAATGGTCAGCACCGCGAGCGAATCCATCCATGAAGATGGAAACGGTCGGGAAGTTGCCACCACCGTAAGTGCACAAGACGCCGGTCTTCGACATACCCGCCGCCAAGTAGCCGGCCGCGAACGCAGCCTGGTCGGTCTGATAGACCAGTTCGCGCACATTCGGTAGGCCCAGCGGTGCGAAGTTCTCGTCGGTCAGTACGTTATCGATCATCGTCCAGATGATGTCCGGGTTGGCCGCCGCGTTGATGGCCGTTACCTCGCCGAGGGCGAACCCGACCGTCACGATGTGTTGGCACCCCTGCCCGATGAACTGATCGATGTTCGGCTGCCAGTCCGAGGCATCGGCAGACTCCAGGTAGTTCGAGTCTTCCGTTGCGTACCCGGCCGCCATCGCGTCCTGGACACCCTGCCAGGCGCTGGCGTTGAAGCTGCGGTCGTCGACACCCGCCAGGTCGGTCACCAGGCAGGTCTTGAGCGCGTCAGCCGACATCGCAGCCGTCGTCGTCGTTGTCTGTCCCGCGGTCGTCGTTGTCTGTTCCGCGGCCGTCGTCGTGGTCTGTCCCGCGGCCGTCGTCGCCGTGTCGCCGTCACCGCAGGCTGCGGCTACCAGAGCGAACACCGCCAACAATGCGACGAGCGCGACCCAATTCTTGCTTCTCATGATTGGATAGCCTCCTAGTGGATTCTCCGGCGGGAGTCCTTTATCCCGCCTTTCAGAGTGTAGTAGTGCAGGCCGATCCTTCCCAGCTCGACCGGGGGCGGAGGTCACATTCTGGTGATGGATAATGAGAAAGTGCAATTCATCGATATCCGGAGCGGTGCTCCGCCACCCGGTTGGGGAGTCCGGGTTGATGCCGACGCCGTAGCACAGCTGGCTTCGTCATGGGAATCCGAGGCATTTCCTCTGCCGAACTGGGACTACCCGGGACTCCCGATCGGTCGTACCCCGCCGCACTGGTTCGATTTCTGCGGCCTGGCGGTGTCGGTACTCGCCTGTCTCTGGCCTCCGGAGGGCAAGGAGATGTGGTCAACCGGGCACCAGGGTGAGGAGCTCTTCGACGCACCTGGTGTGTTTGCCTGTTTCGTCCGGGGCGTGCCCGTAACGAAACGTGGCTTGAATACCGCGATCTTCGCTGATTGGGACGATGAGAAGGCCGAGCGCTTCTTCGCCGGTTCGGGTGTTTTGCAGCTCATCCCGGCCCGGCGTCGAGTACTGCAGCAAGTCAGCGCAATCCTCATCGAGCGATGGGAAGGCCACTTTATGAACCTCGTCGAGGACGCCGGGTTCTCCGCTCCAGGAATCGTCGCGCGGTTGGTGTCCACCTTTCCCTCATATCGAGACGAATGGGCGTCTGACCAAGGATTGTTGGCCTTCAACAAGCTGGCCCATTTGAGCGCTGCCATGATGGGGTCCGGCGGCGGAATCGATTTCACGGGACTCGAAACCTTCCCCGTCTACCCCGACTACATGCTCCCGATGGTGCTCCGCCACTTCGGGGTAATCCACTACCAGCCCGGGCTGGCCGAGGCGGTCGACGCTCGGCACCTGATCCCGGCGGGTGGGAATTGGGAGCTGGCCATTCGCTGGGCGACCGTCTACGCCGGCCAGCAGCTC
>Ga0224512_10005574_pt1 | contig 10312 bp, 13 predicted proteins | sample SF_May12_sed_USG_4_FD_169103 | JGI IMG/M metagenome (GOLD analysis project Ga0224512, IMG submission 169103) | Sediment microbial communities from San Francisco Bay, California, United States - SF_May12_sed_USGS_13 | ecosystem: Environmental > Aquatic > Marine > Sediment | place: USA...
TCGATCACGCGGCACAGCGCATCGAGCGCCGCCCGTCCGTAGGTCAGGCTGATAACGGTGTCGTGGCGCGACTCGCGCTCCCAGTAAAGCGCCGCGTTGGCGCGATCCAGCACGTCCAGATCGACCTTGCTGACGGCCCCTTGAGCCTCCACGATCAGCTTGCCGATGCTGCCGTAGCGGTTGCCCGCGGCGTGCATCTCCACGGTCTCGTGGTCGGCGAGCAGCACGTGCCCGTCCTGCAGTGTTGCCTTCTGCTCGCGAAAAAAGAGCTCGGCGGCCCGCGGCCGCAGCGGGTCGTCGCTGCCGTCGAGCACATTGCGCAGAATCACGTGCGCCAGCTGCTCGATGAACAGCGGCGGCACGTCTACCTTGCCCTTGAACAGGCTCATGTAGCAGCCTTCCACGGTCCCCGCGGCGAGCAGGCGGTCGCGGAATTTCAACAGCATGCGGTAGTTGTGCCGGGCGTCCTCGTCGGCGAGCGCCTCGAGCTCGGCCGACGGCACCTCGCGTCCGGGCGCCTCCATGAGCGCCGCGTGCAGCCGCAGCTCGGCGTCGCAGGACTCCTCGACCGGGTGAATTTCCGGGCGCAGGTAATAGGCGCGCAGGAAGTCGTCGGTCACCCGCAGCCGGCCGGCCGGGTCACGCTCTAGGAGATGGAAACCGCTATTGCGCCAGAAATCAGGCAGGCGAGGCGACCAACCGCGAATGCGCCGCGACGTGCTGCCTCAGGAACTCCATCTGGTCGGCGAAGATGCGGCGGTTCGTGAGGATCAGGTACTCCGCTTTGTTCGGCACATACGGCGCGTAGAGCAACTCGAGGCCCGATTCCTGGGGCAGGCGGTTGCGTTTGTGGCCGTTGCAGTTCCGGCACGCGGTTACCACGTTCATCCAGGTATCGCGGCCGCCGCGCGACAGCGGCGTGATGTGGTCGCGCGTCAGCCGGAAGTAGCTGTGCTCGCTGCCGCAATAGGCGCAGGTATGGCGGTCGCGCCGGAACAGCTCGCGATTGTTGAGCGGCGGCACCTGGTTGAAGCCGCGCGCGGCGAGCGCGCGGCCGCGGATGGCGATGATCGAATGCGCGGTGATGCTCGAGCGCTGGCCGGTGAGCCGGGACATGCCGCCGCGAAACGTGAAGGTGCGTTCGCCCATGGTCCAGGCGACCAGGTTCTTCGCGTAGTAGAAGCAGGCCTGCTGCCAGCTGATCCAGCGGTGCGGCACGCCGTGGCTGTCGAGCGAAAGGATCAGCAAGTTGTCCATCACCAGCAGGATTCTGCCAAGGGTTCAGCAACTTGGCAATGAGCGGGGCCGGCGGCCCGGGATGGCGCGCTAGCGGCTGGCGACGCGGTCCTTGAACCCCTGCCCGGCGGCGAACGCCGGCACGGTTTTCGAGGAAATGCGGATTTCCTTGCCGTTCAACGGGCTACGGCCCGCGCGCGCCTTGCGTTTTCTCGGCAGGAAAGTGCCGAAACCGACCACCGTCACACGATTGCCCTTGGCCACGCTCGCCACGATCGCATCGAACACCGCGTTTACCGCTTCGCCCGCGCTCGACTTGCTCAGATTGCCGGCCCTTGCGGCCGCTTCGACGAGATCAGCCTTGGTGACGGATCGCATGGCCTGGTGTTCTCCCGTTCCTGCCAACAAGCGCGAATCATAATCAGAACGCTGCGCGAATACAACGTCGAAAATGTGCGCGCGCGCAATGTTTTGTGCGCTTGCGTCGAAAAAGAAAGTGCTAACGCTTGCCCGCGAACAGATCGACCAGCACGCTCGGTTCGTGCGCGCCGCGTCCTTGCGCGCCGGACCGCCTTCAGTCGGCACGCGCGCCCGATATCTGCACGACTTCCGACCACTTCACGACTTCGGCACCGATCAGCGCGCCCAAACCGACGGGGGTACTGGGCGCCGGCTCGGCACCAACGGCAATGATGCGGTCGCGCACCTCCGCCCGCTTCAACGTCGCGACGAAGTCGGCATTCAGTCGCCCGACGATCGCGTCGGGCGTCGCCGCGGGCACCACGATACCGAGCCAATCGGTGGCCTCGAAGCCCGGCAGTCCTGCCTCAGCGAACGTGGGCGCATCGGGCACCGCGAACACCCGCTTTGCGTTGGTGACCGCAATCGCCTTCAGCTTTCGAGCCTTGATGTGCGGCAACGCGGCTCCCACGTCGACGATCGCGAGCTGCAGTTTGCCTTTCACCGTATCCGTAACCGCGGCGGCATCGCCCTTGTAAGGCACATTCACCATCTGCACCCTGGCCATCAGCTTGAACAGCTCGACCGCCAGGTGCGACGTGGTGCCGTTGCCGCCGAATCCGATGAGCATCTCGCCGGGCTTGGAGCGCGCCAGCGCGATCACCTCCTCGAGCGTTGCGGCCGGCAGCTTCGGGTTGGCGATCAGCAGGAACGGGAAGTCGGCGATGCTCGTCACCGGCGCGAGATCCTTCACCGGGTCGTACGGCATTTTCGGGTACAGGCTCGCGTTGGTGGCGAGCGCGCCCGCGCCGCCCAGGCCGATGGTGTAGCCGTCGGGCGCGGACTTGGCCACCATTTCGATGCCCATGCTGCCGTTCATCCCGGGCCGGTTCTCGACCACCACCTGCTGGCGCAGCCGCTCCGAGAGCAGCGGCACCATGGCGCGCGCCAGAACGTCGGCGCTCTCGCCAGGCTGGAAGGCAACGATCAAGCGGATCGACTTCGTCGGGTAGGTCGACTGCTGCGCGGCGGCGGCGCCGAGCCAGAGCGCGGCGCATGCGGCGAACAGGCCACGGGTGACAAAGTTCATGCTGCCTCCTTGAAGCGCAAAGGGTAGCGTGCGACGGGGAAGCGCGCCAGTCCTTCCGTCACGCGGCGCGTGGCGTCGCCCGGCGGCGTCACCTGCCGGCGCTACCCTGCCAGACGCACGAACACGCGCTGCATGGCCTGGATGCGCTCGACGTACGCGCGCGCGTTCTGGCCACCGCAGCGCTGGTTCGGGACAAGGCGAAAGCCGCTGCGCGCAAAGGCCTCCCCCGCCGCGACGCCGCACAGATGCATGATCGCGGCGAGGTCCTGCTTCTGGCGCAGCGTGGCGCCCGTCACCTTCAGGACGTTCAGCGTACGCACGACGCTCTTGTCGAGAAATGCGGAAGTCATTTCCGCCGCGTGGCTGGGCACGACTCTGAAGTACAGCCAGTTGAACCAGCACGAGCGCCAGTCGTACCACGGTCCGTCGTCGGCCACCTCATTGTCGTGGATGCAGTAGCGCTTCGCCTGCTGGTAGGTGCCGTCGGTGATCTGGTACATGCCGACCGCGCTCGAGGCCGGCCGGTAGACGTCGAACGGATCTTCCGTCAACCGCCAGCGCCAGGGCGTGCTCGCCACCGGATTGCCCGCGCCTTCGATCTGCGCCAGCGCGGCGAGGAACGCCGGAGTGATCGTCGCGGTGGCGTGCTCGCGGAAGATCGGCCCGTAGCTGCGCCAGGTCTCCGCCGGCGGCTTGTCCAGAGAGCTGCTCACCGGCGAGAAGATTTCGGTGGGCTTGCGGGCCAGTTGCACCAGCGCGTTGGTGGCGAGCCAGAGCGCGACGCAGATCGCAACGGCGATCGCAAGCTGCAGCGACAGCGGCGCGCTGCGCAGCTTGCGCCAGGCTTTCCTTGCGTGACCGGGTCGGGCCATGTATAGACTAGTCAGTGCTCAGCGTCGTCATCTCCACCCTCGCCTTCTTCGTCGCCGGCTATTTTCTCAAGCGCTGGGCCGACGACAACGACTTCCCCAAGGGAATGACGCTGAACATCAGCATATTCGTAGCGGCAATCGCCATCGCGTATGCGGTCGCCTGGATCGTCGACACGATCGTGGCATCGGGCGGCACTTAGGCGGTAGACATTCGTCACAGTCCACAAACGACTTGGACCTGGCGAGTGCCGGGCCCGAGTTGTAACTGGCGCGCCCGTCACTGCGCCGACGCCCGTGCCTTTGCCGGCCGCGTCGGAATCGCCCACGATGCCGCCGATCAGGGTCATGAGAATCAAGGCGTATCCGATTTCTCTCGTGCTGGATCCCCCTCTTATGTGACCCTTATGAGAATACAGATCCGATAGGAGAATCATTCCGGCTGCGGTCCATCGCCGCAGGGCCCGCATGCGCGATGCAGCCCGGGATCAATCGCCCGGTCTCTTGAGGCTCGTCAATGGCGGGCATCCTGGAACGCGTATAGATAACAGGTTGCGTCGATGCGCATCACTTCCCCCGCTGCAGCGACGGCACACGGTGGACGTGAATGGAGGCGCGCGGAACAATGGCCAAGACGTTGTTCGTACTCAACGACCCTCCGTACGGAACTGAACGGAGCTACAACGCACTGCGACTCGCGGCCTCGATTGCAAAGGTTGCCGGCGAGGACGTTCGAATGTTTCTCATCGGCGACGCGGCTTCGTGCGCAAAAGCGGGGCAGAAGGTCCCGGAAGGTTTCTACAATCTCCAGCTGATGCTTGGCAAGGTGGCACGCACGGGCGTGGAAGTGGGAGTGTGCGGCACCTGTATGGATGCTCGCGGACTCACTGACGCCGAGCTAATCGAAGGAATTCATCGCAGCACGCTTGCGGAACTCAGTTCCTGGACGCAGTGGGCGGACAAGGTTCTGGTGTTCTAGCTAACAGGGATTGCGACTGCCCCGGCAGGCCCTACGGCCGCGGTCCTTGTAGCATCCGCCCATGGCACCGCCTACGCCGGCCGCACGCGTGTCCGCCCTCACCCCGTTTCGCGTCCGTAGCTTTCGTTTCCAGTGGCCGGCGGATCTCGCGACTTCCTGGGCATTCGAGATGGAGGCGCTGATCCTCGGCTGGTACGTGCTCACCACTACGGGCTCGGTCCAGCAGCTGGTGATCTTCGGCGCGCTGGCGTGGCTCGGCTCTCTGTTTTCGCCGTTCTTCGGCGTCGCGGGAGACCGCATCGGCATTCGCGCCATGCTGTGCGCGACGCGCGGTGGCTACGCGCTGCTGGCGGCGGTGCTGATGGCGCTGACCTTGAGCCACACGCTGGCGCCATGGCATGTTTTCGCGATAGCGGCGATCGCCGGCCTGATGCGGCCCTCCGACTTGGCGATGCGCATCGTCCTGGTTGGACAGACCATGCGCCCGGAGATGCTGATGGGAGCGCTCGGCATCTCGCGAACCACCTCCGACACGGCAAGGATCGCGGGCGCGCTCGCCGGCACGGGCGGCGTGGCGCTCATCGGCATGGGCCCGGCCTACGTGGTGGTCACTGGAATCTACATCACCGCGTTCCTGCTTTCGCTGGGAGTCGCGGGCTCATCGCCCCGCGCACCGCAGCGCACGACGGACGCCGCGACGGTGAAAGTGGTTGCCGGTCTGCAACAGGCAGTCCGCTATGTCTGGGGCAAGCCCGATCTTCTGGGGGCGTTGAGCATGGCCTTTCTGGTCAACCTTCTCGCTTTTCCTTTTTTCCTGGGCCTCCTGCCCTATGTCGCGAAGGATGTCTACGGGATCGGCCAGTCGGGCCTCGGTTACCTCGCCGCGGCATTTGCGTCGGGCGCACTTGCCGGCTCGCTCGTGGTCGGGGCGAGCCGCCTGCCGCTGCGGGCCGGACGGGTCATGCTGTGGAGCAGCGCGATCTGGTTCATGGCGATTCTCCTGTTCGGGCAGAACCGATCCATCGAGGTGGGGCTCGTGCTGCTCTTCGTTTCGGGATTCGTCCAGAGCTTCTGCCTCACGCCTCTGGCCGCGGTCATTTTGCGCGCATCGAGCGACGAGATGCGCGGCCGCGTGATGGGATTGCGAATCCTCGCCATCTGGGGACTGCCGCTGGGGCTGCTCGCGGCCGGACCGATCATTGCGCACCTTGGTTATTCCGCGTCGACGCTGATCTACGCCGGCCTCGGCCTCGCTGCAACGATCGCCATGGGCTGCCGTTGGCGCGCCGCGCTTTGGGACCGCTCGGCCGCCGCCAATTCACATCTCTAGCCAAGGAACCGCGTGCCGGGCAGACACGGCCCGCGCAGGTCAGGACCGGCCAGCAAGGTCGACCAGCTCCTGAACCTCTCCCACTTGATCTTTCACTAACCAATGCGTGAGATCGCCGCTCGATATGACGGCCAACACCTTGCCGTCTTGCACGATTGGCAGATGCCGGAACCGCCGCTTGGTGACCAACTGCATCGCAGCGCCAACGGTCGTCGTCGGCGGGACGCAGTATGGATCTTTCGTCATCACCTCGGAAACCTTCGTGCTGCGTGGATCAAGGCCGGCAGCCAGCACCTTGTTCAGCGCATCTCGCTCTGTGAAGATGCCTGCCAGCCTCCCGCCATCCATAACAATCAAGGCACCGATCTTCGCGGCTGCCATCACTCGCACACACTCCGTGACCAGAGTGTCGGGCCCGACCGAGTGAATCGCTTCGCTTTCGGCGAATATCCTCCTCAAAGGCGTTGCGCGCTTATCTCGCATTCGCATCGAGTACACGTAGAAGGCGACAACGATCGCGATCAGAATCAAGAAGTACAGTCCCAGTTTTCCGACGAAGGCCTGTACGTCCTCCAGCTGCGCAGCAAGCGTCGCGGAGGGAAGCAATGCGAAACCGATGCCGGTCGCTGATTTACGAAGAAACGTTCTCATGGCCCGTCCTCCTTAGTCCCGGCACTTAGTGCCTATCGATCACCGTGTTCGAAGTCGACGTAGGACTCTAGACAGCTGCGCTCAAGGGGTCAAGGAACGGCGGAAAAATCACGCTGCGAGTAACCGCTTTGGGTCGCAAGCCGATATCGGGTAAGCGTGGAGGCGAGGGGTCACGAATCCACACAGGCCACATATGACAAGGGCCTAGCGAGTGCTAAGCCCTTGTTGTAACTGGCGCGCCAGACAGGATGAATCTGGGCACTGGACCGGGACCCTACCCTTGCCCCCGTAACCCTCACAAATGACCGCTATCGGCCAGAAGCGGTCATTCGCCGCGTCTTAAACGGGAGAGGGCTGCTCAGCCAAACACTTGCGGCCCAAACAGCGCGATAACGTGTGCCCGAACAACGGCCGGCGTATCGCGGTGATGCTGCACTAGAGCAATATGTAGGCTAGGTACTGGACGACAACCCAGGCCGCGAGCAAGCCAACCCCCAAAGTTACTCGCCGCTGGTACTTCGCATAGGCCACTTTTTCTTCTGCCGTCAGCGAACCCTCGGCAAAGCGCGGGGCATTGTATAGAGAAAGAAATATTAGGAGAGCACCGACCGCCGTGACGTAGAACCCGATTGCATTGATCACCCAGGTTGTTGTCATTCTTCTTTCCCTGCAGCGGAAAGCTGCACCAGTATCGAGGTTACTAGCCCCTGCCGCACCTGTCTAACATATTCCCGCGCCCCCGAGGGCACGCGGCGTAGGGTGGTGTTGGCATTGCTAGATTTATGAGACAGCATTTGGGTCGATAGGGGGCGAGTGAGCGCACTTTCCAAATGACCGCTTTGGGTCGAAAGCGGCCATTCGCAGCAGCCGATTTCGATCCCAGGAACCTGGACAGGGGAAAGCCTAGAAAAAATTTTCGCCGCCGCCAGTTTCGGGTCCAGGCCCGGGGTCAGCTCGTCGACGATGCCCTTCATCACCAGCGGCACGCCGACGTTGGCGAGCTTGGCCGCCACCAGCAGCGTCAGGGCGAGCAGCACCCGGCCACGGAAATCCAGCAGATAGGGCAGCAGCACCGCCACCGAGCGCCATTCATTCCCGCGCAGCGTTGCGCTGGGCGCCGGAATATCGTGACCGTGGGCTGTCATGGGGAGCGGATTGTAACCCCCCGCGGGAACGCGTCCCTGGCGGCTAGACGCCTTGGAGCATCAATGCCATTGCCGCCTCGGGCAGAGGTTCGCCGGACGCGGCGTTTTGTGTCGCCTGCTCTGCCGTGCGGACGCCAGGGATGACACAGGCCACGTCCGGGTTCGACGCGCAGAACCGGATGGCGAGCTCCGCCGGCGAGACGCCGAGCTGCGCCGCCGCTTCCTTCACCCTTTGCAGCTGCCGCTGGTGTTTGCGGATATTCTCGGGCGTCAGCGAGCGCTTGCGGGTGTCGTCGTCGGAGAACACCGCGTGCTCGTCGAAGCGACCGCTCAGGAATCCACGGTTCAGCGGCACTCGCGATATCACGCCGACACCCGCGGCCTTTGCCTTCGCAAACGCGCCGCGCGCGGACTGGTTGACGAAGTTGTATTCCATTTGCAGGGTCGCCGCGCGGCCCTGGGAAACCGCCAGCTCGCACTCGGGCACCGTGTTCACCGATACGCCCCAGTGTCTCAGCTTGCCGTCATCCTTCGCCTTCTCGAGAACGGCGTAGCTGTCCTCGGCGCTCATGTCGTCCACGCTGGGGTTGTGCAGCATGTAAAGATCGATGGGTTCGCGGCCAAGCCGGGTAAGACTCCCGGCGAGACACTCGGAGATGTAGCTGGGCTCGAAGTTCCTGACGCGAGTGACCATGTTGTTGCCGCCCTTGGTGAAAACCAGGATGCGGTCACGGTCCGCGCGCTCCTTCAGGAAGCGGCCGATGAGCGTCTCGCTGCGCCCTTCTCCGTAGGCGTTGGAAGTATCGATGAAGTTCATTCCGGCATCGACGCCCGCGTGCAGGGCGCGCATGCTCACGCCGTCGTCCACCGGGCCGAAGGCGCCGCCGATGGTCATGGCGCCAAAGCCGATGACGGTTACTTCCATGCCGGTGTTGCCGAGCATTCTTGTGTTCACGTCGTCTCCCTGCGTTGCATGCGGACCCGCGCACAAGACGTGGCGGCCCAAGGCAGCCAGACGAGTATCGGTGGCAGCGCCACCTCTTTCCCCTGTCAAGGACCTTGCGGGCGAGAATAGCAGAGCCGCGCTCGCTAGCACGCTACTGCCGGCTGGAATTGATTGCCCAGCAATTTACCGCTAAACCCGCTCAGATCGTTCCCCCGGGAGCGCGCGGAGGAGGCCAAATTAACATAAGGCCCCTCCCTAGGGCGCCGTTCGGCGCGCGTTCAGCCACCGGCTTGCGGCGGATCGGCAGGCCGTGCCGACTTCACGGCCGGATTGATTCTCTTATCCCTTGATGCTGTAGGAAAGTCCATGCATTTCGTTTGGCGCGAATGACCGCTTTGGGTCGTTAGCGGACAGACAGGGAATCGTCGGCTATCGGCCAGAAGCGGTCATGCGCGAAGGGGCAGATCGGCAGAGCCTTAGCTTGACGGTCGCAGTTAGCCGCGCGAGAGCGCGGGTCGCGGCACTGGCATCGAGTCGCGCGTCTCTGCGACCGGGGGTCTGACCCTAGATGCTCCTGATTCGTGTTACCCGGCCTTTCCCGCGAGGTACGCCTCAGCGGGCACGACCTTGAACAGCTCGATCCGTCCCCCAGTTTTCCCGCCGACAGACCACATCGAACTAATCGAACCTCGCCCCTTGAACTTACCGGAGACCTCTTCGATTCTCCTACTTGGCAGGCTCCCGCGTGCCCAGTTTGTTCCAGGCCACGAGGAACAGAGCGAGAAAAATGAGATCCGCCCACGCCCACGGTATCCACATGAACGGTATCCCACCGGCCAGCTGATACCAGAACGCAGTTCCGCAATAGGCAATCTTCAAACCTATGCCGTAAAGGATCAATTCCCGATTCCTGACGGGATCGGCGGCGATCCGGAAGAACATGACGGCAAAGATAAACAACAGCAGTGCCGGGAATTGCACGTAGGCCGGATGATTAGGGGGCTCCACGCCAAACCCCTGGAAGATGGCCCCCCAGAAGAACAGGAAAGCGATGGCCAAAATGCCGTCATACAGTGCGGAGATGATGAACAATGGCTTGATCCAGTTCGCGTTCATGCGAAGACCTCCTTGTTGTCTTGACGTCGCAAGCGCCCGAGTTCACGCAATCGCTTCCGGTACGCCGCCCTTCGCTCCTTGGCGCGTTCGGTCCCATAGAGCTTTTCGGCAAGATCGCGAAACCCGTGCTCCAGTTCGGCGACGCTCATGCGATTCGGCCTGAAATTCACGTCGAATAAAGTGCACAACTCCCAGGCGTTGTCCCGCAAGATCCTCCCCCCGGCCTGCAAGCGCTCATACAGCGGTGTGCCGGGGAATGGAGTCATAACAGTGATCTGCACCTCGTAGAGGCCACTTGTGCGCACAAAATTGCATACGTCATCGAAGCTTCCAGTGTCGGTGCCGTCCAGCCCAAGTATGAAGCAGCCGTTCACCGTGATGCCGCGATCCTGTATCCGCGAGATCGCCCGCGCGTATCGCTCGAGCTGCTTCGCTTTCCAGTTGGCCCTTTCTTCCATTCCGTCGAGGGCAATGAGGGACGGGCTCTCGAA
>Ga0224512_10005575_pt1 | contig 10311 bp, 8 predicted proteins | sample SF_May12_sed_USG_4_FD_169103 | JGI IMG/M metagenome (GOLD analysis project Ga0224512, IMG submission 169103) | Sediment microbial communities from San Francisco Bay, California, United States - SF_May12_sed_USGS_13 | ecosystem: Environmental > Aquatic > Marine > Sediment | place: USA: California...
CTTCGCGATCCTCGACCATGACGTCTTGGAGTCGGTGCGCGCTTCGACGCCCAGCACGAAGAGGTAGGTCTCGCTTTCCCGGTTGGACAGTTGACGCGCGGGCCCTTCGAGCCGCACCCGGGTGGAACTCGAATCGGCGAGCAAACGGACACGCCGGGCACGAAACCCGGCGCCTTCCTCGCGGAGCGACACCTTGACCCGAGCACCGGCGACCAGCCGGCTCACGTCGATGTCGCCGCCCTCGAGATCCTGAATACGCGTGCGCCGGTCGAGGCGCAGCGCGAGGTTTCCGAAACGCAGTTCCCGCGTGTCCGCATCAAAGGCCGTGATCGGGCCCTTGACACTGAAGTCGCGCTCGTCGCGGCGCTCGATCTCGTCGACCTGGAAGACGGATCCGTGGAACTGCCCCTTGACCTGGACCCAGTCACCCTCGACGAGCGGCTTCTCGGCGGAGGTTGCCACTCCAGCGGCCAGCACGAGAACGACCGCGGTCCCGAGGAGAACGCGATTCAGCATCGTCCCCAGGCCACCGTCGCACCGAGAGCCCGGGCCGGGTCCGTCGAGTGCGGCGAGAGCAGCGCCGCGGCTTCGTGCAGTCCGTTGAAATCGAGACCCCAATCGCGGCGCCGGCGTTCTTGGTCGAGGTTACCCAGTACGGCGGCCATCAACCTCTCCGGTGTCACGTCCGTCCCGTAGAGATACGAGAGCATTCCGCGCTCCTGCATCAAGCGCACACGGATCAGTTGCTCACGACGCGGGTGCGAGCGCGGCACGACCAATGCGTTGGCTCCGGCGCAGGCGAGCTCGCAAATCGTGTTGTAGCCGCCCATGGAAACCACCAGATCGGCGGCACCGAACATCTCGGGCATCTGATCGGTGTACTCCAGCAGCGACACACCCGGCAGGGCGTCGGCTGTTGCCAGAAAACGCTTGCGTTTGCGCGGGCTCATCAACGGGCCGGTGACCGCGAGGATCTCGAAGGGAGGTTTTGGACCGAGTTGTTCGTAAGCGGTGAGCGTGGTCGAGAGGAGCGTGTTTCCATCGCCGCCCCCACCGAGCGCGACGACGACGAGCCGGTCGGTCCTGGGGGCGTAGGTCTCACGAATCGCCCGCTCGGCGAAGCGGTTGCCCGTGCGGGGGAGGTAACCGACATAGCTCAACTTGGACGCGACGTCGGCGGGAATTCCGTAGGCGTCGACCACGTCGAAAATACCGGGGTCGCCGTAGACCAGGATGCGATCGTAGGCGTTGCGAAGGACGTCGATCACGTTGTGCCGGGCCCACGCCGAACGCACGCGATCGGGCGAATCGATGACGTCGCGCAACCCGAGGACGCGGGTGGTTCGCTTGTCCGGCCCCGCGGCGAGACGCATCAGCGTGGGTACGATCTCCCCGCCGATTCCGATCGGAGAATGATCCACGAGCAGGACGTCGGGCGAAAAACTCGCCGCGGTCAACCAGATCACGCCTTCGCGCATCCGGATCACCTTTTCCGGCTGCAGGTCGAGGTCGCGGCTGATGTACTCGCCCGCGCTGTTCTTCGTGATCGACGGCAGTTTCAGGTAGTCGCAGTGCTCCGGGTAGTCGAAGTAGTGGGCCCTTGGTGCGCCGGTCAGCAGGAGAGCGCTCGATCCGGGGTTCCGTTCGAGGACGGCCTCGGCGAGCGAGATCGACCGGCGCACGTGGCCCAGTCCATAGGAGTCGGGGCTGTAGAGCATCAGTTTCATGATCGGTGCCTCGGCCTTTAGAGCGTGACGGCCCGCGCCTGATACAGCCCCGCCGTCATCGCAGGAAACTCCAGTAACCGCGGGTGTGGAGCGCCGCCTCGGTCGCATCCATCAGTTGCTCGAGCAAACCGCTTTCGCGCCGGCGCCTGGAGTAGATCAAAGCCAGGCGAAGCAACGTCGACGCGGTCCAGACCGGCAAGGTCTCCCGGGCGCCACGGTCCCGGAGAGCGGCCACGGCGATCCTGCCGGCGATTTCCTCCCAGGGCAGATCGGCGCCCTTGAGCCAGCGCAGGTGGACATGGGCCAGGATATTGGCCGGGTCCAGCGCCGGCGGCCCGAACGAGGCCAGGTCGAGATCGATGAGCCGATTGCCGTCGGGATGGAGAAGGATCTGCTTGTCGTGCAGGTCACGATGGCAGAGGACCCGGGCCGAAGGGGTCGAGAGCAGGGCAGCGGACACCGTCTCGACCAGCTTGCGCGCCCGGGACGGCGGCATCCGCAGCGTCCTCTCGAACGTTTCCAGCCGGCGTTGCAGTGTGGGAATCTCGTCCTCGGGTCCATGCTCGGGAAGCGACTCCGGGAGCGGCCGCGTGGCAATCCACGCGAGCAGCCCGGCGATCCGGTCGCCGTCCTCGGCAAGCCCGAGCCCGCCGAGCCAACGCTTGTTGAGCGATTCGCCGCGGCAATACTCGACGGTCAGGCAGCGTGTGCGAACGTGCCATCCGTATACGCGAGGGGTGCGCCAGTCCGACGGCGACCCCGCGCCGAAGGCGCTCCAGCGATCGAGGATTTGCCGGTCCTTGCGGTACACCTTGGCGATCCGATCGCCGTCATCGCCGCGAATGCGCAGGACCGCACGTTTGCCGACGCGCCAGGCGAGCAGGTCGACTGAATCGCCACGTGCCAGAAAATGTGCGACGGTCGGCGTGAAGCCCTTCAACCGCGAATCGTCGAACGGCGAAATCGGTCGCAGCTCCAGTGAGTCTTCCGCGAGATGGTGCCAGCGGTTGCCGGAATCGGGTTCGGCCGGGAGAAGTAACCAGCCGCCTCCGCGGGCTTCGTTGATCAGTTGCCACTCGCCATGGCCAGCAGCCGTGGAGAGCGGCTCGGCGAGCGTATCCGTCCAGCTCACCGATCAACCCCATCGAGAGCTTGTTCGAGGCGCTCGAGGCGTTGCTCGATCAGCCGCGGCCAGTCCGGCACGAGGTCGCGGAACGGTCTGGCGCAGCGCTGCAACAAACCCAGACAGAACGCGGCACGGATACACTCGGGTGGGAGTTGCGGATTCTCCTTACGATAGACGTCGACGAATCCGCGACGGATGTCGGAGCGAGCGCCGAACTCGACGGCATGCGCGAGGAACGAGCCGAGGTCGAGCGCCGCCGGGCCGTAACGGCACCGATCGAGATCGATCAACACGACCTGCCCGGCGTGGAATACGACCTGTCCGGGGTGGAAGTCGCCGTGCAGCAAGCTCTGCTCCGAATCGCGCAGGCAGACCAGGCTGCTCGCGACTCGGTCACCGATGTAACGCAGCCTGCGCTCCCGGTCCGGCAACAGCATCGCCAGGTGATCTATCTCGTCCTGGATCGTTGCCCCCGGATCGGTCTGCCCGATCTCGTCATGGCCGACCGCGCACCGGTGCAGTGCGGCCAATGCGATGGCGGTCTTGCCGAGGCTCTCGGGATCGTTGAGCCGGCTGCTCAGAACGGTACCCGAATACCAGCGGCGAAACGTCAGACGATGCGAAACGTCCCAGCCCACGATCTCGGGCAGGCGCCAGTCTCCTCCATTCGCTTCAGCCGCGAGTTGGCGCAGCGCCCCCAATCTCGCGGCCGAAAAAGCGGCGTCGGATTCGGCCTTGAGATGCAACGTGATCTCGCGTTGCTCTCCGGTCCGGTCCCGCTGCGCATGGATCGTGCAGGCGAAGACGGCTCGCCGGCCGGCCTTGTAGTTCAACAGACGAAGCGGCGACTTGCGCTTGAACACACGCCATCCCGGCGATGCGAATTCGGGCAGGTACTCGAGCACGATCCGTTTCAATCGGTGATGCCGGTAGACGTGGCGAAGTCCCGGAATCTCACGATCGCTGGGGAACGGCACGACGGCAATGGCGTGCTCACGGTCGAGAAACGGATCGTGTTCCTGTTCCTTGGCCCAGAGCTTCCCTGACGTGACCTTGTCGAAGAACTCCGCGGCGCGATCGGAGCCGGGGAACGCGTAGACCAGGAACCCGTCCGGTGGGTGAGATGCGTCGGAAATGTCCTGGTTCCTGAAGACCGCGAGGCGGCACGAGGTGTGCGGCTTGAGGCGCAAGTAGCGGATCGACCGGCGAAGATCGGTCAGTGGAAACACCTTCTCGGCGATAGCCCAGCGATCCCAGAGATCGCCGCCGAGCAACGCGGCGAAGCCCGGAAGCCCGGTCTGCGGCAGCGGCAGGCTACGCACAGAACGCTTTCATCCCGTCGACGCGCTCGAGGATCGTACCGACGCGATGGTTCCAGGTCGCCGACGCCAGCACCCAGCGCCGGGCTCGATCGGCGCGGTCTCGCGCCGCGGTCTCGTCGCTCAGTACGTCGGCGATCGCGGCCGCGAGCGAGTTGGTGTCTCCCGGGCGATACAACCAGCCCCGCCCGTCGTCGAGGATCTCCGAGAGCTGGCCGATGTCCGCCGCCACGACCGGCAGGCCGAGCGCCATGAACTCGAACACCTTCAACGGCGAGAAGTAGAATCCGGCGCGTGGTTCGTAGGGAGCGACTGCGAGGTCGCAACCGTTCAACCATGAGGCAACCTCGCGCTGTGGAACGAAGCCGGTCGTGTGGACGCGCGGCGCAAGACCCGACTCCGCGGCTCGCGCCTCGAACGCGGCTCGTCCCGGACCGTCGCCGACGCACAACAGGCGTGGTCGTAGGCCGGCTCGTTCGAGAGGGCCCGTCAACACGTCGAGCAACGCATCGACACCGTGCCACGGCCGGAACGATCCCGCAAAACCGATCACCGGACCGGTCGTGCACTCGAAGGGGGCGGGGATCGCGGCGTGGTTGGCGGAGAACTCGTTTTCGTCGACACCGTTGGGCACGGTCCAGACGTTGCTCGTATCGGTGCGGTAGCGGGCGACCCAGTCGGCGACCGGGCCGGAAACGCAAACCACCCCGTCGGCCTGGCGTAACAACACCTCCGCGACGCCCTCGGCCAGCCTCGCATGGTCGAGGCTGCGGTACGTCAAGGCCTCTTCGGGAAGCGGGCTGTTCACTTCGAGCAGGAACGGGATACCGATCCGGCGCGCCCATGCCAGGCCTTCGACGTGCCATAGACTGTAGCGTTCGTAGACGAAATCGTATCCGCCGGCGCCAAGGAACGCGTCCGGCCTGGCGAGGAACTGGTCGGCTTCCCCGCCCGTCCGGGCGCCCAACGAGACGACGGGGCAGCCCTCGATTTCGTTTGCCGTAGGCTTGCGCGCAAAGACGGTCCCCTCGAGTCCGGCGGCGCGCAGCGCGCGGCACACGTTCCGCACGTGGTTGGAACTGCCCTTGTGCCCGGGGACGGGCACGCCCGCGTCGGCGCAGACATAGGCGAAGCGGCTCACGCGGTGAACCTTTGAAGCAGCGTTCCCGCGTTGGTTTGCAGGCTGAAATGACGCTCGCACCGCCGGCGAGCGTCGGCTGCAATATCGCGACCATTTTGAACGTCCCGACACGTCGACTCCAGCGCGGTCGCGAATCCGTCGACGTCGCCCGGATCGCTCAGACGGCCGCACTCGTCGCCGACGATCTCGGGGATGCCGGCGAGCCGCGTCGAGACGATCGGGAGTCCCAGCGCCAGCGCTTCGAGCAGGACCGTGGGAAGCGCATCGGTGTTGCCGTCTTCGTCGCGTGTGCAGGCCAGTGCGACGACCGAGGCCCGGCTCATCCGCTCGATCGTGTCGTCGTGAGAAAGGGCGCCGGCGAACGTGACGTCGCGCTCCAGCCCGAGCTCGCGTGCCAGGTCGCAAAGAGGTTGGCGCTCCTCGCCGTCTCCGACGATGGTCGTGGGCAGGACCAGGCCGTGGTCCTTGCAACGGCGTAGCGCACGCAGGAGGATATCGAAACCTTTCTTCGGCACGAGCCGGCCGACGCTGATCACCTGCGGCTCGGACGGATCATCGTGGCGGCGTTGCGTCAAACGGCTCAGATCCACGCCGTTGTACAGCCGGACGACTTTCTCGGAATCGACGCCCGGCATCGTGGCGAGGATGAATTCCCTGTTGAAGTCGCTGACCGTGACGCAAAACCGGCTGCGGTCCACGAGTTCGCTGAACAACTTCCGATCGACGCTTTCACGAAAGATGTCTTTGGCATGGGCCGTGAAGGAAAACGGCACACCGGTCAACATGCTCACGGCCGCGGCCATACGTGTGGAGATCGTCGCAAAGTGAGCGTGTAGGTGCTCGACGCCCGACTCGACGACCTGCTGGGCGATCGACTGAGCCCGCAGCAGGAACTCGAGCTGCCGCGGGAAGTCGTAGTGCCGGGCGAAGTCGACGACTCGGGGCCACGCCTCGTAGTTCACTCCGGCGCTCGAACTCCCGATGGCGCTCCAGATCGCTTCGAGCTTCTGGGACGGGACGTAGCGGATGGTGCTTCGCAGTTCGGCCACGCCGGCGTGGAAGCGCCCGTCGGCGGGATGCATCAGACTGAAGACGTGAACGTCGGCACCCTGCCGTTCGAGTTCGAGGATCTCGTTGAGAACAAACGTTTCCGAGAGCCGGGGGAACATTTTGAGCACGTAGCCGATACGTGGGGGTTCAAGCAGATCGTTCAATGATGCCCTCCAGACGTCGCCGGGTTTTTCTCGTGCGGCGAGCGGTGAACCGACTCCACCATTCGAGACAACTTTTTGCACGGCGCCGAACTACCGGGGATACCGGATGCGCGGTAGCCGGTAAGCCGAGTGTGGCCAGGGTCGGACCGGCGATGCACTGAAACAGCGCCTGGTCGTCGGGTCGCATTTGTGCGGTCCAGTCGCGCAGGCCGGGCGTTGCGGGCAGCCAGTTACTCTTGGCCGACTTGCCCGGGACGGATGTCGTTTTACCGTGGTGAAAGCGCACCATCCACTCGGAGTAGGGCAACGCGAGGAAGTCGCTGATCCGCCGCAGTTGCTCCTCGGGTTCGCTCACGAGTTCCTCGTAGCGCACTTCGGCATAACTCTCGGAGCCCAGTCGCCTTCGCGCGTCGAGGCGGCCCGTTTCGACCTGCCAGCGCCACCACAAAGCGCACGCGGCGACGGGCTCGCGCTCCCAGAGTTCCCATCTTCCCGGCCCCTTCTTCGGACCGGCCCACTCCAGTGTCGAGAGTGCGACGTCGCGGCCGTCGCGGATGATGTGCAGGAACTTCGCCCACGGAAACAGACCTTTGAGCAACGGCATGTGACGCACGTAATCCGGCGTCTTTTCAGCGCCGTAGGTTTTCCCCCGGTTGACGGCGAAGCTCGTATAGAGCCGTTCGATCCAGCCCGAATACGTCGGGGAATCGACCGCCATCGCACGCGCCTCGTCCGCATCCACGCCGAGACGGTGGAACCGGTGGTAGTCCAACAGACCGTCGACCAGAGCGTCGTCGAGCGGAATCTCGTTGCCCCGGATGGCGTGGCCGATGTAACGCGGCGCCGACTTGTACAACGCGCGAACTGCGAAGTGCGTATCGTTGGCCACCGCGAGTTTGGGATGGTGGTCGAGCATGCGTTGGAGCAGGGTCGTGCCCGAGCGTGGACAGCCGACGACGAACAGCATCGGGTTACTGATCCGGAGGCGATTCATCGTACGGCCCCGCCGCGGGAACTCCCGGACACGGATGTGCGATTGAAGAGATCCCACAGCGTGGCGTAGACACCGCCACGGGCGCGCAAGACAGCCGGGGGGCCCGCTTCGATCAGGTTGCCGTTCTCGAGGATCGCGACGCGGTCGGCCGTATCGGCCAGCCGCGGGTCATGTGTGATCATGATCGTGGTGCTCCGTGCCGGCAGACTTCCGATCGTGCCGACCAGTTGTGAGGCGTTGCGCTCGTCGAGACCGCTGGTGGGTTCGTCCAGCACCAGCACGGGCGTGTCGCGGAGCAACGCGCGGGCAATCGCGAGGCGCTGCCGCTGGCCCTGCGAGAGAGTGGCTCCGCGCTCGCCGACCACGGTGTCATAGCCCGCGGGAAACCGGCGGATGAAGTGGTCGGCCTGCGCGAACCTGGCGGCGCGTTCGATCTCCTCGACCGAGGCGTCGTCCCGGCCGAACGCGATGTTTTCCCGGACGGTGCCGCTGAACAGAACGGCGTCCTGGAACACGACCCCGATCTGCGGGCGATAGGACGCCAGCGTGTAGTCGCGGATATCCCGTCCATCGATCGCAACGGCGCCGGACTCGGGGTCGTAGAGGCGGAGTAACAGGTGGACCAGAGTCGACTTGCCCGCGCCCGAGTCACCCATCACGGCTACGCGTTCACCGGCTCCGACCTTGAACGACAAGTCCTCCAGGACCGGAGTGTCTTCGGTGTAGTGGAAGCTCACGGAGCGAAACTCGATCTCGCCGCGCAGCGGCGGGGCGGTCGTGGCTCCGGGCAGATCGGAAACCGGCGAACGAGTTTCGAGAATCGAAACGACGCGCTCGCCGGCCGCGGTCGCCTTGGCCAGCCGTCCGGAGTGCTTCGCGAAGTCCTTGACCGGTTTCATCGCACGCTTGAGGTAGGTCAGGAACACGATCAGGTCACCGGGTGTCATACGTCCGCGCGTAACGAGCAGCGCCCCGTACCACAGCACCGCCGCGGTGGCGACGGCACCGACCAGATCGACGCTGCGCGCGAGCCTCGCGGACAGCCGCGCAGCCTTCATGTCCTCCCTTGCACTGTCGAGGTTCTTGCCGGCGAAGCGCTCCACGAAACGGTCCTCGATCGACAGCGCCTGGACCTCGCGGATGGACTGGATCGACTCCGCGGCGGTGGTCGCCATCTGGCCCTCACGCTTACGCTGAACGCTCGCGGCCGCATGGATTCCCGTACTCAACCGTGTCGCGGTCAACAGGAACACCGGGATCGCCGCCATGGCAACCAACGCCAGGCGCCACTCCACGACGAACACGACGACGAGCATGCCGATCAACACCAACCAACTGGCGACCATCGGCAGGAACGCGGTCGAGGCCACATCGCGCAACAGACTGACGTCTCGCGTCATGCGGACGAGCAGATCGCCGACCCGGGCACGTGTGTGGAAGGCCATCGACAGGTGATGGATGTGATCGTAGGCGTGCGCCCGCACGCGGCGCAGCACTCGGTTTCCGATGCGCGCGAATCCGAGGCGCTGGTGAAAATCGAAGTAAGCGCGCAACGCGATCACGGCCACCAGGGCGGCGGCCGCGACGGGGATCAGGGCGCTGCGGGTCCGACCCTCCTCGCTCAGGAGGTGATCCAGGACGAACTTGAGCGGCCACGGCTCGGCCAGACGCAACAGCACGCCGGCGATGAGAGCGAGAACGGACACACCGATGACGCGGCGCTCCATCCGGATCCAGGGCCACAGGTGACGCAGCACGGCGGCCAGCCGCGATACCAAACTTCGAGTTGTCTTGGGACGTCCCATGCGTTCATTAGAGGTTCCGCCCCGACCTGTGATACGTCCCCGGTGGTGACCGGTATGATGTGGCCGCACGAAAACCGGCCGGAGTGAGAAACGAATGCCCGAACCCGTCTCGGACAACGAGCTGATCGGACGCTGCCTGCGGCGGGACGAGGCGGCCTGGCGCGACCTGATCCATCGCTACCGCCGTCTGATCTACTCGATTCCGGTCGCCTACCGGCACGCGGACCCCGACGAGATCTTCCAGACCGTTGCGGTCAAACTCTTCCGGAACCTCTCGAAACTGAAGAAACGCGAGAGCCTCGGGGCCTGGATCACGATCACCGCCCGGCGCGAGTGCCTGGCGAGCAAGAAGAAACAGCAACGATCGCAGCCGATCGAGGACCGGCCGGAAATCGAATTCGCCCAGGATCCTCCCGATCTCGCGCAGGACCTCTTCGATCTGGAATGCGAGCACGCGTTGCTGCTCGCCATGGAGAAACTCGATGCGCTGTGCCGCGCGCTTTTGCAGGCGCTGTACGTCGAGGATCCGACTCCGCCCTACAAGGAAATCGCCGAACGCCTGGACCGGCCGGTAGGGAGCCTGGGGCCGACACGCGGCCGCTGCCTGGGCAAACTTCGCGAGCATTACGATGCACTGGGTGGAGAACCTCGATGAAACGTATCAACAACCGAACTGCGGCATCTCTTGGTTTGACTGCCGACTGAACCGGCGGGAAGAGTGAACAAGCGATGAATCCATTGAACTGGGAAGAATGGGCGGTCCGGACCTTGAAACGAGGGCACCTCAGCGAGCCGCCGGAACATGTCCTGAAGCGGGCCTATGCGATCTGTTCCGGGCGGAAAACTTTGCCCGGCTGGCTCGCGGCCGCCGCGATGCTGATCGTCGCGGTCACCGGTGGAATTCTGGTGACCCAACGTCGCGCGCCTTCCTTGCCGGCCGTGCCGGTGGACTCGACGCCGCGCAGCGGCGAAGTGATGCTGGTCG
>Ga0224512_10005576_pt1 | contig 10310 bp, 8 predicted proteins | sample SF_May12_sed_USG_4_FD_169103 | JGI IMG/M metagenome (GOLD analysis project Ga0224512, IMG submission 169103) | Sediment microbial communities from San Francisco Bay, California, United States - SF_May12_sed_USGS_13 | ecosystem: Environmental > Aquatic > Marine > Sediment | place: USA: California...
CCGCTCGAGCGGCGTGCGTGAGCTGCTCGACGCGGTGGCGAAGTCAAAGGTGCCCTGCATGTCGATCATGAACATGCCGCCCTTGCCTTATCTGGCGCGGATCCCCGGCGTTAACGCCGCGGCCTGCCGCGATTGCTATACGGATCCCACGGTGTGGGACAGCTTCGATCCGGCCTTCATGACGCTGTGCAGCCCCGACCCACAGGCGTCCCGCCCGCCCGAAGAAAAAGTGAACGTGCTGCAGGTGCGGCTGCCGACCAACTTCAAGTCGGCACGCTTTCCCTCCGAAGCGCACACCGCGATTCTGCGGCGCCTGGAAGCGGACATCGAGGCGGCGCGCTTCGACACCGGCACCGAGAGAATCGAGCTCCCCGTGAAACTGAAGGTGCACGACTCGGTATTCGTGCCGCTCGCCAAGTGGGCGATGCTGATGGCGGGCAACTATCGCTGCGTGACCCGGCAGGGCATCCGCTCGATCAAGGAAGCGGTGCATACCGACATCGACGCCTCGCGCGCGGTATATACCTGGGTGGTCGAGCTATGCACCTCGCTCGGCGCGGACGCGAAAGACCTGGTGCCGTTCGAGAAGTACGCAGCGGCCGCAAACGGCCTCACCGGCCCGTCCTCGGCCGCGCGCGCACTGTACGGTGGCGCCCCCTACATCGAGCGGGTCGATCGCCTGGTGCAGGTGATCGCGGCGCAAAAGGGCATGCGCTCCGCGGTGCTCGACGAAGTCGTCTCGCTGGTCGACGCGCAGCTGGCGGAAAACCGCCGCAAGTGACTGTAGGGTGGGCCAGGGCCCACCCTACTTCTCCTACTTCTCCTCCTCGGCGCCGCCTTCGACGCCGAGCTCCTGGATCTTGCGCGTGATCGTGTTGCGGCCCATGCCGAGGAGATTCGCCGCCTCGATGCGCCGCCCGCCGGTGCGCGCGAGCGCGCGCTGAATCAGGCTGCGCTCGAACTGCCGGCCGAGCGCGTCGAGGATTCCCGTCTCGCCGCGCGCGAGGCGTCGCTCGGCCTCCTGCTCGAGCGCGGCCACCCAGTCGCTCGCCGCCGCCGACGCGCCCGGATCGCGAAATTCCGCGGGCAGATCGCCGAGCTCCACCACCTGGCCGGGTGCCATCACGGTCAGCCAGTGGCACAGGTTTTCGAGCTGGCGCACGTTGCCAGGAAAGTCCAGCCGCGACAGGTGTTCGACGGCGCTGTCCGAGATCCGTTTGCCTTCGACGCCGAGCTGCTGCGCGCTGCGCGCGAGAAAGTGGCGCACGAGCAGCGGCACGTCCTCGCGGCGTTCCTTGAGCGAAGGCAGGCGGATGCGGATGACGTTCAGCCGGTGGTAGAGGTCTTCGCGGAACGCGCCTTCGCGCACGCGGTGCTCGAGGTTCTGGTGCGTGGCCGCGATCACGCGCACGTTGGCCTTGATCGGCTGGTGCCCGCCGACGCGGTAGTAGCTGTTTTCCGAAAGCACGCGCAATAGCCGCGTCTGCAGCTCGGCCGGCATGTCGCCGATTTCGTCGAGGAACAGCGTCCCGCCCTCGGCCTGCTCGAAGCGGCCGCGGCGTTGCGCCTGGGCACCGGTGAACGCGCCGCGCTCATGCCCGAAGAGTTCCGACTCGAGCAGGTCCTTGGGCATGGCCGCGGTATTGATGGCGACGAACGGCCGAGAGGCGCGTGCACTGTGACGGTGCAGCGCGCGCGCCACGAGTTCCTTCCCTGAACCCGACTCGCCGGTGATGAGCACCGTGGCGCTGGACTGCGAAAGCCGGCCGATGGCACGGAACACTTCCTGCATCGCCGGCGCCTGGCCGAGAATCTCCGGCGCCTCGGCCAGAGGCTCCGCGACCGCTTCATCGCGCTGGCTTTCCTCGAGCGCGCGGCGGATCAATTCCACCGCCTGGTCGACGTCGAAGGGCTTGGGCAGGTATTCGAACGCACCGCCCTGGAAGGCCGCCACTGCCGACTCCAGGTCCGAATACGCGGTCATCACGATCACAGGCACTGCCGGGTGCTGCTGCTTCACCGTGTGTAGCAGTTCGAGTCCCGAGGGTCCGGGCATGCGGATGTCGGACACCAGGACCTGCGGCGCGCCACCGCTCAGCGCATCCAGCGCCTCCTGCGCGGACGCGAAGGAGCTGTAGGCGATGCCCTCGCGGCCGAGCGCCTTCTCGAAAACCCAGCGTATCGAGCGATCATCGTCGACGATCCAGACCGGCTTCATGTCAGCGGCAGCACAATCCTGAAAACGGTGCGGCCGGGGCGACTGTCGCACTCGATGACTCCCCGGTGGTAGTGGACGAAGGTCTGCGCGAGCGATAAGCCCAGGCCGCTGCCGCCGTCCCGCCCCGAAACCAGGGGGTTGAATATCTTCTCCCGGATGTCCTCAGGAACGCCGGGCCCGTCATCGATCACTTGCAATTCTAGTGCCAGCCTGTGCCGCTGCTTGAGCAGCGTGACCTGGCGCAGGGCGCGTGTACGCAGCGTAATGCCGCCCGCGCCGCCGCTGCCGGCTATGGCCTGTGCCGCGTTGCGCACCACGTTCAGCACTGCCTGGATGAGCTGCTCCTTGTCGCCCTCGAGGTCGGGCAGGCTAGGGTCGTAATCGCATTCGATGACGATGCCGGTAGCGAATTCCGCCAGTACGAGACTGCGCACGCGCTCCAGGACTTCATGGATGCCGAGCGGCCTGATCCGCGGCCGGCGGTGCGGCGTGAGCAGCCGGTCCATCAGCGTCTGCAGGCGGTCGGCTTCCTGGATGATCACCTGCGTGTACTCGCGCAGATCGGGGCGGTCGAGCTCACTCTCGAGGAGCTGCGCCGAGCCGCGTAGCCCCCCGAGCGGGTTCTTGATTTCGTGCGCCAGATTGCGGATCAGCTCGCGATTGGCCTGCTGCTCGCCGACCAGCCGCTCCTCGCGCGCCTGTCGCAGCTGCTGCTCGATCGGGCGCAGCTCCGCGAGCAGCGGCATCCCGGGCACGTCGATGCGCGTCAGCACACAGGCGAGCGGCAGCGGCTCGCGCCCGGGACGCAGGTAGCTGACGTTTTGCGCCGAATAGTCCCAATGCGTGACGAACGCGTCGGTGAGCGCCTTTTCCAGTGCCGCGTCGCCCTCGAACAGCGGCAGGAACGCCTGCCCGACGAGGTTTCGCGCCGCGACGCCGAGCAGATTCTCGGCCGCCGGGTTGGCAAAGCGCACCGCCGCGTGCTCGTCCAGAACGACCACGGCGGTAGCCAGGAACTCCAGGCCGGCGAAGTTTGCGGCCACGGGTGAGGCCGCCGCGCTCACCGGAACAGGTTGGTCAGCTCGCGCCTGAGCGATTCGACGTTCTTTTGGTGCAGTTCCACGGCGTCCTTGTATTTCTGCAGCCGCTCAAGCACCTTGGCGTAGTTGCGCTCGTCGCCGTAGCGTACGGACTCCTGCTCCTCGAGGTCCCTGCGCGCCCGCTCGAGCTGGGTCTGCTCCTGCTCGAGCTCGCGCTCGAGGATCTCGCGCTGGCGCTCGCGCGCCGAGGCGCGCGCCTCTGAGTCCTCCTTGGGAAAGCTGCCCGGTGCCGCCTTGGCCGCGGGCTTGTTGGTCGGCGCCGGCATGACTTGCACACGCGTCTGCTGCACGATGCGACAGTCCATGCCGCTGGTGTCTTCCCTGAGATTGGTGACGTGCGTGCGCCCGTCCTTGTCGCGGCAGCTCCAGATGGTGATCTCCTGGGTCCCCTGTGCCTGCGCAAGTGCCGCCACGGCGCTCAGCGCGAAACCCAGCAACATAAAAAATCGGCGCACGATCAATAACATACCAGAAATGAACAGGGGACGGGCAAGCCCGTCCCCCATGCACGGCGCAAACCGAAGCCGGGCTTACGACGAGTAGTACATGTCGAATTCGACCGGGTGCGTGGTCACCCGGAAACGCGTGAGCTCCTCTTCCTTGAGTGCCATGTAGGACTCGAGAAAATCCTCCGAGAACACGCCGCCCTTGGTGAGGAAGGCGTGATCTTTTTCCAGGCTGGCGAGTGCTTCCTCGAGCGAGGCGCAGACGTGCGGCACCTTGGCGGCCTCTTCCGGGGGCAGGTCGTACATGTTCTTGTCGATCGGATCGCCGGGGTGGATCTTGTTCTGCACGCCGTCCAGCCCCGCCATCAGCATCGCCGCAAACGCGAGGTAGGCGTTGGCCGTGGGATCGGGGAAGCGCACTTCGACGCGCCGCGCTTTCGGGTTCGAGACGTACGGGATCCGGCAGGACGCGGAGCGGTTCTTCGCCGAGTAGGCGAGGTTGATCGGCGCCTCGAAGCCCGGCACCAGGCGCTTGTAGCTGTTGGTGCCCGGATTGGTGATGGCGTTCAGGGCCTTGGCATGCTTGATGATGCCGCCGATGTAGAACAGCGCGAACTCCGACAACCCGGAATAGCCGTTGCCCGCGAACAGATTCTGGCCGCCCTTCCACACCGACTGGTGCACATGCATGCCCGAGCCGTTGTCGCCGACCACGGGCTTCGGCATGAAGGTCGCGGTCTTGCCGTAGGACGCGGCCACGTTCCAAACCGTGTACTTGAGAATCTGCATCCAGTCTGCGCGCTGCACGAGCGGCGCAAAGCGTGTGCCGATCTCGCACTGGCCGGCCGCGGCCACCTCGTGGTGGTGCACTTCGACCTCCACGCCTTGCTGCTCGAGCGCGAGGCACATCGCGTTGCGGACGTCCATGAGGCTATCCTGCGGCGGCACCGGAAAGTAGCCGCCCTTCACCGGCGCGCGATGGCCCATGTTGCCCGACTCGTAGTCGATGCCCGTCGACCAGGGCGCTTCCTCCGACTTGATCTTCACGAAGCAGCCGGACATGTTGACGCTCCAGGTGACGCCGTCGAAGATGAAGAATTCCGGCTCCGGACCGAAGAACGCCGTATCGCCCAATCCGCTCGACTTGAGGAAGGCCTCGGCGCGCCGCGCAATGCCGCGCGGGCAGCGATCGTACGGCTTGCCGTCGGTCGGCTCGTAGACATCGCAGCTGATGTTGAGCACCGCTTCGTCGGCGAACGGGTCCATGCGCGCGCTGGAAGGATCCGGCATCAGCAGCATGTCCGAGGCCTGAATGCCTTTCCAACCCGCGATCGAGGAGCCGTCGAAAGCGTGGCCCGCCTCAAATTTTTCCTTCGTGAAGTGTCTTGCCGGCACCTGCACGTGCTGCTCCTTGCCGCGAGTGTCGGTGAAGCGGAAGTCGACGAACTTGACCTCCTTGTCCTTCGCCATTTTCAAGACGTCATCGGCCGTCATGGACATCTGCAGATCTCCTGAGTTTGTGCAATGGGATACGGCCGCTCGAGGCGGCCCGACGCGCAGGTTGGAGCAGGTTTCATGCCACGAGGCGGTCTCCCCGATTTCGCCCCTGCTACGCCATGTGGCGGGAATTCTAAATCATGCAATCGCACAATGCTGGTGCATTTTTGCGTCGCCGGCACCGTGCTGGTGCCCGGGATGCACCGGCCTTGAACTCCTATAATGCAGAGCAACAATGACGGCCGCTGTAGAAATCGCCGAGATCAAACGCCGGGCGGCGGAGCGCGCGCAGCAACTCACGCTGCCCTATGCCGGCGCACTGACTCCGGCCGAGGCCTTTGGGCTCATGCGGGCCGGTGCGAAACTTGTTGACGTGCGTACCAGGCCCGAATTGCTGTACGTGGGGGCCGTGCCCGGCAGTGTGCTGGTGGAGTGGCAGACCTACCCGGGCAACGTACGGAATCCCGATTTCCTCGCGCAGCTCGCGCAGGCGGTCGAGCCCGACGAGACGCTGATGTTCCTGTGCCGTTCTGCCGTTCGCTCCCACTGGGCGGCAGCGGCCGCGGCGCGGGCCGGATGGCCCGATTCCTACAACGTGCTTGAGGGTTTCGAGGGGGACAGGGACCCCGCGCAGCATCGCGGCACTCTCGGCGGCTGGCGCAAGGCCGGGTTGCCCTGGGTCCAGGGCTAGGGCGCGGACCACTCCACCGCTCCCGAGTAGGCAGTGGCGAGCACGACGACGCCGAACGCGATGCGGTACCAGGCGAACGGCCGGAAGTCGTGCGTGGCGACATAGCGCACCAGCCAGCGGATCACGACGAACGCCGAGACGAACGACACCGCCAGGCCGACGCCGAACATGCCGAGGTCGTCGATCGAGAACAGGCTCCGGTGCCGCCACAGGTCGTAGCTGCCGGCGGCCACCAGCGTCGGCACGGCGAGAAAGAACGAGAACTCGGTCGCCGCGGGCCGCGACAGACCGAACAGCATGCCGCCGATGATGGTGGCGCCGGAGCGCGAGGTGCCCGGGATGAGCGCGAAGCACTGCGCGCAGCCGACCTTTAGCGCGTCCTTCCAGGTCATGGCTCGCGTCGAATGCACGCGCGCAACGCGCGCGCCGCGATCCACCCACAGGATGACCAGCCCGCCGACGATGAAGGCGAGCGCCACCGGCACGGGCGAGAACAGGAACTGCTTGATCATGCCGCCAAAAAGGAGCCCCAGCACCGCGGCAGGGATGAAGGCGACGATCAGGTTGCGATACAGCTGCCGGTCGACGCTGAAGACGCGCGCGCGGTACTCCCACACCACCGCGAGCATGGCGCCGGTCTGGATCGCCACGTTGAAGACCTTGGCGCGCTCGTCGTTGAAGCCGAGCAGGTCGCCCGCGAGGATCAGGTGGCCGGTGCTCGAGATGGGGAGGAACTCGGTCAGGCCCTCGACCAGGCCGAGAATCAAAGCCTGCAGGAGCGCAATGTCGGTCATCGCGCTTCCAGAAACCGGCGGATCGGCGGCCAGAACTGCGGGTGCGCGTCGGTCGTGTTGTGGCCCGCGTCCTCGAGGAGGATCTTGTTCTTCGCTCCGCCCCAGGCCGCATACAGCCGCTCGCCGTGCTCGGGCGGAATCACCTCGTCGCGCCCGGCGATGAGGCAGAGCAGCGGCGCATTGAGCTGCGGCGCAAGCGCGATCGAATCAAAGCGGTGCCGCAGCAGCAGGTCCACCGGCACGTACCAGTAATAGCGCTTGGCCACCGCCGCGAGGCTGTCGAACGGGTTGACGACCACGAGCCCGGCGAGCGGACGCTGGGCGGCGAGCGCCACGGCCACGCCGCTGCCGAGGCTGCGGCCGAAGGCGTAGATGCGCTTCGGATCGACCCCCGGCAGCTTCGCCGCATGGTCGTACAGCACGAGCGCGTCGGCGACCAGCGCCTTCTCCGTAGGCGCGCCGTCGCTCTGGCCATAGCCGCGGTAGTCCACGAGGAGCCAGGACACGCCGGGTGTCTCGGCGCGCACCGCTTCCAGCATCCACGACACCTCTTCGGCGTTGCCGCCGAAGTACAGCACCAGCTGCGGCCCCGACTTGAAATGCCAGGCATGGATGCGCGCGCCGTCGGCCGCGGTGACGAAGACGCTCTCGGCCTGGGGAAGGGTGCGCGCGATCTCGGCGCGGCGCGCTTCCGCCACCGGCTGGCGCATGAAGATCAGCCCGTCCTGCGCGAAATACACGATGAGCGGCACGCCGATCGCGACCGCCAGCGCGATCTTGCCCAGCGGCAGGAGCAGGCTTTCGCCGCTCACGACTTCTGGTAGATCTCGGCGCCCTTCTGCACGAACTCGATCGACTTCTCCTGCATGCCCTTCTCGACGTACTCGCGCACGTCCTGCGTGATCTTCATCGAGCAGAAGTGCGGCCCGCACATGGAGCAGAAGTGCGCCACCTTCATCGAGTCCTTGGGCAGCGTCTCGTCGTGGAAGTCCTTGGCGGTGTCCGGGTCGAGGCCGAGGTTGAACTGGTCGTCCCAGCGGAACTCGAAGCGCGCCTTGGACACCGCGTTGTCGCGGATCTGCGCGCCCGGGTGCCCCTTGGCGAGATCGGCCGCGTGCGCCGCGATCTTGTAGGCCATGATGCCGTCCTTCACGTCCTTCTTGTTCGGCAGGCCGAGATGTTCCTTGGGCGTGACGTAGCACAGCATCGCCGTGCCGTACCAGCCGATCTGCGCGGCGCCGATGGCGGAGGTGATGTGGTCGTAGCCCGGCGCGACGTCGGTGGTGAGCGGCCCCAGCGTGTAGAAGGGCGCCTCGTGGCACTCCTTCAGCTGGATGTCCATGTTCTCCTTGATGAGCTGCATCGGCACGTGCCCCGGGCCCTCGATCATCACCTGCACGTCGTGCTGCCACGCGATCTTCGTCAGCTCGCCGAGCGTGCGCAATTCCGACAACTGCGCCTCGTCGTTGGCGTCATAGCCCGAGCCGGGCCGCAGGCCGTCGCCGAGCGAGAAGCTCACGTCGTAGGCCTTCATGATCTCGCAGATATCCTCGAAATGCGTGTAGAGAAAGCTCTCCCGGTGATGCGCAAGGCACCACTTGGCCATGATCGAGCCGCCGCGCGAGACGATGCCGGTCATCCTCTTCGCCGTGAGCGGCACGTAGCGCAGCAGCACCCCGGCGTGGATGGTGAAGTAGTCCACGCCCTGCTCGGCCTGCTCGATGAGCGTGTCGCGGTAGATTTCCCAGGTCAGCTCCTCGGCCTTGCCGTCCACCTTCTCCAGCGCCTGGTAGATCGGCACCGTGCCGATGGGCACGGGGGCGTTGCGCACGATCCACTCGCGCGTCTCGTGGATGTGCTTGCCGGTGGACAGGTCCATCACCGTGTCGGCGCCCCAGCGGGTCGACCAGGTCATCTTCTCCACCTCTTCGCCGATGCCCGAAGACACCGCCGAGTTGCCGATATTGGCGTTCACCTTCACCAGGAAATTGCGGCCGATGATCATCGGCTCGGATTCCGGGTGATTGACGTTCGCCGGGATGATGGCGCGGCCACGCGCCACTTCGGAACGCACAAATTCCGAAGTGATGCTGTCGGGAATCGCGGCGCCGAAGCTCTCGCCGCGGTGCTGCTTCATGAGCAGTTCGAGCATCTTCTCGCCGGTCTTGCCGGTCGCTTTCAGGCTTTCGACGTAGCGCTCGCGCTCGAGGTTCTCGCGCAGCGCGATGAACTCCATTTCCGGAGTGACGATGCCCTTCTTCGCGTAGTGCATCTGCGAGGCGTTCATGCCGCGCTTGGCGCGGCGCGGAGCCCGCTTCAGGTTGAAGCGCAGTTCGGCGAGCTTCGGGTCGTTCAGGCGCTCCACGCCGTAGCGCGACGACGGTCCGGGCAGCACTTCGGTGTCGCCGCGCGCCTCTATCCATGGCTGGCGCAACGGCGCGAGTCCCGAGCGGATGTCAATGCGCGCCGCCGGATCCGTATAAGGCCCCGAGCAGTCGTAGACAAACACCGGCGGATTCTGCTCGCCGCCGAACATGCTCGGCGTGTCGGCCTGCGAGACTTCGCGCATCGGCACGCGGATGTCCGGGCGCGTGCCTTCCACGTAGACCTTGCGCGAATTGGGCAAAGGCTTGACCGCCGCCTCGTCGACGTGGGCGGTGGCGGCCAGGAATTTCGGATTGGCGTTCATAGCGCTTCCTTCGGCGGGATTACCCGCATCAGGTTCAAAGGGACTCTCTCACCCGGGTGTGCGTTTCAAACACGTCCGCCCAGGACCCCCGCGTAAGGTTGCTACGCTACTGCAAAGTGCTCCTGGATACAAGAATGGCGGGGCCCGCCCTGCTAACATTGCGCTGCACCAGACGGTTACCCGGATGCACCTTCCCATGCGCGTCTTGCCGACCTTTCTCGCCGCGCTGCTCGCCGCGATGCCGGCGGCGGCGCAGGATGCGCCCGCCGCGAGCGTCAAGCCGCTGGCGGCGGTGGCGATTTATCCCGAGCGCGACGCCGCGGCGCAGGTCGTGTCGCTGAATGAATCGCGCATCGCGGCGGAGATCGCCGGCCGCATCGAGTCGGTGCCGGTCGAGGTCGGTCACCTCCTGGAGCGCGGCGCCGTGATCGCGCGCATCGACTGCCGTGACTATGAGCTCTCGCGCCAGCGCGCCAGCGCCGCGATCGCCGCAGTGCGCTCGCGCCTGGCGCTCGCCGAGCAGCAGCTGGGCCGCGCGCGGGAGTTGAGCGCGCAGGGCTTCATCTCCGAGGATGCGCTTGCCGCGCGCGTCACCGAGGCCGACGTGCTGCGCGCCGACCTGTCGCAGGCCGAGGTCCAGCTCGCCGAGGCCTCGCGAGCCGTCGGCAAGTGCGTGGTGCGCTCGCCGTTCGCCGCCATCGTGCGCGAGCGGCTAGGCCGGGTGGGCGAGCTCGCCGCGCCGGGCACGCCGCTTGCGGCGCTGCTCGACGCCGGGAGCATCGAGGTTGCGGCGCAGGTGCAGCCGAAGGACGCGCCGTCCCTGAAGAGCGCAACGGAGGTGCACTTTCTCGGGCCGGCTGGAGCCCAGGCGCTCG
>Ga0224512_10005577_pt1 | contig 10310 bp, 9 predicted proteins | sample SF_May12_sed_USG_4_FD_169103 | JGI IMG/M metagenome (GOLD analysis project Ga0224512, IMG submission 169103) | Sediment microbial communities from San Francisco Bay, California, United States - SF_May12_sed_USGS_13 | ecosystem: Environmental > Aquatic > Marine > Sediment | place: USA: California...
GGACGAGCGCACCCTGGTCACCACCTTGACCAAGCGCATGGCCGAAGATCTGACGGAGTACCTGGTGGAATCGGGAGTGCGAGCGCGCTACCTCCACTCGGAGGTGGACACCCTCGAGCGGATTCGGATCGTCCGAGAGCTGCGCCTGGGCGACTTCGACGTGCTCGTGGGCGTCAACCTGCTGCGGGAGGGTCTCGACCTTCCCGAGGTCTCGCTCGTCGCGATCCTGGATGCCGACAAGGAGGGCTTCCTGCGCGGCACGACCTCGTTGATTCAGACGATCGGCCGCGCCGCGCGGCATGCCGACGGGCGCGTGATCATGTACGCGGATTCCGAGACCGAGGCGATGCGCACCGCGCTCGCCGAGACCGAGCGCCGGCGCGCGCTGCAGGTCGCCTACAACGAGGAGCACGGCGTAACGCCGAAGTCCATCGTGAAAGGCGTGAGCGACATCGTCGCCCTGCTGGGCTTGAAGGACTCGCCGACCTCGGGTCGAGGCCGCGGGCGACGTTCCGACTGGGCCGATACGAGTCCGGATGAGCTGAAGCGATTGGTGGTCTCGCGGGAGGCGGAGATGCTCGCGGCCGCCGACGAGCTGCAGTTCGAGCTGGCGGCTTCGCTGCGCGACGAGATCACCTCCATCCGAGCCGAGCTGGAGGCCCGGCAGTCCGGTGCGGCCGAGGAAGCCGGCGGAACCGAGAGCACCGATGACTCGGCGCGGTGGAGGCCCTCACCGGTTCCGTCGAAGCCCGGGCGCCGCGCAGGAGCTCGACGGCCATGAACGATCCGGACGAGATCGAGTTCCGGACCATCGCCGCTCCCGGGCTCGAGGAGGACGACGTATTCGCGGCCATGTACGGCATGCCGGGTGAGGGCGCGCTGTGGGGTGAGGGGATGCCGGACAGCTTTCCGCGCACCGAGCCGGAGTGGTCGGCTGAGAGGGTTCGTCACAACAGGCACCACGAGCTTCTGCGGAAGTGGCCACCTGTGGATGATGTTCCGGGCGATGACGGGGAGGAATCGCCGCAGGATCGTCTAAAGGGCTGAGCATGCGCGCACTTGCGGTCTTCATCGGAACCATCATCATCCTCATCCTGCTCGTGAACAGCGGCGTCATAGGCGGCGCCTTCTGTGTGAACAGCGTTGGATGCTTGGCCACGGGTAACGACGGCAGCATCCGGCTGGACAACGCCCAGCAGGTGACCGTGGGCGCAGGCGCAACGACGCCGTAGTCGACGGCTCTCGCGCTGAGCGATGACCAACGTTTCGGTCGACGAGAAGGGGCCCCTCTGGTGGATCGGCGCCTTCATTTGGGGCTACGTCGCGCTGCTGACCGTCATCTCGTTGAGTCGCTTCATCGATCTATTCGACTTCCGACTCTTCCTGGCTGCACTGGCGTTCGGCTTCGTGCTCGGCATACCGGCGTGGCTGCGCTGGCGGTCGGGGGGGTTCCGGAAGAAGCCGCCCGAGCCGCTCAGCGTGGAGTTCGTCGACACGCCCGACGAGGGGGGGGTGTACAGCTTCCGCTTCGTCGGCAAGCAGAAGACGAAGGTCGGGCCGGGGCTCAAGGTAGTGACGGTCAGCTTCGCCACGTACGCCTTCTGGTGGTTCTTCGTTCGCGGGCCGGTCCTGATCGGCGACTGGCTGCTCAGCTCCGTCTTCGGTTGGTTCGATCGGGCAGCGCCGTCGGGGCTGCTAGGAGTCAAGCGACTCCCCGGCTTCGGTGCGAGGGAGCCGAGCATCCTGCAGCGGGCCCGTGACGAGGGCTTGCTGCACGAGGACGAGGACCCGACCCGTCCTAACCCTGCGGAGAACACCTTCTAGAGCGTGTCGGGCCACGGCGGTCCCGCCGCGCCGCGCTCTACACTGACGGGGTGTCACAGGGGCAGAGCACGGGTCAGGGTGTGATCCGCGTCGTCGGCGCGCGCGAGCACAACCTCAAGGACGTCACGGTCGAGTTTCCCCGTGACGCGCTCGTCGTCGTCACCGGTCTCTCGGGTAGCGGGAAATCGAGCCTGGCGTTCGACACGCTCTACGCAGAGGGGCAGAGGCGCTACGTGGAGAGCCTCTCCGCCTACGCGCGGCAGTTCCTCGGGCAGATGGACAAGCCGGACGTCGACCACATCGACGGCCTGTCGCCGGCCATCTCGATCGACCAGAAGACGACCAGCCGGAATCCTCGGTCGACGGTGGCCACGGTGACCGAGATCTACGACTACCTCCGCTTGCTGTACGCCCGCATCGGCGAGCCCCACTGCCACGAATGCGGGCGGCCGATCGCGGGCCAGAGCGCGGAGCAGATCGTCGACCGCGTGCTGCAGCTCGAGGACACGACGCGCTTCCAGGTGCTCGCACCCGTCGTGAGGGACCGCAAGGGCGAGCACAAGGACGTTCTCGAGCATGTCCGCTCGGATGGCTTCAGCCGCGTCGCTGTCGATGGTGAGACCTACCTGCTCGACGACGTCCCGGCACTCGACAAGAAGCTGCGCCACACGATCGAGGTGGTCGTCGACCGTCTGGTGATGAAGGACGACCTGCGCCGGCGCCTCACCGAGGCCGTCGAGACGGCGATCCGGCTCTCCGAGGGGCTCGTGGGAATCGCGGAAGTCGGCGGCGAGGGGCGCGCGTGGTTGTACTCGGAGCGATTCGCGTGCCCCGAGCACGGAGCCTCGTTGGCCGAGCTCGCGCCCCGGGTCTTCTCGTTCAACTCTCCGCACGGCGCCTGCCCGCAGTGCACCGGCATCGGGTTCGTCCAGGAAGTCGATCCGGAGCTCGTCATCGATCCCGAGCGCACGCTCTCCGGCGGCGCGATCCTGCCCTGGACCGACCGCACGACCGACTACTACGACCTGCTGCTCGACGCGGTCTCCGAGAAGTACGAGATCCCGCTCGACCGGCCTTGGAAGCGCCTGGCCAAGAAGCACCAGGAGATGCTTCTCAGCGGTCCGGGGCGTCGGCGCGAGCGCATCTATCTGGGCGAGCGCCGCAAGGGCCGCAACCCGATGGGGTGGTTCGAAGGTGTGATTCCCCAGCTTCGGCGCCAGCACACCCATTCCATGTCGAGCGCCGTGCGCGAGAGCGTGGAGCAGTTCATGTCGTTGCGGCCGTGCTCGGCCTGCGGCGGTGCTCGGCTCCGGCCCGAGAGCCTTGCCGTGACCGTCGGCGGGCGGTCCATCTACGAGCTGACCCAGCAGTCGATCGACGAGGCACTGAGTTTCTTCGAGGGGCTGGAGCTGAGTGACACGCACGCAATGATCGGCGCGCGCGTGATCCAGGAGGTCAACGAGCGTTTGCGCTTCCTCGACGATGTCGGCGTCGGGTACCTCACTCTCGAGCGCGCCGCGGGCACGCTGAGTGGCGGCGAGGCCCAGCGGATCCGCCTCGCAACGCAGATCGGCAGCGGCCTGGTCGGGGTGCTCTACATCTTGGACGAGCCGTCGATCGGCCTGCATCAGCGCGACAACCGCAAGCTGATCGGCACGCTCGAGCGTCTTCGCGGCCAAGGCAACACGGTGTTGGTCGTGGAGCACGACGAGGACACGATCCGCGCGGCGGACCACGTCATCGACATCGGCCCCGGGGCCGGGGAGGACGGTGGGCGCGTCGTCGCCGAGGGGCACGTCACCGACATCGAGTCCAATGCGGCCTCGGTGACCGGCGCCTACCTCGCGGGGCGCCGGGAGATCCCCGTGCCTGGGGCACGGCGGCCCGCCCGGGCCTGGATCGGCATCCGTGGGGCCGCAGAGCACAATTTGCGCGAGATCGACGTCGACGTCCCGGTTGGCGCTCTCACCTGCGTGACCGGCGTGTCCGGGTCGGGCAAGAGCACGCTGGTCAACGAGATCCTGCTGAAGTCGCTCTCGGCCAGGCTCGCCCGCCGGCCCCAGCGACCGGGTCGGCACCGCACCGTCGAGGGGGTCGAGGAGATCGACAAGGTCGTCGCGATCGACCAGTCGCCGATCGGGCGGACTCCCCGATCGAACGCGGCCACGTACACCGGCCTGTTCGACCACATCCGCACCCTCTTCTCGCGAACCCAGGACGCGCGAACCCGCGGCTACACACCGGGACGGTTCAGCTTCAACGTCAAGGGCGGGCGCTGCGAGGCCTGCAAGGGCGAGGGCACGATCACCATCGAGATGCACTTCCTTCCGGACGTATATGTCCCCTGCGAGGTCTGCGGGGGCGCCCGGTACAACCGCGAGACCCTCAGCGTGCGCTACGGCGGCCTGACCATCAGCGACGTTCTTCGGCTCAGCGTGGGGGAGGCGGTGGAAGCCTTCGGGGCGGTGCCGAAGATCGCGCGCCGCTTGCAGACCTTGCACGACGTCGGCCTGGACTACGTGCGTCTGGGCCAGCCGGCCACGACGCTGTCGGGCGGTGAGGCGCAGCGCGTCAAGCTGGCGACGGAGCTGTCGAAGATCGCCACGGGGCGTACCCTCTACGTGCTCGACGAGCCGACCACCGGTCTGCATTTCGCCGACATCGAGAAGCTCCTCGAGGTGCTCCAGCGCCTGGTCGACGCCGGCAATACGGTGGTGGTCATCGAGCACAACCTCGACGTGATCAAGTGCGCCGACTGGATCATCGATCTTGGTCCTGAGGGCGGTGCAGCCGGCGGCGACCTCGTGGCAGCGGGCACCCCGGAGCACGTTGCCGCGACGCCGCAGTCGTTCACCGGCGGCTTCCTCAGCGAAATCCTCGCGGCCGAGCTCGTCGCGGCATGAGCTCGGCCGCCGCCGCTCGGGTGGCGCGCGCGATGTGAGTGAACGCGAGGGCTAGAGTCCCGTCATGACGGGCTCACACGAAGGGATCCGGGCAGGGCCGGCCGGTGGCGCGGCCTGAGCCGGGACGCGGTCATGGAGACCGTGCTGATGATCGGCGTGATCCTCGCCGTGGTGGCCTTCAACGTCACTGGCGCATTCCACGATGCGGCCGAGATTACCGCTCCAGGAGTGGTGACCCAGGCGGTACGGCCCGTGACCGCGCTCGGCTTGTTCGCCGCGCTGGTCTTCGTGGGCCCGTTTCTCGCAGGCACGGCAGTCGCGGACGCGATCGCCAGCTTCGTCGACCTCGGCTCGTTGGATGCGGGGGACGCCCTGCTGATCGTGCTCGCCGGTGTTGCGGGTGCCGCGGTGTGGAATGTCATCACCTGGTTGCTGTCGCTTCCTGCCTCGTCGACCCATGGCCTGGTGGGTGGAGTGGTCGGCGTGACGCTGGTCGCCGCGGATCCGGGCGCGGTGGTGTGGGGTGTCTCATCGTTGGGAGAGGGCGAGCTGGAGGGCGTGACGAGGATCATTGTCGCTCTGCTGATCTCCCCCGTGCTCGGCCTGGTGCTGGGCGCGGTCGTGATGCGGCTCGGCAGTTTCGCGATGCGGTGGGCCAGCCGCGCGGCACATCGCCCGCTGCGTCGCTTGCAGCTCGCAGGGACGGCGGTGCTGGCCTTCGCTCACGGCGCGAACGATGCGCAGAAAGGAATCGGCATCATCACCCTCGCGCTGGTTCTCGGTGGCCGGCTTCCCACGTTCTCCGTGCCGACCTGGGTGGTGGCCCTGTCCGCGGCGGCGCTGGTGGTCGGCGGGGTGTTGGGCGGCTGGGGCATCGCCCGTACGCTCGGACTCGGCATCTACCGCCTCGAGCCGTTGCACGGCTTCACCGCGCAGGGCTCCGCAGCCGCGATCATCTACGGAGCGGCCCTGGTCGGCGGACCGGTCTCGACAACCCAGGTCGTGGGCTCGACGATCACCGGGGTCGGGATGGGCGAGCGAGCGCGGGCGGTGAAGTGGGACACCAGCAAGAGCATGGCCATTGTGTGGATCGTCACGATGCCCGCCGCCGCCGCCGCGGGGATCGTCATCTGGCTGGCTCTCTCGGCGATCGCAAGCCCGTTCGGGTGAGGCGCCGTGGCTGAGCGTGGATTCGCCCGTAGGCGCCTCGACGAGCTGATGACGCGCACTGCGCGCGCCGTGCTCCCACGCACGCCGGATTTCGGCGCTCTCCTTGCCGATCAGACCGCCGTTGCCGTTGATGTCTGGGCCGCGTTGGTGCGGTACTGCGAGAGCCCAGATCCCCACGTGGCCGACCGGGTATCCGCCTTCGAGAAGCGCGGCGACGTGCTCAGAGACCGCAATCTGCGTGCACTGCGGAAGGCCTTCTCGGCGGGCTTCGACCGCGATCTCACTGCGAGCGCCATCCAGCGCATCGACGACCTGTCGAACTACGGTAAGACGACGGTTCGCGAGATGCAGACCCTCCAGGTCGAGCCGGATGGGCACATGCTCGCCATCGTGCGCGAGCTATTGGAGGGGGCCAGGGAGCTCCATCAGGCGTCGACGTCTCTCGTCGAGGGCCCCAAGGTGGTGGAGGGCCACATCCGACTGGTGCACAAGCACGAGCGGAACATCGAGAAGCGCTACCGCCGGGCAATCGCCGATCTCTTTCCTATCGACCCCGAGGCGGTCATCGACGCAGAGGACGAGCTGCGTAGCGCCGTCGGGCATCTGCTCGCGGCGATGCGGCAGCGGGAGGTCTACCGCCATCTGTCGAACGCCGCCGATCGGTTGGATTCCGCGGGGCGCATCCTGAACAAGATCGCCGTCGCCACGGTCTGAGTTGTGCGGGCGCCGCCGCAAGAAACGGTAGGAAGTTGCATCAGGGATCGTCAGATCTTGACGCGCGTGGGAGCAGGCTTCGACCGTGGAGGGCCTTCTCAGGGGAGGTCGAGATGTCTGCCAAGGGCGACCTGGCGCAGCGCTACATCGACGAGCTCTGGAAGAACCATAATCTCGATGCGACGAGCGAGCTCTTTGCGCCGGACCACCTTTACTGGGACCCGTACCTACCGGAGCCCGCGCGCGGCCCGGAGGGCGCGCAAGCCCGAGCCGCGGCGTACCTCGGGGTTTTCTCCGACGGCGTGGTCACCGAGAACGAGTTGTATGAGGACGGCGACTTGGTCTTTCTTCCCTGGACGTTCGTGGGAACCCACGATGGGGAAATCGAAGGCAATCCACCGACGGGCAAACGCATCACGATCGAGGGCCTTCACGTCTTCCGTATACCCGGTGACCGCATCGCCGAGACGCGGGCCTATTGGTGGGACCTGCCCGGAGCCATGCGCGACCTCGGGCTCATGGCCATTTAGCTGTGCCGATCCGGTGCCGGGTGTTGCGCAGGTGCCCGTGAGGAAGGCGTCGGTGAGGTCGGCGGGTGCCCGCCGTCGTGAGAGTGTTTGCTCATGGGGCCGGACAGCAGACTTCCCTGAGGTGAGCGGGACGGAGCCACCCTCCAGCAAGGGGAAACCCGGGAAGAGCCGTCGCCCCGGAAAGGCCCGCCGAGCGGTCAGGCGGGGCCGGTCGATCGTGCAGACGCGGCTCGAGGCGCTGCAGGCGTGGGCAAGGAGGTTGCGACAGGCGGTACCTGCGCTCGAGCTCCTTTGGGAGTTCGGCCATCGACTCCGCCAGCGAAACGGCACTGTGATGGCCGGGTTCCTCGCGTACCGGTTCTTCATCTGGCTCGCGCCTCTAACTCTGGTGATCATCGGCGGGCTGGGCTTGGCGACCGCCGAACAAGTGGACGTGATCCAGTACGCGACCGAGTTCGGGGTGTCCGAGGAGGACGCAGAGGCTACGGCGGAGCAAGCACAGAGCGGCAGACTGGCAGCACTGGTGATCGGCCTGCCGGCACTCGCGATCGCGACGTGGAGCCTGATCCGCGGCGTCCACTACGCGTTCGCCCAGGCATGGGGCATCGAGATAACCTCCCGCAAGCGCCTTGTGCGCCAGGTCGGCCTAACGATCGTGTCGGCGCTCCTCCTCCTCGCGTTGTACGTCGCCATCTCCGCGCTGCAGCGCCAGGGCCCTTTGCTGACCGTGCTGGGCACGGCCAGTTCGGTCGTCATGACCGCAGCGGTGTTGTGGGCGATCTGCTGGGTGATGCCGCGACGCACCGATAGCTGGCTCGACCTGGTGCCGGGTTCGATCCTCGGGGCGCTTGGCGTCGCCGGGTTGCAGGTATTCATTGCGGTGTATCTTCCGGCGCGAATCGCCAGCGCCTCCGCCCTCTACGGCGCGTTCGGCGTCGCGCTCGCAGTGCTCTTCTACATGTTTCTGCTCGCCTATCTCCTGGTAGGCACGGCATTAGTGAATAACGTGTGGACCGACCGGGCCGAGATCATCGCCGGCCGGTCGTGGGTGCTCGACGCGGACGCAGTGCCCCGCTGGCTTCAGCCGACCGCGCGGTGGGTCTCAAAGCGTCAGAGCCCAGCGTCTGATCCGCATCGGGAATCCGAAGCCGATGACCCGCCCACATGAGCCAGGTAGAGGTCGGGCGCGAGTCTCGACCACGGCGACGCGGTGTTCCATTGGCCGACCCGGCCGTTCGCTGCGTGTCGCTTAAACCGGTCTGCGGGCCGCGAGTGCCACCACCGTGCGACTTCCTTGGGACTGTTTGCGACTAGGAGCGTAGTGACGCGCTTTCGGCGCGCAACCTCAAGCGCCATGAAGACCCTGCTATGAGGCTCTGTCGCTGGTGGTGAACCCCACCTTCGCGTGGGTGCCGTCGCAGAAGGGCTTGTTCTCCGAGGCCCCGCATCGGCAGAGCGCGACTCGGCGCTCTTCGGCGAGGATGCGGCCTTCGGGGTCGGTGATGGCAACGTCCCCCCGGACATAAAGCGGCCCGTTCGCGACCTCCTGGATGCTGACCTCTGGAGGTGTGGTCTCCATCACGATTCCGTCCGGGCGGCGGGCCACGAGTGCGCCCGTCGGGCACCGGCCCACTTGAGCGATCACCGTGTCGGCGTCCTCCGCGTCCGGCTGGATCCAGGGGCGCTTGTTCGTGTCGAAGACGGCAGGGAGCTCGTTCACGCATCGGGCGGCGTGAATGCACCGTCGCGCGTCAAACCCGACGACCACCTCGGGCGCCGCGTATTCCTTGAACGTGCGCTCTGCCATGGCCCCTCCGCGGTGGTTGGCGATGCGATGGGAGCCTACCGCCCTCGGCATACACTCCGCCCATGAACGACGCCGAGCGCGAACGCCTCTTCGATCTGATCCGGGTGCCGAGCGTCAGTGCCCTCGCGGAGCACGATGCGGACATGGCGCTGGCTGCGGACATGGTCGCCGGTGAGCTCGAGCGCGCCGGAGCGTCGGTCCGCATCAGCCATGAGGGGCGCCACCCTCTCGTGCTGGGCTCCGCGGGACCCGAGGATGGCCGGCGGGTCATCGTCTACGGCCACTACGACGTGCAGCCGATAGGCGAACCCGAGCTCTGGCGATCTCCTCCGTTCGAGCCGACCGTCCGGGACGGCTACCTGTATGCCCGTGGCTCGAGCGATGACAAGGGCAACCTCTTCATGCTCCTGGTCGCGGCCCAGCGACTTGCGGCTGCGGGACGGCTCGGCGTACGCCTCGACTTCCTGATCGACGGGGAAGAGGAGAGCGGGGGAACCAGCGCCGAGGAATGGTTGGCCGCGGATCCCGACCCCGCCCACGCCGCTGTGATCTTCGACGCTCCGATGATCGGTCCGGGACGCCCGGCCTTCTGTGTTGGCGTACGAGGTCTGCTCTACCGGCGCATCACGGTCCGGGTATCCGAAAGCGATGCTCACAGCGGCATCTACGGCGGGGCGGCACTGAACGCCGCCCTGGCGTTGCATGAGGTCATCGCGGCGGTGCGACCCCGCGACGGGCGAGTCCCCGAGCCACTTCACGCCGGCGTGGCTCCTCCGAGCGCGGCTGAGCGTGCTGCGTGGAAGGAGCTACCCGACGGCGGCCAGGTGCTGTCAGAGGCCGGTCTTCTCGTGGCCGACGCCGACGCTGCCGACGCGTTCTACGAGCGCACGACCGCGCTCCCGAGCGTCGACGTCCACGGTCTGTCCGCCGGCGAGCCCCACGCCGTCAAGACCAACATCCCGGCTGCGGCCACCGCGACCCTGTCGCTTCGACTCGCTCCGGGGCAGAGCCCGGAGGTCGTCGGGGAGAGTCTCGACGCGCTGATGCGGGCGGCTGTGCCTCCCGGTGCCGAGCTGGAGATCACCCATCACGGGGCCGCCTCGGCCGCCGTGATGGACCCGGAGCATCCGGTGCTGGTGGCCGCTGCCGACGGATTCGAACAGGCGCTCGAGCGCCGACCGGTCCCGGTTCGTACCGGCGGCTCGATTCCGATCGTGGCGGCCTTCACGGGAAGGGGGATCCCGACGGTCCTCACCGGCTTCGGTCTCCCCGATGACGGCATCCACGGTCCGAACGAGCGCCTGGCGATGGACCACCTGGAGTTTGGGGTGCGCGCGGCAATGGGGATGTTTGACGCTCTGG
>Ga0224512_10005578_pt1 | contig 10309 bp, 11 predicted proteins | sample SF_May12_sed_USG_4_FD_169103 | JGI IMG/M metagenome (GOLD analysis project Ga0224512, IMG submission 169103) | Sediment microbial communities from San Francisco Bay, California, United States - SF_May12_sed_USGS_13 | ecosystem: Environmental > Aquatic > Marine > Sediment | place: USA...
TGTCCAGCAGGAGGAGGATCGGACCCGGGGGCACGCCGAGGCGGGAAACGATCTCTGCCACGTATTTCACCTTGCCCGCCATCGTTACCGTCAGGCTGCTCGCCATGATAAAAAGGAGCGGGCATACCAACACGACAGAAAGGTAGTCGCTGCTTTTCCGGCCAAAACTGCGGGGCTTTTCGACTTTCCAGATATCGTTGAACGATCGCTCGACGTATCCGAGCACATTTATGACGGACCAGAACAGCAGGGCAACCCCGATCCCGGCGACGATGCCTCCCCGTGTTTTCTGGAGAAGGGAGCCGGAAAATTCGAAAACTTTAAGCAATACGTCTTCCTGGCCGGAAAACTTTTCCAGGAGCTGTAATTGGAGTCTCTTGTCGAACCCGAATCCCTTTGCGATGCCGAAAATCATCGCAATGATGGGGACGACAGAAAGCAGGGAATAGAAGGTCAGCGCCGACGCCTTCACGGAGCAATGATCATCCTGAAAGCCCCGGATCGTCATGAGAAAGACCTTGAGCGTGCGTACGATAAACGCTTTTGTCCGGGAGAGTTCCTTTACCGGAAGCATCCAGATGTCGTTTCTGAGGAAATCGAGCGTGGTGGAGATCTTTTCCTTCATCGTCGGCCTTTCCCGAAACGGATCCTATTTTCCCCCCGAAAAGGAATCGATGACGGGACTCCTTAGTATTGCGGAAAATATTTTCTCAGATTTTCCGGCTCGGGAGTTTTGAAATTTCCTCCGGAACGACGCTTAAAAAATAGGCATGCTGTTCGGCTGCAAAGAAAAACCGGTTGCTGGACCGACCGCGTATTTTCATTACATCCACTCTCGTAAATATTCCGCATGGTAGTCCACAGGTTATCCACATTCTTTGTGGAATGGCAGGGGGAGTAGGTTCTCCCCCTGCCGTGACGCGAGGCGATCGGGAGTTAGTAGTTCTCCTCCGCAGGGACGAACCAGGCCTGGGGGTGGGCGCACGTGACGCAGCGTTCCGGCGCTTCGGTACCCTCGTGAATGCGCCCGCATTTGAGGCACTTCCAGCGGATCGGTTTCTCCCGCTTGAACAGGGTCCCGTTCTTCAAACGCGCGAGCAAGGTCTGATACCGCTTCTCGTGCTCCACTTCCACCTCGGCGACACGGAAAAATATCGTCGCGGCCGCCTTGAACCCTTCCTCCTCGGCGATCTTTCCGAAAGTCGGGTAGATATGGGACCACTCGTCGTGCTCTCCGGCGGCAGCCGCTTCCAGGTTGACGGCGGTATCGCCGATCCTGGTCGGGTAGGCGGCGGTGATTTCGACGTCTCTTCCCTCGAGCAGTTCGAAGTAGCGCTTGGCATGCATTCTCTCGTCGGACGCCGTTTCCAGGAAGATGCTGGCGATCCCTTCGTATCCCTCCTTGGAGGCGATGCTCGCATAGAAGGTGTAGCGGTTCCTGGCCTGCGATTCCCCGGCGAATGCCGCAAGCAGATTTTTTTCCGTCCTCGATCCTTTCCGTGCCATGAACTTTCCTCCTGTTTGGGTGTTTCCCTGCCTGGGGGTGCTTCTTGATTATACAGGAATGAAGTTGGCATTTATTTCCGAATTCTCCCGTTTCCCCTCACGCACCGCATCGGATACCTTGTTGAAGGAGGCGATCGACGCGAGGAGATGGTCTTCCTGCGGAAGTTCGGTCACGCCGTCCACGGGTAGTATCGCCGGGTCGCCAACAGGAAAATAAAAAAGAGCCCGGCCCGGTGTACGGGCCGGGCAGCCGGTAACGGCATCAGGAGTGCATGCTCAGGATTGCTGCCGCCTCGTCGGATCGGGCCCGGAAAATCTTCTCCGGTTTCACGAGCATGACGGGGCGCTTTGTCGTGTAGACGACTTTCTCCGCGACGCTACCCATGAGGGCGCGGGTCAGTCCCGTGCGCCCGTGCGTACTCATGATGATGAAATCCACATCCTCCTTGTGCGCCAGGCCGAGAATCCCGGCATAGGGAGGTCCTTCCCCGACCTCGACCCTGGTCTTGATCCCTTTCCCCTCGAGGCCCGAGGCGATCGATTTCAGGTAGGTGTTGGCCTTGTCGATTGTGTCCAGGGTCGCCCGTTCCTCCGCCGCGGGACCTGCCTCCGGGGCGTTTGCGAGCGGATTCTGGATGACCTGGAAAAGAATTACCTCGTAGCCGAGGGCCTTGGCGATCTTCTCCGCCTGTTCCACGGCCCGTTCCGCCAGGTTGGATCCGTCTAGCGGGACGAGGATCTTCGGTTTCATCGCGCTACCTCCTTTTTTTCAGGAAGACCGTCGCCAGGTTAACGGAAAGACTTACGACCCCATTATATAAAAATATCTGGATTTGTTCAAACGGGACCTTTGGGGGGTCAAGGACAAGCTCCCGGTCCGGTTCCCGGATGGTATGATGGGGCCAGGGCCAATCGGTGTCTGCGGGAAACCCTTTTTTTTTCAACAATGTCTGAACGCTGACAGGAAACACTTGATGTCACATCGTGTCCTCGTGATCGAAGACGACAGGGATATCGCCCGCCTGCTGGAACTCCACCTCGGGGATGAGGGATATGCGGTTACCGTTGCTCCCGACGGGAAAACCGGGCTTCAGCAGGCCCTCGCGAAGCCGTACGACATCATCATCCTGGATCTCATCCTTCCGGGGATGGACGGGCTGGAGATATGCCGCCGCATACGAACGGGACCGGATTACACCCCCGTTCTGATGCTCACTGCCCGGTCCACGGATGTGGACCGGATCCTGGGACTGGAGATGGGGGCGGACGACTATCTTACAAAACCCTTCAACGTCCGTGAGCTCCTGGCACGGGTAAAAGCCCTTTTGCGAAGAGTGGAGGCGCTGCGGGGGAAAGACCCTTTAGCGCCGAAAAAGATGATCCGGGCGGGCGACATGACCATCGACCCGGAAAAACGGAAGGTGACTGTTGACGGGAAGCCCGTCCACCTGACCGCGCGGGAATTCGAACTTTTGCTGGAATTCGCCCGCCATCCCGGTCGGGCCTACACCCGCGGCCAGCTGCTGGACAAGGTCTGGGGATACAGCTATCAGGGGTATGAACACACCGTCAACTCCCATATCAATCGTCTGCGGGAAAAGATAGAAATGAATCCGGCCAAGCCCCGGTACATCCTTACGATCTGGGGGGTCGGCTACCAGTTCGCCGAACCAGAGGATCGGAATAAGGGGTAGCGGGTGTTCAGGACACTTTACGGAAAACTCTCCGCCGTCCTGCTTCTTCTGTTTTTCGGCATCGGGACGCTGTTCGTTCTGTTGACGCTTTTCACCACCCGGGTCCATCTCCAGGAAATGACCCAGAAACTGAACCGGTCCCTTGCCCGGCACATCGCCTCGGAGACACCCCTGATACAAAGCGGCCGCGTCCAGGAAGGACCGATCCGGGAGATCTTCCACATGCTGATGGCCGTCCATCCCGGGATCGAGGTGTACCTGCTCGACAAGGAAGGGAAAATCCTCTCCTACTCCGCCCCCCCCGGCAAGGTGAAACGAGAACGGGTGTCCTTGGTACCTCTGGAGACGTTTCTGAAAGGGACCGAGGCGTTGCCCATCCTGGGTGACGACCCGCGCAGCCCCGGAGGAAGGAAGGTCTTCTCCGTCGCTCCCGTCCCTCCGGAGGGTCCGGCGGAAGGGTATCTCTACGTCATCCTGGGCGGCGAGGAGTACGACACGGTCTCCCGCATGCTCCGGGGGAGCTACATTTTACAACTGAGCACCTGGGCGGCCGGGGGCGGGATACTGTTCGCTCTCCTGGCTGGTCTGCTGCTTTTCTACCGGCTCACCCACCGGCACAGAAGGCTGGCGAAGGCCGTGGAGGACTTCCAGCGGAGCGGGTTTTCGGAGAAGCCCGAGAGTTTGGAGCGGTTCGAAGCGGGCAAAGGGGACGAGATCGAGCGGCTGGGAGCCGCCTTCGCGCAGATGGCGGACCGGATCGTCCAGCAGATCCGGGACCTGAGGCAGGCCGACGGTCTCCGGCGGGAGCTTGTGACCCACGTCTCCCACGACCTGCGCACGCCGCTGACCTCTCTCCAGGGGTACCTCGAAACCCTTTCCATGAAAAAGAACGAGCTATCCCCTCAAGAACAGGAGGAATATCTCCGGATCGCCCTGAACCATTGCCGGCGTCTCTCCACGCTGATCTCGGAGCTCTTCGAGCTTTCCACGCTCGACTCTCCCGATGTCGCGATTCGGAACGAGCGGTTTTCGCTGGGGGACCTTGCCCAGGACATCGTGGAGAAGTTCCGGCTCGCCGCGGACGAGAAAACGATCCGGCTCACGATGCGGGTCGAGGAAGGGATTCCTTTCGCACTTGGCGATATCGGTCTCATCGACCGGGTCCTGGAGAATCTGATCGGGAATGCCCTCCGGCATACCCCCGAGGGCGGAGAAATCACCATCGAGGCGAAACGAGCAGTGACCGGCGTGACCGTCCGGGTTTCGGACACGGGTTGCGGCATCCCGCCGGAACGGCTTTCCCGTCTGTTCGACCCGATCCCCGGGAGATACGGGGAGCCCGGGAAGGACGGGGAAGGCGCGGGCTTAGGCCTGGTCATCGCCCGCAAGATTCTCGAGCTTCACGGATCCGACCTGCACGTCGAAAGCGTGATCGACGCCGGATCGACTTTCGAATTCACCCTGCCGTAAACGTTCCTTTCCCGTCATTTTCCGTGATCAAAACGTGACTCTTTCGTTACGACCGCGTGATTTCCACGCGGCAGTATGAAAGGTGCCGCGGAAGAACCGGCAGGGGCGGCCGCGGGAAAACCAGTACGGGAGGTGGAGCATGAGGCAAATGGCAGGGAAGATCGCGATGGCAATTCTTGGTACCGGTATTCTACTGACGGCAGGTGCCGCGCTTGCGGATTCCGACCAAGGCCGGCACGACGGCGGCCGGCGGTATGCGGTAACGATTACGAATCTCACGCGCGGCCAGGTCATCACACCTCCTGTGGTGATCGTTCACAACGAGGATTTCCGGCTCTTTACTTTCGGGGAGCCCGCAATCCCCGAACTGGCGGCGCTTGCGGAAGACGGGGACACGGGTCTGATTTTGGAGCTTCCTTCGACGGTTCCCTCCGTATGGCGCACGGCGGTGGCCGCGGGGCCGATTTTGCCGGGCACTTCGGTGACCGTGGAGGTGGCCGTGAGGGAAAACTTCCGGTATCTTTCCGTGGCGGGAATGCTCGCCTCCTCGAACGACGCGTTTTTTGCGGTGCGGGGGGAAACGGTCCCCGCCGTGGGGGAACGAGTGGTAGAAGCGGAGGCCTACGATGCGGGAAGCGAAGAGAACCGGGAATCGTGCGAGCACATCCCGGGTCCCCCCTGCGGGAACCCCTTTATCCGGAACACCGCAGGCGCGGAGGGATACGTTCATGTTCATGCGGGGATCCACGGGATCGGTGATCTTGCACCGGAGGAGTTTGACTGGCGAAATCCGGTTGCCGAGGTCGTGATTGCGCCGCTTCGTTGAACCGAACCTAAGACGGCGGCCCGGCGGCCGGGTCCCCGGTGCAAGCAGAGGATACGGAACCGTTGACGGGACAGGAGGTAGATGCACGATGGAAATGCTGATGACACACAGGATGGGAAGGAAGGAGTTCCTGCGGTTCTCCTGCCTATTGGCGGGAGCCGCATTGGCCGATTTCACGATCCTGCGGGACAGGGCAGTCGCCGCGGAGGCACCTCCGGCGGGCGGGAACGGGAAAACGGGGGAGACGAAAACGGTAAAAATCTATTCCGTTGCCCAAGAGGGATATGTCATGACGGATAAAGTGAGCAAGACGGAAGAAGAGTGGAAGGGTCTGCTGACCCCCGAGCAGTTTGCGATAACCCGGAAGAAGGGTACGGAAAGGCCGTTTACCGGACACTTGCTGAAAAACCACGAAAAGGGGGTCTACCGCTGCGTAGGCTGCAAAGCGGATCTTTTCCGGTCGGAGACCAAGTACGAATCCGGAACGGGATGGCCCAGCTTCTACGAACCGATCGCCAAGGAGAATGTGCGCACCAAGACCGACATCAGCTGGTTCATGAAACGAACCGAGGTGCTTTGCAGCAGGTGCGATGCCCACCTTGGCCACGTGTTCGATGACGGCCCGAAACCGACCGGGCTTCGGTACTGCATAAACTCGGCAGCCCTGGATTTCGTCAAGGCGGAGTAGTCTAAGGGTGTAACGGGCGGCAGGAGCCGATTGCGCCGCAAAAAAACCGCATATTCAGGAAGGAGCGGGAACATGGGAATGCTTAGCGTAACCGGGATAACCACGGCGTTGGCACTCATTGCGGTCACTGCCGTGGCCGCCGGGAACGATTCGATGATGAAAACGACGGAAACAGATTCCCAGAAACGGGAGACGGCGATTTTTGCCGGCGGCTGCTTCTGGTGCATGGAAGCGCCGTTTGACCAACTGCCCGGAGTCGTCTCGGTCACCGCCGGCTATACCGGCGGAAAGGAGAAAGATCCGACGTACCAGCAGGTCTCCGCCGGCGGGACCGGCCACGCCGAAGCGGTGCAGATCGTCTACGACCCGTCAAAGATCGGGTACGGGAAGCTGCTCGATATCTACTGGCGCAATACCGATCCGACCGCAGCCGACCGGCAGTTCTGCGACAGGGGATCCCAGTACCGGCCGGCCATCTTCACCCATGGGGAAGAGCAGCACCAGCTGGCGCAGAAGTCGAAAGAGGAGCTGGAGAAAACCAAACCCTTCCGGGAACCGGTCGTCACCGAGATCACCCCGGCGGGCGAGTTCTACCCCGCCGAGGAGTACCACCAGCACTACTACAAGAAGAACCCGATCCGCTACAAGTACTACCGCACGGGATGCGGGCGCGACCGGAGGCTCAAGGAGCTGTGGGGAAAGGAAGCCGGCGGTCATTGATCGGAGCAATCCTTCGGAGGTAATGGCGATGGTTTCCTCACCGAAGCTTTCCCTGGTTCTTCCTTTCGCCGTGATCCTTTGTTTCCTGGTCCTGTCGGCATCCGGGGAGTCCGCCAGTCCGAAAACGCAGGACAAGGGATATTCTGTGGTCACGTTTTACGTGGCCTGATACGACGTTGGGAAAGCTGCCCTGGAGGGGCTGCACGGGGTAAAAAGCGTAAGGAACGGATTCCGCGGAATGAGGGAGATCAACACGGTATCCTTCGACCCCGCGGAGATCTCCGTGGAAGAGATGGTGGAAGCGCTGACCCGGGCGGGGACCTTCCGGGGAACGGCGAAATGAAGCGGGGGACGGGAAACGCGGCGGGACGGGTCGATCGACCCGACACGCCGTTCCCGTCCCTCCGGGGATCTACGCGAGGGTGTCGACCAACCCCTTCACCGCCGACACCGACTTGTCCATCATCGCCTGCTCCTCGGCGTTGAGCTTGAATTCGATGATCTTCTCCACACCGTTGGCGCCCAGCACCGCGGGTACGCCGACGAAGTACCCCTTCACGCCGAACTCGCCGTTGAGGTGGACGCAGGAGGCGAGAACCCGCTTCTGGTCCTTGAGGATGGACTCGACCATGGCGATCGTGGAGGATGCCGGAGAGTAGAAGGCGGAGCCGGTCTTGAGAAGGCCGAGCACCTCGCCGCCGGCCTTGCGGGTGCGGTTCACCATGGCTTCCATCACTTCCTTCGCCTTGGCCGCGTTTCCGTACTTTCTCTCCAGAAGCTCTATGACGGGAATCCCGCTCACGTTTGCGTACCGGACCAGGGGTACCATGTCGTCGCCGTGCCCTCCCAGGGTCAGCGCGGTCACGTCCCGGACGGATACGCCCAGTTCCCAGGCGATGAAGGTGGCGAACCGGGCCGAATCGAGAACCCCCGCCTGGCCGATGAGGCGGTTGTAAGGGAAACCGGTGATCTTCTGGCAGAGGGTCACCATGGCATCCAACGGGTTGGAGATGACGATGACGAAGGAAGCGGGGGCGTGCTTCTTGATCCCCTCGGCGACCTGTTTCATGATCTTGGAATTGACCTCAATCAGGTCGTCCCGGCTCATTCCCGGTTTCCGGGGAAGACCCGCCGTGACGATGACGACGTCGGCGCCGCTGATATCCTCGTAGCTGTTGGTCCCCCTCAGGGCGACATCGAACCCGTCCACCGGAGAGGCCTCGGCAATGTCGAGACACTTCCCCTGGGGCATCCCCTCGACGATGTCGAACAGCACGACGTCGCCGAGTTCGCGCAGGGCGCAAAGCTGTGCGAGCACTCCACCGATCTGACCGCCGCCGATGATCGCAATCTTCTTTCTGGACATGGGAGCCTCCTTGGGGATGAGAGGTACGATCATGTTGAATATGCCGACAAAATATACCACGGAGGCGTGGTTGTACAGGGGGATCGAAAGGTCTTCAGGGGGGAGGGAGGGGCTCAGGTTCCACGCCCCTTCCGGCAAACCGGGCCGCGATCTCGCGGAACTCCTCCCGGACCTGCAGGAAGGCGTCCAGCACGTCGGGGTCGAAGTGCGTCTCCCGCTCTCCGCTTATGACGCCGATCGCCTCTTCGTGGGAGAGCGCCACCTGGTATCCGCGGTGGTGGATGATCGCGTCGTAGACATCGGCCACCGCCATGAGGCGCCCCGGGATGGGAATCTTATCCCCCTTCAGGCCATGCGGGTATCCCGTTCCGTCCCACCTCTCATGGTGGTTGAGAGCGATCTCGTCCGCTATCCGGAGAAACGATTCCTCCCCCAGCAGGTTTTGCGCCAGCCGGATCGTCTCCGATCCGTAGATGGTATGCCGCTTCATTTCCTCGAACTCTTCCGGGGTCAGCGGCCCCGGCTTGAGAAGAATCCGGTCCGCCACCCCCACCTTCCCGATGTCGTGGAGCGGGGCGAGGCGGAAGAGGAGGTCGACCGTGGTTTCTTCCAGGTAATGGCGGAATCGGGGATGGTTTTGCAGACGCCTGGCAAGGGCCAGCATGTAGTGCCGGGTTCGCTGGATGTGGCCCCCGGTCTCATGATGGCGGGTCTCGGCAAGGGCGGCCAGGCTCTGGATGATGGCGTCCTGGGTGAGGGCCAGTTTCCGGGTTCTTTCCCGGACCTCCCTGTCGGCCCGCAGGAAGCGCAGCGAGGTGAGCAGCGTGAAGACAACCCCCAGAGTGGCCACTGGCATAACGGGCGAAAGGAAGATCTGCTGGTGTGCCAGGAGCCAGTAGGAGCCGATACCGATGGCTGCGGCGGTAGGGATGATCGCTGCAAGGCCCCAGATGGCGCGTTCCCGCGCCAGAAGCCCCGTCAGGAGAAAGCCGGGGACGAGAACGAGGAGGATCTGGAGGCCCCGCGCCCATCGGGGCGTCGCGATCGGGTCTCCCGATAAAAGGTTGTCGATGATCGTGGCGTGGATCTCGACCCCCGGCTGGGCGGCTTCCAGCGGCGTGGTGCGGATCTCCTTGAGGCCGGCGGCGGTGGTCCCGACGATGGCCATTTTTCCTTTCAGCGCGGCCGGGTCAGCCGTGCCGTCCAGGATGGCGGCGGCGGAGATGTGAGGGAAGCGATGACGCCGCCCGCGGTAGTTCACCAGAAGGTTTCCGCGACGGTCGAGGGGGATGGTTCTCCCGTTCCACCACAGTGCCTCGACGCCCTCCGGCCCGGTCTCCAAAACGGCATTGCCGCCGCGGGCCCGCAAGACAACGGCCAGGGCGAGGCTCGGGTAGAGGAGTCCCCGGTGGCGGATCACAAGCGGAACGCGCCGCAACACACCGTCGGGGTCCGGGAGGATATTGAAAAATCCCGAGGCGCCCGCCGCCTGCGCCAGGACAGGGAGGTTGCAGATGACGCCCGGGGCGTCGAAGAGCCCCGCGTTGCCGTCCGTTCCGCCGCCCGAGCGCACCGCTGCCCGCAGCGGGTGCAGGACGCACGATTCCCCGCGCGACTCGTCGAAGTCGAACTGGTAGCCGAGAACGAAGGGACCTCCGGCAAGGGTCTCCGCCAGGGCCCGGTCGGTGTCGAGCGCCTCCGGGGAGACCCCCGAAAGCCCGATGCCCACACCCAGGTCTCGTTGGACCTCCTCGGAGAGGAACCGGAGCGACGTCCGGTCGGGCTCGGCGAAGACCATGTCGAGTCCCACCGCCGCCGCGCCGCCCTCCGCGATCGTTCCCAGGAGGCGGGCCACCCGGTAGCGGGGCCACGGCCACTGTCCCAGGCTCTCGAGGGTTGCCTCGTCGAGATCCACTACGACCACGGACCCGGTCACCGGCCGAGGGGGAGCGGAACGCAGGAAGGAGTCCTACACCTTCCCTTCCAGGAAGACGGCGAGGGAGGGGGGCCAGATGCACAAGGTCCCCGCGAGAAGAGTG
>Ga0224512_10005579_pt1 | contig 10309 bp, 9 predicted proteins | sample SF_May12_sed_USG_4_FD_169103 | JGI IMG/M metagenome (GOLD analysis project Ga0224512, IMG submission 169103) | Sediment microbial communities from San Francisco Bay, California, United States - SF_May12_sed_USGS_13 | ecosystem: Environmental > Aquatic > Marine > Sediment | place: USA: California...
AGTCGCTATACAAGCAGCTGTCGTACTTCCCTGGCATCGGGGACTTTTACTATGGCGTCAGGCTCGGCGAGGTCGACGAGTTCGGTAACGTGCTCGAGGTCCTCGCCAACCAGATCACGCAGCAGGTGCTGGCAACCACCAACGGGGTGCCGCCGCTGCCGTTGCCGCAGCGTGGCGGCGGACAGACCCAGCTGGCGCAGCTGCAGGACCGGGTCGCCAAGCTCGGCAACGCGCTGCGCATGCGCTATATCCAGAAGGAGTCCGGCCAGCCGCTGCCGTCGGTGTTCGACGCGTGGATGGTCGATCGCGATTTCCAGAATCCCGAGCGTTCGGCGGTGGACGTGCGGGTGCTGCTGACCCGGGACCAGCTCAGCGATCTGAAGAACGTCATGCAGCAGGTGCTCGAGCTTGCCGAGGAGGGCGTGCTCAGCCCGCAGAATTTTATCGACGACCTGAAGAGCCTCGCCGCGACGGTCAGCCGCGACCCTTCCGCGGTTGCCGGCAGCACCTCGGGGGCGGGCACCAACCTCGCCGACATGGGCTACATGCGCGAATATATCGAAGACCTCCCCTACACCGGGGAAGTCATGAACCTGACCCTGCAAAGCTGGGAGGAATGGTCCGCCAAGGTGCAGATCGAATTCATGCATCGCCTCGAGAGCAAGATCAGTTACTACCAGGCCCTGCACGACCATACCGACCTCTGGGTAACGCCAGGCGGGGGTCCGGTTACCGGCAACTCGGTGTTTCCGGTCGCGCTCGAACTGTTGCCCTGAACATAGCCGCCTAAGTGACCGTCGTATACAACCTGAAGAACGTCGTCAAGGAGCGGCTGTCCCACGGCGTCGGCTTTCGCCTGATCGTGCCGGATATACAGATCAGCGCGCAGGAGAACATCGCGCTGGTCGGGCACAGCGGATGCGGCAAGAGCACGCTGCTCGATATGCTGGCGCTGATCCTGCGCCCCGACGACAGCGCGCAGTTCAACCTGCACCCGATCGATGGCGATAATCATGATATCGGCAACCTGTGGCAGCGGCAAAAGCAAAACCAGCTGTCGCAGATTCGCAAGCGGCATATTGGTTACGTGCTGCAATCGGGAGGGCTGTTGCCCTATTTGACGGTGCGCGAAAATATCGAGCTGCCGCGTAAAATGCTCGGCCTGCCGGACGACGATTCGATCAATTCGATCTCGAAAGTGCTCGGCATTCACCGCCAGCTCGACAAGCTGCCCGGCTTCCTGTCCGCCGGCGAACGCCAGCGCGCCGCGTTCGCGCGGGCGCTGTCGCATCGCCCGTCGGTACTGATCGCCGACGAACCGACCTCGGCGCTCGATCCGATAACCGCGCAGAAGATCATGGCGGTGGTGATGGAGGTTATTCGCGGGCTGAAAATCACGCTGATCACGGCTAGCCACGACTGGGCGCATGTTTACAAGATGGAGTTGCGCACCCTAAGGCAGGAAGCCGAGGCGGTCGACGACGGCAAGATATACCAGTCCAGGTTCATGGATTAATGGCTCAGATCACCAATATCATTCGCCTCAGTTTCCGCGACTATAGCCATGAATGGCGCATGTCGGGCTGTTTCATCATGGCGCTGGCGTCGGTGCTCGCACCGATGATGATCCTGTTCGGGTTAAAGTTCGGCATCGTCAGCAGCATGGTGCTGGAACTGATCGAAAACCCGGCGAACCGCGAAATCAGGCCGATCGGCAGCGGGCGCTACGACGATGCCTGGATCGACGCTTACCGCAATCGCGAGGACGTCGAGTTCATCGTTCCGAAGACGCGCGCGCTGGCCGCCACCATCCAGCTTAAAAGCACCCGGGCCAACCGTATCCTGTCTACCGAGCTGCTCGCGACCGCCGCGGGAGACCCGTTGTTACAGGCGATTGCCAGCGTGCCACGGGATTATCACCAGGTAATCCTGAGCGACGGCGCGGCCGGCAAGCTGAACGTCAGGGCCGGCGACGAGATCGACGCCAGCCTGTCGCGGCAGTTCCAGGGTAAGCGCGAGCGCGTGCATTTGCCGATGACCGTGATCGATATCGCGGATGAGACGGTTACCGGGCGCAACGTTGCCTTCGTCAGCCTGGATCTGTTGATCGCCAGCGAAAAGTTCAAGGATGGCCGCATCGTCTCGGAGCTCGGCTGGGACGGCAGCCGCGACTACTCGATGACCCGGATTTTTCCGTCGTTCAGACTCTATGCGCGCTCGATTTACGATGTCGAAACCCTCGTCGACGAGCTCGAGCAGCAGGGCGTCCGGGTCAAGGCGAATGTCGGCGAGATCAAAACCGTGCAATCCATCGACCAGAACCTGTCGGTCATATTCTGGATCATCGCCTGCGTCGGTGCGCTCGGATTTTCGCTTTCGCTGGGCGCAAGCCTGTGGGCGAACGTCGATCGCAAGCGCAGGGAACTGAGCGTGCTGCGGCTGGTGGGATTCAAGAGCGGGCGCATCGTACTGTTCCCGGTGCTGCAGTCGCTGTATACGGCGTTGCTGGGATGGCTGATGGCGGTGCTGATTTACCTGCTGTTCGAGTACCTGATCAATAATTTCCTGGCGCCCCGTCTCGACCTCGACCAGGCGCTGTGCTATCTGCTGGTCGATCATTTCCTGTGGGCGCTGGCGTTGACCGTGGTGGTCGCCATCCTGGCCGCGATTATTGGCGGCATGCGCGCCGCGCGCATCGAGCCTTCCGACGGATTGCGCGATGTTTAACACATGTAGGACGCGTCCTACATGAACTGTCGCTTGAGATTACAGGTCGCATCGCCCTGACGGCTACAGCTTAAGACCGGGCGTAAATATAATTGAATCCGTGCTCGCAGGAATCGAGCAATGGAGTTGTAGCCCGGATCCGTTCCGCTGCAGCAGAGGCAGGAAGCCTTGCAGGATGCTGCTGGATGAAAAAAGCAGGTAATCTTTGGGCCTTCGCTCCTGTCGCCAGGACGAAGGCCTTTTTACGCGCTGTCGGCGCCGTGCCAGCAACGCATCCCGACTTTCCCCCCGCTTCTGGCGCCGGGTTTACCGGGTCGATGATATACACGAATTTGTGGCGATGTTGTCGCCTTCGCTGGCTCCGGGCCGAGTCTTGCCGGGCCCGTTGGCGTTGCCTCGGCGTTCGGCTGGCGCTCGCTCGTCGACACTCGGGGCGGCAGGCAACAGGGTTGCGGCCGCGATGCCGACGGCGTAATCCAGCACCGTTGTGTGGTAGCATTGCGCGCCATGCAAGGATCACAAATCACCGCGCAAATCAAACCGGTCTACCTGCTCGCCAGTAGCGAACCCCTGCTGTTGCGCGACTGGCTGGACGAGGCCAGGCAGGCGTTACGGGAAGCGGGCTTCGAGGACATCAAGAACCTGCAAAGCGATGCGGGTCTCGACTGGCAGGAATTACTCGAGGAGGGCGACATGATGTCGCTGTTTGCGAATAAAAAGTGCCGGATTATCACGATTCCGAACGGAAAACCCGGCCCGCAGGGCAGCAGGGTCATCCAGAGCCTGTGCGCAAAAGCGCAAGCCGATGACGTTTATCTGTTCGTACTGCCGTCGCTGGACCGGCAATCCCGTAACGCCAGCTGGTTCAAGGCGGTTCTGGCTGCCGGAGAAGTCGTCGAGCTGGAACCGGTTTACGACAATCAACTCGTCGACTGGCTGCTGCGACGGGCGCGCTCCAAGGGCCTGGTTATCGATGCTCAATCCGCCCAGTTTCTGGCCGAGCGCACCGAGGGTAACCTGCTGGCGGCCGATCAGGAGCTCGAGAAATTATCGATACGATTCACGGACCAGGGTGAAATCGATTTCGCCACGCTCGAAGACTCGGTTGCGCAGTCGGCGCGATACAGCCATTTCCTGCTCGTCGACGCCTGCCTCGCGGGCAATACGGCGCGCGCGCTCAAGATCCTCAAGAGCCTGCAGGCGGAAGGCTATGCGACCGCCCAGCTGCGCTGGGCATTGCAGAACTCGCTAGAGCAGCTCGATCAGTTGAAACAGGCACAGCGCAGCGGGTCGCTGAACGATCGCACCTGGCAGCAGCTACGCATCTGGCGCAACAAGCAGCGCCTGTTTCAGGCGGCGCTGTCGAGACTGGCGGCGACCGAGATTGAGCGTTTGCTGCAAAGCTGTGCTACATTAGACCGCCTCGGTAAAGGGCAACAGGACAGTGATTTTCCGGAACAGGACTGGTTTGAAATAAAATCTCTGGTCGCGGGTTTTAGCGGTGAAAATGGTAACAGGCATGAGCGTGGCAGCACCCCAGGAAATTAACTCCGAACTCGGCGCGTATATGTCCGGACTCGGACAGGCCGCGCGCGCGTCCGCGTCCGAGCTTGCGCACACCGAACCGAAGCACAAGAACGCGGCCTTGCTGCAAATCGCCGCGGTGCTGGACCAGCGGCGCGATTTTGTCCTGCAGGAAAACCGTACCGACCTGGACGCGGCGCAGCAGGATCGATTGAGCCCCGCGCTGCTCGAGCGCCTCGAGCTCGACCAGGTGCGCATCGATGCGATGATCGAAGGCTTGCGCCAGGTGGCGAACCTGCCCGACCCGGTCGGTGAAATCAGCGACCTCCGCTACCGCCCCTCCGGGATACAGGTTGGCAAAATGCGCGTGCCGCTGGGCGTTATCGGCATCATTTACGAGTCGCGGCCGAACGTGACCGTCGACGCCGCCGCGCTGTGCCTGAAGTCGGGCAATGCCAGCATTTTACGCGGCGGCAAGGAGGCGTTGCATTCGAATCAGGCCATATACCAGTGTATACAGCAAGGTTTGCAGCAGGCCGGGCTGACCGCGGGCGCGGTGCAGGTTGTCAACACCGCCGATCGCGAGGCGGTCGCGCAAATGCTCAGGATGCATGAATCGATCGACGTGATTATTCCACGCGGCGGCAAGTCGCTGATCGAACGTATCAGCAATGACTCGCTGATTCCGGTGATCAAGCATCTCGACGGCGTCTGTCATGTCTATATCGACGATCACGCCGATCGGCAAAAGGCGCTGGATATTGCCGTTAACGCCAAGACGCGGCGCTACGGTGTATGCAACGCGATGGAAAGCCTGCTGGTTGGCGCCGGAATTGCGCCGCGGGTGATGCCTGAAATCATCGAGCTGATGTGCGCGCGCGGCGTGGAACTGCGCGGCTGCGAGCGCAGTCGTGCATTCGACGACGCCCGTATCGGCCCGGCCAGCGAGGATGACTGGTATACCGAGTACCTCGCACCGATCCTGTCGATGCGGATTGTCGACGGGCTCGAGCAGGCGATCGAGCATATAAATCACTACGGTTCGCAGCATACCGACGCCATCGTCAGCGAGGATTACAGCCATGTACGCGAGTTTCTGCGCCGTGTCGACTCGAGTTCCGTAATGGTCAATGCGTCGACCGGTTTCGCCGATGGATTCGAATACGGGCTCGGCGCCGAAATAGGCATCAGTACAGATAAACTGCATGCCCGCGGCCCGGTAGGTCTCGAAGGCCTTACGTCACAAAAATACGTCGTGTTCGGGGACGGCCACATCCGCGATTAATAATGATCGGAATTCTTGGCGGTACCTTCGATCCGATTCACAACGGACATTTGCACATAGCGATCCGGGCGCAGAGCCTTCTCGACCTGGAGCAGGTGCAACTCATGCCCTGCGCATTGCCAGTTCATCGCGGCCAACCCCATGCAACGGCACAACAGCGCTGCGCGATGATCGAGCTCGCGCTCTCGGGCCAGGCAGACCTCGCGCTGAATACCCTCGAAATCGAGCGCGACGGTCCGTCCTACATGATCGATAGCCTGCGCGAGATTCATGCACATGGTGATGTGAAAATCGCGCTGCTGCTCGGCACGGATGCATTCAACGGCTTCGCAAGCTGGAAACAACCGCGGCAAATCCTGGATCTCGCTCACCTGGTGGTCTGTATCCGCCCCGGCGCCGAGCCTGACCGGGATCTTTACCGCGACCACCGGGTTGCGTCGCCGCGGGAATTGTCGCGGCTACCGGCCGGCGCAATACTGATGCTCGACGTCGGCGCGATCGACTGCTCGTCCAGCGAGGTGCGCGCGGCGCTTGCGGGCGGAGACATTCCGCGTCGCTGGCTGCCCCCCGCCGTGGCGGACTATATCGAAAGACATCATATATACCGGAGACCAGGTGACTGATTCAAAACCCGCCGAGTTGCAGGCCGAGGCAACCAGGAAAATGGCGCTGCAGGCGCTGGAAGATCTCAAGGCCGAGAATATCGTGGTGCTGGACGTGCGCGACGTAGCCAGTTTTACCGATTACATGATATTCGCCAGCGGTACTTCGTCGCGGCACGTCGGCGCGATTGCCGCTGCGGTGGTCGAGAGCGCCAGGTCGGCCGGCCGGCCGGCGCTGGGCGTGGAAGGGGAGGAGGTCGGCGAATGGATACTGGTCGATCTCGGCGACGCGGTGGTGCACGTCATGCTGCCCGACGTGCGCCGCTATTACGAGCTTGAAAAGCTCTGGGGCGAAGAACTCGCGCCAGGCTAGGCATGCAAATCCAGGTAATCAATGTCGCGCAGAAACTGCCCGCCTGGGCGGAGCTTGCCTGCGACGAATATCTCAAACGAATGCCGCGCGAAATAACCCCGAAACTGGTCACGATTCCGCTGGCGCGACGCCGCGCCGGGCAGCCAGAAAGCCTGCCACAGCAGCAGGAATCGCAGTTGATAATGGAAAAAATTAGCCCCGCTAGCCTGAATATCGCCCTCGATGAACGCGGTGCGCAATGGAGCAGCGGTGACTGGTCGCGCAACCTGCAGCGCTGGATGTTCGAATTTCCGCGCGTCAACCTGATAATCGGCGGTCCCGACGGATTGTCCGCGCAATGTCTGGAGGCCTGTCAGCAGCAGGTCGCCATGGGCAGGATGACGATGCCGCATGCGCTCGTAAGAGTCGTGTTGCTCGAGCAACTTTACCGCGCCTGGACTATCCTCAAGGGGCACCCCTACCATCGCGAATAGGCGACCGAAGGCGGTTTTCAGGCTAATATGCAATGATGATTTATCTTGCCTCCAATTCTCCCCGCCGCGCCGAATTATTGCGCCAGATCGGGGTCGAATTCAGCGTAATGGCGATCGCGATAGACGAAACCTGGCTGGATTCGGAATCGGCCGCGGAATACGTTTGCCGTATGGCTGCCAGCAAGGCCCGGGCCGCGGCCCGGAAAATAACCGCGCGCGACGATGATTACCGGGTGCTGGCTGCCGATACCGCAATTGCGTTTGATGGTGATATTATTGGCAAGCCTGCCGATCTGAAGCAGTGCTGCCGTATACTTGGGAGACTTTCCGCAAGACAACACCTGGTGTTAACCGCAGTCGCCCTGGCGTCGCCGGACGATATCGTCTTGCGGCTGACGCAGAGTCGGGTCAGCTTCAGGGAAATTCCGGCGCACGAGATCGAAGCCTACTGCGCCAGCGGGGAACCGATGGACAAGGCTGGCGCTTATGCGATACAGGGTAAGGCGGCACTGTTCATCGACCATCTCGAGGGTAGTTATTCCGCGGTGATGGGATTGCCGCTTTTTGAAACCGGCGAATTGCTGCGACGCGCCCATATAGCGCTGTTTTGAATATGACGATAAGCGAAGAAATTTTGTTGAACATCACGCCCCAGGAGACCCGGGTGGCGATCGTTGAAAATGGTGCCCTGCAGGAAGTCAGCATCGAACGGCAGCGCAGCCGCGGCATTGTCGGCAATATTTACAAGGGCAAAGTTAACCGGGTGCTGCCGGGCATGGAAGCGGCCTTTGTCGATATCGGTCTCGAGAAAGCGGGATTTCTGCATGTTTCCGACATCGATATCGGCGACGATTCCGACGACGAGACCGAAAACGGCAGCCGCTCCGCTATCAACGAATTGTTACGGGAAGGTCAGACCCTGCTGGTGCAGGTGGTCAAGGACCCGATAGGCACCAAGGGCGCGCGCCTGACGACGAGCATATCGGTGCCGTCGCGTTACCTCGTGTACATGCCCAATTCGACTATCGTCGGCATCTCGGTCAAGATCGAAGACGAGATCGAGCGCGATCGGCTGAGAAAGTTACTCGAGGCCTGCCGCGCCGAAAACCAGATCGGCGGCTGTATCATCCGCACCGCGGCGGAAGGCGTGGACGAGGCGGAGTTGCAGCGCGACATCGCGTTTTTGTCGAAGCTCTGGGGCTCGCTGCTCGAGTACGCGGACCGGGTCGAACCCGGCAGCATGATTCACGAGGATCTGCCCCTGTCGATTCGAACCCTGCGCGATATGGTCGGCACGGACACCAGCGTGGTCAAGGTGGACTCGCGCGAAACCTACCAGAAGATGGTCGATTTCGCGCGGCGATACATACCCGATCTTCCCGCCAGGATAGAGCACTATCCGGGTGAGCGGCCATTGTTCGACCTGTATAACATCGACGACGAGATCCAGCGCGCGCTGGCGCGCCAGGTGGGTTTGAAGTCGGGTGGATACCTGATCATCGATCAAACCGAGGCGATGACGACGATCGACATCAACACCGGCGCCTTCGTCGGCCATCAGAATCTCGAAGAAACGATATTCAAGACCAACATGGAAGCCTCGCAGGCGATTGCGCGCCAGCTCAGGTTGCGCAATCTCGGCGGTATTATCATCATCGATTTCATCGACATGGAGCACGAGGATCACAAGCGCCAGGTGCTGAAATCACTCGAAAAATACCTGGACAAAGACCACGCCAAGACCCAGGTGTGCGAGGTATCGCCGCTGGGTCTGGTCGAAATGACGCGCAAACGCACGCGTGAAAGCCTCGAACACGTCCTCTGCGAGCCTTGCAGGACATGCCATGGACGCGGTTCTATCAAGACGACCGAAACCGTCTGCTACGAAATATTCCGCGAAATCCTGCGCGAAGCGCGCTTCTACGACGAGGCCCAGCAATTACTGGTAATGGCCAACCAGGACGTCGTGGATCGATTGCTCGACGAGGAGGCCGCCAGCCTGGCCGAGCTGGAAACCTTCATCAAAATCCCGGTCAAACTCCAGGTAGAGGCGCATTTATCGCAGGAATCTTATGACGTCGTGCCGGTCTAGAAAAAGCAGGCTGGTGAAATGGAGTTTTTAAAACAACTGGGTATCGGGCTATTCGTTGGCGCGGTCCTGCTGCTCGCTGTAACCATGGGCGGGATACGCCTCGCGATCGTCAATATCGATTACTTCGAATCCGAAATCCGTTTTCTGCTGAAACGCGATGTTTCACCGGGGATTGTTTTCACCGGTTTGAGTGGTGACATGATTCGCTTCAACCCGATACTGCGCATCGAAAATGTCTCGGTAAACCTGCCCGATCGGTCGCAATCCCTGTATATCGACAGGCTGGAAGTCGAGTTCGATTTCTGGGCGAGCCTGCGCGCGCGCGCGCCGGTGGTACTGGAAGCTTCCGGCAAGCTGGAAAAACTCGAACTGGTAAAGGATGAGTCGGGCAACTGGTCGACCAACGAACTCGCCATCACCAGCGACGCGGAACTGGGTCCTGCCCCTGCTTTCAAGCAGGTTCTCGAGCTGTTGCCACGCTATGTCAAACTGAACCTGAATCGACTGATAGTGCAGGACCGTCAGGCCGGCGTTACCCATCAGCTGGAGCGGGTTGCGGCAAACCTGAATCGCGAGCAGGATCAGTATTTTATCCAGGTCAGCGCGGCGCTGCCGGAACAACTGGGTCGCGGCTTGCTGGTGAAATCGGTTATCGGTCCCGAAAGCAGCGTGATTTACGTGAACTCATCGAGCCTGCAGCTGACGCCGGTCGCCAGGCTGCTGGACCTGGATACCTGGGGCCTGCAGCAGGGAGCCCTGGATGGCGAAGTCTGGATCAACATGGCCGGATACGATGTGCTGGCGGTAAATGGTGACCTGGTGCTGAAAAACGGGATCGTGCAGATGGCGGCCGACAAGACGCCGCTCGCGGTCAACTATCATTCGCGTTTTAGCGCAATCAAACGCAGCTCGAGCTGGCGTATCACGAGTAGATTTATTCGTCTTGCCATCGACAACGAAAACGTGCCGGGATTTCGTGCCCAGATCGAAGTGGGCGCCGCGACCGGGCAAAAAGTCATTTCCGCCTGGATCGACCGGCTGCAGCTGTCGAGTTTACCGGTGGTGGCTGGCCAGTGGCTGCCGGCCGAGGTCAACCGGCAAATCGCCCAGGGCAGGCTGCAGGGCGTGCTGCAGGACATATTGCTCAGCATCGATCTGGAGCAGCCCAAAGCCTTTCGACTGGGCGCCCGTGCGGTTCGGGTCAGCAGCCTGGCGTTCGCTCAATACCCGGGC
>Ga0224512_10005580_pt1 | contig 10309 bp, 13 predicted proteins | sample SF_May12_sed_USG_4_FD_169103 | JGI IMG/M metagenome (GOLD analysis project Ga0224512, IMG submission 169103) | Sediment microbial communities from San Francisco Bay, California, United States - SF_May12_sed_USGS_13 | ecosystem: Environmental > Aquatic > Marine > Sediment | place: USA...
GTCGCGAAATCGGCGACGGTCGTCAGCTACTTAAAGGTGCCGATCCCGACAAAGATCAGTCCTATTTTCTGTATGTACTCGATCAATATGCGCTGACGCGTTCGCTGTTTCCATTGGGCGAACTTGCAAAAGCCGACGTACGCACGACGGCACAGTCGCTTGGCTTGGCGACTCACGATAAAAAGGACAGCACCGGCATTTGCTTCATCGGAGAAAGGAAGTTCAAGACCTTTCTGAGTCGGTATTTGCGGCCGTGCCCCGGCGAGATTCACGATCTTGAAGGCAACCGAATAGGCAAGCACGACGGTTTGATGTACTACACAGTCGGACAACGCCAAGGGCTTGGAATTGGCGGCCCCGGTGGACCTTGGTATGTCGCCGAAAAAAACACTGCAAGTAATTTGCTATATGCCGTGCAAGGACACGATCACCCGGCGCTGTTCGCACACGCCGCACTGGTGCGCGATCTGCACTGGATTGCGGGCAACGCCGGTAATTCGTCGCAGTGTCAAGCTAAGATCCGCTACCGTCAGCCCGATCAAGCCTGCCGTATCCACATAACGGGGAGCCGAGCACGGGTGGTGTTCGATCAACCGCAGCGCGCCATAACCCCGGGCCAATCTATGGTTTTCTACGACGGTGAAATTTGTCTTGGTGGCGGGGTCATCGAAACTGCAATCGATCGCCCAGCATCCGCAGCGGCTTAGCCCGGTTTTGTCACGACGGCGGAGATCTCCGATAATCCTTTTCGGTATTCGAACCGGTTAGGCTCGATTCTAAGGGACTCCCTGTCGCTAGCGGTCGTCCTGTTCAAGATTCCCGGATAATTCGAGTGCAGAATTGGGTGCGACGCGGTCGTGCCTTCATCGGCGCGATGCCGTGAGCAATGCGCGACTCTGGCGCCTGATCCAAACCCCTATGCCACGCGCGGCGCGATCCAAGCGCCCTGACGGGCGCAGGTACTTGGCTTCCGCAACAGTAATTAGATCGGGCGCGACACGACTTTTCAGTTTTACGACCGCACTGCGATCAACCCGGCAAAACCGGGAAAATAGCCAACGCTGTGGCAAATTCCAGCGTGCCCCGGCGAATACACAGGCGACGAAATCCACTATGACGGGCTCGCCGGCACGACTTAATAATATATTTCCGGGGCTGCGTAGATCGCAGTGCGCCACACCGCGTCGATGCATTTCATTTAACAGTGTATAGAAGCGATCGAAAAACTGTGGCCATTCGATATCGCCCTCGGTATCGCGTACCGGCGAAGCGTCGACATACTCCATGAGCAATGCGCGCCGATCGACCCGCCCTACCAGTGTCGGCACCTGCAACACGTCTTCCAATTTCGCCAACGCCTTGGCCTCGCGGCGAGTAAGCAATGGTCCAAGCCATCGCGCGAATCGGGCAGCACAGCAATTGTGATCTTTAAGCACCGCGTCGTCATCGCCATGCCGTAAATGCAAAACGTCCGGTCGTGACCCACCGCCCTGCCGCAATACCGTCACCACCAGTGGACGGAGGTTCGAATATGGGATCTCTAGAAAATGTGACCGCATGGTGACTACGTAGGGACGTAGCCCGGATAATTCACGAAGGGTTCGGAGTTCAGGCGAAATCGGGCTAAGGAGTCGGTGCGATCGTCCGCGGATGCATAGCCGTAGCTATGGATTAAGGAGGATCGTGACGAATGCGACGCCCGATTTTTCCTGAATTCGAACAGGACAAATTGTGCGGAAGCCAAGGCCATTTGGGAATCGGGTAAGTTGTTTAGATATTGCGAAGATTCTTGGGGCATGGTCCGCCTTCGTGAATTATCCGGGCTAGCGCTATGTTAAACTCTGCGACCGTTGCAACTCCACCGTGATCGGATCGATTCATGTCGCTGACTGCGCTTTCGCCGCTTGATGGTCGATATGCCGCCAAGGTCGCCGCTTTAGGGCCGATATTCAGCGAGTTTGCGCTGATTCGCAACCGCGTCGTCGTCGAAATACGGTGGCTCCAGACGCTTGCCGAACATCCACAAATCGGCGAAGTCGCGCCATTATCGACATCGTCCATCGAGGTGTTGGACAAAATTATCGCCGAGTTCTCGGACGCCGACGCCGAGCGCATTAAAGTGATCGAATCGACCACCAATCACGATGTTAAGGCAGTAGAGTATTTTCTTAAGGAACGCACTGCTCATCACCCAGAATTGCAAAAAATCTCCGAATTCATCCACTTCGCCTGCACTTCTGAGGATATTAACAATCTGGCCTACGGCATAATGCTCCAACAAGGCCGTGCCCGTGCCTTGGCACCGAAGATCGTGCAACTTATCGATACCTTGGGGGACATGGCGAATCGCTATGCCAAACAACCGATGCTGACCCGCACGCACGGTCAGCCGGCTTCACCTTCCACGATCGGTAAGGAACTGCGGAACGTCGTCGCACGCTTGGAGCGAGCACATCAACAGATCGATCGCGTCCAGTTACTCGGCAAGTTTAACGGGGCTGTGGGCAACTTCAACGCGCACTACGCGGCTTATTCGCAGGTTGACTGGCCACAAGTCGCCAACGATTTCGTGGTCGGGTTCGGCTTGACGTACAATCCCTATACGACACAGATTGAACCCCACGACTACGTCGCGGAGCTGTGCCACGCGATCTGCCGGCTCAATACAATCCTGATCGATCTCGACCGAGATATCTGGGGGTACATCGCGTTAGGATATTTTCGCCAAAAACCCGTCGGCAATGAAGTGGGGTCATCGACGATGCCCCATAAAGTCAACCCGATCGACTTCGAAAACTCCGAGGGCAATCTCGGCGTTGCGAACGCCCTACTGAGTCATATGGCCGACAAACTTCCCATCAGCCGCTGGCAACGCGACCTCACCGACTCTACCGTCATGCGTAATCTCGGCGTTGCATTTGGGTACTGCTCGCTGGCATACGATGCCACCTTGAAAGGCCTGGGCAAGCTCGATCTCGACCCATCTCGACTCGATACAGACCTCGACAACGCGTGGGAAGTTCTCGCTGAAGCAATTCAGACCGTTATGCGCCGCCATGGCGTTGAAAATCCGTATGAACACCTGAAGACCCTTACCCATGGCGTTGTACGTCTCGATCGCGAACAGCTGCACTCATTCATTCAGGGCCTTGAAATACCCGATGCTGCGAAACGCGAACTGCTTGCCCTGTCGCCGTCGACATACACCGGAAACGCCGCCGGCTTAGCCATGGCCAACTGATGATCACGGCGGATGCAAAACTCCCCGGCGCCGACCGGCAGCACATTCGCGGCGACGAGGAAATCAGCGCTGCGGCTCAGGGTCTATTAAACCGTGCGCGCCATCGTTTGGAAATCTTCGCACCGCGCATAGAGGTGCAAACGTTCAACGATCCCTCGACCACCGATGTCCTCAATCACTTCGCGTCCAGCCACCAACGCAACCGGGGCCAGTTCGTAATTACAGACGAGACATGGTTTTTCAGGTTTAATCCCAGGCTCGTGGATCTGTGCCGCCGATTGAACACCTTCTATGAGGTTCGCAGACTGAATACCGATTATCCGTTCGACAACGAATGTTTCATCATTGTCGATCGCGAATCGGTATTTCACCAACCCAAGCTCACTACACCTGTCGCCGTCGTGAGCATCGAAAATCGAAGTTACGCGCGCCACTTTGCACGAAAATTTGAGAGATATTGGCAAGCGGCTGAGTCGTTGCAAGAATTGTTTACCATTGGACTTTAACTCGGGTACGTCCAATCGCATCATGACCGGTTGCTCTGATTCAAAAATCACGCGCTTCGGCGTACCGATCCTGGAATGATTCCCGTGCCGCAAGAGCGTGTTTCCAAGCTACTTGCCCAACGTGGCATCTGCTCACGACGTGAGGCGGACGTGTACATTGAAAAAGGCTGGGTCTACGTAGACGGCTCGCAGGTGACTCAGCTCGGCACCAGGGTCGACAGCAGTAAGACCGTAACTCTGCATAGGGAAGCCGAACGCCGCCAACAATCCCGGATGACGGTCATTCTTAACAAACCGCTTGGGGTCGTCTCCAGTGCGTCTGGAAAGGGATATCCACTCGCGGCTACGCTAGTCACGGCAGCAAATCTCTATACTGGCAAAGACCAGCGCCCGATTGGGCAATTAAAATCGTTAACCGGACTCGCGCCGGCCGGCCGGCTCGATATCGATTCGCAAGGATTATTGGTGCTGACCCAAGACGGACGTATCGCGCGCTTGCTCATCGGCCCGGACAGCACCATCGAAAAGGAATATGTGGTGCGAATACGCGGCGACTTGACGGCTGCGAAGCTCGACAGACTGCGGCATGGCCTGCACCTTGATGGCCGATTGCTTCGCCGCGCCAAAGTATCGCGAATCGGCGACGACAAATTACGCATCGTGTTAACCGAAGGACGCAAGCGCCAAATTCGTCGTATGTGCGAGCTAGTGGGACTAGAAGTCTCAAGTTTAAAGCGGGTCCGGGTCGGCAACATTCGCCTCAAACACCTGCCGGTTGGGAAGTGGCGGTATCTTGCGCGGTCGGAACGATTTTGACTCCACGTCGGCTGAGATGCATCGCGCCGTTCCAACGCTCGCTCCGGTTCGAGCGGCGGTGACACTACACGGCGGCAGCCCACCGCTACCCCGCACCAGCGCCGCCATGTTCAGCCTCGCTGCCAACGTCTCGTAACTGATCCATGCTGTGGCAGAATCGATCTATTGTATTCACTCGCTAGACGCCTGCTGTTTTGCCTGGATCCGGAAACCGGGCACAGGCTAGCGCTGCGAATCCTTGCGGCCGCGCCCAAGGTACCCGGCGCGTTGTCACTACTGAGCAGGATGGCGGGCGCCCCGCACCCCACGCTACCGATACAGGTCATGGGTATTCGCTTCCCCAATCCACTGGGATTAGCCGCTGGCTTCGACAAACAGGGAGCGGCCGTGGATGGATTCTCGGCGTTGGGGTTTGGGTTCCTCGAACTCGGCACCGTCACGCCATTACCGCAACCGGGAAACCCACGTCCACGATTGTTCCGAGTGAGCAGTCATGATGCGCTGATCAACCGCATGGGATTTAACAGCGTGGGCCTATCGGCATTCCTGCGTAATCTCAGGCGTACGCAGCGGCGCCCGATCATCGGCATTAATATTGGCAAGAATGCGGTCACACCGATCGAGTCTGCGGTCGACGATTATTTAGCGGGGTTGACGGCAATTTACGACGAATGCGATTACATCGCGATCAACATTTCGTCGCCGAACACCCGCGACCTTCGAATGTTACACTCCGATTCCCACCTCGACCGGCTGCTGACGGCACTGAAAGAACGGAAGCGCGAATTGGCCGACCGACAGCATCGCCAAGTCGCGATGGTGCTGAAAATTTCGCCAGACTTAGACGACGGAAGTCTTAAATCTGTCACCAGTAAATTACTGCGATATCGATTGGATGGGGTTGTCGTCAGTAACACCACCACTGAGCGACCGGGCTTACGGGAGCTTGCCATTTCCCGCGAAGCTGGGGGCTTAAGCGGTGCGCCGTTGCGCGCCACATCTACCGAAATGGTGCGGCGCTTATACGCAGAACTGCAGGGCAAGATTCCAATAATCGGTGTGGGTGGTATAGACTCAGCAGAGAGCGCGTGGGAAAAACTACAAGCGGGCGCCGATCTCATACAGATCTATACGGGTTTGATTTATCACGGGCCGCACCTAGTTCGCGTCATACTGTCCGGCATTGAACAACGTATCCATGCACTGGGTTGTACCGATCTGCAGCGAACCTTGCATCGAGCACGTGCCGACGAATTACCGATGTCATGATAGATTTTGACGGCCTAAGCCGCATCGAACAAGATGTATTTGCCGGGGCGATCAATCATTACGCGGAACCTCCGGTATTGGCGAATTCAGACTCGTTGTGGATGATGACCCGGGACGGCGATTGGATTGCTGGAGTGTTCGCCCCGGGATCGGCCAACAACGATTTGTGCGTTATTTATTTTTACGGCAGTAACGAAAATCTGCGGGGCGCCGAGGCGGTGCTCAAAACTTTCCGCGATCTTGGCGTTGCGGTGCTGTGCTTTGATTACAGGGGATATGGTGCGAGCACCGGTCGCCCCAGTGAACGCAGTTTTCAAACTGATGCCGAATTTGCGTTCGACTGGCTGGCCACCAATCACCCGACGCTCAAGGTTGCCGCGGCGGGGCGGTCGATCGGCGGGGCGGTTGCCACCTACCTGGCCGGCCAACGTCCCGTGCATAAGCTATTGACGTTCTCCGCGCCCACCAACATGGTGGAAATTGTGCGGGACTCGTTCTCTTCCGGAGATATTATTATCGAGGAGGCGTTGTCGTTTCGATTCGATACGGCTGCGTATATGACCCGCGTAAACTGTCCAATATTTATCGCGCATGGTGAACAGGATGAAATTGTGCCGTACGCGATGAGCGATTCCCTCGCGGCTCACGCAGGCTCCTCGGTCGTAATCCGCCATACCGTCATCGGCGCAAGCCACAACACATTGTTCGCTCGTGGCGGGGACGACCTATGGAAACAAATTAGAATGTTCCTCGCTAGTCGTCCCTGAATAACGCGTTGTCAGGGCTGGCGTGCCGCTAGCATTGGCTGAACTGTGTTGCCGCGCGAGGCACTGTGGCGTTTCGCCACCACAACGAACGATTGTTAGCGGGCATCGCCCGATCGCCCGCCAGTGCCAGTCCCGCTGCCGTCGCGAGCCGGTCAACTGCAGCGAAATCGCGGATACCGCTATCGGGGCCACGCTGTTTCAGCCAGCCGTCGAACTGCTGATTGCTCGGTTCCAACGCCCGATCGGCATACCGAAACGGGCCATATAAATACAACATTCCGCCCCCGGACAATAACTCACCAGCACGCATGAACAGTTGCTCCACTCCACGCCACGCGACAATATGCACAACATTAATGCAAATAATCGCCGATATCTCGTCGACCGGCCAAACTGGATCAAACAAATCCAACACTATCGGTGCGCGCAGATTCGCTAGATTGGCATCGTTTCGCCAAGCATTGATGCTCAACAGTGCACCGGCACGCTCGCTGGGCTGCCATACTAAATTCGGAAACGCCTCGGCAAACCAAACCGCGTGTTGGCCGCTGCCGCTGCCGACCTCCAATACGGTCCCCCGCTTCGGCAATAGCTCCCGTAATATGGAGATGATGGGTTGCCTATTACGCTCGCAGGCAGGGGCATACTGCTTCATCGGGCGTCGGAGTTCGGTCTGAGTATTTCATAAACGATTCGGATTGCGGGGGAAATCGGTTCAAATAGTGAGCAGAATTCCGGTACACGGTCCGCCTTTGTAGAATTCCAGACTCAGCTAACTTAGGCCAGTGCGCAACACATAAGTGCCGTCACCACAACGCCGCAAAATATCGTCGACGTACGGATTCTGGATCGGACTGCGATCGCCGTCGTCGGTTAAGTTGCGCTGCGCCACATAGGTTTGGTGTGCGGCGCCATCAACCAGGACGCGATACCAGGGTTGGTCCTTCGGTGGCAGGGATTTCGCCATCGATTTATACCATTGTTCAGTCCCTTGAAACTCAGGATCGACATCGATAATGACGCCTCGGTACGCAAACAACTCGTGGCGAACGATTTGGCCCACCGCGAAATCCGCTCGGCTGATGGTCATTTTATCCACTGAGGCGTTGGTGCAAGGCCAATACGGAAGCACTCCATCTCTAGATCGACATGGCGCCGCCCAACAACCGCACTAGCGACTCACGATAATGATCTACCAACATCGCTGCAAACAACATCGCGAGATATTGAATCGAATATGCAAAGGTTCGTCGTGCGAGTATGCCGTTATAGCGACGGTACAACGCGACGGCGTATCCGACGAATACAGCGTTCAATACGATCGCGACCAATAAATACAATATTCCTGACATCCGAGTCGCGAACGGCATAATAGTCACTGCAGTAAGCAACAATGTATAGAGCAATATATGCAGGCGTGTGAATTTCGACCCGTGGGTTACCGGCAGCATCGGGATTTTGGCTTTTGCGTAATCGTTGTAGCGGTACAATGCGAGCGCCCAGAAGTGCGGCGGCGTCCAACAAAATATGATCAAAAACAACAGTAGTGCATCACCTGTCACCTGCCCGGTAACCGCGCACCATCCGAGCACCGGAGGCATCGCGCCCGCCGCACCACCTATGACAATATTTTGCGGCGTGGCATGCTTTAGATACACGGTGTAAACGACCGCATACCCTATTAGCGACGCGAACGTCAGGAGTGCGCAAAGCGGGTTCACCCATAAGGTTAGAATCAGCATCGAAACCGCCGCCAGTGCCGTCGCGAAAACTAATGCCTGTCGACGATCCAAATTTCCCGCCGGCAGTGGCCGGTGCTTCGTACGTTTCATTACCGTATCGGCGTCGACATCCATTAGGTGGTTGATGGCGGCGCCTGCGGCCGCTGCCATCCCGATGCCAAGCGTTGCGATGAGCAGAATATCGAGCGCCACCATACCGTCGGTTGACAAAAACATTCCAACGATCGCGGTAAACATGATCAACGCCACGACCCGCGGCTTCGTAAGCCGGTAATACTGGCGCAGCAAATACCGTACTCTGACCTCCGGGGTCGCAGACGACGAGGCGGCGGACTGAACTGGCATCATGAACAACTCCGGTTTGAATCTATCCCAAAATAGTCGGGCCCAGGAATAGTGAGATAGGGTCTAACCAACTTGTGACACCTTTAGGAGTCGGACCAAATCTTTGCGCATCTTACTCGGGTCGATATCGGATGAATAACTCATCATAAGGTTACCGAGCGGATCAACCAAATATACACGTTCAGTGGAAAACGGATCACCGGCCGGTAACGTGAATATCTGGGTTATCTCGCGCAACGCAGCCGGTGATGCGGTTAGCACCATCACGTCGGCGAGCGACTGCAAACGTGTGCGTGCATTGTCCGGTTCGGACACAATAAGCACGCTGCGGACGCGTTTTGCGTTCTTGCTTTGTGCCAAACGCACTTGTCGCATCGTATAAAGAATTTCTTCGCAGCGTCGCGGACAGTCTGTGGAGAAATATACCAATGACCACTTTGCATCGAGATCCTGTAACGACAACGGTTGACCATCGATAGTGGCAATATCGATATCGGCTAACGGCCGTGCGGGCTCGATCAGATCGCCATTGTTAATATAACCCGACGGCTGCCATAGGAATGCGGCCACCCACGGAGCCACAAACACCAGCACCAACGCCAATATGATCCAGCGATTCAAGCGCCTGGTATTGGGCGTTTTTGTGGTTGCGGGATCGATCGAAGCATTCATTTGGATCTGCTTCTGCGTAAAGAAAAAATAGCTAAGACCACCAGTGTCGCCGCCAAGGCGAACCACTGAAACGCATATGCCCGATGCCGCTCGATCCAATTGTTTCGCGGCACATCCCATTCCTGTCGTAACTTACTGTCTTCATCAATCGGATCGAGAAGAATTATAATCGGTTGCACAGGGTAGCCCACTAATCTTGCAAATCGATCCATATCCAGATTCTGCCAACGCGACTCCCACTCGGTATTATCGCTCTCGTCTCGCAATGTAAAAAACTCGTCGGCCGGTCGAATTGCCCGACCCTGCACACGCAGTGGTCGCGATGGTGGCGGTACTTGCGGTAACACATTTCGGTCATCACCCCACGGCACCCAGCCACGATTTACGAGCACCCGCGTGTTACTCTCCGCGATCCGTAGCGGCGTAATAACATGATAACCGGGTCGCCCGCGCAAGGTAATATTATCAACCAAAAATTGCCGGTCGACTTCGTAGACACCCGTCGCGCTGACCCGATAATGCACGACTTCTTCGGCGTCGACAATCGCAGCCGGAATCGGCAAAATCCCAAGTTGTCCGCGTGCTAAGTAGCTATCAAGTTGTCTTTGCTTGTAGTCCGCTCTATTCAATTGCCAGAATCCCAACATAAGCAATACTGGCAGGCATACTGCCATCATAACCGTTGGCACCAAGCTCCTGCGAATATTCATTAGTGCCCGGTCAGCAGCATTCGAAATTCATTACGTTGTTGCCGAATCTGTTACCATGACCGTAAACAACCACCGCGGTCGTAGCGATGCCCAAACTGATCATAGTTGTGCTGATGATACTGATGGTAACGAGCCTGGCATCGGCTTTTTGGTACATGATCAAAGACCGCGGTAAGAGTGACCGTACCGTCAAGGCACTTACGCTTAGAATTTCAATCTGGGTCGCGTTGTTTCTGATCTT
>Ga0224512_10005581_pt1 | contig 10308 bp, 10 predicted proteins | sample SF_May12_sed_USG_4_FD_169103 | JGI IMG/M metagenome (GOLD analysis project Ga0224512, IMG submission 169103) | Sediment microbial communities from San Francisco Bay, California, United States - SF_May12_sed_USGS_13 | ecosystem: Environmental > Aquatic > Marine > Sediment | place: USA...
TTCGTCGGGATTTCCCTCATCTGGGGATCCTCGTTCCTGCTGATCGCCATCGGTCTGGAGTCACTCGAGCCGGGTCTGATCACCTGGCTGCGGATCGTGTTCGGAACGATCGCACTCGCATTGTTTCCACGGGCTCGTGCGCGGATCGAACCTGGGGACCGGGCCCGGCTGGTCGTCCTCTCATTCGTGTGGGTTGCAGTCCCGTTCACGCTCTTCCCGCTGGCGCAGCAATACATCAACTCGGCGGTGACCGGGATTCTCAACGGCGGTACGCCGATCTTCGCGGCGATCGTTGCGACCGTGCTGCTTCGACATCTGCCGCGTGGTGCGCAGCTCGCCGGGCTCGGCGTCGGGTTCGGCGGGGTCGCGCTCGTCAGCCTGGCCCGCGGATCCGTCGGGGACGTGCAGGCGCTGGGCGTCGTCCTCGCTGTGGGCGCCACGATCTGTTACGGCCTTGCGATCAACCTCGCCGTTCCGATCCAACAGCGATACGGCTCCGTGCCGGTGATGGCGCAGATGCTGCTGCTGGCCTCGGTGTGGACAGCGCCGATGGGAATCGTTGGGCTGTTCAACTCATCATTCGAGTGGCGGCCGGTGTTGGCCGTGTCATTGCTCGGGTTCGTGGGTACCGGCCTGGCCTTCTTGGTCATGGCAACGCTCGTCGGCCGCGTCGGTTCGACGAGAGCCGCGTCCAGCACCTACCTCATTCCCGTCGTCGCAACGATTCTCGGGGTTGTCATCCTGGGTGACGACGTTGTTGCCTTCGAGATCGCCGGGATCGGTCTCGTTGTCGCCGGTGCCATGCTGGCGTCAAGGCGCGACCGCTGAGTCCGTGGAATCGGGCCGCCGTTCGAAGACGGAGGGTCGGCGCGCTATGAACGCGAGGACGTCTAGCTCGTTTGGGTGTCGAGGATGAGGACGTCGCCCGGGCTTGCTCTCTCATTGAGCGTGAGTTCGAGGTAGGTGTGACGGTAGCCGCCGCAACGCCAGTCGACTCTCGGGTTGAGTGCCGTGATCACCACCGCCAAATCAACCGCGGACGACCTGATCTCGAGCAGGGGAGGGCATGACCGGCTCGAGGAGACGATCAATCTGTCGCCCGGCGTCGAGAACCTCCGGAGTTCCGCGCCGCTTTGCCCGGAATCGTCGATCTGGTCGACGTCGTGCACCAGAAGATCGGGAATTGTGTCCAGCCACTCATAGCGCTCGATAGCGCCGGCCGGATCATCGACGACGAAGGAGAAGCTGTCGTCGGCCGCCCACACGGTGATGGCGACCGCCAGCGCGGCGAGAGCGGTGATGGCGAAGACGGTGCGGCGGATCATGACGGTGTTCCGCCATTGTGCTCCTGCCAGGGGATATCAGGAAGTGGTTCTCACGCGAGTGCCGATGCGTATACGCCGGCCGGCGGTGCCCTGCCAGCCTGCCCGTTCCCGTGTGGTTGGGCGCGCGTTTTCACCCCGGTGGTCATCGCTGAACCGCGCCGGCGGCGCCGCCGGTGCGATGTGGGATCATGGCCCGCTATGCGTCACTCGAACCCGCCGTCCCAGCCGAGTCCGAGCGCGGGTCCCCCAGATGCCTGAGGGGTCGCGCTGGTCAGGTCCCATCGCGGCAGGCTTCGGCATCCTCACGTGGGCTGCGGGAATCATCATGGTACGGCCAATCCCGATGTCGGGGATCCAGATTGCGTTTTGGCGGGTGTTGCTCGGCGGCATCCTCTACTGGATGGCGCTCCGGTTGTCGGGCCGCCGCCTCACCGCGCGCGCCCTTCGAGTGAGCGCGCCGGCGGCCATCGCCATCTCGCTCGAGATCGCAGTGTTCTTCGTCGCGTTGAAGGCGACCACCGTTGCCAACGCGGTCGTCATCGGTGCCCTGCAGCCGATTGTGTTGATGGCCGTCGCCGCCCGACGGTTCCGTGAGAAGATCACCGGTTGGGTCATCGGTATCGCCCTGGTTGCCACGGTCGGTGTGGGGCTCGTCGCCTTCGGTTCGTCGTCTCAGCCGATCTGGAGCCCGCGAGGCGACGTGCTGGCCGTGCTTGCGATGCTGCTCTTTTCGGCGTATTTCGCCTTCTCGAAAGCAGCTCGCGAAGAGGTCCCTGCCTTCGAGTTTCAGACCGCGATCTGGGTCATCGGCTCCGTGGTCCTGTTGCCGATCGCACTCATTGACGCCGGCGGTCTGGCCTTGCCAACATCGACCAATCTGCTGTGGTTGCTTGCGCTTCTCGCGGTTCCGGGAACAGGACATCTGCTGGTGAATTGGGCCCACGCTCGGGTCCCGTTGATCATCATGTCGATGTTCACGCTGGCCAACCCGGTGCTGTCCACGATCGGCGCCGCGGTGTTCCTGGGTGAAGGTGTCGATCCGTGGCAGGCGATCGGCATCATTATCGTTCTTGCCACGTTGATCATCACGATCCGTCGCCAGTCAGAGATCCGGCGTGCGCCGCCGGTGGCGGTGGTCGAGCCGGCCGTTTGACGATTATGCGCATATACGTATAATCATACGAACCAAGGAAGGATACTTGGGAACTGCAGCAGCCATCCTGGGCGCCTCCGGTTATGCCGGGGGCGAGCTCGTTCGACTCCTCGACGCGCATCCCGCGTTCGACGTCGACTTTCTCGGCGCGCATTCGAGCGCGGGCAACCCCCTTCGCGACGTGCATCCGCACTTGACCGGAGGTGACCGGATTTTGGAGCCGATGGCGGCCGTCGGCGAGCCAGACGTCGCATTTCTGGCACTGCCGCATGGGGCATCATGGGAGGTCGGCGAGGCGCTCGCTGGGCGGGGGGTGAAGGTCGTTGACCTCGGCAGCGACTACCGGATGGACACGGGTGACCGTTATGAGGCAGCGTACGGGACCCCGCATCCGCTGCCGCACCGTCTCGGCGACTGGCATTATGGCCTCCCCGAACTGAGCGGCATCGATCTGCGAGGAGCCGATCTCGTCGCGTCCCCGGGCTGTTATCCGACTTCTGCGTTGCTCGGCCTGGCGCCACTGGTCGCGGCCGGCGCGGTCGAACCGAACGCGATCGTCATCGATTCGATGTCGGGCGTCACCGGTGCCGGCCGGAGCCTGCAGGAGAACCTCCTGTTTGGTTCAGTCGACGAGAGCGTCGGCGCGTACGCGGTTGGCACGCACCGCCACCGGCCCGAGATCGAGATGGGCATCCAGATCGCATCGGGGGTTGAAACGGCGGTCCAGTTCACACCGCACCTCGTACCGATGCAGCGGGGGATTCTCTCGACGTGCTCGGCGCCCGCGATCGCTGATCCGCTCCCCGTCCTCACCGAGGCATACGTCGCCAGTCCGTTCGTCGAGGTGATCGATCAGCCACCGCAGACCCGCTGGGTGGTCGGATCCAACCGAGCATTCATCCACGCCTCGGTCGACGTACACGCAAACAGGACGATGGTGCTCGTTGCGATCGACAACCTCATGAAAGGCGCCGCCGGTCAGGCGGTGCAAGCCGCGAACCTGATGTTCGGCCTGCCCGAGACCGCGGGTTTGCCGATGACTGGATGGTTGCCGTGAGTGTGACCGCGCCGGCAGGGTTCAAGGCCACCGGACTGCACGCCGGGATCAAAGCCGACGGCGCGCTCGACACGTCCATCATCGTCGCCAGCCGCCCGGTCGCAGCCGCCGCCGTCTTCACAACCTCGCTCACCGCCGCGCCGGTGGTAACGCTCGCCCGCAAGCACATGGCCGACCCCATCGTCCAGGTGATCGTGATCAACTCCGGCTGTGCCAATGCCGGTACCGGGCTCGTCGGTCTCACGAACGCCGAGCGGGTTGCCGTCGCTGCGGCGGCGGTGGCAGGGTGCGATCCGGATCAGGTGATCGTGGCCTCGACTGGGCCCATCGGCACTCCGCTCCCGGTCGACAACGTGATTGACCGGCTCCCCGAGGCGTTCGCCGCCGCGGGTGGTGCCGATCACGACGCCACTCTGGCCGCTCGCGGCATACTGACCACCGATTCAGTGTCCAAAGAAGCGGTTCGCCGCACCGGCGGCTACGTCATTGGTGGCATGTCGAAGGGCGCGGGGATGGTGCGGCCCAACATGGCAACCATGCTCGCCTACCTCACCACGGACGCGGTGGTGGAGCCGGGTCCGCTTCAAACAGCCCTGGCGGATGCCGTCGATGCCACCTTCAACTCGTTGAACATCGACGGATGCCAGTCGACCAACGACATGGTGGTGTTGCTGGCTTCTGGCGAGTCTGGTGTGGCTCCGGACCCGTCCGGTTTTGGTGCGACGCTCACCGATGTGTGCGGCGACCTCGCGTGGCAGATGGCGAAGGACGCGGAGGGTGCGAGCCGCGTCGTCACGGTGCGGGTTGCTGGTGCCAGCGACGACCGTGTGGCCCGCGAAATCGGCAAGTCGATCGCCGACTCGTCGTTGGTACGGTCATCGTTCTACGGTGCCGATCCAAACTGGGGCAGAGTGCTCGGTGCGCTCGGCGTGACTGGTCATCCCATTCATCAGGAGGACATCGAGATTTCTTACGCCGGTACTGCCGTCGCCCAGGGCGGCGTGGGAATCCCGTTCGACGAGGACGCGGTCATCGCCAAGTTGGAGCGCGGGGACTTCGAACTCGACATCGTCGTGGGTGCCGGTGCTGGCCACGCCACCATCGTGACCACCGACCTCACACCCGAGTACGTGATGTTCAACGGGGAGCGGACCTGATGACCACCGGCCACAGCGCGCCGGGGCAGGCAAAGTCACGGATCGCAACCACTATGGGCAAGGCCCGCATCCTCACCGAAGCCATGCCGTATATCCAGTTGTTCCGGGACAAGGTGGTTGTCGTCAAATATGGCGGCTCGGCGATGGTCGACGACGTGCTCCGGGAAACGTTCGCCGGCGATGTCGCGTTGCTCGCAACTGTCGGCATCAAGCCGGTGGTGGTGCACGGGGGCGGACCTCACATCTCGAGGGCGATGGGACAGCAAGGCGTTGAGCCCCAGTGGTTCGACGGCCTCCGGGTCACGGACGCAGAGACGATCCGCGTGGTGCAGACGACGCTGGCGGGGGAGATCAACCCCGACATCGTGCGACTCTTGCAGGGAGCAGGCGTTCGGGCGGCCGGGGTCACCGGAATCGACGCCGGCCTTTTGACCGCCACCCAGCGGGATCCGCGGCTCGGGTTCGTCGGCGATGTCGCATCTGTCGACCCTTCGATCGTGCGGGGAATGCTCGAACAGAACCTGGTTCCCGTGATCGCACCCCTCGCACGCGGCCACGACGGCCATGTCTACAACCTCAACGCGGACACGGCCGCGGGTGCGGTTGCCGCTGCGCTCGGCGCCAAGAAGCTCGTGTATTTGACGGACGTGGAGGGGTTGTACCGGGATCTGGGAGATCAAGACAGCCTCATCCAGAAGCTGTCCACCCAGGAACTCGTCGATCTGCTCGATTCGGGTTCGGTGTCGGCCGGGATGCTGCCGAAGCTGAGATCCGTGGCGAACGCGCTGGCAGCCGGCGTCGGTCACGCCCACATCCTCGACGGACGGGTGCAGCACGCGCTGCTGCTCGAGATCTTCACCCCGGAGGGGATCGGCACCATGATCGCATCGGCCACATGATGGCCACGGCGCGGTCGGCGGTGACGCGACAGGAGAAGGAGTGACATGACCACCGGAACCAGCGACGTGATTGCCCGTGAGGCCGACACGATCATGCAGACATACAAACGCATACCGGTGGTCTTCGCGCGTGGCGACGGCACGAGTCTGTACGACGAGGACGGAACTCACTACCTCGACTTCCTTGGCGGTTTGGCCGTTGTCGGAGTCGGCCACGCCAACACGCGCGTCGCGGCGGCGGTGGCCAAACAGATGACTGAGCTCGTGCATGTCTCCAACCTGTATTACACGAAACCGCAAGTACAACTCGCGGCCCGCCTCACCGAGCTGTCCGGCCTCGATCGCGTGTTCTTCGCGAACTGCGGGGCGACCGCCAACGAGACCGCCATCAAGCTCGCCCGAAGGTGGGGTCAAAAGGAACGTGGCGAGCGCGCGTACGAGGTCATCTCGCTCGTCGACTCGTTCCACGGCCGCACGCTCGCGTCACTCGCAGCGACCGGTCAACCGGCCAAACAGGCGACGTTCGAACCCCTCCCTTCCGGCTTTCGTCAGGTCACCGCCAACGATCTTGTCGCGCTGGAGGCGGCTCTGTCGGCAGACACCGCGGCTGTCATGCTCGAGACGGTGCAGGGGGAGGGCGGCGTGGTGCCCATGGACGTCGACTATCTCCATGCGGTCCGAACGCTGTGCGACGAGCAGAACATGTTGCTGATCTTCGATGATGTGCAGGCGGGCATCGGGCGCACCGGCGCCTGGTTCTCATGGCAGAACCTGGGAGTAGAGCCCGACATCGCCACGCTGGCCAAAGCCCTCGCCAATGGCCTTCCGATCGGCGCGTGCCTCGCCAGCGAGCGTGCGGCCAAGGCCTTCGAATACGGAGACCACGCAACGACGTTTGGCGGCGGACCGGTCGTGTGCGCTGCTGCTCTTGCCGTGCTCGACGAGATCGAAGATCGCAATCTCCTCGACAACGTCTTGGCTCGCAGCGCTCAACTGACCGAAGGGCTGGTGGCCCTGCCCGGCGTGAGCTCGGTGCGCGGCCGCGGGCTGCTTCTCGCTGCTGTGCTCGAACAGCCGCGATCTGCTGAGATAGCCGGCGCCGCCCTGCGCGAGGGCCTCGTGATCAACAACGTGCGGCCTGACGCGCTCCGCTTCGCTCCGCCGCTGACGGTCACCGCGGAGGAAATCGACGAGGCACTCGCCCGGCTCGCCCGGGCCATGTGATTCCGTCCGGATTCCGCTTCCGATCCCCACCTGATGGCTCCGGCGCACCGAACGCCGGGTGTCGGAAGCTGCCGCTGGCTGGAGTTCAAAGCTGCCGCGTTGCATCAAACGGCCCCATGACGAGCGCCCCGCCGTCGACCCGGAAGACATTGCCGTTGGCGAAGCGGCCCAGAGGAGAGATGAGGTAATGGATCAGCCCGGCGATCTCCTCCGGCCGTCCGAGGCGCCCGGCCAGATTGATGGGTGCATCGAGCGCGGCGAGGTCATCGGCGATGTCGGCGATCATCGGTGTATCGATCAATCCGGGATTCACCTGCACGACCCGAACCGGGGAAACCTCCTTCGAGAGCGCCACCGTTGCCGCGGTCAGCGCAGACTTGGTCGCCCCGTACGCGACGGCACCGGGCGAGGGGCGCTCTGCGTCGACTGAGCCCACCATCACCACAACCGGATGTTCGGACGCCCGCAGATGCGGGAGCGCCTGTTGCAGCAAATGGAGCGGCGCCCAAACGTTGAGCCCGAACATCGCGTTGAATGTGTCGTGATCGAGCTGCTCAAACGGCATCCAGTCGGCACGAGCTGCACAGTTGACAATGATGTCCAGTCCCCCGAGCGCGACGACAACCCGCTCGGTCAGTCCTTCGAGAGCTTCGGGGTTCGCGAGGTCGGCCTGCAGCGGTGTGAAGGCCGGGCCGAGTTCTTCGGCCATCCGATCCAGCGGCTCTTTACGCCGGGCAACTGCCACCACCCGTGCGCCGGCGGTGACGGCCCGGCGCGCGGTCGCGGCGCCGATACCGGTCGAGCCACCGGTGATCAGTACCCGCTGGTCGGTGAGTTCCATTCCGGTCGTGGGATCCATCGCGTCCGTGAGGCTACCGCCTGGCCCGCGTGGCGATCCGCGATCCGCCATTGTCCGCCGACGGCGATATCCCCCGCAGCGTCCGGGGCCGGTGTGGACGCGGAAGGCTGAAGGCATGCACGACCATCTACGCATTGACAGCCGGCTCGCCCGACATGTGCGACTGCCGCGGCCGCGCGTCGCGGCTTCGAGCCAAGCGAGATGACCGGAACGGTCCGCCCACTAGCGAGGTCAGATCTGGGAACATGGTCCACTGCTCACACGAAAGGCACAGTGATGGCCAACCCGGTGTTGACCAGGGGCTTTGGCGGCGACAACCTCATCGTCGATGACGTAGAACGTATGTCGGTCGGAGGCGTCGGCAGGTCCACGCTGATTCTCTTCGCCTTGTTCCTGCCGGCTGCGATCTGGGGCTGGACCCAAGTGTCGCTCCAACGTTTCCCCACCTGGACCATCGGCGCGATCATCTTCGGCTTCGTCGCAGTGATTGCCGGGGCGTTCCGACCGCAGTGGACGCCGGTGATCGGGCCGATCTACGCCGTGGTGGAAGGTGCGTTGGTCGGTGCGATCTCGAACGTCTACCAGAACGCGTACGGCGAAGGCATTGTCACCAACGCGATTCTCGCCACCTTCCTCACGGTGCTGGTGATGGCGGTCCTGTACGTCACCAGGACCATCAGGGTGACCGACCGCATGCGCTCGATTGTGATCGGCGCGACTGCCGGCATTTTCGTCTTCTACCTGGCCACGTTCGCGTTGTCGTTCTTCGGAGTGAACATGCCGCTCGTGTGGGACGCCGGGCCGCTCGGGATCCTGTTCAGCCTCGCGGTCATCGTGCTGGCTGCCTTCAATCTGCTCATCGACTTCGATCTCATCGAGCGGGGCGTTGCGGCGGGTGCGCCCAAGTGGATGAACTGGTTCGCGGCGTTCGGGCTCGTCGTGACCGTCGTCTGGCTGTACCTGGAGATCCTGCGCCTCCTCGGCAAGCTCCACCGCAGGTAGCTCTCCGGCACCGGCAGGCCCTGACCGCGCGCCCCGGAGTAGTCCGTTCGCGCGTAGTTGAAATGGTTCTCAAATCTCGGGTTGAACCTGCCGAAGAGATATACACGGGCGGGTAGTTCGTCACATAGCCGTGTGCCTCGCTTCCCGCTCGGGCAGATCGAGACCGAAGGACTGACGGATGCGCACGGACGCCGGTCGTCGTTTCGCATCCGGTTTGGGTCTGCAACCGGTCAAGGGCGCGAGGGCTCCGGACTGCGGTGACAGAGGCTGCGATCCAGCAATTGGCGGATTACTGGAGGCATTGCAGCACCGGCTGAGCACCGCAGTCCGGGCCTCGTGATTTCTGCAGGGGTGCATCTCACGCGACGCCGAGCAGCTACGTTCAATCCTCGAGATGCCGACGTTGCCTCCGTTTCAACAATTACTCGATGCGCACGCACTCGAGGTGCACCGATTCCTCCGCGGTCTCGTCGGGCCGGATTCGGCGGACGATTGTCTGCAAGACGCCCTGCTTTCCGCGCTGCGCGCGTACCCGAGACTTCGTAACGCCGACAACCTGCGGGCCTGGTTGTTCACGATCGCCCACCGCAAGGGCATCGACCATCTCCGCCGGAACGGACGGGAGCGGCCGGCGGCGGACATGCCCGAGCGAGCGATCAGTAACGCCGAGCCGCCCGACCACGGGCTGTGGAACCAGGTTGCGAAGCTTCCCGACAAGCAGCGGGCCGCGATAACACTGCGGTACGTCGGCGACATGACCTATGCGACGATCGCCGAGATCATCGACTGTTCAGAGCCGGCTGCCCGCCAGAACGTTCGGGCCGGCCTTACGAGATTACGAAAGGCAACGGGCTGATGGACATCACCTTCACGAATGTCGACCACGCGCACCACGCGACACAACTTGCTCGATTCGGTGAGCGCGCGTTCGAGGAGAACGGCCCCGCCCAGCTGGCGTATCACACGTTCCCGTCCCCGATCGGTGCCCTCCTCGCGGCAGTCACGCGCCAGGGTTTGGTCCGTATCTGCTTTGAGTCGGAAGATCCCGAAGATGTGCTGTCGCACCTCTCTGCCAGAGTGTCGCCTGCGATCATCGAACTACCGTCTGCGCTCGTCGGAGTGCGCCGGCAGCTCGACGCCTATTTTGCTGGTTCGCTTCGCTGCTTCGACCTGCCGCTCGACCGCCGCCTCTTCAGCCCATTTCAAACGAAGGTGTTGGCGGCGACGTCGGCGATCCCTCCCGGAGAGGTCAAGAGCTACGGCCAGATAGCCGCACTGGCCGGACGACCTGGTGGCGCGCAGGCCACCGGCCAGGCGCTCGGCGCAAACCCCATTCCGGTGGTTGTGCCCTGTCACCGGGTCGTTGCGGCCGACGGATCGCTGCGAGGCTACGGCGGCGGTCTCGAACGAAAGCAGTTCTTGCTGGATCTCGAGCGGGGGGAACAATCACTGTTCTAGCTCGGTGCCGGGAGACGGCCCGGCATATGCAAACCGATCGGCATCGAGGAGTCCGAATCCGGCCGCGCGTCGCCGTGCTGGGAGGACTTCATCCAACCGCCCCGGCCGAACACAGCGCCTGACCGGACCTCCGCCCGGCTGCACGTCCAAGGAGCTTCGGATTACGCCGCCGAC
>Ga0224512_10005582_pt1 | contig 10306 bp, 5 predicted proteins | sample SF_May12_sed_USG_4_FD_169103 | JGI IMG/M metagenome (GOLD analysis project Ga0224512, IMG submission 169103) | Sediment microbial communities from San Francisco Bay, California, United States - SF_May12_sed_USGS_13 | ecosystem: Environmental > Aquatic > Marine > Sediment | place: USA: California...
GCGACGAGTGACGGCGACAAAACGATCCGCGTTGAGCGGCGCCGGACAATATCATTGAAACGCGACACCGATACGGTCCGGCAGAGCTTTTCCGGCGGCCGCTCGAAGTCTGTCGTGGTGGAAAAGAAGCGCCGCCGCATCTCGGTGCCGGGATCGGACGAGGCTGCGCCGCTTTCCAAATCACCCGAGCCGGTCGCAAAACCGGCTGCCAAGGCCGCCAAGCCGACCGCGGACGCCGCGGCGGCGGAAAAGGCCTCCCGCACCAGTGGCGTTGTGCTGCGCACGCTGACCGAAGATGAACGCGGCGCGCGGGCGCAGGCGCTTGCCGACGCCAAGGTGCGCGAGGCCGTCGATCGCCAGCGCGCCGAAGAGGAAGCGCGGCGGCAAGCCGAGGACGAGGTCCGGCTGGCGCGTGAGCGCGAAGAAGCCGCGGCCCGGCAGAGCGAAGAAGAAGCTCGCAAGCAGGCCGAAGAGGAGGCCCGCAAACAGGCCGAGGAGGAAGCCCTGCGCCGGTTTGGCGGTGCTGAGGCGGCAGCCCCCGCGGTCGCCGAAGACACAAAAACCCTGCGCGCCGTCGATCGCCCGAAACGTGAGGAGGCAAAACCGGCTCGCCGCGCCGGACAGGAGCGCCGCCGAGGCCGGCTGACGGTCACCAATGCGCTTGAGGATGAACGCGAGCGGTCGCTGGCGTCGATACGCCGGCGCCGCGAAAAGGAAAAGCGCCAGTCGTCGAACTTTACGCCGTCGACGGAAAAGATTGTTCGCGACGTGACGATTCCGGAAGCGATTTCCGTCCAGGACCTCGCCAATCGCATGGCTGAGCGGTCCGTCGACGTCATTCGCCTGCTCATGAAGCAGGGCACGATGGTCAAGATCACCGATATTCTGGATGCCGACACCGCCCAGATCGTCGCCGAGGAGATGGGTCATTCGGTGCGGCGCGTCGCCGCCTCCGACGTGGAGGAAGGCTTGTTTGCCGAACCCGATGCCGCCGGCGATCTGAAGCCGCGGCCGCCGGTCGTCACGATCATGGGTCATGTCGATCACGGCAAGACATCGCTGCTGGATGCGATTCGCCAGACCAAGGTGGTCGAAGGCGAGGCTGGCGGCATCACCCAGCATATCGGCGCCTATCAGGTCGAACAGAACGGTCAGAAAATCACTTTCATCGACACGCCGGGCCACGCCGCCTTTACCGCCATGCGGGCGCGCGGCGCGCAAGCCACCGATATTGTCGTGCTCGTTGTCGCCGCCGATGACGGCGTCATGCCGCAGACGATCGAGGCGATCAATCACGCCAAGGCGGCCAATGTTCCGCTGATTGTCGCCATCAACAAGATCGACAAGCACGAGGCCGATCCCAACCGGGTCAAGACGGAACTTTTGCAGCACGAGGTAATTACCGAATCCATGTCCGGCGAGACGCTGGAGGTCGAGGTTTCGGCGACGCAAAAGATCAATCTCGACAAGCTTCTGGAGGCAATCGTCCTGCAGGCCGAATTGCTCGATCTGAAATCCAATCCTGATTGCGCCGGCGAAGGCACCGTCATCGAGGCGCAGCTGGAGCGCGGCCGCGGTGCGGTCACGACCGTGCTGGTTCAGCGTGGCACGCTGCATATCGGCGATATCGTTGTTGCCGGCTCAGAATGGGGCAAGGTGCGAGCGCTGATCGACGATCACGGCGCCGCGGTGGAGGATGCCGGTCCGTCTTTTCCGGTCGTAATCCTCGGCTTCCAGGGCGCGCCGGAAGCCGGCGACCGCGTCGCCGTCGTCGATTCCGAAGCGCGCGCCCGCGAGATCACCCAATACCGCCAGCGCGTCAAGCGCGAGCGGTCCGCCGCCATGCGGACCGGCGCGCGCGGCTCGCTGGAAGAGATGATGAATCAGCTGCAAAGCGAGGGCGGACAGGAGTTCATGTTGCTGATCAAGGGCGACGTGCAGGGCTCCGTGGAAGCCATTGCCGGAGCATTGGACAAGCTCGGCACCGAGGAAGTGGCCGCCCGCGTCATTCATTCCGGCGTCGGCGGCATCACCGAATCAGACGTCAGTCTGGCGGAGGCCTCGCGGGCGGCGATCATCGGCTTCAATGTCCGTGCCAACAAGCAGGCGCGTGACGCGGCCGAGGCGGCGGGCGTCGAGATCCGCTATTACAACATTATCTATGACCTGATCGACGATATGAAGGCGGCCATGTCCGGCATGCTGTCGCCCGAACGCCGCGAGACATTTCTTGGCAACGCCGAGATTCTGGAGGTTTTCGACATTTCCAAAGTCGGCAAGGTGGCCGGCTGTCTGGTTGGGGAGGGCAAGGTGGAACGCGGCGCCGGCGTCCGTTTGCTGCGCGATAATGTCGTCATCCACGAAGGCAGGCTGTCGACGCTCAAGCGCTTCAAGGACGAGGTCAAGGAGGTCGCCTCCGGCCAGGAATGCGGCATGGCCTTTGAGAATTATGAGGACATGCGCAAGGGCGACGTGATTGAGTGCTACCGCGTCGAGGAAGTGGCCAGGACCCTTTAGGCATTTTCCGGCGCCCTTGAGGGCATTCAAACCCAGTTTGGCGGAACCGTCCTTAGTCGAGTGTAAAAAGAATTGAAAAACCTACCCTCCCAGCGCCAGCTCCGCGTCGGCGAGCTGGTCCGCCATGCGCTGGCCGACGTGCTCGCCCGCGGCGAGGTCAGCGACCCGGATCTTGACGGCGTCATCATCAGCATCGCCGAGGTTCGCGTTTCCGCCGATCTGCGTCACGCCACCGCCCTGGTCGCGCCGCTCGGCCACAAGGAGCCGGCGCGCGTCGCTACGGCGCTCAACCGCAATGCCCGTTTCCTGCGCGGCAAGATCGCACCGGCCCTGCGGCAGATGAGAAACATGCCAGACCTGAAATTCCAGATCGATTCGCGTTTTGACGACGATTCCCGCATCGACGCCCTGCTGCGCTCGCCTGACGTCAGGCGTGATCTGTCAGTCGGATCGGATGGCAAATCCGATGAGGAGGTGCCTTGATGGCCCGCGGCAGGAACAAAGGCCGCAAGGTCGATGGCTGGGTCGTGCTCGACAAGCCGGCCAGCATGACATCGACGCAGGCGGTTGCCCGCGTCAAGCGCGCCTTCAACGCGCAAAAGGCCGGCCACGCCGGAACGCTCGATCCGCTTGCTTCCGGCTGCCTGCCGATTGCGCTCGGCGAGGCGACCAAGACGGTTTCCTTTGTTATGGATGGCCGCAAGATCTATCGTTTTTCCGTTCGCTGGGGCGAGGAGAGGGAGACCGACGATACGGAAGGCAAAGTCATCGCCACATCCGACAAGCGCCCCGATGCCGCCGCCATCGGCGCCGTTCGGGCCGAATTCACCGGCACGATCATGCAGGTCCCGCCGGCCTATTCCGCCGTCAAGATCGCCGGCGAAAGGGCCTACGATCTGGCCCGCGATGGCGATACGGTAAGGCTTGACGCCCGCCAGATCGTTGTTCACCGGCTCGAACTTGTCGATTGCCCTGATGCCGATACCGCGGTGTTTGTCGCCGAATGCGGCAAGGGAACCTATGTCCGCGCCCTGGCCCGCGATATGGGCCGCCGGCTTGGCACTTTTGGCCATGTCGTGGCGTTGCGCCGTCTCGCCGTCGGTCCGTTCGCCGAGGACGACATGATTTCACTGGAATTGCTCGGCCAGATGAGCCATAACGCCCCCGCTTCGGGACATGACAATCTGATTGACGCTCTGAAGCCGGTCATGACCGCGCTGGACGACATCCCGGCGCTGGCCGTGAGTGAACAGGATGCGGCCCGCCTCAGAAGAGGACAGGCACTCTTCCTGAAAGGACGGGATGCGCCGGTCTTTACCGGCCCTGCCTACGCGGATTGCGGCAATGTTCCGGTCGCGCTGGGCGAGGTGGTAAAGGGCGCCTTCAATCCCAAGCGGGTTTTTAATCTGACCGGTGATCCATGGGTTGCCGGCACGAACGACAAGAGGACAACCGATGTCGATTACAGCTGAGCGTAAACAGGCGCTGATCAAGGAATATGCGACCAAGGACGGCGACACCGGTTCGCCGGAAGTCCAGGTGGCGATCCTATCGGAACGCATTGCCAATCTGACCGAGCATTTCAAGTCCCACGGCAAGGACAACCATTCCCGCCGTGGACTTCTCAAGCTCGTTTCCCAACGCCGCCGGCTGCTGGACTATGTCAAGTCCGGCGACCAGGAGCGATATCAGGCGCTGATCACGCGTCTTGGACTGCGCCGCTGATGGCGCATTGATCGCGCGGCGGAACGGTTCGGCTGCGCGCAAATCTGAAAGCAAGGCTCGCCATGGCAGGATCGCCGGATGCTCTCCCGCTGACTTAAGCGCCGGGAAGAAGAGCCTCCCGTCATCTTGCGCATGGCCTGCCCGAGCTTTTGCCACGGACAGAAAGGACTACCATGTTTAATCATCACAAAGTGGAACTGGAATGGGGCGGCCGCCCGCTGACCCTGGAGAGCGGCAAGATTGCCCGTCAGGCCGACGGCGCCGTGCTGGTAACCTATGGCGAGACGACGGTGCTGGCGACGGCGGTCGCCGACCGCCAGCCCAAGCCGGGCCTCGATTTCTTTCCCCTGACCGTCAATTATCAGGAAAAGACTTACGCCGCCGGCAAGATCCCGGGCGGCTTTTTCAAGCGTGAAGGCCGGCCGAGCGAAAAGGAAACGCTGGTCTGCCGTCTGATCGACCGCCCGATCCGGCCGCTTTTCGCCAAAGGCTTCAAGAACGAAACCCAGATCATCGCAACGGTCATGTCGCATGATCTGGAGAACGATCCCGACATTGCCGCAATGATCGCCGTTTCGGCGGCGCTGACCATTTCCGGCATACCCTTCCTTGGCCCCATCGGCGGCGCCCGTGTCGGCTATATCGGGGGCGAATACGTTCTCAACCCGATGCTCGACGAGATGCCGGAAAGCGCTCTCGATCTTGTCGTCGCCGGCACTGCCGATGCCGTGCTGATGGTCGAATCGGAGGCCAAGGAGCTGCCCGAGGACGTCATGCTCGGCGCCGTAATGTTCGGACATAAGGCGTTTCAGCCGGTTATCGACGCAATCATCAAACTGGCCGAAAAATGCGCCAAGGAGCCGCGCGACGTTGAGGTGGAGGACAAGTCCGACCTTGCCGCAAAGGTGGCGGCGATCGTCGAGGCTGATCTGCGCCAAGCCTACCAGATCGCCGACAAGCAGGAGCGTCAGGAAAAGGTCGCGGGCCTCAAGGATGCGGCGATCGCCCAGCTGGCCGATCCGGAAGACAGTTCCAAGCCGGACGCGTCCGACGTCGGCGGTGTTTTCAAGGAAATTGAGAAGGACATCGTGCGCGGCAGCATTCTGGACACCAGCATGCGTATCGATGGCCGTGATCTGAAAACCGTCCGGCCGATCGTCTCCGAGGTCGGCGTGCTGCCGCGAGCCCACGGTTCGGCGCTGTTCACCCGCGGCGAAACCCAGGCCATAGTCGTGGCGACGCTCGGCACCGGCGAGGATGAGCAATTCGTCGATGCGCTGGAAGGCACCTATAAGGAGCATTTCCTCCTTCACTACAACTTCCCGCCTTATTCGGTCGGCGAAACGGGCCGCGTCGGCTTCACTGGCCGGCGTGAAATCGGTCACGGCAAGCTGGCCTGGCGCGCATTGCGGGCCGTCCTGCCTGATCGGGACGAGTTCCCCTATACCGTGCGCATAGTCTCCGAGATCACCGAATCGAACGGCTCGTCGTCGATGGCGACGGTCTGTGGCTCCTCGCTGGCCATGATGGATGCCGGCATCCCGATCAAGAAGCCGGTTGCCGGTATCGCCATGGGCCTGATCAAGGAAGCGGAACGCTTTGCGGTACTGTCCGATATTCTCGGCGACGAAGATCATCTCGGCGATATGGACTTCAAGGTTGCCGGCACCGATGAGGGCATCACCTCGCTGCAAATGGACATCAAGATCACCGGCATCACAGAGGAGATCATGCAGGTCGCGCTCGACCAGGCCAAGGGCGGCCGCTTGCACATCCTCGGCGAAATGGCCAAGGCGCTCGGCCAGGCCCGCGACGAGATCGGCGAATACGCGCCACGCATTGAGGTCCTGCATATCCCCGTCGACAAGATCCGCGAAGTCATTGGCACCGGCGGCAAAGTCATCCGGGAAATCGTTGAAAAGACCGGCGCCAAGATCAACATCGAGGATGACGGCACGGTCAAGATCGCTTCCGCCGACGCGGAATCGATCAATGCCGCGATCACCTGGATCAAAGGCATCACCGACGAACCGGAAGTCGGTCACATCTACCGCGGCACGGTCGTCAAGGTTGTCGATTTCGGCGCCTTCGTGAATTTCTTCGGCGCCAAGGACGGCCTGGTGCATATCTCGCAACTCAACCAGGGCCGGCCGGAAAAGGTCACCGACGTGGTCAAGGAAGGCGAGCAGGTCTATGTCAAGCTCATGGGTTTCGACGATCGCGGCAAGGTTCGCCTATCGATGAAGGTCGTCGACCAGGAGACCGGTGAGCCGCTCGAAGGCCAGGCCGCCTGATCGGGCGAGCGCAGTGGCACATACCAACGGGGCGCTGTGGCGCCCCGTTTTTTGTCGCGATTTCCTGTCCGAAAAGTCGTTCAACTCTTTGGAAAAGTGCTCAGGCGATATTGGCGAGCGAGATCGGCTTTGTGTCGTCCGGCCGCTGCCTGAACAGCTTATCCAGGCTTTCCGGGTGGCCGAAATAATAGCCCTGCGCCTGGCTGCAGCCGGCGTCCCGCAGGATATCGGCGTGTTCAAGCGATTCCACGCCCTCGCCGGCGACGTTCATCCCCAGTGATTGGCCAAGGCTGCAAATCGCCGCGATCACCGCCCGTTTCTTCTCATTGCCGTCAATTCCGCTCATGAACGACCGATCGATCTTGATCTTGTTAAACGGATAGCGCGACAACAGGCCAAGGCTCGATGTGCCGACACCAAAATTGTCCATGACGATCGAAATGCCGATTTCGCGGATTGTCTCCAGGCGGGCGAAGGCGGCGTCTTCGTTGCGGCCGAGGATGCTTTCATTGACCTCAATGTCGATGCGTTTTGGATCGACATTATAGGTGCTGAGCGTGTCTTCGATGAAAGTTTCAATACCCTTGGGCTTCAATTGCGCGGCAGAAAGATTGATGGCGACCCGGGCATCGGGCGGCAGGACTGCACAATCGCGCGCAACCTGGCGGATTACCCATTCGCCCATCGGTATGATCAGACCGGTCTCCTCCGCGATCGATAAAAACATCGACGTGGGCACCAATCCCTTGCCGGGAAGACGCCAGCGCAGCAGAGCCTCGTAGCCGGTGACCTGATTGGACAAAAGGTCGTATTGCGGCTGGTAAAGCAGCGTGAAGAGATCGTGATCCAGCGCAAAGCGCAGCCCATCCTCCAGCGTTATACGGCTTTTCTGGTCCTCGGCCATTTTGGGATCGAAGAATCGCCAGGTCCGCCGGCCTTCGCTCTTGGCGCGGTAAAGTGCGAAATCGGCATTGCGCATCAATTGGTCGGCGGTATCGCCATTATCGGGTGCAACCGCGATGCCCAATGACCCACTGATCAGAATTTCGTGCCCGTCGACGCGGAAGGAGGTCGACAACAGGTCCAGGATACGATCGGCAAACGGCTTCAGGGATGCCGTGTCCTCGATCTTGGGAACAAGGATAGCGAATTCATCGCCGGAAAGCCTGGCAAGCAGATCGTCGCCACGCACCGAACCCTGCAGGCGTTTTGCCGCGGCGCGCAGCAGTCCGTCGCCGACCGGATGGCCGAGGGTATCGTTGACCGACTTGAACTCGTCCAGATCAATCATCAGCAACGCGCATTTGTGGGATAGCCGCTCGGCAGAAGCGACCGCCTGCTTCAGCTTGTCCTCAAACTGTTTTCGATTTGGAATTCTTGTCAGTTCGTCGTGAAGGGCGAGGAAACGCAAGCCGTCATCGCCCTTCTCGATTTGACGCGCCCGGTAGGTAAAGCCGCCCATGAATGCGAAAAACGTCATAGCGGCGACGCCGCCGGAATAAATGAATTCGCGCCGGAACTGCATGGCCAGTTCCGCCGCTGATCGTGATTGAACGAAGCGCGCGGCCAGCCTTACAGGGCCGTCAGGCGAGGCTGGAAAGGCAATCCAGGTTCCGAAGTTACTTTTTGAGATCAAGCCGATATTGCCGGTTGCATAGGCGCCGGCCGGGACTTTCACCATCGACAGGCCCTGGTGATCGCGGATTGCTGCCGTTGCCGCATAAAAATCGGCAACCGCTTCCGGGTTCGTTCCTGCGGCCGGCACGACATGGTTGTCGCCCTCGATCAGAACCAGCGCGTCGATCCCGGCCGTCTTGAGGGATTTGGGTGCCAGCGGCAAGGAACCGCGCTTTAGAGCGATCAGCGAGTCGGCACGGTTCCCGATACTGTTTTCAAACCAGATATGAGCCTTTGCACTGGCATCGCGAACCAGCATGGCGCGGATGCTTGCCTGCCCAATGAAAGAAAGGAAACCCAGGAGGCAAATACAAACCAGCACACTGCCAGCCAGGACAGATATACGTTTTCCGACAGAACGCACGATTTGGGCCGCCTTCCAGACTTCTGCGGCTGGAAGCTAGCAAGGGCGCATTATGGTTCCCTGAATCAGATTTTTAGAATTTGATCGGAATGCGAACGATTGCTGAAGACCTGGAATGCCGGGTCAGGCGACAGCTTTTTCGATGTCATCGTCTATGTCGCTGCCCTCATCGCGGCCGTCGTCACCTTCGGCGCGCTCAACGCGATATCCGTCATCGCCATCGGCTGCTTCGGTATTGTCCGGCGGTTTGTTTTCCACCTGCGCGGCGATATCGGCCCGCTGTGGCGCACCAAACAGGAAGCCCTGAACGATGCTGCAACCGGCGGCCTGCAGCAATGTGACCTGATCGTTGGTTTCAACGCCCTCGGCGGTGATATCGACGCTCAAGCTACGGCCCAGCCCAACGATGGAGGAGATGATCGCTCCAATCTGCGGATCGTCCGACAATTGCCCGACAAAGCTGCGGTCGATCTTGATCTTGTCGAAGGGAAAGCGCGTCAGATAGCTGAGGCTGGAATATCCGGTACCGAAATCGTCCATGGCAATGCGTACGCCGAGCGCCTTGATGCGCTGCAGCGTTGCCATGATCTCAGCGGAATGGTCGAGAAACACGCTTTCCGTGATCTCAATCTCCAAGCGCTGCGGATCAAGCCCGGTCTCCTCAAGCACGTCGCGGATCATCTCGTCGACGCCCGGATAGCGGAATTGTTCGGCGGAGAAATTCACCGCGACAATGCCGGAACTGATCCAGTTGGCTCCGTCCCGGCACGCTTTGCGCAGGATCCACTCGCCCAATTGCTTGATAAGCCCTGTTTCTTCCGCAATGGGAATGAAGTCCATCGGCGAGATGATCCCTTCGCCCGGCCGCTCCCAGCGGATCAAAGCTTCATAGCCGCATATGTCTCCGCTCTTTAGGTCCATCTGCGGTTGGTAGAAAACGACGAATTCGTCGCGCTGCAATGCCAGTCGCAGATCGCGTTCCATTGTGCTGCGCCGCACCAGGTGGTTCTCCATCTGCGTATCGAAGAACCGGTACCCCTGGGCGCCATCGGCCTTGGCCTTGGCGAGCGCCAAGTCGGCGGCGCGGAACAGCGTTTCGCCGCTGTCGGCATTGACGGGGTAAAGCGCCACGCCGACGCTGGCACCCAAAGAAGTCTCTGCTCCATCGATTTCGAATGGCTCGCTCAGTTCCTCAATGATGCGTTGCGCCAGATGTTTCAGCGACCGGGGATTAGCCTCATTGTCGATCATGACGGTGAATTCATCACCCGACATGCGGGCGACAAGCGCATCGGATCCCACAAGCGCCCGAATCCGGAAAACCGATTCCCTCAGTACCGCATCGCCGGCGACATGGCCCCAGATGTCGTTCACCGATTTGAACCGGTCGAGATCGATGGCGATGACGGCAATCTGGCTGTCGGCCGATTCGGCGGCAGTGACCGCGTCGTCAAGCTGGTTCAAGAAAGCCTTACGGGTGATCAGGGCCGACAGGGGATCACGTTCGGTTTGCGGCGATTGCGTTCCGGCCGAGCCCGCTCTGGAAACGCCAAAAATCACAAAAAAGCCGAATCCCCAGATGACAAGCGCACTGAAAAGGCCGGCATAAAAGCCGAACTGCGAGAGCGTGGAAGCCACGCCGCCAGTATCAAAATCAGCGCCGTCAGCCACAATGCGGGCGGCCACATAGAGGCAAAGCCAGACAATCGGACCGAGGACAATGGCGCCG
>Ga0224512_10005583_pt1 | contig 10302 bp, 11 predicted proteins | sample SF_May12_sed_USG_4_FD_169103 | JGI IMG/M metagenome (GOLD analysis project Ga0224512, IMG submission 169103) | Sediment microbial communities from San Francisco Bay, California, United States - SF_May12_sed_USGS_13 | ecosystem: Environmental > Aquatic > Marine > Sediment | place: USA...
CACCTCGGCCATGGCCTCGACCGCCACCGGATTCACCCGGTCGGCCGGCTCCGAGCCCCCGGAGAACACCTCGACTCGACCGCCAGCCAAATGCCGCATGAACCCGGCCGCCATGGCAGATCGACCGGCGTTGTGAACGCACATGAACAGCACTGCTGGCGTCGATGTCATGGGGCCATCAGGCTATCCCAGCGCGCACCAGGCACTTTCCCCAACATTGTCGCCCGTAAGACTTCGTCGCCGACACGACAAAGCTGGCGTTCGGCGACTCTTGGCTCACCAAACGCAGCCGGCCTGGACGCGAAGAGAGGGGCCGGTCGTCGGCCCCTCTCTGTCAAGGTCGTGATTCGCCTAGTTGGTGCGTTCGATAGTGATGGTCCCGACATCGGTCCAGTCACGGATCTCAGGATCCAGATTGCCGAACTGGCCGAGGCTGCCGGTACCCGTGATCCCGCCGTGGTGGCTGATGACGCCCATCTGGGCCAGGTTGGGGTTGCTCTCGCCGGTCCCCGGAGCCTCTCCGGCGCAGGGTGGCACCAGGTCGGACCGGTTCTCGGTGTTGGCTTCGGTGCCTGCGTCGTACGCATCGAGCGCGGCTGTGTATACGTCACCCACGTTCTTCGGCAGCTTCACGCTGTCCACTCCAGTGAAACCATCGTTGGTGCAGACCAACATGGCAACGAAGGAGAACCTATTGGCTCCTTCTGTGGAGGTGATCTCGAAGGTGGTGGTTTCGCCTGGATGCAGGGGTCCGGGCATCTCGGGGACAGGGAAGCCAATTACGAAGTCAGCGACACCGTTGTTGCCTTCTCGCTCGGCGATGGCCGCTTCGAGATTGCCGTTTTCGGCGATCTGCTGCACTCCGAAAGTCGCCTGTTCGCCAGCGCCGAACACACCGGCATTCTGCTTGTGGGTCGATGCCAGCGGCGGCGTCATTGGCTGACCGCCGGTGTCGTTGGTGATGGTCACCGTGTAGGTGCGAACGCCATTGCTGGCGCTCGCCGTCGGGACAAGAGCTAGAGCCATTGCCGCAACGACAAATAGCAACAAGCCGATTGTTTTCTTGGACATGTTTCCTCCGTTGGTTGGGGACATGGGAGAGACTGCACGGCAAATCTGAACTGGAAAGAAACCCGACATGAATACGCGGGAACCTCATCGATGCCGATGCCGTTAGCCAAAGGAGGGAGGAAGATTGCTAACGCAAACCATTAGTCGGGTGCTGGTCGTCGACGACGAGCCAATGGTGAGAGACGTCGTCACTCGCTACCTGGAGCTGGATGGCATCGAAGTCGTGGCTGTTCGTGACGGTGCTGCGGCACTGGAAGAATGGTCGCGATCTAAACCCGACCTGATCGTCCTCGATGTGATGCTCCCCCATATCGGCGGTCTGGACGTGCTCGGCGAGCTGCGTCGAACCTCCGACGTGCCCGTGATACTTCTCACGGCCAACGGAGACGAGCCCGACCGGATCAAAGGCTTCGACCTGGGTGCCGACGACTACGTGGTCAAGCCCTTCTCGCCAAGGGAGCTAGCTGCGCGAGTTCGTACCGTTCTTCGCCGAGCGACTCCTCAGGACCTCTCTGTTGCCATCGAGGTGGGTGACCTCACGATCGACTCCCTCACTCGCTCAGTCGTGCTCAGTGGCGAAGCAGTAGAGCTGGTAAGGCGAGAATTCGACCTGTTGGTTTTCCTGGCATCGCATCGCGGCCAGGTGTTCAGCAGAACACAGCTGCTCGACCACGTCTGGGACTCATCTCCCGATTGGCAGGACCCTGCCACCGTGACCGTTCACGTAAGACGGTTGAGGAACAAGCTCGGTGATGTCCCCGATCGCTTCATCGAGACCGTGTGGGGTGTCGGCTACAGGTTCACCTCATGAAGTTTGCCGCATGGGTAGCTGCTATCACGGCAACCGCTCTCATCGCCGTGGAGCTTTCCATGCAGCCCAACGGCGCCGACCGTGCGAGCTTCACTGCCCTGTTCGTTGCTGCTGGCGTGGTGACCATCGGCTTGGGGCTGACAATCCCCCGAGTGAGGGCCCTGTCCCGTACGGTTCGATGGGCGTTGTCGATTCCGTCCCTGCTAGCGATCGGCATCGCAGCGGCAACGATTATCGCTGCGACGCAGTTGATGTTCATCTCGCCCCATGACCTGAAGGTTGTGCTCGCGACGCTGGGGATGGGGACTGGCTTGGCCATTGTTCTGTCGCTGCAGCTGAGTTCAGGACTGCAGCGAGACCTGGAAGTAATCGGCCAGACTGCTGACGCCGTTTCACAGGGAGATCGGTCGGCTCGGGCCGGCCTAAGTCGCCCCGATGAGGTTGGTGACGCGGCGCGGGCGCTTGACGGCATGATCGGAAGCGTGTCTGAGTCCGAGACGGCCCAAAGAAGGCTATTCGCCTCGTTGGGGCATGATCTGAGGACACCACTGACGGCCCTTCGAGCCGCAGTTGAAACCCTCGAGGACGGCTTAGTCGATGACCCTCAGCCGTACCTACGAGCAATGGACGCCGACATCAAGGCGATGTCGGGATTGATCGACGACCTGCTGTTGATCAGCCGCCTTGAGACCGGTGCCATCGAGCCGCACCGAGTTTCGGTGGACCTGGCCGAAATCGCCGATGAGGCTGTGGAGGTAGTGGCCCCAATGGCCGCGCGCCGAGGCATCATCGTTACGGTCGAAGCCAGCGGCAACACAACAGTCAACGGTGGGCCCGGCGAGCTGGGGCGGGCGGTTCGCAACTTATTGGACAACGCCCTGCGCCACTCCCCCGACATGGCACGTATCAAGGTCATGATCAGCAACGGAGGTTCAGACGCGACGTTGCAGGTCGTGGACGAGGGACCAGGGTTCGGCCCTGCCATGCTGTCCACGGCCTTCGATGAGTTCACGACGGGAGATTCGGCCCGCCGCCGGGAAGGCTCTGGCTTCGGATTGGGCCTGGCCATCGTGCGCACGGTGGTTGAGGCGCACGGGGGATCTGCCTGGATAGAGCCCGGACCGGGCGGTCGCGTCGCCATGCGCTTGCCGGTCGCTGCATAGCAGACGCCTCAGCCGACCGGCACGTTCAGATTCGACTAGGGTCGAATCACCTACCTCTGAAAGGGGAAACTCATGGGAGACCATCCCAACGCTGATCTGGCTCGCCGCGGCTACAAGGCTTTCGGCGAGGGCGACATGGAGACACTGACCGAGCTGATCGCGGAGAACGCAGTGTGGCACATGGGCGGCGACAGCGCTTTAGCCGGCGATTACAAGGGCCAAGAGGCCATCTTCGGACTGTTCGGAAAACTCGGCGAGATGAGCGAAGGAACATTCTCGATCGAAGTACACGACATCTTGGCCAACGACGACCACATCGTTGTGTTGACCACGGTGAAGGCCGGCGGGTCGAGCGGCAAGACCTTTTCCAGCCACTCTGCAGACACGTCGCACGTGAAGAACGGCCAAATCACCGAATACTGGACATTCGGCTCAGACCAAGCCGGCTTTGACGCCTACTTCTCCGGATAGAGCTCTTACAGACGCCCGACCTGCCTAGCCGGTGAAGACCTGGGTTCCTATGAACCCGGCGACCGATACCACCCCGTACCTAGCCTTGGTGTAGACCGGGTTGAGAATGTTGGCTCTGTGCACTGAACTGTTCATCCACTGGGTGTGAAGTGCTTCGCATCCTGAGCTGTTGACCGCAATGTTCTCGGTTGCCGCCACAATCGCCCACTGCGGTTGGCACATCGCGGCGAGGTAGTGCGAAGCCTGTTAGGCGGATCGCAGTTCGGCATCGATGCGCCGGCCATGTTCCACCGAAGCCTCTATCAACGCGTCCAATGTGTCGGCCTCTGTCCGGAAATTCACGATGCAGGCCCTCAGCGCGAAGTGGCCATCGATCACGGCGTTCGACGGGAAGACGGGGCCCTCTAGCTGGAGGTCCACGAGTATCCGCTCGTTGAGCTGGTCCAGGTACAGCTCTCGGTCCGAGCGGTCGCCGAGGTCTACCGGCACGTACCTAAAGCAAGCGATCGACAAAGTCGGCTCACCAAAGACCTCGAGCTCCGGATGCGCTTGGGCCTGGTCGTACAAGTAGCGGGCTAGCACGACATCGTGAGCGATGCGCCGCTCATAAGCATCCCAACCGTGCGCCAGCAGCGACACCCAGATCTTGAGGGCGGCAAAGCCGCGTGTGAAGTGGGGACTCAAGGCATAGAGGTCGATCCCCCAGCCCGTGGCGTCGGTGTCGGTCCATGTGTAAGCGGCGTCGACCGAGAACGTGTCGGCGAGGTGTTGCCTATCCCGCACCAGGATCGCCGCCCCCGCGATTGGCGTATACAGCCACTTGTGCGGATCGAACCCAATGGAGTCTGCTCGCTCGATTCCAGAGAAAAGGGGACGTAGCGACGAAACCAGCGCAGCGCTGCCCCCGTAGGCGCCGTCAATGTGCAGCCACAGATCGAACTCATCGCAGATGTCGGCGATCTCATTCAAGGGATCTATGGCGCCGGTACCAACCGTGCCGGCCGATGCGACGACCGCCAGCGGCCGGCTGCTCTCCTCCAGGTCGTGCTCGATGGCAGCGCGCAGTGCAGGCACGTTCATTCGGAGCCCATCATCGACAGCGATCTTCCGAAGCCCGGCATCGCCGATGCCGAGCATCTGCACTGCCCGATCGACAGTGTCGTGAACCTCGGCGGAGCAGTACACGGTGAGCTGGGGTCTGCCACGCAAGCCCTCTTTGCGGGCGTCGAAGCCAGCCTTAACAGTGCGGGCGACCGTCAAGCCGATCATGTTCGCCATGGCACCGCCAGACGTGATGAATCCGTTGGCGTGTTCTGGGAGTCCAAAGCGCCCAACGAACCAGCGGATCAACTGCTGCTCGATCTCGGTGCCAGCCGGAGACACCCGCCACCCACCGAGGTTCTGATTGAGACCGGCGGCAATGAGGTCGGCGGCGGCACCGGGGACGGTACCGGCGCCACTTACGTATGCCAGAAAGCCGGGGTGCCCGGGATAGATCGAGCGCTCAAGCGCCATGTCGCGCAGGTAGGCAACGAGCGAGTCGACGGGCATCGGTTCGGCCGGCACCTCGATGGCGACGGCCTCCCGAACTTCGGCTGCGGTCTGCTGCCTCGATACGGGCAGATCGTCATCGAGCCTCGCCAGCATCTCGGTCCAGATATCGAGGGCACGCTCGCCGAACTCTCGAGCCAGTCTTGGGTCCCAATCGAGGTCGCGAACCGGCTCCGGAACTTCAGTCACTAACTAACCCCGCAGCGCCGAAGCGAACAGTCCGGGCAGGTGCCTTATCCCGGGGTCGGCGACGAAGTTGGTGATCTTGCGGCCAACCGCCTTCGACTGGCGATTGGTGACGAACCATTGTGGCTTGGGCGACAAATGGAACGATCCCGAGGCCAACGTGCGCGGGAACGGCCGGAACGGGCCGTATACGACCGACTTCTCCGGCCGGGAGAACAGAAGCGTGTTGTGCACCACGCCGATGCCGCTCTGCACGTGATCGTCGGTCTCGCCGGGGAAGGCTCCCCACGGAGTGAGGCCGAGAAGGAAACCGACGCCGTCCCAGGCGTTGACCCCAACAGTCCCATAGCGCAGCCGGCCGATGGCGTCGCCAAGCTTGGGACCCAGTTCCTTGATCGTCTTGGGATGGATGAGGATGTCGGAAGCCAAGGTGCCCCACAGCTTGTCGTTGCAGAAGTCGACAGCGTTGGACAAGAACTCGGTGGCATCGGCACCGGGCAAGCTGGTCTGCCCATACACCGGAGCGAACGCCTCGTTGTGGAAGCAGTACTCATCTGATGTGGCGTCGAGGCCGGAGATGAAGGTAAGAGGCACGTCGCCTCCCAGCAGCTCAGCATCGGGATATGCGGAAGCGAACGCCCGCTGTCGCTCGGCGGCCTGGGGGTAATAGGAGTCTCGCTGCGGCAGCGCCCTCATGGTTTCCTTGAGAGCCTCGACCAGAGCCGGCCCCTCTTCCCACTGCTCGGGAAGCACCAGCACCTGGGAGGCAATGCAGTTGAAGCCAGCGTTGTGCAGCTTCTGAGTGGCAAGGTGCTCGGCCTGGTATGCGATATCCCGGTCGGTCCATGGCCCAGGCACCACGATGGTCGGAGTCACGTTGCCCAGCTCCGAGGTGACTGTCTTGTCTGTCAACGGCTCGTTGCGCTCCCGGCGCGCCGCGCCATCGGAACCAGAGCCGAACACGATGGCATCGTGGGTCTTGGCTCCGCCCGTGACATGGATGGCGTCGATTCCATCGTGGCGGCACAGGTACTCGCCGATGTCGGCGCCGCCATAACAAAGCGCCGCATAGCCAGCGTCGATGAGCGGAGCGAGGATGGCCTCGAAGACCGGGCCCAACGGATCGTTCAGCGGGTGCATCTTGAGTAAGGCGGTGCGTCCCTCGCCGAACATCTTGTAGATCACATCGAGGGGGGCGATGCTGGTGATGTTCCCAGCTCCGAGAATGAGGCCGACCGATCCCGCCGGCGCTGGGTCTTTATAGAACGTGGCCATCGTCGATGTCACCTCGTTGGCCGTAATGCCGCGTTGCATCCATACCTCAGCCGAATAGCCGTTGAACAGCAGCCTGTCGTAGATGTTGGCCGGAAACACTTTTGCGGTCACCTGACCGTCGCGGCGAGTACGCACGGCGCGGCGCACCAGCGGTGGGGATTCGCCCTTGGCTAGCGAATGCAATGTCTCGAGCTGCAGGTGAAGGGTGGTGAGCAGAGCCCACGGCCCCGACGCCCACTCCTCCCCGATCTGGGGGGCGCCGGCCGCCAGACCCTTTATTTCGCCGCCGATCGCCACCCACTCCTCGGCGTGGAATGCGGCGAGCCGTTTCACCTCTTCAAGTAGTTCGATCTTGCGAGGAATGGGCAGCCGAGCCCACTCGTCCTTGTGGTTGTTGAGCTCCTTGATCTCGTGATCCAACTGGCCAGTTGGGGTGGTCATGGTCACGACAATGCTCCTTGACGGTTGCCCCGAGCCTACGCCTCGGCCAATCCGTCGACTGGTGCTTCGCTTAAGCTCGGGCGCGTAAACTCAACGTCACGAGCGACCAGAAAGGGCAATAAGTGCCTAAGTACATGATGATCTACAAGGGCGAGGCCACCGACATGTCCGACATGACCCCAGAGCAAGGCGCCGAAGTAATGGCCAAATGGGGCGCCTGGATGGAGAAGGTCGGACCGGCTCTCAGCGACATCGGTACGCCATTCGGCCCGGGCGCCTCCAAGGTCGACGACGGCTCCTCCGGCGATTCTGTCCCACTTACCGGCTATTCGATCGTGGAAGCCGCCGATATGAGTGCCGCCAAAGCACTAACAGAGGGACATCCCTACCTCTCGGAGGGCAAAGGCGACTTCGCCATCCAGCTTCACGAGCTGCTGCCGGTTCCTTTCGAGGCCTAACCGAACAACAACCACGCGACGGCCAGCATCAGGCCGTCGCCCCGCGTCTCAGCCCGCAGTGATGCCGCCGTCGATGGGCAGCGCCGCACCGGTGATGAAGGTGGCATCATCAGATGCCAGAAAGAGAACGGCCTGGGCGATTTCGTCTGGGCTGCCTAGTCGACCCAGCGGATGTTTCTGCTCGAACTGGGGCCGCACCACTTCTTGCCCGCCCATGGCCTCCATCTCACCCGCCAACATCGGTGTATCGACGCTGCCGGCGCACACGCAGTTGACCCTGACTCCGTCGGCGGCGTGATCGAGTGCCATCGACTTCGTCAGCAGAACGACAGCACCTTTGGAGGCGCTGTAAGCAGCGATGCCGCGCCCGCCGACCAACCCGACGTATGAGGCGTTATTGACGATCGCTCCCCCACCACCGCCGATCATCAGGGGCAAGGCGTGCTTCGACATCAGAAACGTCCCGAGGGTGTTGACGGCAAAGGTGCTGTCCCACTCTTGTTGTGATGTCTCGATGGTCGTCTTGTCCCGGTAGATGATGCCGGAGTTGTTGAACAACACGTCCAGCCGCCCGAACTCGTCCCGACACCGCTCGACTACCGCCGCACAGTCATCCTCTTTGGTCACATCGCACGCCTGGGCGATCGCCGCCCCGCCCGCCTTCGTCACCTCTTCAACAACTTGGGTGGATCTCTTCTCGTCCCGCGCCGCGACCAACACCTTCGCCCCTTCAGCCGCGAACTGACGAGTTGCGGCACGCCCGATTCCAGAGTTGCCGCCGGTAACGATCACGACTTTGTCGGTGAAACGGTTGGTCATACGCCACAGCATGGTCGGCATGAGCCCAACTCGCCAACCCGGCTTCTAGCGGCAAAAGGATCTCAACCAGAGGCCGTCAGCAAGAAGCCAACTGAGATGGTTTGATTGCCGCTCTCCTCGAGAACCAGAACTTCCAGCTCGTAAACAGTGTCGGGTTCGAGGAACTCATCGGGCACACTCAACGAAGTAGCCGTGGGCGCGACGTGCACGTCGTACACCGGCCGCGACCATCCGTTGGGATCTTCGTGCTCTTCTTTGGTGACGATCACCTCATATCCGGTCACCGTCACATCATCCCCTATGAGTGTTTCTGTGACTGGTTCCCACTCCACAACCAGCCCCGTCATCGGAACGACCGCATCGACGGCGGTTTCAGCGTCTTCGGCCAGACCCGGTGAAACGATCGTCGGCTCGACCGGTATGTCATGGGTGAACAACGCTGTCCCCATTCTCGGGGTACCTTCGAAATCAGTGCCTGAAACCTGATACTCGCCCTCCGGAAAAGCGGCCTCGATATCGGCGATAGAGACCTCAGAGTTCTCTGGCTCACGAGACTCGAAGAAGAGATCGGCCACAGTGAGATCGTTCAGCTGTGCTAACGGATCCACCACCAACACCTGGACGCCTTTGGGATCCCAGATACACAACTCAGACCAGGCTGCTCCGCCGAACAAACCGTGCACACCGGTGTCGGCGTCGGTCGCGTTGTGTTCGATGTAGAGCTTGGCCGTCTCGAATTCCTCGCCTTCGGCTGGGCAATCGGCCGAAGCCGCTGCATCCCCTCCAGAAGGCGTTGTTGTTGATGACGTGGAGCTGTTGCAAGCTGTTGCCACCAGCACGAACGCCACACCTGCTATCAGCTTGAAAGCTCCACTCATGTGTCCTCCTCGACCGCTTAGCTCACGAAAATACGCAGCGACGCCTGAGAATGTCCTGAGGTTCCCCCCAAGGAGCGCACGGCGGAATACGGTCCGACTCGCCGCCGTTGGCTCTGCGCATGGAGACAAAAGAAGCCCTCGAAGCTGGCGGAATCTGCGACATCACTACAACCGGAGCTAAGAGCGGCGAGCCACGCCGCATCGAGATCGTGTTCCACCATTTCGACGGCGAGTACTTCATGACCGGCAAACCGGGTTTCAAGCGCGATTGGTTGGCCAACTTGAAGGCCAACCCCAAGTTCACGCTTCACCTCAAGAGCGGCGTGACGGCGGATGTCGAAGTGATCGCGACGGAAATCACCGAACAGGCTCAACGCGGCGACGTTCTCTACCGCATCCTCACGGAGAGTTGGGGCAACGAGCCCGACAAGGCGAACCACATCCTCGATAGATGGGTCTCGCAGGCGCCACTAGTGAGATTCGAGTTGGTCTAACTCAGCCAGCTGAAGTCGGTGTTGCCGCCGCTGACGATGACGCCCACCCTCTTGCCCGCCAATTGGTCGGCCATCTGACGAACCGCAGCAAGCGCGATCGCCCCAGAGGGCTCGACAACCAGCTTCATCCGCTCCAGGTGGAATAGGGCAGCTTGGCGCATCGGCTCCTCCTCGACCGTCACGACCTCGACCCCCAGCTCGCGCAGGTGGGCGAATGTCACCTCGCTCAGACCGGTGCGGAGGCCGTCGCCCAACGTCTTGGGATCGGTAACCGCAGGCTGCAGTTCACCGGTGGCCAGGGAGCGGAAAGCGTCGTCGGCCGCCAACGGTTCGGCGCCAATCAATCGAGCGCCGTCCCCCAGCGTGGCGCGGACGGCAACGGCTGTTCCCGACATCAAGCCTCCCCCGCCAACTGGCGTTACCACTACGTCCAGATCGGGCACCTCATCCATCAGCTCCAAAGCCGCCGTGCCCTGGCCGGCGATGATGCGCCGATCATCGAATGGATGCACCAGCACACCGCCCGTTTCGGCAAGTACCCGTTCCGTGGTCTGCTCCCTCTCCATGTGGGGGCAGACCACGAGGTCGGCTCCATACCCCCGCATCGCATCGACTTTGGGGGCTGGGGCGTCGTCTGGAACGACAACGGTCGCTTTGATCCCCCGGACGGTTGGGGCGAGGCCC
>Ga0224512_10005584_pt1 | contig 10302 bp, 11 predicted proteins | sample SF_May12_sed_USG_4_FD_169103 | JGI IMG/M metagenome (GOLD analysis project Ga0224512, IMG submission 169103) | Sediment microbial communities from San Francisco Bay, California, United States - SF_May12_sed_USGS_13 | ecosystem: Environmental > Aquatic > Marine > Sediment | place: USA...
CTTGAGGATGATGTCGAGCGCCTCGCGCCAGGGCACGTCCATCAGGTGGATGGTCACGGGACCCTCGACGTCGGGGCCGGCGATGATGTTGGCGCCGGAGAACTCGGCGACGGAGCGCAGTACCGTCTTCATGTCCGCGCCTTGCACGTCCATGGAGATGCGGTCGTCGCCCAGGCGGGTGCCGCCCGTATTCGTGTAGGCGGTGAGCTCGGCCGGGTAGGAGCGCGCGCGCACCGGACCCTGCGCGGCCACGGCCCACGGGTTGGCGGCGGTGGCGCGTTTCTCCTCCTCGGCCACGTCGGCCTGCGCGCGGGACATCTCGTCGGCCCAGCTCGTCTCGGCCTGCGGCTCGGGGCTCGCGGGCTGCGCGGGCGCGGGCTGCGCGGGCGCGGGCTGCGCCGGTGCCGGCTGGGTCGCCGTGGGCTGCGCGGGCGTGAGCTGCGCGCTCGCCTTCGGCTCGCCCTCGAGCTTGGGCGTGGCGTCTTGCGTCGCGTCCCAGGTGCTGGCCAGCGAGGCGTCCATGACCTCGGCCGGCTTGCCCTTGCCGAAGAACGTCACTTCGACGACGGTCTCGCGGCGCGAGACCGTGTACTCGGTCTCCTCGGCGAGATCGAAGACGATGCGCGTCACCTCGTCGGGATCGTTGGTGAACTGGCTGGTGCGCACACCCTTTACGAGGCGGCCGTCGCCGTCGAAGATGTACTGGGACAGGCCATGCTCCGCTCCCACCACGTCGAGGACGAGCCGTTTCGGGTTGGGCAGGAGGAACTCCTGATACGCCGCTTCACCCGTCTGCTCGATGATGTATACGGACGAGTTCGCGCCCTTCTCGAGCCGCAGCGCGGTGACCTTGACGACGTCGTCAGCGTGCGCAAGCGGCACGCCCGCCACCAGGGCCACGACCAGCGCCGCGACGCCGAAGCGCTGCAGGACGGTCATCGTTCTCATCGCTTGTCTCCTTTTTGCCTCTGAACCATATGAAGGGTGTACTGCGACGTTTGCCCGAACGTGGTGATCCGGGCAGTCATCGTGTCGTCTCCGATGGCGACGACCGTCCCGTTGCGGACCTTGTCGCCGACTCTCATGATGTAGGTGAACCCTTTCTCGTCCTCCAGCAGCGCGAAGCGGTCCAGATCGCCCCGCACCACACCAACCAGCTCGACGGCCGTGAGGTCGACCAGCTCCATGAGCGTGTTGCGCACGAACGTGCCGTCCACGAGGGAGCGGAACGGATCGCGTCTGTTGAACGCGCCGTAGTAGTAGTTGTTCTCCCGGAGGATGGTCTTCTTGGGCGCCGGCGGCGCCGAAGCCGTCGTGTCCGGCGCTTCCGCGGCCGGGGCGGCCGCCGGCATCGCCACGACGGACAGCGCCAGGGTCAGCGCGACGGCCGCCAGGGCGCCGCTACTCGACCGACGCGGTTTCCGGTTCCACGTTCTCATTGTCGACTCCTCCCAACAGCGTGTAGGCACTGAGCGTGAACTCCGCCTGGACCGTGCTGATGTTCTTGATCTCGCGCGAGTGGCCGCCTTCCTTGCCGCCGCCCTTCTTCTTTTCGGGCGCCGTCAGCTCCAGCTTGGACACGTTGACGATGCGCGTCATATTGGCCAGGCGGCTCATAAAGATCCCCAGCTGGTGGTAGCCGCCCCGGACTTCGATTTTCACCGGATGCTCGGTGTAGAAGTCGCGCGGCACCGGGGCCCCCGGCTCGAAGAGGGCGAACTCGACGCCCGACTTGAGCCCGGATGTGGTCACCTGGCGCAGCAGGTCCGGCATCTCCTTCTCCTCGGGCAGCAGCTCCTGCGCGGAGAGCCACTGATCGTGCAGCCGTTCGTACTCGGCCTCTAGGCGGGCCAGGTTGCCCACCATCTTGCGCGCCTTCTCCAGCTCCGCGGAGAGTTTGTCGTACTCCTTCTCCAGAGACTTGATCTTGGCGCGGCGCACCGGGTAGTTGATCGGGAAGAAAGAGGTCCCGAAGTAGACATAGCTCAAGATCACGATGGACATGACACCCAGCATGATCTTCTGTACTTTCGGATCCTTGAGATTCATGACTGCCTCTCGACGGTGCTAAACCTGTCCACGGCGACCATCAATTGACGAGTTTGGTGTTGAGCGCGAACTTCACGACCTTGTGGCCCTCGATCAGGCCCTCCTCGGCCACCTTCAACGACACCTCGGTGTACCGCTCCGAGGACTCCATGTTGGCCATCAAATCGGCGATAGTGAGATTCGAGAACGTTATGCCTTCGAGCGTGATCCTCGAGCCGCCCTGCTCGACCACTTTCGTGAGCCAGCAGTTGCGCGGCAGCTGCACGGCGATCTCGTCCAGGGCCTGCACCCTGAGGTAGCGATCGCGGTCCAGCTGGGCGATGATGCTCAGGCGCTTGTTGACTTCCTCTCGCTCCTTGGTGAGCTTGCGGATCTTGGCCAGCTGGGGAGCGAGGCGGGAGGACTCTTCTTTGGCCTCCTCGATCTTCTGCTCGTACTCCTGCAAGGTGCGAACCTGCAGCGCTGACACGGCGAACACGCCGGCTCCATAGACGCCCAGCACGACGCCGGTCCACAGGACCGCACCGCCGGAGATAGACGGCAACGCGATCTTGCGCCGCTTCTTGCGGTCATCGGACGGAATCAGGTTGATCCTGATCATCTATTCCGCCTCCCTTCTCAGCGCCAGACCCATGGCGACGGTGAGCAACGGCCCGACCTTCTCCACGTCGTCGCCGGCGTTCTCGAACACGTTCTCCACGCGATCGATGCCGGCGACCGGGTTGCCGATCTTGAACTCCATGTCGTGCTTGCGCGCGAGGATGTCCCGCAGGCCCGGAATGCGCGCGCCGCCGCCGGACAGGATCACCTGGTCGATCCGGTCCGCGTCGCCTGCCGTCTTGAGGAACGACACCGACCGCTCGATTCCCATCGAGATCTCGCCCGCGGCCTCAGCGATGATCTCATTCGCTCGCTGCTCGTCGTCGAAGCTCCTGTTGCCCGAGAGCAGCGCGTCGGCCTCTTCGAAGTCCACGCCCAACTCGCGCTGAACGGCCTCGACGAACACGTTGCTGCCCACGCTCAGGTCGCGGGTGAAGTACGGTATGCGATTCTGGATGATGTTGATGTTGGTGACGTCGGAGCCGATGTTCACGAGTCCGACGACGCGGTGGTCGTCGCTGGCGTCACCGGTCGCCTCGATGGCGTTCTGGACGGCGAAGGAGTCGACGTCGATGATCACCGGGATCAGCCCCGCCTCGCGAATGAGGGCGGCATGGGCATTGACCATCTCTTTCTTGGCCGCCACCAGGAGGATCTCCATCTGGTTGGCGCCGACGTCCTCCTTGAGCACCTGGAAGTCGAGGCACACGTCGTCGATGTCGAAGGGGACGTGCTGCTCGGCCTCCCAGAAGATCGCCTCGCGGGCGTCGTCCGGATTCATCTTGTCCATCACGACCTTCTTGACAATCACGGCTCGCCCGCTCACCGCGGTGACCACGCGCTTGCCCTCGATGCCCGCCTTGGCCACGCACTCGCGGATGCCGTCGACGACCAGGCTCTGGTCCATGAGCTCGCCCTCGACGATGGCCTCGGGCGGCAACTTGATCACTCCGTAGTTGGTCAGCATGGGCTCGCCCTTGGAATGATCGATCTCGACGACCTTGATCAGGCTCGAGCCGATGTCCAACCCGATGGACGATTTGCTCTTCTTCGAAAACAGCTTCATGTTCCACCCGCCTTGAAAGGCTATGGGCCTCGGTCGCGCGGCGGCCGTGCGCCGGCCCCCCAAGCGATCGTTTGGTGCGTGTCAGAGCGTGTGAATACGCCTAGCCGGTCCCGCCAACGCAACAAGCATGCCACGCAACGGCGCGTCGATTCCGATGTTAACCGGTTGTACCCCTTTCAGTTACCCTATTACCCCGGGACCCGCCCGCTCCCGCCCCACCCCCGATTTTGCAAAACGCATGGGGCGCGTGCAGATAGGGCCTGGGACGTGTGGGTCCCCCTCCGTGTCGGATCCTCGCGGGCGGACGGAGATGTTTTTCGCCCGCTGCGGACGCCACGTCGAGCGACCCGCCTGTCGAGCGGATTGACGGGGTCCGTGCGTGGAGACTAGACTCGGAGCCGGCAACGCTACACGCCCGGGAGTCCGGGGACTCTCCACCCACACAGGAGGTCGCGCGATGAGACTCTGCCATGCTGCTATCACGGCCGTGATGGCCCTCGCCCTGTGCGTCGCGGCGCCGCGCGCGCAGGAGCACCCGCAGGAGCACCCTTCGGATAAGAAGGCGACGGAAACGGTCACGATCGAGATGCTCTCCAAGGCGATCGCGAACTATGTCGAGACCGATTCCAAACTCAAGGGCGGGTATTTCCTGGTTTATGACCCCGTGGCCGAGTCCACGCTGCGCTTGACGCTGCACAAGGTGCACGAGGACAAGCTGGCCACCCTGGGCGACGGGGTCTATTTCGCCTGCGCGGACTTCAAGGCGCCCGACGGCCGCCTCTACGACCTCGACATCTTCATGAAGGGCGACGCCGGCGACCTCGGAGCGAGCGACGTGTCCATTCACAAGGTCGAGGGAAAGCCCCGCTACGGCTGGGCCGAAGAGAAGGGTGTCTGGAAGAAGGTCGCCGCGAAGTGACGCGCTCGGCCAGGCGGACCGTCGTAGCGATGGCCATCCTCGCCGCGGTGGCGGCGGCCGAGACGCCGCGCCCGGATTCGGGCGCGCGCGAATGGGAGATCACCTATCGCGCGACCGTCACGGACATCCCGGCCGGGGCACACTCGTTCCGTGTATGGCTTCCGCTCCCGCGGGATGACCAGCGCCAGACGGTCTCCAGCATCGAGGTCGATGCGCCGCTGGCGCACCGCCGTGTGATCGATCCCGAATACGGCAACCGGTTGCTCCAGTTCGAGGCGGAGCGCGACGTGCCGAACAGCATGGCGATCACCATGACTGTTGTCGTGCGGCGCGAACCGGGCCTGCCCATTCTTCCGGCGGACACCAGCCTCGTGCTCGAGGCGCGGCTCGCGCGCTTCCTCGCGCCCGATTCCCTGGTACCGGTCACCGGTACGATCGCCGACTTGACCCGGTCGGTGACGGAGGGACTCTCCGACGATCGTGCGTGCGCCGAAGCGATCTATGCGTACGTCCTGCGCACGATGCGCTATGACAAGTCCGGTACGGGCTGGGGCCGGGGGGATGCGCTTTTCGCCTGCGATGAGCGCCGCGGCAACTGCACCGACATCCACTCGCTGTTGATCGGCATGGCGCGGAGCGCGGGCATCCCGGCCCGTTTCGTCATGGGGTTTTCCGTTCCCACAGGCGCTTCCGAGGGAACCATCGCGGGCTACCATTGTTGGGCGGATCTGTACCTGGCCGGCTCCGGGTGGGTGCCGGTGGACGCCTCCGAAGCGATCAAGAATCCGGCCCTGGCCGACTATTACTTCGGGCGGCTGGACCCCGACCGCGTCGCCTTCACCATCGGACGCGACATTCGGCTCGGGGACGAAGACGACGCGCCCCGGGTGAACTATCTCATCTACCCCCACGTGCAGATAGACGGGCGGGAGGAGGCGGCAACGGTGCGTTGGGAGGTCACCTATCGAAGGCGGCCGGCCGCCCTCGACTGATTGGCCGAGAGGATTAGCGAGCGACGCCGAGATAGAGCGCGATCAGGCGGTCGCCGGCGAAGAGCATCAGGCAGGCCGCCGGCGCGAGGAAGGAGCCGAAAGCCACCGCCGTCTTGCCCGTCCCCGCGCGCGCGCGCATGAGGAAGATGCCGTAGAGGCTGCCGAAGAGAGCGGCGACGAAGAGCACGGGGAAGATCATCTTCCAGCCCAGGAAGGCGCCGATCATGGCCATGAGCTTGACGTCCCCACCGCCCATGCCGTCCACCCTGCGCAGCGCCTTGTAGAGCGCCGCGATGGCCAGCACCAGCGCGGCGCCGGCGATCGATCCCACCAGCGAGCCCACCAGGCTAACGTCCAGGCAGACCACCGCCCCGATCCACCCCAGCGCCACCCCACCCAGGGACAGCGTGTCGGGGATGATCTGGTGCTCCCAGTCGATGAAGGTGATGGCGATCATGATGGCGACGAAGGCGTAGAGCCAGGCCGCCTCGAGGGTGAGGCCCTTCGCGTGCACAATGAGCGCCGCGGCGGCGAACGAGAGCGCTTCGACCAGCGGGTAGCGAGCGGGGATGCGCCAGCGGCAGCGCCGGCACTTGCCGCCGAGGAACACCCAGGACAGGAGCGGCACGTTGTCGAACCAGGCGATCTGGGCGGCGCACGATGGGCACTGCGAGCGCCCCGCGGCCACCGAGCGCCCCAGCGGGAGCCGGTAGATCACCACGTTCAAGAAGCTCCCCACCACGGCGCCGAACACGCCGGCGACGATGGTCCAGTACGTGTCCGCGCTCACAGGTCGCGCCTCCCCTCTGCGGTGGCCTGCTCGGCGCGCAGCCGCTCGAGGTAGTGCCGGGCCAGCTCGCGCATGAACGGCTCGTCCGACTCTTCCGCCAGCTCCTCCCACATGCGGATGGCGTTGTTCGCGTGGCCGGCTTGGGAGTAGACGAAGGCGGCGAAGCGGCGCGCGCGGTCCCCCCCGCCCGGGAGCCGCGCGGCCAGCTCGAAGTACTGCGCGGCCGTCGCGTTGTCCTGCGCGTCCACGTAGGCTAGGAAACCGCACTCGAAGGGCAGCTCCCAGCGCGTCGGGTTGCGCGCCATGCCCTTCTTGAGGAGCGCGGCCGCGTGCGGGAACTCGCCCATGTCTTGCGACATCACCACCGCACCGAAGATGTAGGGAAAGATAAAGTGCGGGTCGAGGTCGGTGACGATGTCGATCAGGCCCTCGAAGTAGGCGAGGCTGTGGTGCGCCTGGCGGTAGCCGCCGTAGTACTGGGTGGCCGAGAACCACACGAGGTCGGCGACGAGCTGCGGGTAGCCCATCGAGATCTGCTCGACGAACTTCCCCGAGGGCAGGTAGAGGTTGTCGTGGAGGTAAGGGCGCTGGTTGTACGGCCGCGCGCTAATCGTGGCCGCCACCAGCCCCGCCAGCGCGAGCGCCCCCACCACTGCGCGCACAACGATCGAGCGCGCCGACGCCATGCTAGTGCACCTCTTTGCGCGCGAAGACGAGCGTGCTCAGCAAGAGCAGCACGAGCGCGTAGAAGATACCGTACATCGTCACCGCGAAGATGAAGCCCTCTGGGAGAGGCAGGCCGTGCACCGCCTCTGCGCGCACGTTGAAGAGCGCCAGGTTGGGGAGCAGGTAGTAGGCCGTCTGCGCCACGATCTTCGGAAGCGGCGCACCGAAGCGCTCGGCGAAGGCGAGCAGATCTTTCGAGAGGTGTCCCGCCACCACCACGCTTACCGTGAAGAACGACGAGAGGATGGGCGAGGTGAAAGACGCGAAGAACGTGAGCACCGCCGTCACCACCGCCATCTCCAGAATGGAGAGGTAGATCGCCCAGAAGACGTTTTCCGTGATGGCCGAACCGCTCACCGCCATCACCAGCAGGCACACCGCGGCCATCATCAGGAGCACCGTCGCCACCGTGAGCACGGTCCCCGCGTACTTGCCCAGGACGAAGTCCGCGCGCGTGATGGGCTTGACGAGAAGCGCCTTGAGAATGCCGCGCTCCCGCTCCTGGTAGTACGACCCCGCGCCCAGGAGCACGATGAGCATGACGCCAAAGATCGAGATGGAGGCGAGCCCGATGTCCACGACGATCTTCTGCTGCGCGCCCACGGCCAGCGGCGAGAGCACGTAGGAGGCCGCCATCAGCACGAAGCCGAAGATGAGCACCACGAGGAGGATGCGCTCCTTGAGGTAGCCCTTCACCGTGAACTTCGCCAGCGTGAAGATCGGCATGCGTTACTCCGTCACCAGCAGCTCGCGCCTGGCGATGGCGTCGTGATCCTTGGCACCCGGCGTGCGCGCGACCTCGTCGACGAAGATGTCCTCGAGGTTCAAGCGCACCTGCCGCACGCCCACCACGCGGCCGCCGGCGTCGTAGACGTCGTCGACGAGCATGCGGAGCTTGCGGTCTCCGCCCACGCGTACGATCCGCACCTGCGCGTCGACGAGCACGTCCTCGCCGCCGTAGTCCCGCGCGTTGACCCGCCCGGACGGCACGCCCGAGAGCACCACCTCGACGTCGTTGGTCTCTTCCGCGTAGAGCTCGTTCAAGTCCAGGACGCGCGCGATGCGCCCGCCCGAGAGGATACCCACCCGGTCGCACACCGCCTCCACGTCCGGCACGATGTGCGAGGACATGAGGATCGTCTTTCCCTGCCGCTTGAGCCCCAGCAGGAGCTCGCGCAGGTCCTTGCGCCCCACCGGGTCGAGCCCGCTGTAGGGCTCGTCGAGAAGAAGTAGATCCGGATCGTTGATCATCGCCGTGGCGATGCCCAGGCGCTGGCGCATCCCCTTCGAGTAGTGCTTGACCTTGACCGCGCGCTTCGTCTCCAGGCCCACCGCCGCGAGCATCTCCTCGATGCGTGCGGCCAGGCGGCGCCGCGGGATGCGAAACAGCTCCCCGGTGAGCTGGAGGGTCTCGACCGCGTTCAGATGCGGATAGAGGCCGATCTCCTCGCTCAGGTAGCCCACGCGGGCACGGACCCTCGCGGGGGCCCCCGCCTGCCCGAACAACCGCACCTCGCCGCCGTCGGCGCGCAAGAGCCCCAGGGCGATCTTCATGGTGGTCGTCTTCCCAGCCCCGTTGTGGCCCAGGAATCCGTACACCTCGCCCGCCTCGATGGCCAGGGATACGCCACTCAACACCGGCTGCCGCGTGCCCAGAAAGCCCGAGCGGAAAGCCTTGTAAACGTCGTGGATTTCCAGGATTACCATGGTTTCGTCGTCGTCGGGAAGGCCGTTACGGGGCCTGCCACTGCATCATCCGTGCCCAACTCGTTGCCCCGGAGTCGGTTGGCCGGCGCCCCCTCGGAGCGGACACCGGTCATGCCCGACGCGTCGTCCCGCAAAGAAAGGAAGAGGGCGAGCGCTCGTGCGCCCGCCCTCTCTTTGCGACTTGGGATCGCGTCGGGCTTACTGACCGCTGGTCAGCGTGATGATCACGTTACCACCCTTGCCCTGACCGTCGATCGTGTAGCCGTCGTTCGTGCCGTCACCGTCGGAATCGACCGCGATGTAGCCGGTGGCGCCCGGCGCAGCAGCAGCCGCACCCCACCCGGGCTCGCTGGCGATCTTGGTGAACGGGTTGTCGAGCAGGTTCCCGCCCGGGAGCAGGTCCTGGATCGTATCGCCGCTCGGGAGCACGTCACCGTTGTCGGTCGCGTACACGCCGTCGTTCTGCACCGAGAAATCCTCGGCGGCAAGCTGGACGGTGTGGCAATTGGACTTGCACGAGGCTTCCTTGGCACGCGCTTGCATATTGATGAAGTTCGGAATCGCAATCGCGGCCAGGATGCCGATGATCACAACGACGATCATCAGCTCGATGAGAGTGAAACCCTTCGTACGCATCAGAAACCTCCTATTTAGCTGTGTGCGCATCAGGATGCTGAATCCATCCGGACCAGTTCTAGATCCTGCGCTCATGATGGGCAAGGAGCATGCCAAAGGGCAGTCCCGAGGGTTGTCGCGTATCTGGTTGTTTCCCGGCGGGTTGCGGTCGCTCCCATCGTCCTTTTGGGCGCCCTGACCCAGGGCCCGTCCGCCTCCCGCAACGGCTGTGCAAAGTGCAGGTTGCGCGCCCGGGGCCGGGCAAGTTCGCGCTGCGCTAATCGTCTTCCACCGAGACCAGCTCTCTATCCTTGTCGAGGCCGTAGCGCTGGATTTTGCGGTAGAGGGTGGACGCGTTGATGCCCAGGATCTGGCTGGCCTTCTTCTTCTGCCAGCCGGTGTCGTTCAGCACGCGGATCAGGTACTCGCGCTCCAGCTCCTCGAGGGTCACCTCGGCGCGGTCGGTGATGATGCGCGCCCCGGCGATCTCGCGGAAGCGGATCTTGTCGGGGAGCGACCCCGGCGTGATCTCGGCGGTATCCTCGAGTATCACGGCGCGCTCGACTACGTTTTCGAGCTCGCGCACGTTGCCGGGCCAGTCGTAGCCGACGAGGATCTCCATGGCCTCGCGCGCGATTCCCTTCTGGCGCTCGACGGCGAGCCCGTCGTTGTACTTCTTGAGGAAGTGCTGCACGAGTAGGGGGATGTCATCGCGGCGCCGGCGCAGCGGCGGCAGATGGACTGGGATGACGTTCAAGCGGTAGTAGAGGTCCGCGCGGAACCGCTCCTGCTTGATCGCCTTCTCGAGGTCGCTGTTGGTCGCCGCTACCAGACGCAC
>Ga0224512_10005585_pt1 | contig 10299 bp, 8 predicted proteins | sample SF_May12_sed_USG_4_FD_169103 | JGI IMG/M metagenome (GOLD analysis project Ga0224512, IMG submission 169103) | Sediment microbial communities from San Francisco Bay, California, United States - SF_May12_sed_USGS_13 | ecosystem: Environmental > Aquatic > Marine > Sediment | place: USA: California...
ACTCGTCTACCTGAGAGTGATAGAGGTCCAACATGGTGTTGAGGTTGAGGTTCTTGAACCCCTTCATCGTCGAAAGGGCCCCGACGCCGATGTTCACCGTGCCATCGCCCGCCGGGAACAGCCAGCCATATCCGGGCACCGAATTGCCGTTGTGATCGCGCATCGTGAGGGTCGCCTCGAGATGCTTCGAATCGTGGCGGGGCGATTCGACATAGGAGCGGATCGCCAGACCGTACGGCTCGCCCTCGATCCTGGTGGCGCCGAGCATCCGGGCCACCTTGCCGGGCGCTCCGGTCGCCGCCACCACCATGCCCGCAGTCCAGCGTTCGCCTCCGGCGTCGACGCCGACGACCCGGTCGCCCTCGATGATCGGCAGGGCCTCGGTTTCCCAGACGATCTCTGCGCCGGCCTCGTCGGCTGCGTCGATGAGCGCCTTGTCGAGCCGACGACGAGGCCAGACCGCGCCGTGCCCGGGAAACCGTGAGGTGGCGGGCCACGCCAGCTCACGCACCGTCTTGTTGGCGATCATCCTCAAGCCCTCGATGTGATGGGCGTCGGACATGTCGATCTTGAGCTCGTTCAGTGCCCCGACGGCCCGGGGTGTGAGCCCGTCCCCGCACACTTTGTCACGCCCGTACGGCGCCTTGTCGAACACGACGACGTTCGCACCGGAACGGGCGGCGCGGATCGCGGAGGCTGCGCCGGCCGGTCCGGCGCCGATGACGGCGATGTCGATGTTCTTCACACGGTCATGGTGCCCGAATCGGGGCGGAATCGGTATTCGATCGGCTGCCAAACCGCTCTCGGAATGTGCCGTCACGTCACACGAATCCGCGAATCGTCACCAGATGGTCCACCAGGGGCACCGTCGGCAACGAGCCGATCGAGGCGGTGGGAATCCATTGGGCATCGACGGTGCTGCCCTCGACCTCGATCACACGAGGCTCTCCCTCGGCCTCCACCTCGTAGATCACCTGGATGACGTGGATCTGCGATCGCGACACGTACGAGATCACGTCGAGGACGCCCCCGATCCTCGGCGTGAGGCCGGTCTCCTCGTAGAACTCCCGTGCGAGGGTCTCCTGAGGGGTCTCGCCGAAATCCATCCCACCGCCCGGGAGCGTCCACTTGCCGGAGTCGGCGTCGTTCGACCGGAGCTGAGTCAACAGCAGGCGGTCGAGGTCGAAGACGGCGCCATAAACCCCGATGCGAATCGGTTGATCCATTTCTCGAGCGTATCTGCGACCGCAAGAGAACGGGAGGTCCTCCGTGTGCGAATGCCTCCGAGCTCCTGCGTCTAGGGTTGCCCCGGTGCCAGAGCCAATGACGCCGTCGCTCGTCCTCGCGTCCCTCGACGGGATCCAACACGCCACCGTCGTGTACACCGCCGGATCCGCGATCGTGACCGAAGGCGACCAATCTGACCACGTCGCAATCATCGCCGAAGGCGCCGCCAAGGTCACCGCCGGCAGTCTCGACTATGACCTCGCCTCGCTCGGCCCCGGCGACGTCATCGGCGAGGTCTCGGCCCTCGCAGGCGGCGAACGGACGGCAACCGTCACCGCCGAGACCGACGTCGTGGTGCACGAGTTCGACCGACACGCATTCGATGCCCTCCTCGAGAAGGACCCCTCCTTCGCCGAGGCGGTTACCCACCAGGCTGCAGCCCGGCTCGACCGTCGCCACATGCTGGCGTTCCTCGAACGGCTCCTCGGCCACCTGGAGCCGGACGTCATCGCCGACTTCGACCGGGAGATGGAGTGGATCGACATCAGCGCCGGCGACACGTTGTTCGACCTGGGAGAGATCGCCGACTCCGGCTACTTCCTGATCTCCGGCCGCCTACAGGAGTTGGCACCGGACATCGACGGCGAGCTGAATCCGAGTCGTGAGATCGCTCGCGACGAGATCGTCGGAGAAACCGGCCTCTTCCGGGGAGCTCAGCGAACGAGCAAGGTCGTCGCAGCCCGCGACAGTCGACTCGTCAAGATCGGAATCGACAACTTCATGACGTTGATCAACCAGCACCCGGCCGCGCTGGTTCCGGTCGTGACGAATCTGGCACGACGCATCCCGACATCCCGGCAACACAACCGTCAGCGAACCATCTCCGTCTGCGTCACTGCGGACGTCGACAGCAGGCTCTTCGCGTCTCGACTGACCGACGAGATGGCAGCCCTGGGATCGACCGCCCACCTGTGGTCCGCCCGGGTCGACACGAGGCTCGGCCGCAGCGGCGTTGCGCAATCTCGCCGCGGGGAGCCCGGGGATTCCCGGGTGATCGAATTGATCCACGAGCACGAACTCGACCACACGTATCTGTTGTGCGAGGCCGACCGGGCCGCCACCGAGTGGACCCTCCGAGCCGCCAGACAGGCCGACTACGCCGTCGCGGTGATCGACCCCCGCCCCGGTGACGCCGCGCGAGACACGGTGACCAGATTCCTCGATGCGGCTTCCGACCGAGCAACCAAGGTCGTCGTCGTCCTCCACCCCATCCAGGTAGAGCGGCCGAGGGGAACCCGAGCCACGGTCGAAGCCTGGGAGCCCGACTGGATCATCCAGGTGAGAATCGGCGCCGCCGAAGACATCGGGAGGATGTCGCGCATCCTCGCCGGTCATGCCACCGCCCTCGTCCTTGGCGGCGGAGGTGCCAGGGGGTACGCCCACATCGGCGTCAGTCGAGCGATGCACGAGCTGGGCATCCCCGTCGACCTGATCGGCGGAAGCTCGATCGGTTCGCCGCTCGGCGCACTCGTGGCCATGGAGACGCCAGTCGATCAGCTGACCGATGTGGTCCACTCCCACTTCTCCGGGATCGTCGACTACACGATCCCGATCGTCTCTCTGGCCAAGGGCGAACGCCTCACCACGATCATCGACGGCTACATGGGCTCGTGGGACATCGAGGACCTCTGGAGGCCGTTCTTCTGTCTGTCGACCAACCTCACCGAAGCGACCGAAGTGGTGCACGACTCAGGCAATCTGGCCAGATCGATTCGGGCGAGCGTGGCGATTCCCGGGGTCTTTCCCCCGGTCGCCTTCGGCGAAGACCTGCACGTCGATGCAGGCGTGCTGAACAACCTCCCCGGGGACATCATGCGCCGACGTCACCCTACCTCGACCATCATCGCCGTCGATGTCGCCCCGTCTCGTGGTCCCCGAGCACGGGGTGAGCCCGCACTGTCGGTCTCGGGTTGGCAGGCGCTCATTTCGGCAGCATCGAAGACGAAGAACGAACATCACGGTCTAGCAACGATGCTGCTGCGGACGATGATCACCGCTTCGGTCAGACAGCGGAAGCGCAGCGTCGAACGAGGTGACATCGACCTCTACCTCGATCTCGACCTCCGCGGTGTCTCGCTGCTCGACTTCGACTCTGCGCCCCGGGTCGCACCGCTCGGATACGAAGCAGCGATGCCGCGCCTCGAAGCGTGGCTCGCCGAACGGCAGGGAGCCTGACATGTGGCTGTTGACGGCGCTCGACATGAAGTACCGCGCAATCAGATTCGTCGTCGTCACGATCGGGACGGCCCTCGTTTTCACGCTGTTGTTCCTCATGACCGGTCTGATCGAGCAGTTCAACCAGGAGCCGTTCTTGGCGGTGCGACAAGTCAGCACCGACGACTGGGCCGTGCCCGAGGGTTCGTCCGGGCCCTTCACCTCATCGCAGGTGCTCCGCGTCGACCAGGTTGGAGCGCTCGGCGCCAAAGGCTCTGTCGTGGTTGCGCGGGGGACGACGGTGATCGACGGCGTGGCCAGTGAGGGGATCATCATCGGGCTCGGCGATGAGACGTTCGCCAGCCTTCCGCTGGACGCCGGTCGCCCGCCCGCTGGCGAGTTGGAAGCCGTCGTGGACGAGACAACGGGCCTCGCGATCGGCGACGAGTTTCAGCTCGGTGGGTCGTCATTCTCGGTGGTTGGTCTGACCACCGATACCACGCTCTTGGCCGGCCAGCCGGCCGTCTTCGCCCGAATCTTCGATGCCCGCTCGGTGATGTTCGAGGGCTCACCGGTCACCATGGCGGTGCTGGTCGAACCGGGGACCTCGACCGACGTCGCCGGCACTGTCGTGCTGACCGCCGATGACGTGGCTGAAGATCTGCTCGGGCCGCTGGAGAGCGCCGTGTCGTCGATCGACTTGATCCGGATCCTCTTGTGGGTGGTCGCCGCGATCATCATCGGCGCCGTCGTGTATCTCTCTGCGCTCGAACGCCAGCGTGACTTCGCCGTGCTGCTCGCCATCGGCGGTCGGAGCCGACAGCTCGCCGGCTCGCTCGCGATCCAGGCGGTCTTCGTTGCGCTGCTGGCCGTCGGGACGGCTGCTGCGCTTCAGGCCGTCGTCGCTCCCGTCTTCCCGCTGAAGGTCCGAGTGCCCGCTTCCTCGTTGTGGCAGCTTCCGACCGTGGCGATCGTCGTCGCGCTGCTCGCCGCTTCGGCTGCAATGCGCCGGGTGCGAAAGACCGACCCCGCCGCCGCCTTCGGAGGCCCCGCATGAGCGACCGGCTGACGGTGACCGACCTGGTCGTGGAGTTCATCCACGAGAAGTATGCGATCCGACCGATCGACGGCCTGTCCTTCGAAGCGGTCCCGGGAGAGATGACCGTCCTGCTCGGACCATCCGGATCGGGCAAGACGACCCTGCTGTCCTGTCTCGGCGGCATCCTCACGCCGACCTCGGGAGCCATTCATCTCGGAGACCTGGATTTGACGGGCCTCGATGCCGGTGCGCTCGAAGGCTTCCGGCGTGAACACGTCGGGTTCGTGTTCCAGGCGTTCAACCTGATCCCCTCACTCACCGCGCTCCAGAACGTGGCCATGCCACTGATCCTCACCGGTTCTAGCCGGGCGGACGCATACGACCGGGCCGGTGCAGCACTCGACCGCGTCGGAATGGGCGACCGCAAGACCCACCTCCCGTCGAGACTGTCCGGCGGCCAGCAACAGCGAGTCGCGGTGGCGCGAGGCATCGTCCACGAGCCGCCGCTCCTCCTCGCCGACGAGCCGACCGCCAACCTCGACCACATCCAGGCCGAGTCGATCATCGCCTTGCTGCGCGACCTCCGCGAGCAGGGAAGCATCATCGTGGTGTCCACACACGACGCTCGCCTCGTACCCGTCGCCGACACCACCGTGCAGATGGCAGAACACGAAGAAGTGTCGGAGTCGACACCCCAACGCGTGCAGTATGTCGCAGGCGAGACCGTCTTCGGGCAAGGGGATCGCGCCGATCTCGTGTACATGATCGAAGAAGGCAACGTCGACATCGTCCGGATCAACGCCGACGGGAGCGAGGAGTTGCTGACCAGCATGGGTCCCGGACAGTATTTCGGCGAACTGGGTGCCCTGCTGGGCTACCCGCGTTCCGCCTCGGTTCGAGCAACGACCGATCTCGTCCTCACCGCCTACGGCCCGCGGACCTTCCGATCGAACGTGCTCCTGGACTGACACGTCTGTCGCACACAAGCCGCGAGCCGGGCACATTGCGCCGCATCGGGCGCTGATCGCTCCGGAACACCCGAATCCGCACACCGCCCCGAACGACACCCTGAGCCACCCTGAGGTCGATTGGGGGTGGTGTCCCGATGGAGCGAACCAGGCACACGGCCGACGATGTCGGCATGCAGATACTCACCAAAGCGCGCACCCTGGCAGAAACCACACCGGACAGCCGAAACCGCTACGTCGACTTCCTCCGAGCATTCTCCATCCTCGTCGTCGTCTTCGGCCACTGGCTGATGGCAGGCCCCGAGATGGTCGCCGGCCAACTCCGGGTCGGTCACCTGATCTCTGAAGCTCGCTGGGCGCAATGGGCGACCTGGCTCCTCCAGGTCATGCCCATCTTCTTCTTCGTCGGCGGTTTCTCGAACGCCGGCTCGTGGCGTTCCGCCCAGCGGAGGGGCACCACCTATGCGACGTGGCTGCGGGACCGCCTCCGCCGCCTGATCCTCCCGGTGCTCCCCGTGCTCGCCGTGTGGACGGGAATAGCCGCCGTTGCGCTTCAGACCCGGCTCGACCGCGGTCTGCTGACCGTCGGGTCCCAGGCAGCACTCGTCCCCGTGTGGTTCCTCGCCACCTACGTGCTGATCGTCGCAGTCGTCCCGATCTCGCTTCGGCTCTGGGACCGGTTCGGCTGGTCGGCGTTTGCGGTGACCGCCGCCATTGCCGCAGCGATCGACTTCGCCAACCTCGGGATGGGCATCTCGCCCGTCAAGTGGCTCAACTACATCTTCGTATGGAACGCTGTCCACTTCCTCGGGTATGCCTGGGTCGACGGCAGGATCACCTCGATCCGTCGGAGCCTCGCCATCGCCGCCAGTGGCGTCGCCTCGCTCGCCACGCTGGTCGCACTCTTCCCCTATCCGCTGGCCATGGTCGGGCTCGACAACGCTGCGGTCACCAACTCGAACCCGCCCAAGGTCACCTTGATCGCTCTCGGCGCATTCCAATTCGGCCTGACGATGGCGCTGGCGCCCGCAGCCCGCCGCTGGCTCTCCGGCATCCGCCCGTGGACCGGGGTCGTCGCCATCAATGCCTCGATCATGACCCTGTATCTCTGGCACCTCACCGCAATGGTCGGAGTCATCGGCGCCGCGTATGCGCTCGACGGCTTCGGTCTCGGATTCGATGTCAACTCGCCGACCTGGTGGCTCACCAGACCACTGTTCCTCCTGGTGCTCATCACAGCGACGTTGCCGTTCCTCGCACTGTTCGGCCGTTTCGAGCGGCCACGCCGTGACACCCGACCGACGCCCCCCGCCTGGAAGCCGGTGGTGGCGACGATCGCAGTGTGCGGCGGTCTCGGGCTCCTGGCCCGATTCGGTGTCGCCGACGACGCCGGCCTCAACGGCCTCGCCCTGGCGCTCCCGTTCTTCGGTGTCGTCGTTGGTGGCGTGGTCGGCGGTTCGACTCAGACCCGGAGCCTGAGCGCCGCCAAGTAGCGGACGTCGTCGCTGGCGACGATCGTCGCTTCCCAACCGCTCTGCGAGGCCAGATCCGCCAGTTCGGCGAACGAACTGAACAGGTAATCGAACCAAGGGCCGATCAGCCGTTTCGTCCGGACTCTGAGCACAAGGTGGCCGCCACGGCGGCCACGTGCACGATTGGCCTCGTGATACTCGAGATGCGTCGGCTCCTCCGTCGCATACGGGTCAAGCGACGTGCCGAGAATGACTGCGCCAGGCATCGCCATCGCAGCGAGCCGGTTCAGGGTTCTGGCCGGGTCGGGAGCGAGCAAGCCCAGGTTGTGGCCCATCATCAGGAAGGTGTCGAATCGCTCCTCTGCCTGATAGGAGTGAAACGACTCGTTGATCACGCGATCGACGCCGCGACGGCGGCACACCTCGATGGCTCCGGCCGAGTCGTCCAACGCCACGGTTTCAGCCCCGCGTGCCTGGGCAGCCAGAGAGAAGCGGCCGGCGCCTGCGCCGATGTCGAGCACCCTGTCGCCGATCAGTTCGATCGCCTGGCGTTCGATCTCGGCAAGACCGTCCGGACCGCCGAAGTACGGCTCGACCGACGGCATCCCCTCGACCAGACCGTCGTCTCGCTCGATGATGTGCGCCCCGGGACCACGTCCGTCGAGAAACTCGAGGAGCGCCTCACCGAATGCATCTCCCGGACGTGCCATGGTGCGAGCATGGTCGGCCGGGACTGAACTGTCCAACGTTTTGGTGTCGTTTCGGACTCCGTGCCGATCCGCTGCCCACCGGGTCCTCCGCGGTTCCATGAGCAGACCGAGTCACTTCTGCATGCGATCAGCGATCGACCGGCAAACCACTTGGGACAGAGTCGGGAATCAGTTGATCGAGGTCCTCCGCGGCTGGATCGGTCAGTGCCCCGAGAAACGCGACGAGATCGTCGATTTCTTCGTCGGACAGCACGTAGAGGGCATCGAGAGCCGGGTCCAAGAGATCCAGTGCCGCATCCGCGGGCACGGCGGCAGGCAGGCCGCCGAGCTCACCGCTCTCATAGGCCTCGCAGGTTCCGACCGGATCCAAGTGATGACGGATCACCGTCTCCAGTTCCGTATAGGCGCCGTCGTGCATCCACGGCCCGGTCAGCGCCACATTCCGGAGGGGCGGTGTCCTGAACGCATACAGGTCCGAGTCGTCTGAAGTCACGAGGTACCGGCCGAGGTCGTTCGGGGTGTCGGGAGCTTTCCCGGGTCCGATCTGCGGAACCCCGAGCGTGTGATACGCCTGATCAGTGAGCAACGGTCCGGAATGACACATCACGCAGCCGGTTTCGACGAAGATCTCTGCACCTCGATTCTCAGCGAGGGAGAGCGCGCCATCATCACCCGTCAGATAGCGATCGAACGGACTGGCGGCGAACGCGAAGGCCTGCGCTTCGTAGGCTGCAATTGCTTCGGCAGCATGCTCGAACCCGAGGTCGTCCGTGTCCACGGCCGGGAAGGCAGCGCCGAACATCTCCACGTACTCGGGGATCTCGAGCACACGTTTCATGATGGCGTCCCAGATGCCGGTGAAGTCACCGTCGTCGATCAGGGCCAACTCGTTGAGTCCACCATCCACTGCGATGTCCCCGACAGCGCCCCTCATCTCGTCTCGAGACGTTGGCGGGAACAGCGCTTGGACTGCAAGCACGGACGACAGGGACTCCGGCAGCGCTTGCCCGGCCGGCGAGACGAACCCCGTTGAGGTCTCCATCACGCGCCCATCCCAGAACATCGTCTCCCAGTGCTCGGAGCCACGATTGAAGATCTCCGGGGAGTTGCGCGGAACCAGGTCTCGGTCGAGGGCGAGGATGCGGTCGGGTCCGAGACCGACACCTCCCGTGCCGATCGGCAGGGAGAGAGCGTCGCCTGAGGCCAGCGCCGGGTGGTGACACGACGCACACGCGATGTCACGGTTGCCGCTCAGCTCCTTGTCGAAGAAGAGCGCCTCACCGAGTTCGACCAGTGCTCCCGGCTGTTCATCGACGGAAATCGGCTGTATGCCGGCAAACGCGAATCGCTTTCTAAGCGCAGCATCGTCGATTGAGCCCGCGCCGCAACCGGACGCCAGCACCGAGCAGGCCATCGTCAGAGCCGCGAACGGAACCCAACGCCGTGTCAACTCATCCTCCCCAGACGGCTGCATTCGAGGCTATGACGGCTCCGAGCGCGCGTGAAGAGTCGAAGTCCCCAAAACGGTCGTCCCGGTCCGGACGCGCGGTGGGCTCAGAGAACCATGAACTGCTGCACCCTCAGCACGAACAGCTGCAGGCTTCTGGTTGCGGCGAAGGACTCCACCTTCTCATCGTCGTCCTCGACGTCGACCGATGCCGTATCGCTGGCGCCACAGTCATTGGACCCGACGGACACCGTGATATCGGTGGATTCGTCGAGGTCATCGCTGTCCTCCAACCCGTAGAGGTACACGGTGACGTCGTCATCGCCTGCGTCGATGGTCACAGATGTGATCTCGTCGCTCTCGTCGTCGTTGGCGTTCGACACGAAGACGACGACATCGTCGTCGACCGAGAGTGCCACCACGACGTCTTGCGGCGCTTCATCGCTCAGTGTGATCTCAACCGCAACGGTGTCGTCCTCGTCGACGTCATACTCGGTGTCATCCAGTTCGACGTCGATGTATACGTCGACATCGACGACGTCGGTATCGGAGGCACCGTCGGGGTCCTCCACCGTGAGCGCGAACCGGTAGTTCCCGAGCCGGTCGGGCGTGAAGGTCGGATCGTCGTCATCATCATCAGGCGACAGGTCGTTGTCGTCCAGATCAGAGCCGGCCGGTCGATTGATGACATCCCAGTCGAAGTCGAGAGCGTCGCCGTCGAGATCGTACGAGTCAGTTCCATCGAGTTCGTAGGAGGCGCCGAACAAGACACATCGATCGGTACCGGCACGAGCGATCGGCGCACGGTTCTCGCTCGTCTTGTCATCGCTGCTGTCGTCGTCGTCGTCGACCTTGCCGGGCCGCTCTTCCCGGCACTCCCCCTCGGTATCGCCGTGGGCGAGGTGGGCCTTCAACGCATTCCCATTCACGGTGATCGTGTGGGCATTGCCGGGGTTCCCAGGCGGGATGTGACACACGTCCACCTTCTCCTTCGGTCCTGCCGCCGCCGCGAGGGCGGGCACCATGAGCGCTAGGACTACCAACAGTGACACAGATGAACGCGGTCTCATCTCCACTCCAATCTCTCCGTGAACCAACCTACGGCAGACCGGCGCAGGTGGCAAGGGCTGGTCGTGCATTTGAGGATCCGGCAGGGGTCTGCACTCCCTCGAGCCGAGTAGCGGGCACCAGCTTCGTATCGGGCAGACCGTCGCTGATCTTG
>Ga0224512_10005586_pt1 | contig 10296 bp, 6 predicted proteins | sample SF_May12_sed_USG_4_FD_169103 | JGI IMG/M metagenome (GOLD analysis project Ga0224512, IMG submission 169103) | Sediment microbial communities from San Francisco Bay, California, United States - SF_May12_sed_USGS_13 | ecosystem: Environmental > Aquatic > Marine > Sediment | place: USA: California...
TTCCTGAATATTCCACCAATTCATCGAAGAACAGCGCGCCTTCGGTGCTCAACGTATCGACGACACGGCGCCCGGCCGACGACATCGCGACAGCGCTACTGTCAGCCACACCCGACAAGCGCCGAATCAATGCGCCGTAGCCGGCGTCTCAATTTCATCAAGCAACCCACGACCCAGGGCCTTGGCTTTCACGGCCAGTCGTATCCGCTGTTCGTCGGTGAACCGGAGTCGCTTTCCTTTGAGTTGGTCGTTGAGAACACGGTTCTCTTCTAAAAGATAGTCGATACTCGCCTGTTGCTGGCGGTTAAGCCAGCCGGCCACAGCGACTACAAGGAGATGAAAGGGTTGAATGACATGGGTCATTGCACGAACAGATTCTTAGTAATATTGTCTAATAACAATATCATACGGCTCGTTCGAATATTTGCACCATACGCGCTGTGCGTTAGGTTTTGACTATGTGTTTTTGAGATTGTACTTGCATCGCTTTATTTAACTCGGGCGAAAGCTATTGTATTCGAAGCAATAGGTCAAATGTTCGACCAGCATCGCTCGGAGTATGCAGAACGCGGGTCTTTAACGATGGTCGAGGGACGCGATTTCCCGAGTAACTTCATCCCTTAGAATGTTTGACCAAGGAACAGATAGGCTGATCGTCGATCACCTTCCCCAGCACCATATGCGAGGTATAGCGGACCCAATAATGAATCAAACACTATGAATACGCTGCCCGCGATCAACGTATTATCCAAACTAATTGCGTTGGTGTTCGGCCAGACGTTACCTGCCTCGAAAGATGCCCCGAGGTAAATCGGTGTTTGGAGTGCTGACAGGGCCCGGTCTCCAAGTCGATAGTAATAAAGCACACGTCCGATACCGAAGTGCTTGCCCACGAGCTCACCCGCCGCATAACCTGACAGGTTGAATAGCCCGCCAAGGGAAAAAGGGCTTAATCCATCCGTTTCGTCCCTTACGGTGCTGCCAAGAGTCCACCAATGCAATAGGGTGTTATTGCCCCAGGTTTGCGGCTTCAGAATAGACAACTGCGCAAGATCGAACGTGCCATCCGATCCAAGACTCTCACGCGATCCCGACCATCCCGAAGATATGTTTGCACCTGACCTGGGCACCGCATTCCGATCAATTGTGTCATATGCGAAACCTGCCGTTACCGCGGTAATTTCATTTGACTCACCCTTAAGCTCTGGCGAGCCTATCCGCAGCTCAGAGTCACTTTGGATGTGCGTGACACCAAGACGAAACTCGCCCAAATTGCCGAATTGTCGCCCGCCGTCCAGCGACATTCTAATTTGATCCGAGCCAAACTGCGCAATCTGTAATCCGTTATTATCGAACATCCCGGAACCCGCGCGCAGAAACTCGATCTGGGGATTCACAAACCAGCGCGATGCGAAATCCAACGGCTGATAAAGTTCTGCAAAGATCCTGGGCGACTCACCTATCTGGATCTCAGCGCGAACTTCCCCGCCCAATTCGTTGATCTCCGTTCGCGTGAATCGTGCAGCAACGTTGTAACTGCTATTGCCATCGAAATCGTCCTCCAGATTGATTCCGAAACGCATGTAGTTTGGCCCCCAGCTTTTCTCCGTAGCACGCACTGACAGGTTAGTGCCATCAGCATCGTCGAGGACATCATAGGTGACCGTCTCAAATGTATCGAAACCGTAAATGTCGGTTATATCCGACTCTAGTTGATCGAGGTCGAGGGGTTTGCCCTCCTGATCAGCCAATCGCGATCCAATGACTTCAGTTGAAAGCTTGGATTCATTTTCGATGACCACCCGATTGATTACGTGGATATCCGAACGAGCCCGCTCCAACGACTGACGGTGGGCAACATAGGTCGCTTCTGATAGCGAGAATTTCCTTAGCTCATTTACCGATTGCCGCGCCGTTGCTTCACCGAGACGCATTGCCTCCGGCGTCTGGTCGAATGCACTTGTGCTCAAGCCGCCGAGTGCTGGAGTGATCAAGACATCCTGAGGTGTTATAAGTCGTTTTTGTTCATCGGTGCGTGCATTGATCAAGATGCGCAACATCTGACTCGTGATTTTGAAGGGTGAGTTCAATTCGGCTTCCTCCGTAACCAAAGGAGTACCCACATCCACGACAATCAGTACATCGGCGCCCATGGCTTTGACGATCCCAACCGGAAGGTTATTGGCAACACCACCGTCCACCAATACCTGACCATCTACCCGCACGGGTTTGAACACGCCGGGGGCCGACATGCTAGCGCGAATCGCAGTGGGAAGATCGCCGGAGTCCAAAACTACGGCTTCACCGCTGGTGATGTTTGTGGCGATTGCACGAAAAGGAATAGGCAGCCGGTCAAAGCTGTTAATGGTGGCTACCGGCAACAACATTCGTTTCAATGCCAAGGTCAAGGTCTGGCCTTGCACAAAACCCTGGGGAAGTACCAACCCGTCTTTATTCACACCCACATTGAGGTTGACCAGAAACCCAGCATCATCGCCCTTGCGACGAAAGGAACGTTGAGCCCGTGCAGGTCGATCGGAAAGCAGTTTCGACCAATCTGCGTTATTTAAGTTCTGTTCCAAGTCCGAGGCGCTCATGCCCGACGCATACAGACCCCCGACGATGGCACCCATACTGGTGCCGGCAATGTAATCGATTGGGATGCGCAACTCGTCAAGCACCTTGATCACGCCCACGTGAGCCGCACCCCGCGCGCCCCCGCCGCTCAACACCAATCCAATTTTAGGTCGAGTCGTATCTGTAGACTGGGCGGCACAGATCCCTGGAAATAGTGTGATGACGATGACGAAAATCACAGACAGTGCTGGGCAACAGCGTTTAATAATCAGCGCACGATCCCCGTTGGAGTTTCTTTGTGACAATTTAGAAACCGACGTTAGGGCAACTCTGACAGTTAATTGTCCTGAGTGGACCTGACGCTTAAACTCGTTGGCGCAAAAGAAGCGCAACGTAGTTTGTGCCCAGTGGAGTGCATTGATACTTATGCTCTTGTATCAATCCCATGAAAATGACCCCTCTTTAAGAAACTCAAACCCATTACCAAAAATACATTCTCCATGCGTAACAACGATACTTTCTGGAGCCCATTCTATCAATTTAGATAATGATCTCGTTCCTTCACTTTTTCAAAGATAAAACTTAACCTCCAATCAGTAGGGGTCTTTCCATTGGCCGATAGAATATCGGCATATTTAGCTAAGATCCTTTGCCACCAATTGAATGACTCTGGAGTCATTCACCTACCACCGTTTATTAGCGCACGGTAAATACAAAAAGATTACTCTTCGAAATTAATTCATTAGATACTAGGTTGTTTATTAATCGCGAAGTCGGCGAGCACCTCCTCGTGCTGTTTGGCATTAAGGTAGGTAAAATCCAGTTCCTCAAGAAACCAGGCGGATAATAGGGGCTCAGGCGCATGGCTCTCTTCGAGTATAAGAAGAACAAAAGCCCTTTTGTGTGAAGTCGACCTCTATTGAGAAGCCGTTTGCAATGCTTTTCGTCCTGGTCACTACGAATGTTTGCCCGATTCTGTCGCGCTCGCTTGCCTATTTCCCAGCTTAAACATTCATTTTCGGCCCGGGTGCCAACCGCTACCCTGCCGCGTCCCGTGGGTAGCAGCAACCTGACGAAAATCTGGATTCCTTCGGGGCAGTCGACCTGGGCCGCTTGCGGCGGTGCCCGGCTTTTGGGCAACAGTGATGCCTGCACAGGAAGGACTTTTTCATTCAGGTGGGCGAGTATCTTCTCTATGACCGCCGAATCTTCGATGCAAGCAATGACGTGCATGGATGCACTAATGCCGCGGGCGCAGGCGACTGCATGGATGCAGGAGGTAGAGCAACGCAGGGAGCGGTTGCCGAATGCGCAAGAGCGGTCACTTTGACCGCACCCCCGCAGTCACGGCACGTTTCAACGTCGATATTGAACACCCGCTTGAGCCCTTGTGCCCATGTCATGGCTGCCCGGTGTTCGGTGGGTGTTTGATCAGGCGATTCATTAGGGCCTTTGAGTTGGCGGCCCTTGCCCCGCTGTGCGGGGGTTACCCGCGCCCGAAGAGAGCTGTTAACAGACTGATGAATGGGCATCTCCAGGCAAACGCAAGATAGTCCGGTTCTCGCCGCCAGAGTAGTGGTTACTGCAAAATCAATTCCCCCGGATACGCCTACAACAAAGCCATTGGTTCCAGCCTGCTTGTTGTAACTAGAGAGCCAATTGACGATATGGTCGATCACTTTTTCGACATTCATTGCAGATTCGACGAGTTGTCAAGATGGTATGTATTAAAACCCGGGTCAGAGAACAATTGTTGCTAATGTACCGTCTGAAAAAACCGCGTAGCTTGGTTTGTTGCCCGACGCTTCGGACTCTTACGCCGGTAAAGGGGTCAGATTTATTTCTCGTCAGTTACAGGTGAAACTGCTGTTGTTGCTATTAAGGACAGGAACCGAAGGAGCACGACAAGCACCGAATGGACTACTACTGGCTGGTTGAGTCGACGCGTTATTAGCGCTAATGTGAAAAGAAGTTGCGCCGGGTTCTAATACGATGACATTTATGTCAAAATTGCATTCATTGACATACACAGTATTAAATGTGCGAGAGACGCAGCTACTTGCATCTTCGCCACCGCCACCACTGCTGGAAGTTCCGCCCGAACCGCAAGCGCCTAATACAGAACTGAGAAGACTGATAGTGATGATTCGGTTTATTATGTCCATGATATTTTCTCCTCCAATAATTAGAGGTTAGGAACTGACACATACCCTGCGGAGCGGAAAGGTCAGGTTTGTTGCGTGTAACTTGTCGTTTGATGCCATACAGCGTAGTGTTCAATTTGGTAGATACTTGCCTCAATCTTAGGGGCCATCGTCAGCGCGCTTGCACAGCATGGCATCAGCAATGAAATGCGTACGATGGCATTCGGTTGCATTTACTTTTGTTCCATTATTCCGATTTCGCCCATCCGCTCTCGAAGACTGTTACGGGCTAATTCTGCATCCTGAATGGATGCCCTAGAGTTGATGAGAATCAATAAACAGCGGATGATTTGATTAGTCATTAGCGGACCTAGCACAGTTTTCAACACCGCAAACCCCCTATCGCGACGGCACGACTCATGTGATCTTCGAGTCTTTGAGAGTATAAGAAGAACAAAGGCCCTTTTCCCTGAAGTTCACGGTTATTGAGTAACCATTGCCAATGCTTTGCGCCCGGGTCACGCCGGGGTCTTGCCGAATTGTCCCGCACTTGCTTGAGTACGCCCCCGCTCTACATCCTTTTCCAGCAGGACACGTGGGATTTAGGTGCGTATTTTGCGTCGCAACCCGACACGTTGTTCACGCCAATCAATTATTGACCCACGCGTTGCGGGCGGGGCAACTACGAATACGCCTGCGCGAAATTGCAGGTGTTGTTGACTGTTGGCCGCGACCCGCTCGCCGGGCATTATGATTCCAATCAGATTCAACGGATCTGCCGCGGCCACAGATACGATTTCTGAATCGTCCGAGTGACGGCGCACGGCCCGTAACGCACCAATCGCTTCGGGCAGCGCGAACTGCTCACCGGAAAACCCGGCCACGAATCGACCGCCGCGAATCTCGCCGCGCGCCTCGAGTCGCCGATACACCCTGAGCAGATCCCGCCAGGGCGGCATCCAATCGGCTTCGCGTTCCATGAGCATACGAAACAGTACGCCATAGCGCCGCAACAACAGACGTGCAATCTGTTCGATGTCCGCATCCGATTGGCCCGTCGAGTTGTTCAGATCGCGTTGCCGCCAACTGCTCCAACGGCCGGCGTGTTCGATGCCCAGTGCCGAGGCCCGCGGTGATCGGCGCCGCCGTTTGCCGGATCGGCACAATGCGCGCAGGCCGTTGAAGTGGTCCGAACTGACCGCTCCAACCGTCACCAGTTCCGCCAAGGTTTGCTCCACTTGGAAGCTCGGCATTCCTGAATATTCCACCAATTCATCGAAGAACAGCGCGCCTTCGGTGCTCAACGTATCGACGACACGGCGCCCGGCCGACGACATCGCGACAGCGCTACTGTCAGCCACACCCGACAAGCGCCGAATTAATGCGCCGTAGCCGCGCGGGCCAATCACAATGGGTGTGCTACGTACCGGCGCCGCGGGGCGATGGCTACGCACCGGACCGCGGTGCGCGGGCACACGCAACCATTGCACCCGCCCCTGTAGGCTGAGCTCGTCCAATAACACCGGCGAATAGTCGGCGATTCGGCACGGTAAAATCACCGATTCCCAGGCGGCGACCGGAATCTCAAATCCGGCGAGTTGTTCGATAACCCGATACACCGCGTCCGCACCTGAGCCTTGCGTGTCGGCTGTCAGGCCGTGCCAACCGATCAAAAAGCGCATAAAATCCGCGGCGGACACCGGCTCGATCTCTTGACGCAAGCGCTGCACGGTATAGCGGTGTATCCGCGCCAGCAGGCGCCGTTCGCACCATTCTCCGGGTGCTGCGCCGGTAAACGCGCCTTGCATTGCAAAACCTTCGTGCTGCAGCGCAAGCACTGCCGCATCGACCTTGGATTCCGCCACGCCCAACGATGCGGCTAACACGGCGACGCGCGTCGGGCCGACCACCTCTAAACGACTGCGAACCAATTCACGCAGCGCCGCCGATTCATCCCACGACTGTTCGATGAGCGCACCCGCCGCCGCAATCGGCGGTTGCAACGACGCGCCAGTAAAGATTGCCTGCATCTGACACAGGCGTTCCGCCGCCACCCACAATCGCTGCCCGTCGGCCGTGTGCATACAGGTGGCTCGCTGCTCGGCACACAAGTCATCGAACAACGCTTGCCATCCGAATTGCGATTCGTGCATCGGCTCCGCGCACATCAATCCGCGCCGCCCGCAACGACCTTCGTCAGCGCAAAGATAACCCGCCAGTACCAACGCATCGTGCAATTCATCCGCAGTCTGCGGATCTGGCCATGCTTCGGAGCGCACCCGCGCGATCGCGTCCACATCGAGTTTCGCAAATTGCGCCGCGTCCTCGATATCGACATAACGGCGCGCCTGCACCGCCATGGTACGGCGTTCTTCCGCCGGTGCGTCGTCAAGGAATGCGAATGGGCGAGCGTTGAGGATTTCATGCGCCAATGGCGACGGCTCGGTCAACTCGCAGCTGATCAATTCAATGTCGCCGTGCTCCAGCCCCGACAGCAGGCGCTCCAGGCCGTCGATATCCATTATTCCGGTGAGGCAATCGTCAATCGTTTGCCGCACCAGCGGATGATCGGGGATTTGCCGTTCGCCGGCAATATTCTCCTGGCACGCCAGTTGATCGGGAAACACCACGGCCACGAGATCTTCGGCATCGCCCCGTTGTAGCGGTGCGGGCACACGTTTTCCCCACCAATTGCGTTTCACCGCGAGCGCGATATTCGCCACCCAGCGCCAATGCGTCGGAAACATCGGCGCCGCCAATAGCGCCTGGGTCAACACCTCACGCACCGATGTACTACGCAGATATTTACTAATCTCGTCGAGTGGAAAACTGTGACTCGGACCGAGCGACAACACGATCGAATCTTCTAATGCCGCGGCCTGCAACTCGAAATTAAACTTGCGGCAAAAACGCTTGCGCAGCGCAAGACCCCACGCGCGATTCACGCGGGATCCATAAGGGCTGTGTACGACCAAATGGGTGTCGCCATTTTCATCGAAAAAACGCTCGGCAACGAGTGTCTGCTGGGTCGGCAATACCCCGAGCGCAGCCCGTGCCGCACCTAAGTATTCCACTAACTGACGCGAACCGGCGGTGTCCAAACCGTAGCGCTCGGTGACAGCGTCGACGGCGACCTCGACGCCGTTTTGCAGGATGTTTGTCATATCCGCCCGCAATCGCGATACCGCCAGCGACAACAAATCGCTACGCCCCGGCGCTTCGCCGAACCAGAACGGAATGGTCGGCGGCAAGCCCTTGGCGTCTTCGACCCGCACCACACTGCGTTCCACGCGCAATATACGGTACGACGCGTTGCCCAATTGAAAAATATCGCCCGCCAAACTTTCGAACGCAAAATCTTCATTGAGCGAACCGATGCGCAAGCCTTCGGGTTCAAGCAATACGTCGTAGTCGAATTGTTCCGGAATCGCGCCGCCGTTGGTGATGGCGGTCAAACGTGCACCGCGCCGTGGCCGCACGCGATGGTTCACCGCGTCGTGATGCAAATACGCGCTGCGCCGGCCGCGGCGTGTCGAAAATCCGTCCGCCAACATCGACAACACTGCATCAAACTCACGCCGGCTACAATCCCCGTACGGCTGCGCGGCGCTCATTTGCCGGTACAACTCATCGACACTCCATTCGCGGCAACTGACCTCAGCGACGATCTGCTGCGCCAGTACATCGAGCGAACCACGGGGTATCGTTAACTCATCCAGTTCGCCGCGGTCGACTGCATCGAGCAACGCCACGCTTTCCACCAACTCGTCGCGTGTGGTGGGAAACAACCGACCTTTGGGTAACGCTCCGAGTGCGTGCCCGGATCGACCGACACGCTGTAACAATACCGACACCGATCGCGGCGAACCGATTTGGCAGACCAAATCGATGTCTCCGATATCGATACCGAGTTCCAACGACGCCGTCGCGACGACGGCACGCAGCTCGCCGTCCTTTAAGCGTTGTTCTGCATCGAATCGGTGTTCCCGCGCGAGACTGCCATGGTGCGACGTTACCGCGTCTTCGCCAAGCCGCTCGGCGAGATGGCGCGCGGCGCGTTCCGCAAGACGTCGAGTGTTGACGAATATCAACGTCGCACGATGCGCGGCGACGAGCGCCGCCAATCGGTCGTAAATTTCACTCCAGACTTCAGCCGCCATAACCGCCGCCAACGGCGATCGGGGAATTTCAATTGCGAGGTCGCGCTGCCGTGCATGGCCCATGTCGATTATTTGACAGTCACGGTCCGCCGTGCCGGTGAGAAATTCGGCAATACGCGCAATCGGGCGCTGGGTCGCGGACAAGCCAATCCGCACCGGACGGAATTCGGTCAACGCCTCGAGTCGTTGCAGCGACAACGCGAGATGGGCGCCGCGCTTGTTGCCGGCCACGGCGTGGATCTCATCGACAATGACGGTGCGTACCGTCGATAACATGCACCGCCCGGATTCAGAAGTCAGCAAAATGTACAACGATTCCGGTGTCGTCACGAGGATATGTGGCGGTTGCCGGCGCATTCGATTGCGCTCGGCTGGCGATGTGTCGCCACTGCGGACTGCCGCACGAATGTCGATACCGGTATTACCGGCCCGCTGCAAACCCGTGGCGATACCGGCCAGCGGTGCCCGCAGGTTGCGTTCGATGTCGTTGGATAACGCCTTTAACGGCGATACATACACGACCTGGGTTAGATCGTCGAGATATCCCTGGGTGGTCGCGGTCGCGACAAGCTCGTCGATCGATGCAAGGAACGCGGCGAGCGTTTTGCCGGATCCGGTCGGCGCCGCAATCAACGTGTCGTGATGCGCTTGAATAGCGGGCCATGCCGCGCGCTGACACGGCGTCGGTGCCGCAAACTGCGCCGCAAACCAGTCAGCAACAACCGGTTGAAACGGCACGTCCCGCATCAGCCGCGGCACCCGACCGCTGTGCTCGCCATTATCGATACGAATACAAACACGATGTCCTATTAACCCATAGCGGCGGGGTAGCCGCAAGCCCACCGTCCCGAACTCGCGGTCGCCGCAACGCTTTCAGATTCACCTCGAAAATGCCATTATCGGCGCCCCACTCGCCCGAGTTCTAACGAAGACGAACCGTAAACGGAGTAATGTGTCGGTATTCAAATCGGTTACTGGCTAATTTAGTCATTTTGACTTCGGTACCGTATGCTTCGCTCGTTTTTCGGAAATGCCCGGAGCGCTCCAAAACTTTCCTGAACGACCCCGTCTAGGCTGCTGCTCGCATGTTCGCGACGCTCAAGACAGTGGCATCGCTGTTACTCAGCTACGGTTTGTTACTGTTGGCAAACGGCTTATTCTCGACCTTGCTGGGGGTGCGCACAACGATCGAAGATTTCTCCACTGAAATCGTTGGTGTCATCATGGCGGGTTACTTTCTCGGCCTGTTGTTGGGTGCACGATACTCGGTGCGGGTAGTGGCCAACGTCGGCCATATCCGGGCCTTCGCAGCGTTTGCATCGATCATGTCGGTATCCGCGCTGACCCACGCCATGATTATCGATCCGCTGGCATGGTTTGTGATGCGGGTCGGGTCGGGATTTTGCATGGCGGGC
>Ga0224512_10005587_pt1 | contig 10292 bp, 7 predicted proteins | sample SF_May12_sed_USG_4_FD_169103 | JGI IMG/M metagenome (GOLD analysis project Ga0224512, IMG submission 169103) | Sediment microbial communities from San Francisco Bay, California, United States - SF_May12_sed_USGS_13 | ecosystem: Environmental > Aquatic > Marine > Sediment | place: USA: California...
AATGCTCGGCGCGCGACTAGGTGTTCTGGCTCGGGTTTAGCTGGCTCCTTCGGCTCGTCGGCAACCCAGCGATGCCTCAATAACACCGTGGTGCCGGAGAACTTGGGGAGAGGTCGCCGAGAAGGGGTCCTTCCCGTTTCGGCTCGCGCCCAGTAACCGCGTGGAGGAACTGGCACGGCAAGCTTTTGGCAGGTCTTCTTCAGCGCCACGTCAGAGACCCCATAGCGCTTCGCGACCGTCCGGACGGGTTCGGCCCAGACCTCGTCGAAGAGCTTCTCCCGTTCGTAGCGGATGGTGATGTAGGGCATACGATCACTCCTGATTGATCAGTGCGCCCACCACGCTTTGCGTGACAAAGCCCAACCGATGGTGAAGCCACGGCGCTGCGTAGACTGGATTGGCTGGTGAGAAGCGCCTGGTCGTGGGACGCTGTTCAAGGAATTCCACTCCAGCTCACCATGCGCCAGAGAAATGTGGGATGAAACGTGGGCTACAACACAGAATAAACTTTATTATTGTTGTTATATCATTAGGTTACATACATACTCTGGCGGAGAGGGTGGGATTCGAACCCACGATACGCTTGCGCGTATTCCGGTTTTCGAGACCGGCCCATTCAACCACTCTGGCACCTCTCCGGCGTGAAGGCGCGATTCTATCAACGCACGTCCATTGGGCCTAGCTGCTCCTCCTGATGACCCGGGTCTCGCCCATGTACGGCCGCAGCACTTCCGGAACGAGGATGCTTCCGTCAGCTTCCTGATAGTTTTCCAGTATGGCGACCAGCGTGCGGCCTACCGCCAGTCCCGAGCCGTTCAGCGTGTGCACGAGCTCGTTCCTGTCCTTCTCGTTGCGAAAACGCGCCTGCATGCGGCGGGCCTGGAATGCTTCGAAGTTGCTGCACGATGATATTTCCCGGTAGGCCTTCTGACCCGGCAGCCAGACCTCGATATCGTAGGTCTTCGCGGCGGAAAATCCCATGTCCCCCGTGCACAACGTGACAATGCGGTACGGCAACCCCAGCTTGTTCAGAATATTTTCCGCGTGCCCGGTCAGCTCCTCCAGCCCATCGTACGACTTCTCCGGATGCGCGATCTGCACCAGCTCGACTTTGTCGAACTGATGCTGGCGAATCATGCCGCGCGTGTCCTTGCCATACGATCCGGCCTCGCTGCGAAAGCAGGGCGTGTGGCACACGAACTTTAACGGAAGCTTGTCGAGCGGAAGGATCTCTCCGCGCACGATATTGGTGACCGGCACCTCAGCAGTCGGTATCAGATACCAGCTGCGCTGTTGGCCAGGCGTTGCCTCTTTCTGTTGCCCTGCTCCCTCGACATCCGGTCCGCCACCGCCCATGCCCGACGCGTTGCCCCAAGCTCCCCCGAACCTGACCTGAAACAGATCGCTCTCGAATTTGGGTAGTTGCCCGGTACCTCCCAGCGAGAGATCGTTGACGATGTACGGGGCATAAATCTCCGTATACCCGTGCTCCCGGGTGTGCACGTCGAGCATCAGCTGGGCAATCGCCCTGTGCAGCCGCGCGACCTCGCCTCTCATCAGCACGAAGCGAGCACCGGTGATCTTGGTTGCCACATCGAAATCGAGCCCGAGCGGTACGCCCACGTCGACGTGGTCTTTGACTGGAAAATCGAATGCACGCGGCGTACCGACCTTGCGCACCACCGGGTTGTCGTCCGATGACTTGCCGACCGGCACGCTCTCGTGCGGAATGTTGGGAATATCCAGGAGAAACCCCGACAATCTCGCCTGAATTGCTTCGAGCTCGCGCTCCAGGGTCTTCAGACGGTCCGCTTGTGCGTTGACCTCGGCCATTAGCGCCGAGGCATCATCGCGCTTGGCTTTGAGCTGACCGATCTGCTTGGAAAGCTGATTGCGCTTCGCCTGCAGGTCCTGCGTTTCCGTCTGCACCGATTTTCGCTGCGATTCGATCGCCTCAAACCCGGCGACGTCAAGGTTGACGCCGCGCGTGGAGAGCCGCTTCGCTACACCGGCAAGGTCACTGCGCAGCAATTGGACATCGAGCATCGGACTGGGTCTCCACGGGATTCGCTTTTTCGGCGCACATTATCTCGGAGATTCGGGCGCCTCGCCACTCGGCGTGCGGCGAACGGCGTCCAGTGCGCCGTCGCTAGCGCTCGAACACTACTTCTTCTCGGGTTTGCTGCCGCGTCGCGCCTTCAGATCAAGCGCGCGCAATTCGCCAAGCCTCTCCCGTATCCGTGCTTCGAGGCCATGATCGGTGGGCTGGTAAAGGGCGGGGTGTTCCATGCCTTCCGGAAAATACTGCTCACCCGCGACGTACGCTTCGGGCTCATCATGCGCATAGCGATAATCCCGCCCGTAGCCGAGCTCTTTCATGAGCCGCGTCGGCGCATTGCGCAGGTGCGCGGGGACCGGGCGTGACTTGTCCTGGCGCACGAGTTCCTGCGCCGATCCGAAAGCGCGGTACGCGGCATTGCTCTTGGGGGCGATCGCCAGGTAGATCGCGGCCTCGGCAAGCGCCAGCTCGCCTTCGGGAGAGCCCAACCGCTCGTAGGTTTCGCAGGCATCGAGAGCGATGCGCAGTGCGCGCGGATCGGCGAGGCCGATGTCTTCAACCGCCATGCGCACAAGCCGGCGTGCCAGGTAAAGCGGGTCGGCCCCCCCGTCGAGCATGCGGGTCAGCCAGTAGAGCGCCGCATCCGGCGACGAGCCCCTCACGGACTTGTGCAGGGCCGAGATCTGGTCGTAGAACTCGTCGCCGCCCTTGTCGAAGCGGCGCAGCCGCTGCGCCAGCGCGTCACGCACGAACGTCTCGTCGACCTCCCGACGGCCGGCCTCACCCGCCGCGAGGCCGATCTGCTCGAGCATGTTGTAGAGCCGCCGCGCGTCACCATCCGCAAAGCCGATGATGATTTCACGCGCCCGATCGCTGAAACCAAGCCCTTCCAGCGACTCGCGCCGAGCACGCTCGAACAACTCGCCAAGCTCCGCTTCGGTAAGCGGTTGCAGCACGTAGACGGCCGCCCGCGACAGCAGCGCGCTGTTCACTTCGAACGAGGGGTTCTCAGTGGTCGCACCGATGAAGGTGAGAAGCCCGCGCTCGACGTGGGGCAGGAACGCATCCTGCTGCGCCTTGTTGAAGCGATGCACCTCGTCGACGAAAAGGATGGTCTGCCGCCCGGACTGCTGCAGGCTCAACTCTGCGCGAGCCACGGCGTCGCGAATATCTTTTACACCCGCGAGCACGGCCGAGATGGCGATGAAATCGGCATCGAACGCCTGCGCCAGCAGGCGCGCGAGCGTCGTCTTGCCCACGCCGGGCGGTCCCCAAAGGATCATCGAGTGCGGTCTTCTCGCCTCGAACGCCAGGCGCAGCGGTTTCCCCGCGCCGAGCAGGTGGGATTGCCCAACGAAACTTTCGAGCACCTGAGGTCGCAGCCGCTCTGCTAGCGGGGCGTCGGGCGTTCGCTTCTGAAAGAGATCATTCACTGATGACGTCCGCCCCCGCGGGCGGCGTAAAGCGGAACGTTCCCGGAGGAAGCTCGGCGTTGTGCTCCATGACGGAGAACTTGATAACCGTGATCTGCCCGAACTGATCGCGCAGCTCCATTGCCTCCAGCCCGGCCTTGCTGAAGCCCAGCCGGATCCGCTCGAAGACCGTGTCCTGGGCCCTCGGCACGGCCTCGAGCCAGTCGAGGCCCTGCTCGTTGCCAACGTTGGAGAGCGTGTAGGCCTGCTCGATCTCGTTACTCCCCGCGAGCAGCGCCGCCGGGCTGGCGCCCAGCGCGCCCTCGAGCTTGCGCACGGTTACCTGATTGAGGTCTTTGTCGTAGATCCACAGGCGCGCCCCGTCGCCGACAATGACCTGCTCGTAGGGCTTGTCGTACTCCCAGCGGAAGCGCCCGGGCCGCGCGAACGCCATCCTCCCCGTCGCCTGCTGCAACACCTTGAGGTCTTTGTCGAGCACGATCTGCGCGAATCGCGCGCGTGCCGTCGTCGTATCCTGCAGAAGCGCCTTCAGTTCCTCGATAGAGGAAGCCCCGCTCGCTGCGGGCAAGAGCAAGGCGACCAGCAAGAGGAAAAGGCGCTTCATCAGCGCTCCTCGGAGTCGGAGCCTGGCACGAGCACGTCGCGGTTTCCGTTCGACTGCATGGCCGATACCATGCCGGCCCGCTCCATCTGCTCGATGAGCCGCGCGGCGCGGTTGTAGCCGATGCGAAGATGGCGCTGAACAAGCGAGATCGAGGCGCGCCGCGTCTTGAGAACGATCGCGACGGCCTGGTCGTAGAGCGGGTCGGACTCGGCATCCTCTGCCTCCAGGCCACCCTCGCCGTCCGCTTCGGCCTCCGGTCCTTCGAGCACGCTCTCGACGTATTGCGGGCGCGCCAGCTGCTTGAGATATTCGACGACCTTGTGCACCTCGTGATCGGCAACAAAAGCGCCGTGGACGCGCTGCGGGAAGCCCGTGCCCGGCGGCAGGTACAACATATCTCCCTGGCCGAGAAGCGCTTCCGCGCCCATTTGATCAAGAATGGTCCGCGAATCGACGCGCGCCGAGACTTGGAATGCAATGCGTGCAGGTATGTTCGCCTTGATAAGACCGGTGATCACATCTACGGACGGACGTTGCGTCGCAAGGATCAGATGTATACCCGCCGCGCGTGCTTTCTGCGCGAGGCGCGCAACCAGCTCCTCGACCTTCTTGCCGACGACCATCATGAGATCGGCCAGCTCGTCTATCACCACCACGATCAACGACATCTCATGCAACGGCTCCGCTTCCTCCGGGACGGGTACGAGCGGGTTCGGTATCGGTTTCTTTGCCTTGGCTGCCTCCCGCACCTTCTGGTTGAATCCCGCCATATTGCGTACGCCGAGCCCGTTCATCAGCTTGTAGCGCCGGTCCATCTCCACCACGCACCAGTGGAGCGCATTCGCCGCCTGGCGCATATCGGTCACCACCGGGGCAAGCAGATGGGGGATGCCTTCGTACACCGACAGCTCGAGCATTTTCGGGTCGATCAGAATGAGCCGTACCTGGGATGGCGGTGACTTGTAGACCAGGGACAGCAGCATCGCGTTGATCGCAACCGATTTGCCAGAACCGGTCGTACCCGCGATCAGGAGGTGCGGCATACGCTGCAGATCAGCCACCACCGCGTTTCCCGCGATGTCCTTGCCAAGGGCCAGCGTGAGCGGCGGGGCCTGATCAGCGTAGACCTGAGAACTCAGGATCTCCGACAGGCGCACGATCTGCCGGCTCGGATTCGGTATCTCCAGGCCCATGAGGCTCTTGCCGGGGATTGTCTCGACCACCCGAATGCTCACCACCGACAGCGCCCGCGCGAGGTCCTTCACCAAATTGATGACCTGGCTGCCCTTCACGCCGACGGCCGGCTCGATTTCATAGCGGGTGATGACAGGTCCCGGGTAGGCGGCAACCACCCTCACCTCGACGCCGAAGTCGAGCAGTTTCTTCTCGATCAGCCGCGACGTGAACTCGAGCGTCTCGGTGCTGAGAACTTCCAGGCTCCTGGCGGGCTCATCGAGCAAATTGATCGGCGGCAATAGGGAGTCGGGAAGATTCTCGAACAAGGGCACCTGCTTCTCGCGCTCGACCCGCGCGGACCTGGGGATTTCCATCGCTGGCGGCTCGATGCGGATCGGCTCATGGATGTCCAGCTTCCTCTGCTTTTCCTCCACCACCTCTTCGCGCTCGATCGTCGCCTGTTCGCCCACGCGGCGATCTTCGCGCTCATCCCACTTGTGGAGCACGAAGAGGTAGCTTCCCTCGATCCATGCGCCGAGCCGCTCGATCACGGTAAGCCACGAGATGCCCGTGAACAGGCTCAGGCCCGCCGCAAACAGCATGAGCAGAATAAGCGTGCCGCCGGTAAAACCCAGGGCCTGGGTCAGCCCACCACCCATCACGGCCCCCAGGATGCCACCGGGCTCGTGCGGGAGCGTGGCCTTGAGCGTGTACAACCGGATCGCCTCGATCCCGCTGCTGGCAAGCAGCACGATAATGAAACCAACCACGACCACCGCGTACGATCTGCGATCGCGTTGCGGTGCATGCTCGATGCGGCGAAAGCCCCACCAGACCAGGGCCCCGCAGAAAACCACCCACCAATACGCCGACAACCCGAATACGTAGAGAATCATGTCGGCAAGCCAGGCGCCCACGCGCCCGCCCGCGTTATGCACGGCGGAGACGTCGGCGCCATGCGACCATCCCGGGTCTCCCGGGTAGTACGAATAGAGAACGAGAATGAGATAGAGGGCAAAACCCAGCAGCGCGAGCCACCAGAACTCGCGCAGCAGCGCTGCGATTTGGGGGGGCAGCGGATTACGTGCCGCGCGCGTACTCAAGATTGCCTCTCTCGACGGCCTTAACTAATCGGTTTAACTTGCTGATTATAGAACGGAAGCGTCAACGCGTGAACAGCGGGGGCCGGCATTTTCGCGTCGGGTGCCCCTTCCCTGCCGATACGGCTTCTCGACTTGAGAGCCCGGCCCCAAAAAAACAAACCCCGCACCTGGCGGGGTTTCTCCGCAAGTCGCGGAAACGGTTGGTCTACGGCAACACACACTCCTGACTTATTCCGGCACTGGCGCTACCGGTTGTGGCGACAACGACCACAAACAGGAGCTGATCGAGAGGATCCGCACACTGCTGTCCGGACAACACGCGCTGTCGCGACAAGGTAGAAAAATACCTTAAAACAGAATGTTAGGAAGAAGGTGGGCGCCCGTCACGGCGCCTCCGGTCCGTACTGCGACGTAAGATCGCGGGTCAGTGTCAGATTTGCGGCTCGCGAGCGCGGGCGGCATGGTGACGGGTAGAGGCCCGCTTTTGCATGGACTGCTGGTCCAGTACGTAGATCTTTCGTTTCTCCGCCCGTATCAGGCCCTTGCGCTGCAAATCCTTGACCACGCGGCTCACCATCTCGCGCGAGGCGCCGATCATACGAGCAATCTCCTGCTTCGGCGGCGCGTGCTCCACCACCCATTTGCCATCCACGTTGTGTGCCATGTCGAGCAACAATCGAGCCACCCGGCCATAGACGTCGATCAACGCCAGGCTCTCGATCTTGCGGTCGGCTTCCCGCAGCCGCTTCACGAGGCTGCGGATGATCAGCATGGCCAAATCGAAGTTTTCCCTGATCATGCTGGTGAAGCCGGTTCGCGACAGGCGCAGCATTTCGCAGGGCTCGAGGGTCTCGACGCTCGCGGAGCGCACCTGGTCATCGAGCAGACCCATTTCGCCGAAGAAATCGTGCGGCCCCAGTACCGAGAGAATGACCTCGTGCCCCTCTTCGTCCGGGATGAGCACTTTCACGCGGCCTGAAAGGATGATGAAGAGCGAGTCGGTCTCTTCGCCCGCGCGCAAGATGAAAGCGTTGCGCGGGAAGCTGCGATGCTGCAGGCCAGTCAGCACCTGCGCGAGTTGCGTGTCCGAAAACAGCGCGAACAGCGGAACGCTCTTCAGAATCTGCGGATTCAGTGAGAACTGAGCTGCCATCTTCCCTACTCCACTTTTTGTTCTGCCTCGCGCCCCCTGGCGCGCCGCCCGTGAAACAGGGCCTATATTGCCAGAGTCAAGCGCCGCCGTCACGTCTCGCACGACCGGCCCCAGCCTTTGCAAGCCCGGCTGACCGAACGCGGCCGTTCGTCTCATTCCCAGCGCCGAATGCTTTCGTGCGCGCGGCAAATGAAGCATGCGATCGCATCTGTCGTCGCCAATGTACGCAACTGAGCTTAGCCCCACCTGCGCAACTCGACATGGACCAGCGGGCGCTGCTAGAGTTCAGCTTCCGCTTCCCTGCACAAGCTGTTCAACGAACCTCGCATGGCAAATCCGCCAAAACACTGCCGCGTCCTCATACTCGGCTCCGGTCCCGCCGGATATAGCGCCGCCGTCTACGCCGCCCGCGCGAATCTCAAGCCCGTTCTCGTCACCGGCCTCGCCCAGGGTGGGCAGCTGATGACGACCACCGATGTGGATAATTGGCCGGCGGACGCAGCTGGCGTGCAGGGCCCTGAACTCATGGAGCGGTTCCTCAAGCATGCCGAGCGTTTCGGCACCGAGATCATTTTCGATCACATCCATACGGCACGGCTCCGGGAGAACCCGATTGCCCTGGTGGGCGACCAGGGCACCTATACCTGCGACGCATTGATCATCGCCACGGGCGCGTCTGCCATGTATCTGGGCCTGCCTTCCGAGCAGAATTTCATGGGCAAGGGCGTGTCGGGTTGCGCGACGTGCGACGGCTTCTTTTACAAGGGGCAGGAAGTCGCCGTGATCGGCGGCGGCAATACCGCGGTTGAGGAAGCGCTCTACCTGACCAATATCGCCAGCCGGGTGACCGTGGTTCACCGCCGCGACAAGCTCCGGGCCGAAGCAATTCTCGTCGACAAGCTCAACGAAAAGGTCGCTTCCGGCAAGGCGGAGATCCTGTGGGATCACGTGCTCGACGAAGTGCGCGGCGACAACAGTGGTGTGACGGGCATACGCGTCAAGAATGTGAAGACCCAGGCATTGTCGGAGAAAAAGCTGCAGGGCGTCTTTATCGCCATCGGGCATCGGCCCAACACGGAAATCTTCGCCGGCCAGCTCGAGATGGTAAACGGTTACATCATCACCAAAGCCGGGCTCGAGGGCAATGCCACGGCGAGCAGCATCCCGGGCATATTCGCGGCCGGAGATGTGCAGGACCATGTCTATCGCCAGGCAGTCACCAGCGCAGGGACGGGATGCATGGCAGCGCTCGACGCGCAGAAATACCTCGAAGGCCGCGGTCTTACCTAATTGTACTGTGTTAGCGGTCGTGGTACCGTCGCGAGGTGTTTATCGTAACTGTGGAGGTGCGCGATGGGTAGCGGCGTGGAAACGCGATTCGAACGTTATGCCGAGAAGATGGTGGCGGCGCTGGGTCATGCGAACCGGGCGACCCCGGCGCGCTGGTATCTGAGAGGTCTGATGCTGCCGGGGCAACGCAAGAGCGTGGAACCGATGGCCGCCCGTGTGCATCCGCAGGATGTCGAATCGGCGCATCAATCGATGCACCACCTGGTGGCCGATTCCGATTGGAGCGATACGGCGTTGCTCAGTGCGGTGGCACGCGAGGTGGTGCCGGTATTGAGCCAAGAGGGGCAGGCGCCGTGCTTCTGGATCATCGACGACACGAGCTATCGTAAGTGGGGCAAGCACTCGGTGGGCGTGGCGCGCCAGTATTGCGGGCACCTGGGCAAGACGGAGAATTGCCAGGTGGCGGTGAGTCTGACGCTGGCCACCGTGGCCGGGAGTCTGCCGGTGAACTACCGGCTGTATCTGCCGCACGAGTGGACCCGGAACAAGAAGCGATGCCAGGCCGCGGGTGTGCCCAAAGCGGTGAGGTTTGCCACCAAGGGGAACATTGCCTGGGGGCAGATCGAGGCGGCGCTCGCGGCCGGCCTCCCGCGCGGCACCGTGCTCATGGATGCCGCCTACGGCGATGAGGCGACGATGCGCGATCGGCTCAGCGCGCACCAGCTCTCCTACGCGGTGGCGGTACGGCCGGCAACCACCGTGTGGTGGGGCCAGCATCAACCCGTGCCTGCGCTCGCGCAACAGACTCGCGGTCGGCCCCGCACCCGCGTGCGACGCGACGCGGGGCATCAGCCGCTCAGCGTGCTTGATCTCGCCCGGACATTGCCCGCGGCAAGCTTTCGCAAAGTCGAATGGCGCGAGGGCACGAACGCCGCGCTCGCTTCGCGCTTTGCGCGGCGGCGCGTGCGTGCCGCGCAGGGCGGCCGTGCCCGCGATGAAGAATGGCTGCTCATCGAATGGCCGCGCGGTGAAGCCAAACCCACGCATTATTTCCTGTCCAACTTGCCCGAAACCCTCTCGCTTGAGGCTCTGGTGGCCACCGTCAAGATGCGCTGGCGCATTGAGCGCGACTACCTTGAACTCAAACAAGAACTCGGTCTCGGTCATTACGAGGGGCGCAACTGGCGCGGCTTTCATCATCACGCGAGCCTGTGCATCGCCGCCTACGGCTTTCTCATGCTCGAACGCCTGGCCGGGAGTAAAAAAAACTCCGCTCGACTACCAGCGCCTGCCCTACCCGAAGCCTTCCGCCCGCGCGGGGCTGGGCCCGATGCAACGCCACATCCCCTGGTCGATCGCCACCGCTCGCCATCGACTGGCACGCGCCATCGCGCGAGGGCTCCCGCAGTGTCCGTGCTGCGGGAAAGCATACCGGCGGGCAGCGGCGCGTGATTAGCAAACACAGTACGACTAA
>Ga0224512_10005588_pt1 | contig 10287 bp, 10 predicted proteins | sample SF_May12_sed_USG_4_FD_169103 | JGI IMG/M metagenome (GOLD analysis project Ga0224512, IMG submission 169103) | Sediment microbial communities from San Francisco Bay, California, United States - SF_May12_sed_USGS_13 | ecosystem: Environmental > Aquatic > Marine > Sediment | place: USA...
TCGTCTTCGCGAGTCCACAGGAGCTTGACCGGCACGCCGACCTGCCGCGATGCTTCCACGGCTTCGACCACGAAGTCGATCTGTGACTTGCGGCCGAAGGCACCGCCGAGAATCGTGACATTGACGGTCACCTGTGACGGCTCGATGCTGAGCCACTCGGCGATCAGCGATTGTGTCGCCTGTGCATCCTGCACGGGCGCCCAGATTTCGCAGCGTCCGTCATCACGCACCCATGCGGTGGCGACCGGTGGCTCCATCGGCGCCTGCGCCAGCATCGGTGTTTCGTATTGTGCTTCCAGGAGTCGGCCATCGCCGGCAAGTGCTGCGTCTATGTCGCCACGGCTGAGGTGAACGGTACCCGGCTGTTGAACACTCGCGGCGAGTAACTCGCGATACGCTGTCGTTGCGTAGCTGGCGTTGTCACCGAGTTCCCAGCTGATCGTCAGCGCGTCGCGACCACGCATCGCCGCCCAGCTGCTGTCGGCGACAACGGCAATACCTTCCTCGGGGCGAAAGTCGCGGACGTGTGGCGAGAACGGGATGTGGCAGAAACTCTGTACGCCCGGCACCGCCTGGGCGGCGGCGGTGTCGTAGTCTTCGATGCGCGCGTCGAAAACAGGCGCCCGCGCGACGCACGCGTATTTCATGCCGGGTACGACCACGTCGTAACCGTAGATGGCGGTGCCGGTCACGATCGCCTCGCGATCGACGCCAGCTGCTGCCTTGCCGATGTAGCGGAATTCCGACGGATCCTTGAGTTTAGGCTGCGACGGCACGTCGAGCGATGCCGCATGTGCGACGAGTTGCTCATACTCCAGCCGTCGGCCGGAGCCGTCGTGCACGACGGCGTGATCTTGCGCCCGAACTTCCGACATCGGCACGCCCCACTCGTCGGCCGCGGCCTGTTCCAGCATATTTCTCACAGCCGCGCCGGCTTCACGAAGTGGCGTGAACATCATGCGGACGGACTTCGAGCCGTCGGTGTTCTGGTCGCCGTAATCGGGATTACCGATCGCCTGTTTCAGTGTGACTCGCGCCAGGTCGGCTTCCAGTTCGTCGGCGACGATCCGTGGCAGGCTGGTGCGCACACCCTGGCCCATCTCGCTGCGACTGACGGTGATCGTTACCGAACCGTCGGCATCCATCGATACGAACAGGTTCGGTTCGAATGGGCCGTTCGTTGCTGGTTGCCTGATACAGCCGGGCAGGCTGATGCCAAGAATCAGGAGTCCGCCGGTGGTGCCGCCGGCCTGCAGCAATTCGCGCCGGGTCAGCTTATGCATGCGCTTCGCTCAAATCGTGGTCGCCTGAAGATAGGAAATTCTATCGCGTATATTGACGAGGTTCGGGGAAAACTCCTGCACGTCTACCTCGTTCTGTCTGAATTTCGGGAGAGCGAGCCCCGGAACCTCGCCGAGGTGTGCTGCTTCCTCAAACACCGTATCGCACCTTATAAATACGCCAGGGACTTGCGCTTTCGCGACGAACTTCCAAAGCCCCACTCGGGAAGGATTCAGCGGCAGCGCCTGCGGTGGGATCAGGCCACTCAGTCCGCTGCATCCCAGTCGGTCTTGCCTTTATCCGAACCAGCGACCGAATACAGTACCTGGGCGTTACGCGTTTTTTGAAAATCTTCCAGTGACTCACCGCGCATGGCCGCATAGACATGCAGATTCGTCGTGCCGATCACCGCGGCGAGTTTCTCGAGCATGAAGAAAATGACGCCATAGTGGATCATCGCACGCCAGGCCCTGCGGCGGACCATGTCCCGCTCTTCCTCGGACAGGCCGGCTTGCTCGAATGCCGCCTCCTGATCGCGCAGGAACAGCTCGCGCCGTTCGGGCTCGATCAGGCTATGCAGGAACCGGTTCAGCCGGTAGGCCTTGACGCTTCGCGGGAGCGTGAACGGATAGGAACCCTCCAGGTTCTCGATGCCGGCAAGCTGACTGTTGACGCGCTCGAGATAACGGTCACGGCTTTCCGCCGGCGGCTCATCCGATGCATCTTCGAATATCACGCTGGCGATCGGCGTCATCGACGGCAGGTAATACGTCTGATGGATTTTCCGCACTCGCTTCGAAAGTGCTCCGCGCATGACGAGCCACATGATGACTTCGGCGCCTTCCACGCCACCGAGTTTCGCATAATCGGCAATCGTGATTTTCGTCAGTTTCTCCGGATCCTTCTCCAGCAGATCCATGAACTCCATGTCCCAGTCCGTGTTGTTGAAGCCGGCGCGCTCGCCGTGTACCTGATGCGATAGCCCACCTGTACCGACGATCGCCACCCTGATGTCCTCCGGATAGCTTTGTATGGCTTGTCTCAAGGATCGGCCCAACTTGTAGCAGCGCCTGGCCGACGGTATCGGGAACTGCAGCACGCCGACCTGCAACGGCACGATGGCCGCTGGCCATTCGGGTTCGTGCGGCAATAAGAGCGAGAGCGGAGAAAAACACCCGTGATCAAGACCTTTTTCCTGAAAATAGGAAAGATCGAATTCATCGGCGACCAGACACGCGGCAACGTGTGCGGCAAACGCAGGATGGCCCTTGATCGGCGGCAGCGCCCTTGGCCCGCCCCCTTCGTCGGCAACGGGATATTCGTCGCCGACGCCGAGCGCGAAATGCGAGTAATGGTCGAAAAAGAACGATGTAACGTGATCGTTATAGATCAGAAACAGGACGTCCGGATCCTTGTCGCGCAGCCAATGCTGTACGGGCTCGTAGCCCCTGAAAATCGGCGCCCAGACGGGGTCGTCCTGTTTATGAGTATCCAGCGCGAAACCGATTGTGGGTGTATGTGACGTGGCTAGCCCGCCGACTATCGTTGCCATTTGCTGCTCCCGGTATTCATTTTCTGTTCGTCCATTTCAAGACAGGCAATATTCGAACTGTATTTTCGTAAATCTGATGAAATAATGGATTCGGAAATTGTATCGCGTTGATCGATTGAATCGTGACACCTATTATTGATCAAGACTCCCGGCTACAGCGTCCTCGACAGAAAAGATTTCGCCTCGACTAAAGCGTCGTTCGAGTTCATATGCCTGCATTTCCAGGGGAATCGCAAAGTAATCAAAGCCATAATTCGCCCAACCATGTATGTATTGAGAGACGAATTCGGCCACGCCGAGGTATTCATATTGCGCGACATGAACGCATTCGTGAAACAATAATCGAGTCAGGTCCACTTCCTGTAGATTTTGTCTGGAGATTGAAATCGTATCGACAAAGGCGATGCCGTCCATTTTTGAAAAATCCAATGGTATGTCCAAACCTCGTTCAATCAGCTCGTCGTAGAAACCGGGATTCTCTATCAAGTCGACCAATCGATGCCTTACTGCATCCAAAGTCTCTGGTCGGAAGTACTCCCCGTATTGATCCCTGTATTCGATTGAAAGTGTGGCAGATGTCGGCCGCAAGATTTCGCGCTGCGACAGAATCCATGAGGACCCTTCAGCGATTAAATAGGCCAGGAACGCATCCAGATTCATGTCAGCGGGCGGTCTCCATGGATCAAAATCAGCACTCCGATGCGGTTGAGTAGCGCAAGAAATCAACAATATTGATGCTAAGAACAAGGTCCGCATGCGATTTTCGCTTGCCCAAATCGGTTTTTTTCGCCCTGTACCGACAGTACTGTGACACAAAATTGCCAGAGTCAATCTTTAGAGGCCACCTCGATCGATAAGAATCGACCAGCTAAGCGTTGAGTAAACAGGGATTCCAGTCCGCCCCTGGCCACCGATTTTATTCGATGAAAGTCAGTTTCGTGGGTGCGAAAACTCTGGCGTTCTTGCACCGGCTTGCGCTTCATTTGTGCCCTCGCCAAGAATATGCGCTTATCGAATGTATCGATGAGTATTCGGAGCACGTGGTTGGAGCCTCAACGTTGGTGAGGGCGAAACTTACCCAGATGGAAATAGTCTATTCAAAGTGTGGTGTTCACGCCCGCCGCGCAATCGGGAGGAATGGTTATGAAGGCACTCATGCTGATCACCGGAAGCGGTCCAGTCGTTATTCTCACGTCCTACGATGCCGTTACCGACCCTGCCGTGCTGGCAAGGCTGAAAGCAAAGGGTATCGAGCGCTTTTTCGCCTATGATTTGCCACTGGACCTCGCAAAAGAGCGCTACGGCGGCCACTTTCAGACGGTCCTAAGTGATTTACACGAGACCGACGATCTTCGCGTCCTGGACTACAACGGGGAACGCGCATTCGCGCTGTTCCGACTTGATGAACTCGGACCCCAGGTCATCTACGATCCGAGCCCCGCGACCACCTGATCAGTGCGATCGTCTGTTTCCCATCAGCCTGTTAACACGCTTGTGCCGCGCTTTTGCGAATTTGCCGGTCGGCTAAGCTTTCGCGACCGATACGGTTAGCGCGACGAATGAGCGCGTGACCAGCATACGCGTGGAGTGTTACGCAGGATACCGTGGCGAGGAAACGCCGCGCCGTTTCTACCTCGGCGACCAGCCTGTCGACATCCTCGAGGTGCTTGATAGATGGCTGTCGCCACAGCACCGCTATTTCAAGTGCCGAGGGGCTGATGATGCCACCTACATCTTGCGCCAGGATGTCAGCGCTGATTGCTGGGAACTGACCCTCTACAAGCGTGGCCACACGGCCACAAATTGAGACCGCCGACGAGGATGAGTGGGCACAAGGGCGCACAGGAAGCGACGCGAGTGCTTTGGCTAACCGGTCCACCCGGTGTCGGCAAAACCACGGTGATCCAGCGAGTGGCCAAGGCGCTGCCGAACGAAAGCCTGGGCGGCTTTTACACCGAAGAGATTCGTTATCGGGACATCCGACAGGGGTTTCGCTTGGAGGGCTTTCGCGGCGGCTCCGCCGTGATGGCGCATGTCGAATTCCCGAAGCGCTACCGCGTCGGCCGATACGGGGTGGATCTGGGTGCCATCGACGAAATTTCGAGCACTGCGCTTTCGCGAGAGCCGCCGGCCGACATTTATTTAGTGGATGAAGTCGGCAAGATGGAATGTATGTCCACACGCTTCATCAACGCGCTGCTTGCGCTGCTCGACGGACCGTACACGATCGTTGGCACAATCGCACGCTCCGGAGGCGGGTTAATCGCCGACCTCAAACGCCGGCCGGAGAGTACCTTGTGGGAAGTCACTCGCGATAATCGCGAGGAGATGCCGGCTCGCGTCCTCGCCTGGCTACGTTGCGGTCAATTCCGGAGACATCGGTAACACTTTTTATGGGAAAAGGGTTGTTGATGGGGCGAGGGGAATTGAACTCCTCTCGGTTGCTCAGATCAGATTTGACGCTGCCGGCGTTTGCGGATCGATCATCGCCGCGCCAGTTGCAAGGGAGAGTACCTGTTAATGGCGGCCTGTGTCGTTACCCACGCCGTTAACGGCAAGCAGTACATTGGCGCAGCAACCGGTAAAAGTTCATTCATGATGCGAGGCAGGGGCGCGCCGACCGCCATCGTGTTTGTGCTGCCCGATGGCGACTGAGCGCATCCGCAATTAGATACGCAATTCTGTAAAGACTTCCCCGCGATTCTGCGCAGCATGCCGGGAAAAACCGGCGAAGTCCTGCCAACGACCACGGTTTGCAGTTGCTGAAACAGCGAGTCATTACAGTCGACGCTGCAGCGGTCGCGAATTATGTTTGGCATCTGCCGAACCATCGAAATCCGACATAGCTCGACAACAGGAATGACTTCTGTCAAACAGGGAATTCCGGAAGCCGGGATAGACACTGATGCAATTGGGTAAGAGCAGGTAGGGGATGGCCGGAGCAACACCGGCGGGCGCTGCAAACGCGACTCGCACTCGCGTCCGGCTGGGCGTGCTCGCGCTAATCAGCCTGGCGACGATGCTGAACTACCTTGATCGTGCCGTGATGGGTGTAGCGGCGCCGGCCGTCACGGCAGAGTTCGACATATCGCCGGAAGTAATGGGCCTGCTGTTTTCAGCCTTTTCCTGGACGTATGCGCTGGCGCAAGTGCCCGGCGGAGTTGTCCTCGACAAGCTCGGTACGAGAATTACCTACGGTCTGTCACTCGGTTTCTGGTCATTGTTCACGTTGCTGCACGGGCTGGCGGCGAATGTCGCGATGCTGTTTGGTTGCCGACTCGGCCTGGGTGTCACCGAAGCTCCGTGCTTTCCCACCAATAGCCGGGTTCTGAGTATCTGGTTCCCGCAAACCGAGCGCGCTCGAGCGAACAGCGTTTACGCAGTGGGTCAATACGTGGGTCTCGCATTTTTCAGCCCGGTCCTGTTCTGGATCGTCGCTACCTGGGGGTGGCGGGCACTGTTCATCGTGTTTGGTTCCGTCGGCATCGTCTTCGCGTTCGTCTGGCACGCTTTGTACCGGGATCCGCAACACAGCAAATCCGTCAATCGGGCTGAACTGGACCACATCGAGGCCGGCGGCGGACTAGAGCACAAAGGGGTAGCCGTTCCGTTCTCGTGGTCGGCGGTTGGCAAGCTCCTCTCTAAACGACAGGTCCTCGGTGCATCGATAGGTCAGTTCTGCGGCAATTCGACGTTGGTGTTTTTCCTCACCTGGTTTCCCACCTACCTCATGAGTGAACGCGGTATGGACTGGTTGAAGTCCGGGGCCTTTGCCGTGCTGCCCTACGTCGCGGCCTCCGTCGGCGTGCTGCTCGGTGGATTGATCTCTGACAAGCTGATCGAACGAACGGGATCGGCAAACCTCGGACGCAAACTGCCGATCGTAGGTGGTCTGCTGCTCGCATCGACGATCATCCTGGCCAACTATGTCGACGACAACAGGACGGTCATTCTCATCATGTCGGTCGCGTTTTTCGGCCAGGGGATGGTCAACCTCGGCTGGACGCTGATATCCGATGTCGCTCCAAAACCGCTGATCGGCCTGACGGGGGGTGTGTTCAATTTTTGTGCAAATCTCGCCGGCATCATTACGCCTATCGTCGTCGGCATGGTGGTTGGCGCAACGGGATCGTTCTACGGTGCGCTTGCCTACATCGGCATACTGGCTCTTGTCGGGGCGGCCGCTTATATTTTCATTGTCGGCGATGTTCACAGGGTCGAGATCGAATGAGCACGCAGCGTTTCCTGACCGGCCTGATCGGTCGCGACATTCAGGCATCACGTTCGCCAACGATTCACGAATGTGAGGCGGACGCGCAAGGCGTGCGCTTGATCTACTCGTTGTTCGACTTCGCCCGGGCGAACATGACCGAGGCCGACCTTCCTCGAGTGCTCGTCGCGTTGCAACTCGCAGGCTTCGCCGGCGTCAACGTCACGCACCCCTATAAACAAGCGGTTACCGAGTGCCTTGACGAGCTGACCAACGAAGCGTCCGAAGTCGGTGCCGTGAACGCGGTTGCCTTTCGTGACGGCAAAAGCATCGGCCACAACACCGATGCCGTAGGTTTTGCGAAGAGCTTCGAGCAAGATCTTAGGGATGTGGCCAGGAATCGTGTCTTGCAGCTTGGCGCGGGTGGTGCAGGCGCCGCAACTGGGCATGCCTTGTTGTCGCTCGGTATCGGGCATCTTGCGATTCGGGATCCAGATTCCGCCCGACTTAGCGGCCTGATTGATTCGCTGGCCGAACGATACGGCGCAGATCGCGTAAGTGCGAGCTCGGACGTCGGGAAGTCCATCGCCACCAGTGACGGACTCGTAAATGCTACGCCGGTCGGCATGGACAAGCATCCCGGAATGCCGGTGCCCCGCACGGCATTACGCCCGGACCTTTGGGTGGCAGACATCATTTACTTCCCGTTGGAAACCGAATTGCTTGCAGCCGCAAGACAAACGGGCTGCCGAGCCATGAACGGCAGCGGCATGGTTGTCCATCAGGCGGCAGCGGCATTCGAATTTTTTACCGGACTGACAGCAGACGTGCGGCGCATGCAGCAGTCCTTCCTCGATGATGTTGCGGCATCCGTTCCTAAGAAAGGGCGATCGTCATGAACAAGGCGATCAAATTCGCCGCACGCATCGCATCTATCGCTTGTATCGGCTCGGTCGGAATAGAGGCCACCCGTTATTACGCCAAGTCCAATCCGATCGTGATCAATCGCGCCAACGGCTGGCAACAAACGGCAGAAGGTGCTGACATTTTGAATGACCAGGTTGACTTGGGTGGGCGATAACGGCGATTACACGAATATCGACGACTTCAGTCGGCACGTCCGTCTTTGTCTTTTGTAAATCGCTGTAATGTTTCACGCACGATCCTGGCAACAGTGTACGCGAACCGACTGTCGCGCCGGCAACGAATTACTGCAAATGTTCCGGGTCAGGTCCCGACGGGCGGGTTTCTACGGATTCATGCTGCGGCGGATAACCTTGCCGGGACGTGCGTCGGTCACGGCACCATCCCTGTAGACTACCTCGCCGCCAACCCAGACGGTTGCTATTCCCGTCGAGAGCAGGTCCGGTTGCTGCGGCGTTGCATGATCGATGACAGTTGCGGGATCGAACAGCACGAGGTCGGCCACCATGCCTTCCCGAATCAGCCCGCGATCGGTGAATCCCATGTTCCCGGCCGGAAGGCTGGTCATCTTGCGAATCGCTTCCTCGAGCGGTACCAGGTTCTCGTCCCTTACGTACCGACCCAGCACACGCGGGAAGGAACCCCTGCTGCGCGGATGCCGGTCGACGATGCCGCCATCTGTGCAGACGTTGGCCCAAGGCCAGGCGAACAGTTCATCAATGTCGGCTTTGACCATGCTCGTGCCGATGATCGACTCGGCACGTTCGCCGTGCTCCTGCTCCCAATCGAGCGCTTCCTGAGCAATCTGGGAAAAGGCCGTTATGGTGTCGAGTTCGCGTAACGCCGCAATTTCGGTCAGGGTCTTGCCGACGTAGTCGGGATTTGGTTCGAATCGCGTCATCCGCAGGCCGTCCGGCGGTGCGAGCTGGTCGAGGACTTCGGCAATCGCCTCACGATCGGTCGGATCCCGATCCGGCAGCAAAACCATGATGGTCGATTGCCAGTACTCGTAGGGATAAATGTCGGCCGTGATGTCGATGCCCTCGGCGCGCGCGGCATCGAGTCTGGCAATGGTGTCGGACGCGCTGCCCCACAGGCGTCTCATTGCCAGTTTGATGTGTGACACCTGTACCGGCATGCCGGTCGCGCGTCCAATTAAGATGATTTCGTCGATTGCAGCCTCGAACCAGCGGTCCTCGCTGCGCACGTGGCTGATGTAGCGCCCGCCGGCATCCGCGGCTACCTGGGCCAGGGCAAGCACCTCGTCGGTCCCGGAATGAATACCGGGTTCGTATTCGAGCCCGGTGCCCAGGCCGAGCGCCCCGCTTTCTAGTTCGCTGGCAAGCATCGCTTTCATCTGCTCGACTTCTGCGTTGGTCGCCGCGCGGACAAAGTCTTCGCCCATGACATTCGCCCGCAATGTGCCGTGGCCAACATAGGACGCCACGTTGACCGTGGCGGGCGCCGCCGCAATCTTCTTGTAGAAATCAGCAAGCGGATAGGGAGAGTCGCCGTCCTGACCGACAATGATTGTCGTGATGCCCTGGCTGACGACCGGAAGTGCGTCGGGTCGCGAAAGAATATTCGAGTCGGCGTGGCTGTGAGTGTCGATGAAACCGGGAGCGAGTACCTGCCCGCCGCCGTCCACTAAGGCGTCTCCGTCGCAGGCAGCAAAATCGCCGACTGCATCGATTGTACGATCGCTCACACGCACGCCGCCGGCAATAGCCGGCTTTCCCGATCCGTCGAGAATCATGACATTCGTGATCACGAAGCCGGGCGCGTCGCCGATACAGAAAGGCGCTTCCTCCTGGGCGCAGCCCATCAGCGCAACAGTTGTAATCAGCCCGATGAGTGTTCGCAATGTCACCGTTATACACCTCGAAATTCCGGGCAAACTTTCGCCACACGTGCGAGCAAATCCGACCGATGTCGAGCACGACGACGTAGCTTATTAGTAGCTATTTCCATGGCCTCTTGCAAATGAGCGCCGCAGGCGCCACACGCGATAGAGTGGAGCCACTGGCGGCTATTTCAAAAGATTGCCCAAAATCGAGATTCGACGCGGCCACGGAATTAGTCAATGCCGATAATGTCGGCGCGGCGCCTGCATTCCGCGGGCGACCCGGAATAAAGCAGCAGTCACGAAATTCGGCCGCGGCAATGGCCTTCGCTGCGGCGAGAGCTTCGATGCGAGTCAAGCACAAGAGTCCGCGAGATCATCAAATATGGGGCAGATTTGATCAAGTTCTGTGCGACCGGTGCCGTGCTGTCAAAAGGCGATAGCGTCGGCGGACAGCAATACACTCTCGAGGAGATG
>Ga0224512_10005589_pt1 | contig 10287 bp, 9 predicted proteins | sample SF_May12_sed_USG_4_FD_169103 | JGI IMG/M metagenome (GOLD analysis project Ga0224512, IMG submission 169103) | Sediment microbial communities from San Francisco Bay, California, United States - SF_May12_sed_USGS_13 | ecosystem: Environmental > Aquatic > Marine > Sediment | place: USA: California...
GCAACGTCTCGAGGTGCCGACCATTTGCGCGCCGCCGATCTGTCGGTTGTCATTCGCCGGCGACAGTCTCTTCCATCCACTGGTCCTTTGCCGCCCACAGCTCAGCAACCCAGTCCTGAAACCGCTGTCGGAACAACGGGTCGTCCTGATAGTCGCCGTGGCGAAACTCGTCGGGAATCTCGATCCCGCGCACTCGAACGACGACACGGGAGACACGGCCACTCGCGAAATCCCAGAATCGCGCCGAGCGACCCACATAGACGACACTGACGTCCAACAGCGACCGCAGTCGGTCGCCCATGGCATCGACGACAAGGGCGATTCCGCCTGCCTTCGGCTTCAGCAGGTGGCGATAGGGTGACTGCTGACGAGCTTTCTTCTCGGGCGAGAACCGCGTCCCCTCGAGGAAGTTGAGAATCGTCGTCGGTGTCTTGGTGAAGCGCCGGCAGGCATCTCGCGTCGTCTTGAGGTCTTCGCCGATGCGCTCCGGGTGTCGCGCCAGATACTCCTTCGAGTGGCGATGCATGAACGGCAGGTCGAGCGCCCACCAGGCGAGGCCCAGAAGTGGCACCCAGATGAGCTGACGCTTGATGAAGAACTTGAGAAACGGGATGCGCCGGTGAAAGACCCGCTGCAGCACCAGAACGTCGGCCCATGACTGGTGGTTGGAACTGACGATATACCAGGTTTCGCGCTCCAATTCTTCGGCGCCTTCGACAACCCACTCGATGCGTTGAGTCAGGTCGAGAATGGCATTGTTGTCACCGACCCAGAGCTGCGCAATGCCCATCAGTGTGCGTTCGGAGACGCGGCGCCACCACGGTGTCGGAAGCAGCAACTTCAGGATCGCGATCGCATACAGCGGCAGCGCCCAGAAGAACGTGTTGAAAAACACCAGGACAAAGAACGCGCAGCCGCGCGTCACCGGTGGCAGAAGACGAAACATGACGGCTCTCCGCGCTGATGATAGTCGAGAGCATCAGAATAGACTCTACTTTCAGACCAACATCGGAGGACCGTCTATGAAAGCTTCTCTTGTCAGACCCGCTGTCTTGTCTGCATTCCTGGCCGCTGTTTCGCAACTGGCGATCTCGGCGCAAGAGGAACCTTCGCTGGTGGCTTCCGCCTCGGCGGTTCATCTCGCCGACATCAGCGCCACCCTCGAGCGCATCGCCGAGCTGCTGGAATCGCAAGCCGAGAGCCGACGACTGGACCTCGTGATGCAACGAATCGAAGTCAGGGCACGCCGGCTGGCGCCGCTCGAGACTCGTCTGCGCTCGGCTCGTTCCAGCCGCGGCAACTATCAGGAAGAGCAGTTTCGCCTCCAGGCGCAGCTGAAGAGCATGGCCGACCGGCTCGACTCTGGCGCCATGGACGCTGACGAGCTCACGAGCATGACCGAGCACTTTGCCTCGGAGCTCGCCCTGGTCACCGCGCGCCTGCGCGCCACCAACGACGAGATCGCCGCACTGGAGAACGAAGCCGCTCGGTATCGAAATGAGATCGACGACTGGGAAGCCTGGGTCGACCGGGAACTGGGCGACCTCTGAGTCCCGGGCATCTCCGGAGATGCCCGTGTTCATGCTAGGCTTTTGCACGCAGAACACCTTTCTTCTTTAGGTCCCGCTTCGCTTCGGGTGGAGCGCAAAGTGTCGGAGCGGCGTATTGTTCGCCAGTTGAGAGTCCAGGAGGCAACACATGAAATACCGGCTCACCGTCAACGACGAGAAACGCGAGGTCGATGTTGATCCCGATACACCGCTGCTCTGGGTGTTGCGCGACGACCTGCAACTGACCGGCACCAAGTACGGGTGCGGTCTCTCGCAGTGCGGCGCCTGCACCGTTCATCTCGACGGCAAGCCGGTGCGCTCGTGCGTCATGCCGATACGCTCGGTCGAAGGACGCAAGGTGATGACAATCGAGGGCGTCGCCGGACCGGTCGCGAGCGCCGTGCAGGAGGCCTGGGATGAGTTACAGGTTCCGCAGTGCGGCTACTGCCAGTCCGGACAGGTGATGACCACCATTGCACTCCTCGCCAAGATCTCGAAGCCGAGCGACGACGACATCGACGGGGCGCTGACCGGCAACGTCTGTCGTTGCGCCACGTACCCACGAATCCGCAGGGCCGTGCACGAGGCGGCCGCGAAGCTGGAGGGCTGAGATCATGCGCCGAATGCCACATCTCGCCCCCGGACTGGACCGACGCCAAGTCCTCAAGGGCAGTCTCACTCTCGGCGCCGGCCTGGTGATCGGGTTGCGTCTGCCGCGAGGCGCCCGAGCTCAAGCGCCGGCCGGCGGGGAGTTTGTGCCGAATGCCTTCGTCCGCATCGCCCCGGATAATTCAATCACCGTGCTGTCGAAACACATCGAGTTCGGTCAGGGAACCTACACCGGCCTTGCCACGGTGCTCGCCGAGGAGCTCGATGCCGACTGGGCCGACGTGCGAGTCGAAGCTGCGCCGGCTGATGTCGAGCGCTACAAGAACCTCTTCTTCGGCGTTCAGGGAACCGGCGGCTCGACCGCCATGGCCAATTCCTGGGAGCAAATGCGCCGGGCCGGCGCTACCGCCCGCGCGCTGCTGGTGGCCGCTGCTGCCGACGAGTGGGGCGTCGCCACGGGCGAGATCGACGTCGCCAACGGCATCGTCTCGCACCGCGCGAGTGGACGCTCGGCGCATTTCGGCGAGCTGGTGAAAAAGGCCGCTACCATGGAGCCACCCACCGAGGTCGAGCTCAAGGATCCAGCCACCTTCACTCTGATCGGTCGTGAATCATTGCCTCGAGTCGATGTGCCGGCCAAGTCGCGCGGCACGGCGCAATTCACGTTCGATGTCGACATTCCAGGGATGCTGACGGCGGTCATTGCCAGGTCACCTCGTTTCGGCGGCACGGTTGCCTCGTTCGACGCCGCGAAAGCGAAGAAAGTGCCCGGAGTCGTCGACGTCGTCGCGGTTCCTCAAGGCGTCGCGGTCCTTGCCAAGGGATTCTGGGCGGCCAAGAAGGGGCGCAGCGCGCTCGAGATCGAGTGGGACGACAGCACGGCCGAGAAGCGCGGCAGCGCGGAGATTTTCGCCGAATACCGAGTCCTGCTCGACCAGCCCGGATTGAGCGCTCGCGCGGACGGTGACGCCGATGCGGCTCTCGCCGGCGCGGCGCGTCAGTTCTCCGCCGACTACGAGTTCCCCTTCCTGGCGCACGCGCCGATGGAGCCGCTCGACTGCGTCATCCAGATGTCGGAGGACGGATGCGACGTCTGGGCCGGCTCCCAGCTCCAGACCATCGACCAGGGCGTCGTCGCCGGCACTCTCGGCATCGAGCCGCAGAAAGTGAGAGTTCACACGTTACTGGGCGGAGGCAGCTTCGGTCGCCGCGCCACGCCGAATGCCGACGTCTACGGCGAGGCCGCCGCGATCGTCAAAGCGACCGGCGGGAAGTACCCCGTGAAGCTGGTGTGGACACGAGAGGACGACATCCGCGGAGGTCGTTACCGACCCCTCTTTGTGCATCGCCTTCGCGCCGGCCTCAACGAGGCGGGCGACATCGTCGCCTGGAGTCACCGCTTGGTCGGGCAATCGATCGTGAAAGGCACCGCGTTCGAGGGCCTGATCCAGAACGGCATCGACGCAACGTCGGTCGAGGGCGCCCAGAACTTGCCGTATGCGATTTCCAACCTCGCCGTCGATCTGCACACGACCGATGTCGGCGTTCCCGTCCTGTGGTGGCGCTCGGTTGGACATACTCATACTGCGTACTCGACCGAGACTTTCCTCGACGAAGTCATCCACGCTGCCGGCAAGGATCCGGTGGCGGTTCGTCGCCAGCTCCTCGCCGAGCATCCACGACACCTAGCTGTTCTGAATCTCGCCGCCGAAAAGGCCGCCTGGGGCTCGCCGCTTCCAGCGGGGACGGCGCGAGGAGTCGCCGTTCACGAGTCCTTCAGCTCATTTGTCGCCCAGGTCGTCGAAGTCACGCTGGCCGACGACGGCATGCCGAAAGTCGAGCGCGTCGTCTGCGCGGTGGACTGCGGCATCGCCATCAATCCGGACATCATTCGTGCCCAGATGGAGAGCGGGATCGGCTATGGCCTCGGCGCGGCACTGCACAACGAGATCGTCGTCGAGTCAGGGCGAGTGCGGGAGTCCAACTTCCACAACTACAAGCCGCTGCGCATTCACGAAATGCCTCCGGTCGAAGTGCACATCGTCGAGTCGAAGGAAGCGCCCACGGGTGTCGGTGAGCCGGGCGTGCCTCCGATTGCGCCCGCCGTTGCCAACGCGATGTTCGCCCTCACCGGCCAGCGCGTCCACCGGCTGCCCTTCCGGAATGCGATTGGCAAGGTGGCGGATCAGGCGTGAGCTGCGGGGTCAGGTCATGAATTGCAGCATTTATGAGCGCCGGTCTCATCCCGATAGGTTCCCGAGCCGGTCCGGTGGACGCAAGGACGCTGCAATTCAGGACCTGACCCCGGGCGCGGCGAAGATCTCGGCCAGGAAACGGTAGATCAACTTGGCCGCCGTGAATGCCGACGGCGGATGCCCGGGCAGGAGCTCGACGACGTCGAACCCCACAACGTGGCGGCGGCGGGCGACCTCGGCCAGGAGTCCGGTGACCTGATACCAGTCCAGTCCACCCGGCTCTGGCGTTCCCGTCGCCGGCACAACGGATGGGTCGAAGCCATCCATATCGATAGTCACGTAGACGGTGTCGCTCAGAAGATCGACCACACGTTTCGACCACGTCGCAGTTGGCTCCCCCACGATCTCGTGCGCCCAGAAGACCCGGGCAGCGTCGAGGCCTTCCACTTCGTCGGCATCGACGCTGCGGATTCCCACCTGAACGATCGGACAGAGCTCTCGCACGCGTGCCATGACGCACGCGTGATTGTGGTTCGAGCCGTGATATGTCTCACGGGTATCACCGTGAGCGTCGATCTGCAGGACTGAGACGCCAGCGAAAACTCGCGCGGCGGCCCGCACCGCGCCGATCGTCACCGAATGCTCACCGCCCAGAATGACCGGTAGCTGTCCAGACCCCAGAATCCCCCCCACCCGTCTGGCGACCTCAATGGCCAGATCTTCCGCGCTCTCGGGACACTCGACCGCCGGCAGCGTCACGATGCCGTGCCGCCACGGCTCGCTCGCAGTCTCGATGTCCCATACCTCGACGTACTGCGATGCGTCGATGATCGCCTCCGGCCCGGCCGCCGCTCCCTTCAGCCAACTCGAGGTGGCGTCATACGGCACCGGGAGGATCGCTACCGCTGCTTTCCTCTCGCTGAGCTCCGACGGCGGGTCGAGAAAGACTCTCGGATGCGTCCCGTCTTCGCTGCCAGTCATGTGCTCGATTCTATGCCCGGATCTCGGGTGACGAACCTCTCGCCCGCGATCTCCTATACTCGAGTAGTGAATCGAGAGCGAGACACCTGCTCGAAGAACAGACGCGGCTCCGCCCTCGGACTCGGTACGGCACTCGGCGCGGGAGTCGGTGCCGGCTTCGGAGTCGCCCTCGGTAACATCGCCGTCGGTGTCGCCGTGGGTGTCGGCCTCGGCATCGCTCTCGGAGCGCTGTTCGGCAGCGCTACCGGATCTCGCTGAGCCGCAAAAGCAGACGGTCGAGGAATGCCTCCTGCGCCTGGTTGATCTTCGACCGCGCGCGCTCCAGGGAGAAGAACTCGCCGGCGTCGACCTCCGGGACCTCGATGTAACGGCCGGATCTTTGTGGCCACTCGAGACTGAAGGTGTTGGAACGAAGCTCGACGTCGTCGGGCCACTCACCTTCGAATGCCCAGGCAAGCACCCGCTTGCCGCCACGCTGAACGATCTCACCGAGAGAGAATGTCGTCTTCGACGTCTGCAATTCTCCAACGTACTGTCCCGTCTCTTCTTCGAATTCGCGTCGCGCCACGTCCCGCAGCTCTTCGCCCGCTTCGATCAAGCCCTTGGGGATGCCCCAGTACCCTTCATCCCGGTGGCGGAAGAACGGACCGCCCGGATGAACCAGGAACACCTCGACGTTCCCCTTCCTGAGCCTGTACATCAGGAGACCTGCCGATCGTTTCCCCGCGCAAACCATAGATTCGCGACTCTACTCGATCCGCGTCGTTCACCTGGTCCTTGCTAGAGTCCGTCAGCATGCCGAGACCTCCCCGGAAAGCACCTCGCGGACAACGCGACATGAGCCTTTCTGTGCACGAGTGGCGCTTCGAGGTCGGCTCACCCGATCACGGCAATCGTCTCGATACGTTCCTCGCTCGGCATCTCGACTGGCGCTCGCGCAACCGCATCCAGGACGCGATTCGCAAAAACTGCGTACGGATCCTTTCGCACAAGGACCCGCAGCAGGCATTGATCGGCCAGCTCAAAGCGGGACTCAAGCTGCGCTGTGGCCAGGAGGTCGTCGTACGCCTGCCGGCACCGCACGCCGAGCCGGAGGCCGGCAGTCGACGCTGGGAGCCCGAGCAGATCCCGATTGTCTTCGACGACGATCACCTTCTGGCGGTCAACAAGCCGCCGCATATCAATGTCTATCCGTCGCGTCGCCATCGCGCCGGCTCGCTCATCGAGCTCGTCCATGAAGCTCATCGCCGGCGTTACGGTTCCACCCACTATGCGCCGACGCTGTGCCATCGGCTGGATCGCGAGACCAGCGGCCTGGTTCTCTTCGCCAAGAGCCGATCGGCACGCGCCGAGATTTCCCGCCAACTCGAGGAACGGAAAGTCGAAAAAACGTATTTGGCGCTCGTGGTGGGAGAGATGCCAGAGCGCGAGGGTCGAATCGACCTTCCCCTCGGTCGTGACGAAACCTCGGCCGTCGAGATCAAGTCGGTTGTCACCGAAAGCGGGCAGCCCGCAACGACGCGATGGAGGATTGCCCGCCTGCTTGCGGAGCACACCGTGCTGGAGCTCTTCCCTGAAACCGGCCGCCAGCACCAACTTCGGGCGCACTGCGCCGCCACCGGTCACCCGATCGTCGGCGACAAGCTCTATCTCGGGGGCGATGAGCTGTTTCTGAGAAGTCTCGACGGTCCCTTGTCGGATGAAGACATCGCGTCGCTGGGACTCGACCGCCAGGCTCTCCATGCGTGGCGGATGTCCTTCAGCCATCCGGCAACGAGCGCACCGGTGACTCTCGAGGCTCCCTTGTGGCCCGACATGGCGGATCTCATCTCGAGCGGCTAGACACGTCTCTTTTATCCATGCAAGAAGCTTGCGGTCAAACTCTGCCCGATCGGGACAGCCCGAAGCGACGAGGGCCGCAAGCGGACCCGTAGTAATTCCGGGACCCGAGGAAACAGGCCGTTCCGAGATAGCGAGCGATCGCCGGAAGCTATTGCGTGTAGAGATCGATCACCCGCTCGATAGCCCGGCTACACACCGGACAAAATCCCACCTCGTCGCGCGTAAACATGATGCAGTCGGCGCTCGGCCGGTAAAGCCCCTTGGCCTGATAACTCGCCCCCTCGAAGGCGCCGACCATGCCGGCATACTTCTCCGCCCCGAGTCGCGCCGTCATCGCCTCGCGCTCCTCGATGAAGAGCTTTTCGACTTCCTTCTCCGGCGCGCCGTCCTTGCGCAGTTGCCGGCGCCGGTCCTGGATCTCACGCGACGCTTCCTCGTAGCTCGCCTTTTCCCACGGCGTGGGAAGCGGCGTGCCCTCCGCAACCAGATCACGCCATTTCAAGCGCGCAGGGTCCGCGAGCGCCGTGATGTTCGGCTCCACCGGCTCGGCCAGCGCACCCTGGAAATCCTCGTAGGCGACATCAGACGTGAAGTACTCGTCACCCAGGCCGGCGAAGGAGTGCCCGAATTCGTGCACCATGAGATAGGGAGCGAAGGCCGAGTCGACAGCTGCGGTCGCATACAGCCGGTAGATGCCGCCGCCGCCGTACTTCTCACTATTGACGAGGATGATCACGAAATCGTAGGGCGCCGACGCAGCGACATCACGCCAGGCGCGGTCGTCGAGCGTGAGCACGTAGCGCTCCGAATCAAGCGAGTTGTAGCTGGCGCCAAGTGGGGAATTGCGAAATAAGGCGGAGCGGGGCCGCGAGATGCCGGACTCTGGTGCCGGCGTGTCGATGGCCCAGACATTGAAGTCGGACTTCCGAGACGCAAACGGCTCGTGGGCGAAAAGGTGACCGGCCATGCGCTCGACATCGGCACGGTACTTCTCCATCTCGTCGCCGGTGTAGCCGTCACCGAGGATCAGCAGGTCGACCGCGGCCGACGGATCGCCGTTGGTGAAGACCGACCAGACGTCACGGTCCGGCACTGCCGCCCGATGGACATGGCGCGACGCAGGATCGACCGTCGTCTGCCAGATCTCGACGAAGCTCTGAGCCGCAGCGCGTTTTCGCAGCCGCACCTGAATCGGTTTCCTCGGCTCGGGAAAACGAATCGCTTCGGGAATCGTCTTCATCTCTCCCCTCGCCGCCGGACCGGTCGTCTCCCATTCACCGTAGATCGAGGCAAAGCCGCGTGAATAGAGCACTGCCTGGCTGTCGAGGTCGACGATCTCGACAAAGTACTTGCCGAGGTTCGTCCGATCCAGAAGCCGAGTACGGCTTCCCGGCCATGGGCCTTCGATCCGCACCTGGTCCAGCGTCACGATCTCGGTGTCGGCGTTGCCGGTGTGAAAGAAGTCGAGACGCATGGTGGCGCCGGTGAAGTCGGCGTCGAAGTCGGCTGCCGATGCGCCGGTACAGAGAACAGAGAGCAGGAGTGAAAAGAGCACAGGGATTCGGTTCTTGATCATGACGAGAGATTCTATCGGGCGCGCGGAAACCGGACTCGTCACCAACGCCCTTCAGGGGGGCATGAGGGCGTCCCAAGAAGTCGCAACCCAAGAACCCGAGGCACAGTGGGCGCCAGGCCACGTTGGGATTCGATCGATATCACGGGGATCTGCGTTGGAATCAAGAAAGCCCAGACCGACCCTTCATTCCTGAGGGTCCCACCCGCTCACGCCCTCGAGCCCGCCCGACAGTCATGTCCGAAAACGGCCAGACAAGTCCCTCCGGAGGGTGTAGATTCATCCTCGACGAGGACGGAATCTTTATGCAGCTCGATCCCACAACGTGTGAAAAAGCACGACTTTCGCGTGACGCCCGCTTCGACGGGCGCTTCTTCGTCGGCGTGGTGACGACGGGCATCTATTGCCGACCGATTTGCCCGGCACCACCGCCCAGGAGCCGGAATGTCCGCTTCTTTCCGACCGCCGCAGCCGCCTCTCACGCCGGGCTACGACCCTGCCTACGCTGCCGCCCCGAGGCATCCCCCGGGACACCTGCCTGGTTGGGCACGTCAGACACCGTTTCAAGAGCTCTCGCTCTTATCGAGTCCGGTGCTCTCGATGAAGGACGAGTCGACGAGCTTGCTCAGCGGCTCGACGTCACACCCAGGCATCTTTCGCGGCTCTTTCGCGAGCATCTCGGAGCACCCCCGGTCGCCATCGCCCAAACCAGGCGCCTGCTGTTCGCCAAGAAACTGATCAACGAGACCAAACTCTCAATGGCCGACATCGCGTTCTCCGCCGGTTTCGGCAGTATTCGACGGTTCAACGCGGTGTTCAGGGCGACATACGGACGCCAGCCGAGCGCTCTCAGGCGGGCAGCACCGCTCGAGCATGCCACAGCAACGGCTCCGAGGCCGGGAAGGGGCCTGGTGCTCGAGCTCCCCTATCGCGCGCCATTCGATTGGCGCGGGCTCGTCGACTTCCTGGCGCCGCGCGCCATCCCGGGCGTTGAAGTCGTCACCGCGGAAAGCTATCAACGGAGTATTTGCCTGTGCGGTGTCACCGGGCTCATTGACGTGCGGCCGCGTAGCGACGCGTCATGCCTGGATCTGGTCGTGCGCTTCCCCGACCATCGACGACTCCTCCAGATCGTCAGCAGAGTGCGACGCCTCTTCGACCTCGGAGCAGATCCCGTCGAGATCTCTTCCGCTCTCGCCAGCGATCGACTCCTGAGGCAGCGCGTCCGGGCCCGACCTGGACTGCGAGTGCCTGGCGCCTGGGACGGATTCGAGCTGGCGGTACGAGCCATCCTCGGACAGCAAGTGACGGTCACAGGGGCGACAACGCTGGCCGGACGACTGGTGGAGACGTTCGGCATTCCTTTCGAGAAGACCGGCGTCGATGGCCTCGAGGCCGTGTTCCCACTGCCAGAGTGCCTCGCTGACGCAGAGATCGAATCGATCGGCCTGCCGAAGACGCGAGCCGCTGCGATCCGCCGCCTGGCCACGGCCGTCGCCGACGACTCGTTGACGTTCGAGCCTCTCAGCGGCATCGA
>Ga0224512_10005590_pt1 | contig 10287 bp, 12 predicted proteins | sample SF_May12_sed_USG_4_FD_169103 | JGI IMG/M metagenome (GOLD analysis project Ga0224512, IMG submission 169103) | Sediment microbial communities from San Francisco Bay, California, United States - SF_May12_sed_USGS_13 | ecosystem: Environmental > Aquatic > Marine > Sediment | place: USA...
CCCCAGCGGGTCCGGGGCCGGCGCAGACCCCGACCCCACGACGGCACCATCATCCCCGACGGACCCAACCTCCGCTGGGGCACTGATGCCACCATGGCCTGGACCCGGCTGGATGGGTGGGTGTGGGTCTTCGCCTGCGTCGACCACTGGTCAGCGGGAGCTTGGACTCACGTCGCCAAGACAGGTGACCGCATCGCCGCCCTCCAACCGATCCAAGACGCCGGTGTTGGCCACTTCGGGGGCCTTGCCCCTGATGTCGCTCGAGGAGTGAAGCTGCGGCACGACTGGGGACCCCAATACCGGTCACACCACTTCCTCGGCACGATCGCCTGGCTCGGCCTGGACAATGACGCCGCTTTCATCGGCGAACCCGAGACCAACGGTTGTGCCGAACGGTTCATCCGCACCCTCAAAGAACAATGCCTGTGGGCTGACCTCCACGACACGGTCGACCACCTCCGCCAAGCCGTCCGCACCTGGACCCAGGTCTACAACACCGAATGGCTCATCCAACGCCACGGCCACATGACCCCACGAGAAGCATTCGCCTCAGCCACCAGCGAGGTGGCAGCATGAAACAAACAACCACACTGTCCAACGAACCGGGTACTGTTCAGCTCCAGTCAGATTGCGTGCGCCTCCAGGTCCGCCAGCTCCACAATGGCGAGCGCGCCGCGGTGGGTGGACACCAGGATCACGGGCGGGGCGACACCGGCGACGAGTGCCTCCTGCCAGCGCGACGCACAGACGCACCACCGGTCGCCCGGCACGAGTCCCGGGAAGTCGTACAGCGGCATCGGCGTGACCAGATCGTTGCCGCGAGCCACCGAGAACTCCAGGAACTCCTCGGTCATCTCAGCGCAGACGACGTGGAGACCCACGTCCTCGGGTCCGGTGTTGCAGCACGCGTCACGGTAGAAACCGGTGAGCGGTTCGATCGAGCACGGCATGATCGCGTCGCCGAACACGTTCTCGCCCACGCCGTCAGTCCTCGCCGGCTGTCAGGGCCAGGAACGTCGCCGTGGCGAACACCGTATGCGAGATCCACGTGCGGAACAGCTCGTAGGGGCTCATTTCCCACAGGCCTCGAGAGAGCTTGAATCGCGGCATGTAGCCGGCAAACGCAATCGCCCACACCGCAGTGCCCCAGGTGGTTCCTTGGACAATCGGCGCTTGATGACGCGGTTACGACGTGAAGATGGCGAATACCGCTCCCCAGAAGGCCCCGGCCCCCAGATGGGCCAGCTCACCCAGGCGGATGCGGGTTTCGACATCGAGTTCCCTTCCCGGTTTGACCGCCGCTGAAGCGTCTCGACCACGGCTTCGTAGTGCATCCGCGGCAACGGTGCCGTCGGCTCGACGAAGCGGCGAGTTGTGATGCTCACCCCGGCCATCGCGAGGACACCCCAGGCGCCAGACACAACGCACTGCAAGGTTCGTCCGATCACGCCCATGCACGTCCTTCCAATCTCCGGGTGATGATCATATATCGGGAGGATGGTGTGACATGAAGTCAGTCGTCGGCCATCAGCCGGGGCCGCGTCTTCGGTCGGCGTCCTGGTTTTGAATGCTGCCCGATATCCTGTCGCGCATGTGCCGCAGCATTCGAACGCTTCACAACTTTGATCCACCGGCCAGCGACGAGGAGGTACACGCGGCGGCGCTTCAGTTTGTCCGCAAGATCAGCGGCAGCCGCGACCCTTCCAAGGCAAATGAGGATGCGTTCAATCTCGCGGTCGAAGGCATAGAGCAGGTGACTCGGACCCTCGTCGACTCGCTCGTCACCGCGGCGCCGCCCAAGAACCGTGCCGAGGAGGCCGCCAAGGCCCGCGCCCGAGCCCAGCAGCGTTATCGTTGAGCGTGGATGTGACATCCGGGCCCGCCCGATCGTCGCCGAAACCAAGCCGCAAAAACCATACGCCGGAGGCTCGACCAGACGTGCACGGGGCGGCAACGGACTACTGGCCTAGCGGCGGATTCCCATCACCCGGCCCACCCAGTCGGGCCGGGGCGCAGCATCGTGCGCATCCATCAGCACAGCCAGGCGGCCTTGCACATCGGTAGGAAACGGTGCCCCGCTCCTGCTTTCGAGATCGACGTTCATGCTCAACAGCTCGTTGGTCGCCACCTGGCTTCCCGCGTCGTTGAACATCTCGTGCATGAAGTGAATGCGCTTCGCATCCCAATCGAGCAGACGGGTGCTGATCGTCCCCGAGGCCCCCTCGAACATCTCGCCGAGGTAGTCATTGTTCGATGAGAGCGTGAACACAGACATCCGGTACCGGGCGATGTACGACTCGCCGACGCCGAGCCACTCGAAGAACTGATCGGTGCCCATGACGTCGAAGGCGACCACGTAATAGCCCATGTTCATGTGGCCGTTGTAATCAATCCACTCCGGCCGTACGGTGAACGGCCATTCGGGCACTGGTGCGGTCATGCCGGCAAGTTAGTGGCGCCGCGGGCCAGGTGTCAGGGACTCGGAAGCCGGGCGAGGTCGATGGCGGCGAGCAGTTCGGGCAAGGTACCGTCTGCCGGCTTCTGTTCGAGCCAACGACCGCCTCCGTAGAGACGGTGAACCGCCCACATATCGAGTCCGGCCACGTATCGAAACCGCACGATCGACCTGACCCGTTTCCCGCCGGCTTCCTGGCGTTCTTCGGTGACATTCACGTGAGCGCCGCGGGCATGGACGACGACCGCGGCTTCGTCTCCCCGGTCCGGATACGAGGATTCCGCCCATTGTTCGATTCGCGCAATATCTGCTGCCCTGATCACAATCAGCAGCGTAGGCCTACCCACGCTTCCGCGTTTCGATCTTCGGATAGGGGATGTGACCGTGCCTCGTGCAGCCGCGTATCGTCGTGTGATGGAAGAGACGGTGGAGATCCCTCGGCCTCGCATACCGATCGACATCGAGCGCGCCGTCGGCGCTCGCTGGGCCGCGCTGTCGGCGGCCGGAGGCGGAGGTCTGACTGTGTGCTTGCCCGAGGTCGACGATCGCGAGGATGACGTTCTCGCTGAGCTGGGACTCGTGCCGAGCGGTGACCGATGGTTGCTGAGAACCCGGCTCCCGGGCAGTCGGACCAACCTGGTGGTTGATCGGGTCAGCGCCGACGACGTGGCAGCGGTGAACGCACTTCGCCGGCTTGCCCCGGATTGGCAGCTTGCTGCGGTACTGCCAGACGCCGGAGTGCGGACGCTTGTGTACCGGCGGCGCGGACGCGCGGCCGCGTTCTCCGCATACGTGCTCCTGACAGATGCCCGGGGCCGTTCCGAGGCGGAGTTGCTCGGCTACGGGGTTCTGCCTGAGTTCGCTCAGCTGGAGCGCGCCGTGAGTGGTTCACTCCTCCACGCGACGCTCCGTGAGATCGCGGCCGACGGGGCGGAGATCGCCGTCGCGTCGGTGCTTCCCGAGCTGTTCGACCGGGTCAACCTGGTGGAGTCCGCCGGGTTTCGGTACGAGAGCGCAACGCGCTGGTACCGGCGGCGTGTCTCGGCTTGATCGGGTCTCGCGCTGGAAGGCTCACGTCCGAACCAACACGCATCGAAACGACGACCCACCAGCTCTCGCCGGAAGATCTTGGGCCAGACGCGGGCGTACCTCCGGGAGGAGGTGGAGGAGGAACGTCCGCGGAGCCCGTACCAGTCATTCCCCCTTGGGTCGGGCTCCTCGCCACCATAAGACTCCCGTGCACGCCGCCTGATACATCGAAACATGTCAATCGGATGGGACCGGCGCTGCTGGGTCCCATCCGATTGACTGGGTTGACTCTCTGACCGTTACCGATTGGCCCGACAACTCGCCAGCACCTTGGCGCTCCCCGTGAGATCGTGCACGAAGTACGTGGCGTCGTAGCCGGTCATGGCCGTGGCACAGCCTTTCGCAATCCAGGTGCCGGATGAGTCAGCGCTCACGTAGAAGCCGGCCGCATAAGCAGGCCCGTTTGCCGCGCTGCCCGGCATCGAATCGCCCCATCCTCCATTGAGATCATGTGCAGTTGCCTTGACGAAGCGGATGTTGTTGCTGTTCATCAGAACCGCGTAAGCGACAGCCTCTCCCGACATCGCACTCAGCCCGGTTGCAGTCGCACGATCGACGATGGCATTCTCAGTGCCGGCGAATGTGTATCCGCGTACTGCGGCGCCGCCATACCCGAGCAGCGTCGACGCCGGGTGGGAGACACCCTGCGAGTAGTCGCCGCAGAGGCCAGTGCCGTGCGACCCCAGGTTCACAAGGCCGTCGACGCTGGTGTTGATCAGGCGGACGTTCTTCGCAGCGTCCATCTTGAAAGCGATTGTGCCTTTGTTCACGTGGAACATCGAGTCACCGTTGCACAAGTAGGCGGCGTTGATTGCGGCGAGTGTCTCGGACCCGAGTGCGCCCTCGACCCAGTCGATGACGGCGTCCGAGATGTTCATGCGGCTGATGTCGAGATGGCCCGAACCGACGTCGCCATGCAATGCCGCTTTGGCCACGAACGCCTGTGCGTTCGCCACCGGGTTGCCGGTGTACGTCGCCTGGCTGTCGTCCAGGCTCGAGGTGGTGACCGGCAGGCCGGTATCCGGGTTCACGTTCCACACCTGGAACACCGCGCCGACCGGGTCGATGGTGGCGGCCCCGTGGGTGCCGGCTGGCGCGATGCCTGCATCGATGGCGGGAACCTCGTTGATGGCCGAGACTTGATCAACGACTCGCACATTGCGTATCAGGATGTTCTCCGATGGGATCTTGGTCACTCCGTCGGGCACGCTGGGGAACCCATTCACCGCAACACCCAGGTTGTTCACGAGGAACGAGTACGAGTTGCCGTCGATGACACGCAGCTTGTTGTGGAAGACGCCGTACTCAACCGGATGGGTGGAGGCGTCGATGACCCCCGCACCGGTCGCGATGACGTCGTGGTGCACATTGTTGATTGCGATCTGCAGCGCCGACTGGATATCGGTCGCCGAGAGCACGTCGTTGCCGACCGTGAGCGTGGTCGTCGAACCACTGCGAACCAGGTCGTCGACATACGCCTTGATGAACATGGCTGATGAGAACGTGCCGAGCACAGGAACGTCCTTGCGATTTCGGGCAACCGAATTCTCGATTCGCAAACCGTCGACGCCGTTGAGCGCGACCGCACCGACCTCGTAGCCGTCAAAGTTCACGTTCTTGATCGTCACGTGTTCGTTGGCGTTGCCGTGGATACCGTGGTGCGAGCTCCGACCAATTGTGCCGTTGCGGATGGTCACGTTCTTGGCCGAATCGATCTCGGTTCCGAAGCTGGCCGGCCCCTGCGCAGGCACGAACGGCTGGTCCGCGAGCTCGAAGACGGCAAAGAAGCGTTGCAACAAGGCATGTTCCGCGCTCTGTTCGATCTTGAAGCCGTTGAGATCAACGACGACGTTGTCGGCTTGGATCGCGATCGCGGCGAAGAACCCGACGCCGTACGCGGCCGGGTCATACCGTGCGTCCATCGGCCCGCCGGGCGTGAAAGGACCGCCGGGGGCGAACTGGAGCTGTGTGAAGAGCGGCATCCCGGCGTGGTACGCGTCGACCGGTGTCGGCAGGCCGAGCAGCGGCACCGTCTCGGCCGGGATCGTGCCATCGGCTACGGCTTGGGTGAGCGTTGCTGGCGAGTTCGGATTGAAGCTGATGTTCTCTTGGAGCTTGTACGTGCCCGGCTGATCGATGATGTATGTGCCGTATTTGAAGTCCGCGGCCGTGAGCCAGACGACTCCACTTTCAGCCGCGTCCGCGTCAGCTTGCGGCATCGCCAGCATTGCGAAGACAACCGCGGCGGCCACCAATGCGGCGAGAACGCCCCGGAAGCGGCCTTCTCCTCCGATGTCGAGGCCACCGGTGAGTGCCCGATACGAGCCGGGTGGCCGATGGCGCTGTGAACTCCTCCACACCTTCATCACGGTCCCTCCTTGCCGCGGGCGCCGCGTCTTCTGTCCCCAAGCACGCAAAAACCCCACTCAGCGTGATATGTCCTAAATCAGACATTACACGAAATCGGTAGCAGGCAACACCATTTTTGAATATTCCCGAATTCAACGAACATTTTAGCCGTTCGGCCTATTCACCCAGAATGGCAGGGTTCTTCTGTGTGCTGCTCAGAAACGTCGACGTGTCGGAATCTCGACAGTTAGTGCGATTGTGTCTCATTGACGCCGGCTGCTCGCAGGAGATGCGCGTTATGCGTGCGGCCACTCTTTGTGGTTTGGTAGGCGATGACGCCGTTCAGCCGGTGCAGTCTACTGGAGTACGAACTCTGGCCCGACGTCGGTACCCGCCACGTGAGTGCGAGCCCTGGTGTACTCCGCACCGGATCTTTGCGGGCGGATTCCACGAGAGATTCGTCGTCGCGGGTTAGAGGAGCGCTCCGTTCAGGATCCGATCGACGATGTCGGCGCATACGGAGATCTCCGCCTCAGTCGAGATCAGCGGCGGCAGGAACGCAACCACGTTGCCGTAGTGGCCGCCCGGATAGGTCAGCAGCCCTTGTCCGACCGCCAGGTTGCTCAAGGTCCTCGCCACGGGCCATGGCGCTCGCGTCGTGCGGTCTTCGACCAATTCAACTGCCACCATCAACCCTACGCCGCGAATCTCCCCGACACGTTCGTGCTTCCCCAGGCGTGCGCGCAGTTCGCTCGTCAGGTGCTCGCCGAGCGCGTGAGCCCTCGTTGACAACTCTGATGTTTCGTACACATCGAGTGCTGCCAGCGCGGCGGCACAGGACACGAGGTTTCCTGCGTACGTGCTTGACTCAGTGCCGGCCGGGCTGGCTCCTGCCACCGGGGCACGCACGAGGCATCCAGACAGCGGCAGGCCGGCCGACAGCGACTTGCCCATGATGACGATGTCGGGTTCGATGTCGCCGTTGCGCTGGAATGCGAACGTCGCGCCCGTCCGATGGAACCCGCTCATGACCTCGTCCACGATCAGGAGCGCGCCGTATCGGTCACATATCGCTCTGAGCCCGGCCAGGAAGCCCGCTGGGACGGGAATCATTCCCCCGTTGCCTTGCACCGGTTCGATGATCACGGCACCGACGTCCATCCACCCGGACGCCGGGTCGGCGAGTTGGTGCTGGAGCAGGGCCAGCGTTGCCTCTGACACGTCCTTGGGTGCGGTGCCGAAGGGTGAGCGGTACGGGTCCGGGTATGGGAGGTGCATGACGCCGGCGAGAAGAGTTCCGAGTCCGCGGCGTTGGGTGTGCTTGCCCATCAGAGTCAGTGCGCCCATGGTCCGGCCGTGGAATCCGCCGGAGAACGCAATGACGCCCTCGCGTCCGGTCGCCCGGCGCGCCAACTTGAGTGCGATTTCGGCCGCCTCGGAACCTGATGCCGTTAGCAGGACCCGGTAGTCACCGACCACCAATGCGGCCAGGCGCTCGGCGAGGTCGGTCCGCACCGTCGACGCCATCGACATCGCTTGCTGGCCAGCCTTCACCTGCTCCTGGACCGCGGTGACGATCGCAGGATGGGAGTGGCCCAGGTTGAGTGAGCCGAAGCCGGCCACCATGTCGAGGAAGCGGTTGCCATCCGGGTCGGTGATCACGGCACCGCTGGCGTGGTCGAGCACGACCGGCTCGTCGGCGATCCCATGGGTCAGGCCGGCACCGGCTTCAACCCGCCGCAGACGGCTGAGGATCTCCCGCGTCCGTGGCCCGGGGTGCGGCGTGATGATGCTCGGTATCATGGTCATGGGCAGGCAGCCTACGTTGGAGGCGTCGCCGGCGCAGCTCGGGTTCCGATGACCCGCTGCGCTGGTACGGCCCCGCGCCACCGGCGAGCTGCGGCGAACGTCCGTGCCGGGCGCTGGCTCGCGGGTAGGTCATCGAACGGCCAGCGCGTCCCGAATCTCGTCGAGCCGGTCGGGTCGCAGGCGGAACCATGCCCACTTTCCTCGCTGCTCGCGATCGCAGATGCCGGCTTCGACGAGGAGTTTCAGATGGTGGCTGACGGTGGGTTGCGCCCGGTCAACCGCGGCTGGGAGATCGCATGCACAGAGTTCACGGTCGGGGGCGGACGCGATGAGCGAGATGATCCGCAGCCGAATGGGATCGGCCAGCGCTCCCAACGCAGCCGCCAATCTGTTGGCCTCGTCCTCGGCCAGTGGCGGCCCCGTCACGCAACAGAGCTCCGTGTCCGTGTCGCCAGTCTCTGTGATCTGCATGAAGTCATATTGACATATGTCGATTCGTTTCGGTAACGTATTGGCAGTCATCGATATGAGGAGATGAACTATGCGCCTCCAGCTCGCGATCAACGTCGGCAACCTCGATGAGGCGATCGACTTCTACACGAAGATGTTCGACACTGAACCGGCGAAGATCCGCGCCGGATATGCGAACTTCGTGATCACCCAGCCTCCGCTGAAACTCGTTCTCTTCGAGGGCGCCGGTGACGGCGGCACCATCAACCACCTCGGGGTCGAGACTGAGAGCGCAGACGAGGTTCAGACGGCGGACCGGCGCCTGCGGGCGGCCGGCGTTGAGACCTCGGGAATAGACGAAACGATGTGCTGTTACGCCGACAAGACCGAGACCTGGGTCTCCGCGCCCGACGGGCTGCAGTGGGAGTGGTACGTCAAGACCGGCGACAACGAGCAGTTCGAATCGATTTCGGTTGGAGCCGACTCGACGAAGGCTTCGGGCAGCGCCTGCTGCTGAACCTGGTCAGGCGAACAGCCGGCGATACGTCGCCGCGAACTGCTGATAGTGGCCGACACCGTCACGTTGGCGCGTGATCTCGTTTTCGGTCAGGTCGCGGACGGGTTTGGCCGGTGAACCCATAGCCAGCGTCCATGCGGGGATCTCCTTGCCTTCCGGCAGGAGCGACCCGGCGGCGAGCCACGCGCCCTCACCCACAACGGAGCGGTTGAGTGCGCGGCTGCCGATCCCGATCAGGCAATGGCTTCCGATGGTGGTTCCGTGGAGCACCGCAGCGTGACCGACCGTGACGTCGTCTCCGAGGATGCACGGCGCGCCCGCATCCGCGTGGAGCACCGAGTTGTCCTGAATGTTGGTGCGCGCCCCTACGGTGATCGCATCGAATTCGGCCCGTATGACCGTGCCGAACATCACGACTGCGTTCTCACCGATCTCCACCTCGCCGAAGACGTGTGTCCCGGGAGCAACAAACGCGGACGGGTGGATCACGGGTGTGGCGAGATCTAGTGGTTCCATGTGTACCGACGGTACCGCAACTGGGTGCCCGGATCGACGAGTGGAGAAGGACCCGCCCGGCGGCCTACCCTTGGGCTCGTTGAGGTGGGTTAGGGAGTGCTTTGGTTCTACATCGTCAATCTGGCCGCCGTCGTGACGGCCATCATGGTGAACGAGCGCGGCTACCGGCGCCTTTCGTGGGGCATCGCGGCCACCAGTCTCGCCGTTGTTGTTGTCGGTCTCGGGCTACAGAACGGCTTCATACCGAGGGGATTTCGCCTGATCTGGCTGGTTGCAGCAGGTCTGGCCGCGTATCTGTTTGTGATCGGCCTAGGTGTACTGGCTGATGCCTGGCGTCGCGAGGCTGCCTTCGAGGACGCTGAAGACGCCGAGGATGCCGAAGACGACGTCGCGACGCCGTGACCCCGAACCATTTCATGCAACCCGGCCGCGGCCGGTTGCCGTTGACCGTGTCGGCCCCACCTGCCCAGCACGGCCCACCGATGATCACGTGGAAGCGCCGGCCGGCCGGATGCCGCCGCCGCACTAGCCTCGGACGCAGCGCCGGGCGAGGAGAGTCATGAAGACGAGTGACGTGCTGATCGATGCGTATGGCCGGATCCAAGAGTTGGTGCACATCGCCGCCGACGGATTGGGACCGAACGCACTGGCGTACCGGATCGAACGCGAGGCCAACTCGATCGCGTGGCTCGTCTGGCACCTCACCCGAATCCAGGATCACCATGTCTCCGAGATCGCTGGTCGCGATCAAGCCTACGTTGCCGCGGGTTGGGCGGAGCGTCTCCTGATGGCTCCCGATGTGAACGAGACAGGTCACGGACACACCTCGGCGCAGGTGGCGGCGATCCAGCCGGCCGGGCCGGAGGATCTCTTGGCATACCACGATGCCGTGATCGCGAACACAACGCAGTATCTGAGCGGCATCACCGCCGATGAGCTCGATCGCGTCATCGACCATCGGTGGGATCCCCCGGTGTCGGTTGGAGTCAGGCTCGTCAGTGTGGTGAGCGACAACATCCAGCATGCCGGCCAGGCACGGTACGTTCGGGGGATTGTCGACCGCCTGCAGATCAGGTAGCGGCTGCTTCGACCAGGGCGAGGA
>Ga0224512_10005591_pt1 | contig 10286 bp, 10 predicted proteins | sample SF_May12_sed_USG_4_FD_169103 | JGI IMG/M metagenome (GOLD analysis project Ga0224512, IMG submission 169103) | Sediment microbial communities from San Francisco Bay, California, United States - SF_May12_sed_USGS_13 | ecosystem: Environmental > Aquatic > Marine > Sediment | place: USA...
GGTGGGCTTCATCGAGCCGCTGGAGGTGGCCTTCCCTACGGTCACGTTCGGAATATTCATGGTGGCCATGTCGTTGCTTGGGGGAAAAGGCACCCTTTGGGGACCGGTGCTCGGCGCGACATTGTTTCACGTCATCAAGGAGCTCACCTGGACCTATCTGCTTGGATGGCAGTGGGTCGCGCTCGGCGCCCTTATCGTCGTCAACGTGGTGTTCTTTCAGCAGGGGATACTGGGCTGGGCCATGGACCGCTGGCCGGAGAAGTTCGGTATCGTCGTGGAGCCCGCCCATGGAGAAGGGCGCGCCGTCGGTGCCCAGGAGGCCGCGCGATGAGGACGCTGATCGATGTACGCAACGTCTCCAAGTCTTTCGGCGGCGTGATTGCCAACCACGATATCAGCCTGAAGGTTCCGGAAGGCGAGATCACCGGGCTGATCGGGCCAAACGGCTCCGGCAAGACGACGCTGTTCAACTGCATCGTCGGCGATCAGCTCACCGATTCGGGTTCCATTGTGTTCCAGGAAAAAGAGATCACCACCCTGACGGTGCAAAAGATTGCGCGCCTCGGTTTGCTGCGGACTTTCCAGCAGACCCACATCTACGCAAACATGAACTGTATCCAGAACATGCTGATCTCGGTTCCGCACCGGACCGAGAAGTATGTCGACATGTTCCGGCCCTATCGGCGTGAAGTGTACGAGCGGGTCGACGAGCTGCTGGAGTTCGTCGGCCTTTACAGCAAGCGCAAGCTGCAGGCGGGCGATCTTTCCTTCGGTCAGCAAAAGCTGCTGGAGTTCGCCATGGCGCTGATGAACGACCCCAAGGTCCTTTTGCTCGACGAGCCGACCGCGGGAATCAATCCGACACTGATTAACGGACTCATCGATCGGCTGAAGAGGGCGAACAAGGAGCTCGGCATCACCCTGTTCGTGATCGAACACAATATGCGCGTCATCATGAACCTTGCCGAGCACATTTACTGTCTGGCGCACGGTGAGCTTCTCGCCCAGGGAACTCCCGACGAGATCCAGCACGATCAGCGCGTGATCGACGCCTATCTCGGAGCGCATTAGATGGCGAACGAAAAGGAAGCTTCAAAAGAAGCGCACTCGCGAGGCTACCACGGCGGCAGCGTCGAGACGGTCATTTCGGTCGACGACGTTCAGCGTCAGGCCGAGGAGATGATGACGTCGGCGCTCACCGTTGAGGAGCTCGACGCACTGGTCGAGGGCAAAACCTTTGTCAGCATCGACGGCCTGAACGCCGGCTACGGCAAGATGCAGATCTTGCACAACCTCAATCTCAGGGTCGGGTCGGGACAATCCCTTTGCCTCATCGGACCCAACGGCGCCGGCAAGTCCACCATCCTGCATTCCATTTTCGGCTTCACCAACATCTACGCCGGCAGCATCACGGTGAACGGCAAGGACGTCACCCGCTTGAGTTCCAACCAGAAACTCAAAAACGCCGGCATCGCTTACATCCTCCAGGACAAATCGGTGTTTCCCGGCATGACGGTGGAGGAAAACCTGATCATGGGCGGCTACCTGATGGACACCCAGGCCGAAGCCAAGGCGGCCGCGGACAAGATATTCGCCAAGTACTCCCGTCTCGCCGATCGGCGCAATCACGCGGCGGGAGTGCTTTCAGGCGGCGAACGCCGGCTGCTGGAAATCTCTCGCGCGTTAGTCATGGAACCGGACGTGCTGCTGGTGGACGAGCCCTCCATCGGCCTTGAGCCGAGGTTCATCGACATGGTGTTCGACATCCTCGACGACCTGCAGCATAACGAAGGCAAGACCATCATCATGGTGGAGCAGAACGCCAAGCGCGGCCTCGAGTTCGCCGACGTGGGCTACGTGCTGGTCTCGGGCATCGTCGCCATCGCCGGCAAAGGTCACGATCTGCTGGAAAATCCCGACGTGGGTCGCCTGTTCCTGGGCGGCTGAGCCGGCGGGCTCGGGCGCTTGACCCCCGCGACTTCGTACAAACCTCCCCGTCGAACGTGGCGCCGGACCTTAGCTGGCGCCCGTGTCCGGGCTGCTTGGGCCACGACCCGTCCAAATTGTCCGGCAAAATGAGCTCGATTACCCCCCAGATCGGGCAAATTTGTCGGATTGCAGGCAAATTGTCCCCGGACTATCCTGGTTTGTATGGAAATCAAAATCGTCCGGGATACCGCCAGGCCCAAGCGGGCGGTCTACCTGCAGATTGCCGATCAGATCCGCGACGCGGTCGCCTGCGGCCAGCTTCCCGGTGGCGCGAGGCTCGAACCCATTCGCGCGCTCGCTTCCCGCCTCGGCGTCAACCGTGACACCGTTTCCCTGGCCTACGAATTGCTGGTGCGGGAAGGGATCCTCGAAGCCACCGTCGGGCGCGGCACCTTCGTTCGCGCCGGGCGCGCACCTCGGACCAACGGCAATCCCACGCCGCCGTTTGCGCCCCTGGTGGAACGGCTGCTGCAGCTGGATCGGGGACGGCCCAGCTACACCTCAGTGGACGGCGCGATACCGCTGCACGCGCTGACTCCGGATCCGTCGCTTTACCCCATCGCCTCTTTCAGGAAGTCGCTTGACCGCGTGCTGGAGGCGGGCGGCAGCGATCTGCTGGTCTACGGCGAGCATCAGGGCAACTTTGCTTTGAGGGACGCCATCGCCCGGCGGCTCTCGGCCCACGGCTTCGATGCACAACCGGAGCACATCGTGCTTTGCCAGGGCGCGAGCCAGGGCATATCTCTGGCCATGCGTCTGTTCGCCGAACCGGGCGACTGGGTGGCGGTGGAAGAACCTACCTATCACAACGTGCTTACCGCGCTGGTCGCCCTGGGACTGCGCGCGGCGTCCATCCCCATGACCGAAGAAGGTCCGGATCTGGAGGTGCTGGAGCGCACTCTGGCGAGACCCGAGGTAAAGCTGTTTTACACCATGCCCAGCTTTCACAATCCGCTGGGCACGACTTCCTCCATGAACCACCGCCGGGCGCTCATTGATCTGGCTGCGCGTCTGGGTAAACCCATCGTGGAAGACGGATTCGAAATGGACCTGCGTTATACCGGAGAGCGCGTTTCGCCCCTGGCCGGTTTCGACCCCCATGGTTTTGTGGTCCATCTGTTCTCGTTTTCCAAATCCCTTTTCCCCGGGGTTCGGATTGGCGCCGTGAGCGCCCGAGGTCGCGCGGTGGAGGGCCTTTTGGCGCTGAAAAACGCATCGGATTTGAGCGGAGCCATGATTCTTCAGGCGGCGGTAGCGGACTTCGTCAGCAACGGTGCCTACGACCGGCACCTGACGCGCCTCAAGTCGACGCTGCTGGAACGCCGCAACGCCATGCTCGAATCGCTGGAAGCCGTGATGCCGGAGGACGCCCGCTGGACGCATCCGGACGGCGGCTACCAGCTCTGGCTCGAGCTGCCGGCAGATCTGGATACCCGCAACCTCTTCGGCGAGGCGAAGCAGGCGGGGGTGCTGTTCGCGCCGGGCTATCAGTTTCATCACGATGGCAGGCCGTCCAACGCCATGCGCCTGACCACGGCGCTTGCGAACACCGATGAAATTCGCCGAGGGATAGACATTCTGGGCAGCGTGGTCAAACGACACCTGCCTCACGCGCGGCAGGCGGCGCGGGATACGAGCATTCACGTTTAGACGGCGGTGCAGATTTTTGAATTGCTGAATAAGGAATCGCGAGCAAGCTCGCTCACACAGCGGGCCTCGTTTAACGGTCACGACAAATATCAGACTTGTTACGGAGTATTACGATGAGCAAGAACAACGGTGGGAATAGTTCGACAAATGAGCGCAGCGACGCGCGATCTTTTGAAATCAAGGTCGGGCTCGCCGAAATGCTCAAAGGCGGCGTGATCATGGACGTGACCACGCCGGAACAGGCGAAGATCGCCGAGGACTCGGGAGCGACCGCGGTCATGGCGCTCGAGCGGGTGCCAGCGGACATTCGCAAGGAAGGCGGCGTGGCGCGAATGTGCGCCATTGAAATCATCGAAGGCATCCAGAAAGTGGTCTCCATCCCGGTCATGGCCAAGGTCCGCATCGGCCATTACATGGAAGCCCGGGTCCTGGAGGCGTTGGGCGTAGATTTCATCGATGAAAGCGAAGTGCTGACACCGGCGGACGAAGCGCATCACATCCTCAAGCACGACTATCGCTCGCCGTTCGTCTGTGGCGCGCGGGATCTCGGCGAAGCGCTTCGCCGCATCGACGAAGGCGCGGCCATGATCCGCACCAAGGGTGAGGCCGGCAGCGGCGACATCGTGGAAGCCGTGCGTCACCTGCGCCAGGTTTTCGGCGACATGCGTGCGCTGACCGTGGCGGCGCCAGAGGAACTGCCGGCGCGGGCAAAAGACCTGCGCGCGCCTTTGGAGCTGGTCCGCTACGTGGCCCAGCACGGCAAGCTTCCGGTGCCGAACTTCGCCGCCGGCGGTATCGCCACGCCCGCGGACGCGGCGCTGTGTATGTCGCTGGGTGCGGAGGCGGTGTTTGTCGGATCCGGAATCTTCAAGAGTGAGGACCCGGAAGTCCGCGCGCGCGCTATCGTTCGCGCGACCACCCATTGGCAGGAGCCGGCCGAGGTGCTGAATGCTTCCCGCGGTCTGCGCCCCGGCATGCACGGCCTCGCGGTGGCAAGTCTGCCGGAAGAGGAGCGGCTAGCGAGCCGGGGATGGTGATGCGGGATTAGGCTGTAGGCTGTAGACCGTAGGCCGGAGGGAAGATGGCTGGTGACTGGTGACTGAAATCGCTAACAAGGGTTTTGTTGTCGCCCGTTTGCGAATCACTAATCACTAATCACTAATCACCAATCACGAATCACTTTATCGAAACAGGATGAAACCCCACCGCGCGGTGCCGACCGATGAGGCCTGAACAAAACCGGAGTCATTGAAACCCGTGACTAAGACCATTGGTGTCCTCACCATTCAGGGCGACTTCGATGCTCATCGGAAGCTTCTCGAGCGCCTCGGAGTAGTGGTGCGTCCGGTGCTTCACGAACGGGACCTGGACGCCATCGACGCTCTGGTGATTCCGGGCGGAGAAAGCACCACCATCTCGAAAGGAATGCAGCGCCTGGGTCTGTACGAACCGTTGCGAAAGCGCATCGAGAAAGGCCTGCCGGTGCTGGGCACCTGCGCCGGCGCCATTCTTCTCTCCCGGGAGGTGGAAAATCACGCCGTGCCGGTACTGGGGGTCCTGGACGTGACGTCGATACGCAACGCTTATGGCACTCAGGTAAATTCTTTTGCCGCGACGCTGAACGGAACGGCGGACGGTGGTCTCGAGGGGCTGCGCTGTATATTTATCCGCGCGCCGCAGCTTAAGAGCCCCGGGCCCAGGGTCAAAGTGCTGGCACAGGTGGATAACAGTCCCGTGTTCGTGCAGCAGGGCAGCGTCCTCGCCACCACGTTTCATCCCGAGCTTGCCGACGATAGCCGCGTTCATGCGCGCTTGCTGGATTGCGCATGAGCGCCTGACGCCGCTCGCCGTCCGTTGAGAGTTTCCCACTTATGAAGCGAACCCGGCCCGCCGACAAACGGCGCACGCAAAATGCTTCAATGCCCGTGGGCGAACCGGTGGCCGACACCTCGCCCGCCGATCCGCCGCGGCGAAAAACTTATCAGGGAAAGTACGCGCGTTTGGTTCCGGTGAATCCTGAGAAGGACGTGGATGAACTTTTTTCCGGCGCTCATGGCGACGCCGCCACCGAAGCGCTCTGGACCTACATGCCTTACGGCCCCTTCGAAAATTCCGCAGCCATGGGAAGTTGGCTCGAAAGCTGCGCCGCGTCCGAGGATCCATTTTTCCTCACCGTGCATACCCTGGAATCCGGACGGCGCGTGGGCATGGTCAGCTTTCTGAACTTCGTTCTCGCCATGCGCACCATCGAGCTCGGACATATCTGGTATCAGCCCGAAGCCCAGCGCAGCAGCATCAATACCGAGTCTGTGTACCTGATGTTGTGCCAGGCCTTCGATGTGCAAAGGAGCCGCAGGGTTGAATGGAAGTGCAATGCTCTCAACGCGCGATCCCGCGCCGCGGCGCTGCGGCTGGGGTTCTCCTTTGAAGGCATCTTCCGCCAACACCTTATCGTCAAGGGCCGCAATCGCGACTCGGCCTGGTTCTCCATGCTTGACCGTGAATGGCCCGAGGTCCGGGCGAACATGGAATCCTGGCTCTACGGGCAAGGAACGCGGCCTTCCCTGAGCGCGCTCAACGCCCACATCATGTCGGGAAAAACGCCCGACTGACGTCGCGCAATTCGCCCGAGCTTTTTTCAGCAGCCCCGTGTGACGGCACGCTGGCCAGCGGAATCGGTTAGCCTATCCATCACCCGCCCGATCAGTAAACGGAGAAACAAGATGGCGCTTACGATCCACCAACCGGACTTCCCGCGGTTATCGCCGGAAGAGCTGGAACTCTGGAGTCACATCCCCACCTCTATAATCAGCGACGAGCTCAATCGAACCGGCACCATGCAGTCGGAAGTACGCCCCCTTCAGACCGGCGTGAGCCTGGCCGGACAGGCTTTGACCGTGCAATGCATGGTAGGCGACAACGCGCCGATCCATTACGCCACCACCATAGCCTGGCCCGGTTGCGTGATGCTGGTGGATGGCCGGGGCCACACGGACACCGCGCTCTTCGGTGAAATCCTTGCCGAGGCGGCGCTGGCAAAAGGGGTGGTGGCGGTCATCATCGACGGCGCGGTGCGGGACTCCGCCGAGCTGCGCCGATCGGATCTTTACGTCTACACCCGCGGCATTGTTCCCAATGGACCGCACAAAGGTTTTGGCGGCGCCATCAACGTGCCTATCCAGTGCGGCGGGGTGAACGTTTCGCCTGGAGACCTGGTGGTGGGCGACGATGACGGCGTGGTGGTCATCTCGCCGCAGAATATTTCGGGCCTGCGTCAACGTTGCGACGCCCGCATCGCTGCCGAAGCGGACAGAATCGAGCGCATCAGAACCGGCGCCACCACCGTGGAGCTGCTCGGGTTTCCACCGCCGGAGAAGATTGGAAGCTAAACGGTTAGATAAAAAGATTAGGTCGGGATAGGTAGTATTCGAAAGCCGCTGGAAAGTATGTGGTATGTAGTATGTAAGGAATGAAGGCATCCCAAGACGCTTTTGCCCCACATACTACCTACTACATACTGCTTACCGATCATCAACCATAATAATCTGCGCCCTCAGTCAACGTCCCTCTTTCACCCCAAATCTGCGGGTTCTTTCACGGCGAAGGCCCATTCGAGTGTCTATACTCGATTTCAATCAGCACTGAATGCGGGGCGTTCCGTGGTTTCCGGAGACCCCAAACCTTTCTGGAGGCGGCAATGAATTTGAGGAACCTGACACTGATTCTGGCCGGAGCCCTGGTCCTTCAGGGCTGCGGCGGCGGCATGAGCAAGGACGAATGCCTGGTCGCAGATTGGTATGCCGTAGGCTACGAGGACGGATCGCGGGGCGCGCCGGCGGGCACCATCGGTAATCACCGAAAAGCCTGCGCCGAACACGGCGTCGCTCCGAACATGCAGGCGTATCAGCAGGGCCGCAATGAGGGCCTGGCGCTTTTTTGTCAGCCGAGCAAGGGCTTCAATCTGGGCGCCCGCGGCAGCAGTTATCAAGGCGTATGTCCGCGACAGCTAGAGCCCGAGTTCCTCAGCGCCTACAACTCGGGACGCAGGCTCTATGAGCTCGAGTCCAGCGTGAATTACACCAATCGCCAGATTCACGCGAAAAAGCAGTACCTGAAGAAGCTCAAGCACTCGATGATCGACACGGCGGCCGCGCTGGTGAGCGATCAAACGCTCCCGGAGGACCGCCTTCATATGCTTGCCGAATCTCATGAAATGGCGAAAAGTTACGGAGAGGTCGAAGCGGAAATCGAAATGCTCGAGCACGACCGCGCTATTCAGGAGGACGAGCTGGCCCGCTACAGGGCGCAGCTGGCAAGCGGCTACTGAATCTTACGCTCGACTGAGCATTTAATAAATGAAAGGGGCCCGTTTTTGCGGGCCCTTTTTTTATGATCCCCGGGCGAGATTCATCAGCACGACGCCAGCCGCCACCACCACCGCCGCGCCGATACGCAGCTTGCTGAAGCGCTCTTTCAGCACAATTGTTCCGATGAGCGCGGCAAAAATAACGCTGGTCTCACGCAGCGCCGATACCGCCGCCATGGAAGCCAGACTCATTGCCCAGATAACCAGTCCGTAAGCCCCGAGTGCAAGCATGCCGCCGACGACGCCTTTCTTCCATTCAGTGCGTACGGTCCAGCGAACTTCCCGACGCCTCAGTATCCACGCCACCAGAACAATGGGGATAGCGTCAAGGGAAAACAGCCAGGCGATGTATCCAGCAACTGAACCGGCGGCGCGGACACCAATACCATCGACGATGGTATAAGAGGCGATAAACGCCGCAGTGCCGAGAGCAAAGAGTAGTGGCCGCCGGTCGTTTCGCCACGGCGGACCAGCGTCGAAGGACAAGCTGACGATCCCTGCGCACGCGAGCATCACGCCGAAGAAGGCGGCGGGTGAAAGGATTTCCCCGGCGAACACCACCGCCGCGCCCGCCACCAGCAGCGGCGAGAGGCCCCGCGCCAAGGGATACACGTGGCTCAAGTCACCGACGCGGTAGGCCCCGATAAGAAAAAAATAATACCCCGAATGCAGCACGATGGAAGCGCAAAGATAAATCCAGCTCTCCCGCGCCGGGACCGCGACGAAAGGCAGCGCCAGCAGCGCGATCACCGAGCCGACACCATTGAGCATCGCCAGCACCGCGAGCCTGTCACCGCTGGTTTTAACCAGCGCGTTCCAGCTGGCATGAAACAGCGCAGCGAGCAGAACCAGGCCAACGGCTTCGAGGCTAAGCGTCACGAGTACAAAATCCTGGCGCCAAAAGCGGTGCAGTCTAACTGCTTGATGCCCGCCGAAGTAGCTTTAGCGGCTTCAGCGCGAAGGCGCATCGCGGCTTTTGTTTTGTTTTTATTATTGATTGCTCATTGACCACACAGGCGCGCACCGCCGGGTTATATTCCGAACTCCCCACGTAGGCGAAACGTTCTCCATGAGCAACAGCAACGAATTTCGCATTGCGGTGCTGCCCGGCGACGGCATCGGCATTGAAGTCATGGACGTGTGCCTCGAAGTCCTCGGCGTGCTGGCCGAGCGAACCGGCACGTTTCGCCTGAACACAGAGCGTCTGCCGGCAGGCGCCGGGCATTACCGCGATACCGGCAGGGCGCTTCCGGCGGAAACCCTGGAAGCCGCACGCCGGGCTGACGCCATCCTGTTTGGCGCCATGGGGCTGCCCGAGGTGCGGACCGAGGCGGGAACCGAGATCCAGCCGCAACTTGATCTGCGCGTCGACCTGGATCTCTATGCGGGCGTCAGACCCATCAAGGCCATGGCCGGCGCGCCCACGCCCCTGGCCGATCCCCGAGCCGTGGAAATAGACCTGGTCATCGTGCGCGAGCAGACCGAAGGATTGTTCAGCGACGTCGGCAAAGCGCGGGCGGAAAACGACACGATGGCCGTGGACCGCATGGTCATCACCCGCAAAGGCAGCGAGCGGATCGCGGATTTTGCCCTTGAGCTCGCCGAGCGACGCAAGCGCGACGGCCGCCCGGGACGCGTCACCTGCGTGGACAAGGCCAACGTTCTCGCTTCAACCGCCTTCTTTCGCAAAGTGTTCAACCAACGCGCGGCGCATCACCCGGAAGTCATAACGGAATGCATGTACGTGGATGCCGCCAGCCTCAACCTCGTCCGCGCGCCCTGGCGTTTCGACGTGCTGGTCACCGAGAACATGTTCGGCGACATCCTCTCCGATCTTTGCGCGGGTCTCGTGGGGGGAATGGGCCTCGCTCCCTCGGGAGACATCGGCGACAACCACGCCCTGTTCCAGCCCTGCCACGGCACAGCCCCGGACATCGCCGGAAAAGATCTGGCCAACCCGACGGCGATGCTGCTGTCCGCCGTGCTGATGCTGGAGTGGCTTTCTCACCGCCACGGAATCGACGCGCTCAAGCAAGCGGCGCACCTGCTGGAGACCGCCATACACCGCGGCTACGCCAAAGGGGAGATACGCCCCGCAGAATATGGCGGACCCGATGGAACGCGGGCGGTGGGGGAGAAAGTGGCGCAACTACTGCGCGAGTTTTAAGCAGCAGCGCCAGGTGGTCTCTTGGGTAAAAGTTTAACGAGAGAAATTCGTATGTCGTATATCGTATGTCGTATGTCGTATGTCGGAAGAATCTTATCTGGAAGCGAAATTAAG
>Ga0224512_10005592_pt1 | contig 10286 bp, 6 predicted proteins | sample SF_May12_sed_USG_4_FD_169103 | JGI IMG/M metagenome (GOLD analysis project Ga0224512, IMG submission 169103) | Sediment microbial communities from San Francisco Bay, California, United States - SF_May12_sed_USGS_13 | ecosystem: Environmental > Aquatic > Marine > Sediment | place: USA: California...
TGTATTCGATCACCCAAGACCCGTCGCGCCGACTTGGCAGCCTGTGGATCGTGGGCCCGTACCTCGGCACCATGTTCGAGAAGCGTCTCAATCAGGTTGAGCGAGGGGCTCTCTCGCACATCATCGGTCCGCGCCTTGAAAGCGAGCCCCCATATCGCCACCGTCTTGCCATTCAAATCATCACCCAAGGCCTCCATAAGTTTTTCGCCAACCCGGTTCTTCTGGCGAGTATTGACCTCCTCCACCGCCTGCATGATATCGAGCGAAACGCCAGCTTCGTCAGCCGTTCGGATAAGCGCCCGTACATCCTTGGGGAAGCATGATCCACCATATCCGGGACCGGGGAAGAGGAAGGCGGAGCCGATGCGAGCGTCCGCCCCGATGCCGCTTCGAACGAGCGTGATGTCCGCTCCCACTTCTTCACAGAGTTCCGCCATTTGGTTCATAAATGAAATCCGCGTGGCGAGCATCGCATTCGCCGCATACTTCGTGAGCTCTGCGGACGCGATGTCCATCACGATCATTGGGTTGCCGGTTCGCACAAACGGGCCGTAGAGCTCCCGAATGGCGCGCTCAGCCTCCTTGGAGTCCACCCCGATGATGACGCGATCCGGCTTCATGAAGTCATCGACGGCCGCTCCCTCTTTGAGAAACTCAGGGTTGGAACAGACATGAAACCTCTCGGATGTTCGCTCAGCCACCGCGCGCCGAACCTTTTCGGCCGTCCCGACCGGTACGGTGCTCTTCGTAACCACCACTTTCGGTTCGTTCATGTGCTCGCCGATCGTTCGTGCCACATTGAGCACGTGCTGCAAGTCAGCTGAGCCGTCCTCATCGGGCGGGGTTCCGACGGCAATGAAGATCACTTTCGAAACCTTCACGGCCGCACCGATGTCCGTTGTGAACGAAAGGCGGCCCTCGGCTTGGTTATTTGCCACCAGGGGCTGTAGGCCGGGTTCGTAAATGGGGATGTCGCCACCCTTGAGTGCGTCGATCTTCTTCTCGTCCACGTCGACACAAATCACGTCGTTACCCGTCTCGGCAAGACAGGCCCCGACCACAAGGCCCACGTAACCCGTCCCTATTATCCCAACCTTCATGGCTTCTCCCTCCGACCGAGAGCGTTTCGCGTATCGACCACTCGCCGAGCCTTGGACGCAACCTTGCTGTAGTCGATGTTAGAATGATCCGTCGCAATCACTACACAGTCAGCCTGCTGGAGTGCTCTCTCATCGAGAGCAACTGACGACAAGTCGATACCATCCTCATGGAGCTGCGGCACGAAGGGGTCGTGGTAGCTCACGTCGGCGCCCTGCTGCAGGAGAAGTCGGATGATGTCCAACGCCGGGCTCTCGCGAACATCGTCGATGTCCTTCTTGTACGCCGCACCAATCACAAGCACCTTCGAGCCGCGCACCGCCTTCGAATCTTCGTTCAACCCCTCGACCACCTTGCGCACCCAGAAGGCCGGCATCTCGGAATTCACCTCGCCTGCCACCTCGATGAACCGCGTCTTGTAGTTGAGGGCGCGCATCTTCCAGGCCAGATAGTGAGGATCGATGGGGATGCAGTGACCACCCAACCCGGGTCCCGGGGTGAACTTCATGAAGCCGAACGGCTTGGTAGCCGCCGCATCGATGACCTCCCACACGTCCACTCCCAGGCGGTCGCACACCATCGCCATCTCGTTCACGAGGCCGATGTTGATGCTGCGGAACGTGTTCTCCAAGAGCTTGACCAGCTCGGCGGCTTCTGGTGAGGAAACCGGCACCAAGCTGTCGAACACCGGCTCGTAGAGTGCCAGCACGACCCGCTGACAGGCCGGCGTGACACCTCCCAGGACCTTCGGCGTGTTCTTCGTCTGCCACGTAGGATTTCCAGGATCAACCCGCTCGGGGCTGAACGCCAGGAAGACGTCCTGTCCGATCTTGAGACCCTTCACTTCGATTTTGGGCAGTAACAGCTCCCTCGTCGTACCCGGATAGGTCGTGCTCTCGAGCACCACGACCTGTCCCGGACGGACGGCCTTCGTGACTGCCTTACCGGCCGCGAGGACAAAGGAGACATCCGGGTCCTTGGTCTTGGAGAGTGGTGTCGGGACGCAGATCGAGATGACGTCGACCTCGCTCAGACGTGCCATGTCGGAGGTCGCCGAGATCTTGCCCGCTCGGACCAGTGGCCGCAGCCGCTCGGTCGGGACGTCCTGAATGTGGGATACCCCATCATTGATTTGGCCAATCACGGTCTTCTTCACGTCAAAACCCAAGACGGTGTATCCAGCCTCGGCCACCTCGATTGCCAGCGGCAGTCCCACATAACCGAGGCCCACCACGCCAAACACGGCAGATCGGTCCGCCGCCTTTTGCAGCAACTGTTGCTCAGCCTTCATGGTGCTCCTGCACGATCTGTGGATGCGATGCCGACCCCCACCCCACCATTTGCCATGGACTCCGTTGCTGCCTCCAAGATTCGTACCACGATGACTCCGTCCCAGGCGTTCACGCGCGGTTCCACCTCACCGCGGGCAACTTGCACGAAGTGGCGAAGCTCGGCACTCAGAGGCTCCACGTTGGGTACGCGAGGGATCGTGATGTCGCCCTCGCGGATCGCCAGACTCTCCCCGTAGGACGTGTATTCCGGCGGCCGATCGACCCCCTTGTCGTAGATCCGCAGCTTCTCACGCGCTTCCATGTCGTCGAACACGACCATCTTCCGCGAGCCCACGACCGTGAGCCGCCGCTCCTTGCGTGGATCGAGCCACGACATCTGCACGTGCGCCATGACCCCGGAGGCGAATTCCATCGTCATGAACACGACGTCCTCGATGCCCGGCTGGAGATAGCTCTTTCCGTGCGCGGTGACGCGCACCGGGGTCTCCCCCAACAGCTCGAGCGCAACCGAGATATCGTGCGGCCCAAAACTCCACAACGCGTTTTCGTCAGGCCGCACCTGACCGAGATTCACACGTTGGCTGTAGAGGTAGTACGGCGTACCCAGCTCACCCACCTGCAGCATCTGCTTGAGCCGTTCCACGGCCGAATGGAACACGAGCAGGTGGCCGACCACGACCGGTACTTTGTTCGAATCGGCGAGCTGCGCCACCTGGATTGCCGTCTCGCTCGAGAGCGCGAATGGCTTCTCCACCAAGGCCGGCAGACCTCGCCCGATCGCCCGCGCCGTGAGCTCGGCGTGTTCCGATGCCGGGGTTGCGATCACCACCGCGTCGGCATGATCGAATGCCTCATCAGCCGTCGCGACCAAGGGCACGCCGGGATAGCGACGCCCCACCACCTCGAGTTTCGCTCGATCGACGTCACAGATGGCGCTCAACTCGACATCGGGGAGCCCAGCCACCGTGCGCGCGTGATTGCGCCCCCAGTTGCCCACGCCGATGACCGCCACACGGAGCTTGGTCATGAGTAGAAGTCCCGCACCGCCCCGATCACGGCGTTCTGTTGGTCCTCCGACAGTTCGGGGTAGATCGGGAGCGACAACACCTCCCGGCAGGCTCGTTCCGCTTCTGGGAGCTGTCCCTCGCGGTACCCCAACGAGGCGAAACACGGTTGGAGGTGCAGGGCCTTCGGGTAGTACACCGCGCTCCCGATGCCCCTATCTGCCAAACGTTGCTTCAATTCGTCCCGTCGCTCCACTCGAGTCGTGTATTGGTGAAAGATGTGTTCGTTCGCGCCGTCGGTTACCGGCGTAGTCACCCCGTCCAGGTCGCCCAGAGCTGTGGTGTAACGGTCCGCATTCAACCGCCGCGCAGCGTTCCAATCGCTCAGATGCGCGAGCTTCACGAGCAACACGGCGGCCTGAAGCGTGTCCAGTCGGCTATTGGTGCCGACCTCGTCGTGGTGGTACTGTTTGGCTCCACCGTGCGTGCGGAGCTTCCTGAGTCGCGCGGCCCGAGCCTCGTCCTGCGTGACGATCATTCCACCATCACCCCAGCCGCCCAGATTCTTGCTCGGGAAGAACGAGAACGCACCCGTCGTTCCAAGCTCACCGGCCCGCCGCCACGTCCGCTCGATGCTGCGCCTTGCGCCGATTGCCTGAGCTGCGTCTTCGATGACCGCGAGACCATGACGCGCGGCAAGTGGAGCAAGGCGTTCCATCGGCACCATTTGACCGAACAGGTGCACAGGCACGATGCCCTTGGTGCGTGAGGTCACCGCTGCCTCGACCAGATCAACATCCAGATTGAACGTCACGGGATCGATGTCCACAAACACCGGGGTGCCACCCGCATTCGTGATCGCGCCGGCGGTCGCGAAAAACGTGAACGGCGTCGTGATCACCTCGTCGCCTGGCTCGAGGTCCAGCGTTTTGAGCGAGAGAAGGAGGGCATCCGTGCCACTGGCGCACGCGATGCCGTGCTTGGCACCGCATTCAGCCGCTATTTGTCGTTCCAACTCCGCGACTTGCGACCCCATGATGAACCGCTGCGACGTGAGCACGTCCTCGATCGCCGGGCGAACCTCGCCCTGAATGGCCGCGAATTGGGCGTGAAGATCTAACAGCGGAACCGGCACATTCATTCCAAGTCTAAGAAGGGCAGAAACTTACAAGAGGTCTCAAGACGAGGCAATCGGCTCGAGCGCACCAGAGACCTCTCGGTACGCTGACCCGCACCGCTCGCACGTCCCCGTGCCCCCGGCCACATGCAGCCGCTCACCACACTGACACATCCACCCGACGCGCCGCGCCGGCACACCGACCATCAGCGCATAGGCAGGGACATCTGACGTCACGACCGCACCGGCTCCCACAAAGGCATACTCGCCGAGCACCACGCCACACACGATCGTGGCGTTGGCACCGATCGCCGCTCCTCTCTTGACGCGCGTCTCCTCGTACTCCGACTTGCGCGACACGTGGCTGCGAGGGGTCGAGACGTTGGTGAACACGCAGGACGGTCCACAAAACACGTCGTCCTCGAGCACAACACCTTCGTAGATCGACACGTTGTTCTGGATCTTCACGTTGTTGCCGATCTTTGTCCCCGGCATCACGACTACGTTCTGTCCCAGGCTGCACCGCTCACCGATCTCGGCCCCGGGCATCACATGACAGAAATGCCAGATCTTGGTGCCGGTGCCGACCTTGGCACCGTCGTCGACATAGGCGCTTTCATGTGCAAAGAAGTTCATGGCGTCAACGGTTGTCAGTTGTCAGTTGTCAGCTATCGGCCTTCAGCCTTCTGCTCTCAGCCGTCAGCTATCGGCTTTCAGCTCACTGCTCCCGGTTCCCGTCTCGCGTCTCACGTCTCACGTCTCACCGAGTATCTGCACTTCCAACTCCAACTCTACTCCGTACTCGACCATCACCCGATTCCGCACCTCGTCAATCACCGCCATCACGTTTCCCGCGGTCGCGTTGCCCGTGTTCACGATGTAGTTGGCGTGGAGTGTCGAGACTTGGGCGCCGCCGACTTTAAAGCCCTTGAGTCCGAGCGCGTCGATCAGTTGCCCGGCGGTGCGGGATGGTTGGTCCTCTGTGAGTGACGTCGGATTGCGAAACACCGATCCACAACACGGCTCATTGAACGGGGTCCCGGCCTTGCGCCACGCAAGGTGCTTGCGAATGTCCCGGTCGAGTCCCGCGGGATCGCGTGGTTCGAGTCCGATGGTCGCCGAGGTGACCACACACCGACCGAGGCCGCTCGATCGGTACCGCCACGGGATCTCGCCTCCCAGTATGGAGCGAGCCGAGCCATCGCCACCGACAAGATCCACCGACCGCACAGCCTTCGAGAAGTCCTGACCGTGCGCACCGGCGTTCATGAACACGCCACCCCCGACCGATCCCGGAACTCCCACCAATCGATGGACACCAGCCAATCCTGCTTTCGCCGACCGACGCGCGAGTTGCGGGGTTGGGAGCCCGGCCCCGACCCGCCATACCCAGCTCTCGCCTCCGATCCCTTGCGTCACCTCGTCCATCCCTTTGCCCACGCGGATCACGATACCATCGAACCCGTCGTCCGATACCAACACGTTGGATCCCAAGCCCAGTGCAAGCCACGGCGTTTCAGTCTCGCGAGCGAAGCTGACCGCCGCTACGACATCGTCCACCGATGCGGGCTGGACCAAGACCGCGGCTGGCCCGCCGATCCGATAGGTGGTATAGGCGGCCAGCGGTTCGGCAAACCTGACGTCACCACGGATGCGCTGTTTGAGCACAGCGAGGCTAGTCGCCCTCAACCGTCCCTCCGGCACGGAGCACTCGTTGGAGTACACTGGTCCCGGTGGGCGGTCGGTCGGAACCACTGCGAGTCCCCGGCCGCAGGCCTGCCGCCTCCTCGTGCCACTGCTGGAGCGACTTGACCCCGCCTCGTCGGCTCCGCAGCGCCAGCACTGCATCGCACGCCGCACTGGCCGCGGACATCGTCGTCATGTAGGGCACCCGATGTCGGATGGCTGCGCGACGGATCTCGTAGTCGTCTTTGAGCGTGAGTTTTCCGAGGGGCGTGTTGATGAGGACCTGAACGTCACCCGAAATGATGAGGTCCACCGGGTTGGGACGTCCCTCGTGTACCTTGGCCACGTACTCGGTGGGAACTCCCCGCCCCCGCAGATACTTTGCGGTGCCCTCCGTCGCCATGATCCTGAAGCCCATCTCGTGCAAGCGGCGCACAATCGGCAGCACGGTCGGCTTGTCGTTGTCGTTCACAGTAACGAACACGGCACCTTCGAGCGGAAGCGGCCAGTCCGCGGCAACCTGCGCCTTGGCAAAGGCCATACCGAAGCTGTCGGCCACGCCCATGACCTCGCCGGTGGACCGCATCTCGGGACCCAGAATCACGTCAACATTGGGAAGCTTGGCGAAGGGGAATACGGCCTCTTTCACCGCTACATACGGCATCTGGACGCTGTCTACAACGCCGATCGCGTCGAGCGACTGCCCGATCATCACGGCCGCCGAGAGCTTCGCCAGGGGCACGCCAGTCGCCTTGCTCACAAACGGGATGGTCCGGCTCGCGCGCGGATTCACCTCGAGCACATACACGACACCCTCTTTCACGGCGTACTGCACATTGATCAATCCCACCACACCCAACTCCAGCGCGTATGCGCGAGTGTGCTCGCACATCTTCTCGACAGCGTGCTCCTCCAGCAGGTAGGGCGGAAGTACGCATGCGGAATCGCCGGAATGCACACCTGCATCTTCGATGTGCTGCATGACACCGCCGATGGCGCAGCGTGTTCCGTCCGCGATGGCATCCACGTCCGCCTCGAAGGCATCTTCGAGAAACCGGTCGATCAACACCGGATGTTCGGGCGACACGCGCGCTGCTCGCTCGAAATAGCTCCGCAACCCGGGCTCGTCGTACACGATCTCCATCGCACGGCCGCCCAGCACGTATGAGGGGCGCACGAGCACCGGATAGCCCACCTCGTTCGCCACCGTCACAGCTTCGTCGACCGTCCTCGCCGTGCCATTCGGTGGCTGCGTCACCCCGAGCTTTCGGCTCAGCGCGTCGAACCGTCGTCGGTCCTCGGCAATGTCGATTGCATCTGGACTGGTGCCCAAGATCGGTATGTGCAGCGCTTCGAGACCCTTCGCGAGCTTGAGCGGGGTCTGCCCCCCCAGTTGCACAACGACGCCTTTCGGGTTCTCAAGTCGGATGATCTCAAGCACGTCTTCCAGGGTGAGGGGCTCGAAGTACAGTTTGTCGGAAATGTCGAAGTCCGTGGAAACCGTCTCGGGATTCGAGTTCACCATGATGGTGCGGTATCCCAACTCCCGAAACGCCAGACCAGCACGGACACAACAGTAGTCGAACTCGACACCTTGCCCGATACGGTTGGGACCGCTTCCCAGAATGACAATGCCCTGCTCACCCAGTGGCTCTGACTCATTCTCTTCTTCGTAACACGAGTAGTAGTACGGGGTCGCAGACGGGAACTCACCCGCGCACGTGTCGACCACCTTGTACGTGGGGTGGATTGCGAGTTCCCATCGGCGCGTGCGGACTTCCCCCTCCGAGATACCTCGCAACGCTGCGAGCTGCCGGTCCGAGAATCCGAGCCGTTTCATCGACCGGAGCAGATCCCCACTCATCTTCCGCGCGCCCGCAAACTCGCCCTCCGCGACGAGCAGATCCTCGAGCTGCCACAGGAACCAACGATCGATCCCCGTCAGGGTCGAGATCTCATCGACCGTTACTCCGGCTTGGAGAGCACGCTTGATCTGAAAGATCCGTTCAGGCCTCGGAGTGCGGAGCATCGCCCGTAGCTCCTGCACGTCGCCGGACTCGAGCCCGTCGTCGGCCGGATGCGCGCCCACGACCCATCCCGGCCGATCGATTTCCAGCGAGCGGATCCCCTTTTGGAAGGCCTCTTTGAAGGTTCGGCCAATCGCCATGGACTCCCCGACGGACTTCATCTGTGTCGTGAGTCGGTTGTCGGCCGTCGGGAACTTCTCGAAAGCGAATCGCGGGAACTTGGCCACGACGTAGTCGAGCACCGGCTCGAACGACGCCGGCGTCGTCTTGGTGATGTCGTTGGGCAGCTCATCCAGCGTGTAGCCGACGGCCAGCTTGGTGCCGATACGCGCGATGGGAAATCCCGTTGCCTTCGACGCAAGCGCCGACGATCGCGAGACGCGCGGGTTCATCTCGATCGTCAGCATCTCCCCGTTTTCGGGATCGAGCGCAAACTGGATGTTGCAGCCGCCGGCATCGACACCCACTTCGCGAATGATGGCGATGGCCGCATCGCGCATGGTCTGGTACTCCCGGTCGGTGAGCGTCATCGCTGGCGCGACTGTGACCGAATCGCCCGTGTGCACACCCATCGGATCGAAGTTCTCGATCGAGCATACGATGACGACGTTGTCACGTCGGTCACGCATCACCTCGAGCTCGAACTCCTTCCAGCCGAGCACGGACTGCTCGATCAGCGCGGACCCCACGGGCGAGAGGTCCAGCGCGCGGCGCACCTGCGCTTCGTATTCCTCGACGTTGTACGCCACCCCACCGCCGGTTCCTCCCAGCGTAAAAGACGGCCGCACGATGGCCGGGTAGCCTACGTCGTCCACCAGACGCATCGCCTCGTCGGAGGAGTTGACCACCGCCCCACGCGGCACGGCGAGACCGATCCGCGCCATGGCCTCGCCAAACTCCCTCCGATCCTCGGCCATGCGGATCGCGCGCTCATCAGCACCGATCAACTCCACGCCGAACCGCTCCAACGTGCCGTCTCGCGCGAGCGCCATCGCGACGTTGAGCGCCGTCTGTCCACCCATCGTCGGGAGCAGCGCGTCCGGTCGCTCCGCCTCGATGACCCGAGCGACCCATTCCGGTGTCACCGGCTCGATGTAAGTCCGATCCGCCAACTCCGGATCGGTCATGATCGTGGCCGGATTGGAGTTCACGAGAATGACGCGGTAGCCCTCTTCCTTGAGTGCCTTGACGGCCTGGGTGCCCGAATAGTCGAACTCGGCAGCCTGACCGATCACGATCGGTCCAGACCCGATGAGCAGAATGCTCTGGATGTCAGTTCGCTTGGGCATGTACGACCTCGGTCAGGGCCTCATCGAGCGACCGCCGCGGCTCCCAGTCAGTCAGCTCCTTGAGTTTCGCAGCGTCGCCTACCAGATGTGGGATATCGGCAGGCCGCACCAGTTCCGGATCCTCCACCGGCTCGGCCTGATGTCCCACGATTGCGGCGAGTCGGTCAAACAACTCCCGCAAGGTGAGGGCGTCACCGCCCGCCACATTGTAGATCTCTCCGGCGATTCCGAACCGCAGAAGCTCTCCATAGGCATCGACGACATCGGACACGTGTAGGAACTCCCGCGCAGGAGCCAGGCTACCGACTTTGACCGTACGCTCTCCGGTTCGCTTGGCCGCGAGCAATCGGCGCGCAAAGGCCGGCACCACAAAGCGATCGTCCTGGCCGCGACCGGTGTGCGGGAAGGGCCTGGCGATCACGACCTCGAGACCGGTTCGCCGGCCTACCTCGAGGGCCGCGTTCTCAGCGCCCAGCTTGGATGCTGCGTAGGGGGAGCACGGCTCGGCCGGGTCGGACTCGACCCTCGCACGGCCCGATCCTTTGCCATATACCTCTGCCGTCGACACGATGAGTAACCTCGAATCCGCCCGACCCGTGGATCGTTGACGGCCCAGCTCCTCCGCGAGCCGCGCTGTCCCGACGGCGTTGATCTCCCACGCATCTCCCGGATCTCGGCGGGCATCGCCACCGGAGGCCACGGCGGCCAAGTGGGCTACCGCGTCGAAGCGTTGCGACAGCGCACCGCGTACCGACAGCGGATCGAGCAGCTCG